>Ga0233443_1003845_pt1 | contig 10142 bp, 5 predicted proteins | sample SI_123_September_2_FD_182784 | JGI IMG/M metagenome (GOLD analysis project Ga0233443, IMG submission 182784) | Seawater microbial communities from Saanich Inlet, British Columbia, Canada - SI_123_September2016_200_MG | ecosystem: Environmental > Aquatic > Marine > Inlet | place: Canada: British... | reverse complement strand
GGGCTGGAAGTTACCTGGGCCAACAAGAACTACTGTTCAGCGGTTGAAGCCGATTTTGTCCGGGTCGTCGAACAAGGCCTCGAACTGGTTCCCGGCGTATCCGTTGGCAGTGCCCGGGCACAAGCCGCCAGGGCCGCTGAAACCGGTGTCAGTCAAACCGAGCGTCGGAGATTTGTTGTCGGTGGCTCGCGTCGAACTTATGAACTGATCGAAATTCCTTTGGCGAGCGGTGACATTGCAGGTTATGCGCACGACGTCACAGAACGCGATGATGCAGCTGGTGAACTTGCGAGATATATCGACGCGCAAAATGATGTCTTTGACCAATTGCTTTCGGGTATTGCCATATTCGGGCCAGATAAACAGCTGGTTTTTTCCAACGCAGCTTATGCCCGGATCTGGGGGCTGGATGAAGAGTGGTTGGCGACAACGCCGTCGCATGGAGACATCCTGGAGCGTTTGCGCGAAAGCCGTCAGCTGCCGGAACAAGCCAATTTCCCAGCTTACAAAACTTCTGTGATGGCCCTGTATACCAGCGTCATTGATCGTCAGGAGGAACAGGTTCATTTGCCTGATGGTCGAACCTTGCGGGAAATTATTTCACCTCATCCGCTTGGTGGATTGCTGTACATATTTGAAGACGTCAGCGACCGACTGGAACTGGAACGTGCGCGCAATACAGTCGTTGCTGTGCAGCAGGCCACGCTGGATCACCTGTTTGAAGGTGTGGCCGTTTTTGGCCCGGATGGTCGCCTGAAGATATTCAACGCCGGTTACGCCAGGGTATGGGAACTGGATGCCAATATGTTGGCCCGAGAACCCCATGTGTCCGAAATCGCCGAATTGACACGCCCTTTGTTTCAGACGGATATGGCAGATGAAGAGGGTTGGTTGCAGCTGAAAGAAGCTGTCATACGCGGCGCCCTGGGTCGCGAAACAAGCGAGCATATTATCCGCCGTCCCGATGGTGTGATTTTACGCCATGCCGCCGTTCCCTTGCCGGACGGGGCGATGTTACACAGCTATCTGGATATCACCGACACGGCCCAGCTTCGCATACAGCTGGAAGGCAAAGTGACAAGCTGATCAGGCGCTGTTGTAATCTAATCTCCCGGCACACCACGACTGGTCGAATATTCGAAATGATATGCCTGGTCAGGCCGGATGTAATCCCGCGCAGCATGGGCAGCACTGGCCCCTTCCGCAAAGCCCGTCAGGATCAATTTCAACTTTCCCGGATAATTGGCAATATCACCGATGGCGTATATGCCTTCAACGCTGGTTTGGCAGGTCGCAGGGTCGACCACGATGTGATTGCGTTCCAGATCAAGCCCCCAGTTGGCGACAGGTCCCAGATCCATGGCAAGGCCGAAAAAGGCCAATAAATTGTCCGCCTCTATGCGACGAATGTCACCATCCAGCGTGGCGACATTTACGGCTGTCATCTGACCTGCTTCGCCTTCCAGACTGTTCAACTGGTATGGCACCACAAGTTCGATCTTGCCTGCTTCTACCAGTGCGTCCATCTGGCGCACGCTTTCGGGCGCTGCGCGGAATTTTGGTCGTCGATGCACGACATAAACCTGTGACGCGATATCCGCAAGCGACAAGGCCCAGTCCACGGCGCTATCGCCACCGCCAGCAATGACCACGGATTTATTGCGCAGGTCTTCCTTGCGACTGACCATATATTGCACGCCTCCACCGCCTTCGAAGGCCTCAATGCCGTCCATAGGTGGGCGATTGGGGCCAAATGCACCGGCACCGGCCGCAATGATTACGGCTCTGGCTGTTATTTCAACACCTGCACCGTTGCGCACCCGCCAGCCACCTTCCGGCATTTTTTCAAGCTCGGTGATCTGGGCACCAAAATGATAAACCGGGTCAAAGGGGGCGGCCTGTTCCTGCAGCTTTGCGATCAGTTCAACCGCATCAATATGTGGATGGCCGGGAATATCGTAAATCGGCTTTTCCGGATAAAGCGCCGTACATTGCCCACCGGCATCATCCAGCACGTCAAAGACATGACACCGCATATCCAGCATACCGGCTTCAAATATGGCGAACAGGCCGCAGGGGCCCGCGCCGATGATGGCCAGGTCGGTCTCATGTTCAGTGGATGGAGGCATATCGTTTGTCCGGCATTGATATTGGAATTCGTCCAGCATAGCGAATTGTCACGAGGCAGGGAAATAGACGCGGATGCAATGCGAAACAGGCAGCCCGGTGCTTGCGTGTTGACGACGGTGCCGTTACAAAAATGTCATGCCTGAAACAGATCCAGCAGCCACCAGTCTCTTGTTTGATCTCGATGATGAAACGGCAACATCTGCGTTGGCGGTCAGCTTGTCCAAATGCCTGGAGCAAGGTGATGTTGTGGCCCTGTCCGGCGATCTGGGTGCCGGGAAAACGGCTTTTGCACGTGCCTTCATTCAGGCACTTGCCGATGAGCAACAATCCCTGATCGATGAAGTTCCCAGCCCGACTTTTACCATCGTGCAAATATATGATGAACTGGTACCCCCGGTCTGGCATGTCGATCTTTATCGCCTGGAAGACCGGGCGGATATGTTCGAAATAGGCCTCGAAGAAGGTTTCGAAGATGGCATCACGCTGATCGAATGGCCAGATCGTCTTGGCGATGGTCTGCCAGCTGATCACCTGGCCATGAATTTTCACATGGCTGAAATTGCTGGTGCGCGCAAGGTTTCGATGACCGGGCACGGGAAATGGCAAACCCGGATTGCCTCGCTGGACCTGACAACATGACGGGCCTTGTTGCCTTGCCGATCGAGACCCGTCTGGCAGCGCGGCAGAACTTGTTGAAAAGTGCTGGCTGGAATCAGGCCAGGGCTGAGCCGTTGGCCGGAGATGCCTCTCTCAGATCTTATCAGCGTTTGCACCGTGACAGCGAAACCGCTGTGCTGATGGATGCGCCGCCACCACAGGAAGATGTCAGGCCATTTGTTGCCATGGCCAACTGGCTTAAAGGCAGGGGGCTATCAGCGCCGGAACTTTACGCCATAGATGCCGACGCCGGCTTCATCTTGCTGGAAGATCTTGGTGATGGCCTCTATAGCCGTGAAATGGCATCCGGTGCAGATGAAGCCCGGTTATATGAGGCCGCCGTTGATGTCCTTGCGGCCTGGCAGCAGCATGCTCCACCGGAAGAATTTCCTCCATATGATGATGATTTCCTGCTCCTGGAAGTCAGTTACTTTTTCGACTGGTACCTGAAACAACATCTGGGTCTGTCGGTCACAGACGATCAGCGATCAGATTTCCTGGGTCTTTGGCAAACTTTGCTGGCGGATATGAAGCCAGGGCCCCGGGTGTTGGTTTTGCGGGATTATCATGCAGACAATCTGTTGTGGCTGCCGGATCGTGCAGGCCTGGCCAAGGTTGGCTTGCTGGATTTTCAAGGCGCGTTGATCGGTTCTGTGGCTTATGACCTTGCCTCACTTGCACGTGACGTCAGGCGGAATGTGTCGGATGAAATGGCAGAGCATATGATCGCCAGGTACCTGTCCGTGACAACATTGGACGGATTTGACGAAGCAGATTTTCGCACGGCTTTTGCCATCGCCGGGGCCCAGCGCAATACCAAGATTGCGGGGCTGTTTGTGCGTCTGGCCTTGCGAGACGGCAAACAGCAATATCTGGATTATTTACCTCACGTCATGGCAATGTTGAAAAAAGATCTCGCCCATCCCCGTTTAAAGTCGCTTTGTGCCATGATGACGGAATATGAATAAACTGCGCCAGAAAACCTCCGGTAGCGTCATGGTCCTGGCAGCAGGTAAGGGTACGCGCATGCGGCCCCTGACCAACAGGCGCCCCAAGCCCCTGGTCCAGGTTGCTGGTCGCACTCTGATCGATCGCGCGCTGGATCGTGTGCAAGAGGCCGGTTTGCAGAAGGTTGTTGTCAATCTGCATTACCGTGGTGAAATGTTGCGCCGCCATCTGGAGAAACGGACTGATCTGAAATTTCTCTATTCAGACGAAAGCAAGCTGCTGCTGGAAACAGGCGGCGGTGTCAAAAAGGCACTCAACAAATTGACGGGGAATGCTGAACGGCCAAAACCCTTTGTTGTGTTGAACAGTGATGCTTTATGGCTGGATGGTTCTGGCAACGGTGCTGCCGCTGACAATGCCTTGTCTCGCCTTGCCGACGTCTGGGATGGTCGGCGCATGGATGCGCTGCTTTTACTGCAACCGCTGGCCAGGGCCCAGGGTCACAGTGGAGCCGGTGATTATCGTTTGCAGCGCGACGGGCGACTGGCTCGGGTGCCAGGCGGACCTGCCCCTTATGTCTTCACCGGCATCCAGATATTGCATCCGCGGTTGTTTGAACAAAGTCCTCGCGGGGCATTTTCGCTGGTGCGACTGTACGACAAGGCCGAAAACGCCGAACGTTTGTTTGGCCTGAAACACACGGGAGTTTGGATGGACGTTGGCACACCAGATAGTGTGGCCATGGCCGAAAACGAATTAAAGACCCTGGGGCGACCATGACCGCTGATCCCCGGGAAAGCACGGATAAGAAAATTCGCGCCAGCGTCTTCACCATTGCACCTTCCCTGGCCTTTGTTGACAGCCTGGCCGCCGGCATTGTGGATCAATATGGTTCCGATCCGCTGACACTGTCGCGCGTCACAGTATTGTTGCCGACACGTCGTGCCTGTCGGGCGTTACGTGAAGCCTTTTTGCGCGCAGGTGATGGTGTGCCGATGCTGTTGCCGGATATCCGGCCCATTGGTGATGTTGAAGAAGATGAAATACTGCTGACAGCCAACGAAGCCTCTGGTGCGGAAGGAGGGCAAGGACTGGGGCAGAAGATACTGGAATTACCGGAAGCCATTCCGGGATTGCGGCGTGAGATGCTGTTGGTGCAATTGATCCTGCGGTTCAATGAAAGCCGCAAGTCTGATGATGGCGACGACCAGGGGCAGGCCACCGGAAACCTTGATGCGGCCCAGGCGGCGCATCTTGCGCGTGACCTCGCGGCCCTGATTGATCAGGTGCAGACGGAGGGCCTGGATTTTGCGGACCTGGCGAATATCGTACCGGAAAGCCTGGCATCTCACTGGCAACTAACCCTTGATTTTCTGTCCATTGTCACTGAATTCTGGCCAAAAATTCTGGAAGAAGAAGGTCTCGTCGATCCGGCCATGCGGCGCAATTTGTTGCTTGAGTTGCAAGCCGAGGCCTGGACCCACCATCCGCCGGATCATCCTGTAATTGCTGCCGGGTCGACAGGTTCGATCCCTGCGACCGCCAAACTTCTGAAAACGGTTGCCCATATGCCTTCGGGCTGTGTTGTGCTGCCGGGGCTTGATTGCGAAATGTCAGACGAGGCCTGGGCTGCGGCGAAGCAGGATGCAACCCACCCGCAATATGGCATGACGCAATTGCTGGAAGTTTTTGCGACCCAGCGTCAGGACGTGGCGGCATGGGGTGGCGCCGCTGCCGCCTCCGGTCGCGCCAGAAGCCATTTTCTCAATACGGCTTTGTTGCCGGCAGAACAAACTGCGCACTGGCGCGAAGGTGTTCAGGTTTCCGCGGATGCCCTGACGGGATTGACCCGCCTGGACTGCACGGGCCCGGAAGAAGAAGCACGCGCCATCGCCTTGATGATGCGTGGTGTGCTGGAGGAACCAGGTCGCCGGGCTGCCCTGGTCACACCTGACCGCGCCCTTGCGCGACGGGTCGCAGCGGAACTGGCCCGCTGGGATATTGAAATTGATGACAGTGCCGGACAGCCCCTGGCGCAAACCAGGACCGGTGTATTTTTGCGTTTGACGGCAACCTTGCTGGCCACTGATCTGGCCCCGATTGATTTGCTTGCAACCCTGAAACATCCGCTGGCCTGTGGCGGGTCCAGTCCCGGTGCTTTTCGCAGCAAGGTTCGTCAGCTGGAACGCCTTGCCTTGCGAGGACCGCGCCTGGCAGGTGGCTTTGCGGGTCTGAAAGCGAAGCTTGAAAGTGTTGGACCGAAAAACGCTGATGAAGCCAGGTCGTTGTTGCCGTGGCTGGATCATCTGTCCGACATGCAATCTGAATTTTCTGACCTGATCGCACAACCAGGTGCCGCCATGAGTGATTTACTGGCGGCGCACGTGAAATTTGCCGAAGCGCTTGCCGCCGATGACACCCAGCCTGGCGCTGCCCGGATCTGGGCCGGGGATGATGGCGAAGCTGCTGCCGGATTTATTGACGAACTGAATGCAGCGGGTGATGTCTTGCCGGACGTGCCGGGCCGTTTATATCCGGCATTGCTGGATGGTTTGATGGGCGGGCGAATGGTGCGGCCACGCTTTGGTTTGCACGCCCGGCTATCGATACTCGGTTTGCTGGAAGCACGGTTGCAACATGCTGATCTGACGATCCTGGGAGGGCTTAACGAAGGCACGTGGCCGCCCATGGTCGACACCGGGCCCTGGCTGTCACGACCCATGCGCAGTGGGTTTGGCTTGCCTCAGCCGGAACGCCGGATCGGCCTGACAGCACATGATTTTGTCCAGGCGGCATCGGGCACCGAAGTTGTGCTCACCCGATCAGAAAAGGTTGATGGTGCACCAACTGTACCGGCGCGCTGGTTATTGCGCATGCAGGCCCTGATGGATGGCGCTGAATTGAAATGGCCTGCGGGGCTTGATCATTTGAACTGGGCCCGGCAACTGGACGATCCCGGTCATGAAGCCCGACCCGTATCAGCACCCGTTCCGCGGCCACCTGTTTCGGCGCGACCGCGGGAACTGGCGGTCACGGATATCGAAACCTGGGTGCGTGACCCTTACGCGATATTTGCCAAAAAGATTTTGCGACTGCGGGCCCTGGATGACATCGATGCGGACCCGGGTGCCGCGGAGAGGGGCACCTTCATCCATGATGCCCTCGATGAATTTGTCAAAACCACGAGCTGGCCGCCTGATGGGCAGTCTTATGAAAAACTGCTGGCCCTGGGCGAAAAACAATTTGGTGAAACACTGGCCCAGCCCGGCGTCTGGGCATTCTGGTGGCCAAGGTTTCAGCGTGCGGCCAGGTGGTTCGTTGATACGCTGACCGCCGAAGCACAGGCGGGGCACGACAAGCCTCTGGCAACCGAGATCAGCGGCAATCTGGAAATGACGGCGCCCTTTGCGCCGTTCACCTTGAAGGCCAAGGCAGATCGTATCGACAAGGATGCAAACGGTGCTCTGGTTCTGATCGACTACAAGACCGGTGCGGCCCCGACCAGCAAGCAGGTTTTGGCAGGTTATTCACCGCAACTGCCGCTGGAAGGCTTAATCGCCCAGGCTGGGAAGTTCGAAGGTGTTGCCGCCGCGACTGTTGCCGGGATGGAATACTGGAAGATATCCGGGCGGGATCCGGCCGGTGAAATTCTGCCGGTCAAGGCCGAGGCACCAGAAGTGTTGGCAGTGGCGCGCAAACGGCTTGATGAACTGGTTGCCATTTTTGATCAGGCCGGCACACCCTATCGCTCCCTGCCCCGTCCGGAATGGGCGCCACGGTATTCCGACTATGAATTGTTGGCACGCCTGGGTGAATGGACGCCGCAAGACGAAGACGAGGAGGGCGAAGATGTCTCCTGACCAGATCATCGATCCTGAACTCGATCCAACAGCCGCCCAGCGTGTAGCGTCAAACCCGCAAGTATCTTCCTGGGTCAGCGCCTCGGCGGGAACTGGTAAAACGCGGGTGCTGACAGATCGTGTTTTGCGGTTGATGCTGGCCGGTGCAGCACCTGGCAAGATTTTGTGCCTGACATTCACCAAGGCCGCCGCCGCCGAGATGGCCAATCGTTTGAACAGCCGCCTGGCCGAATGGGCCATGATGGATGATCAAAACCTGGCCGCCAGTTTGTTTGACCTCAGTGGCCAGGAATCCGGCGGCGAAATCAGGGCCGTGGCACGTGGATTATTTGCCCGCGTCCTCGATGTGCCAGGCGGTCTGAAAATCCAGACCATCCATGCTTTTTGCCAATCCTTGCTGGGCCGCTTTCCACTGGAGGCCGGTCTCGCCCCGCACTTCAAGGTCATGGATGAACGCACCGCCGCCGAAATGCAACGCGAAGCCCGCGATGCCATGTTGCGGGCGGCCCGTCAGGACCCGGCGTTGTCCGATGCCTTGATGTTGGTCACAGCGCAATCCAATGAAGATGACTTTGGCAAACTTTTATCCAGCCTTGCCAGCGAACGACGGCGACTGGCGCAGCTCTTCTCGGTGACCGGCGGACTTGAACAATCCGTTGCCCGTGTTCGCCAGCACCTCGGTTTTGAAAATTCGGAAACACGCGACAGCATTTTGCAGGCTGCCTGTGATCAATCGGCATTCGATTTTGGCGGTTTGATGGCTGCTGCCGAAGCATTGAACCAGGGTAGTAAAACAGATGTGACGCGGTCAGAAATCTTGACCAACTGGTTGAAGGGCGCAACCACCAGGGTCGATGATTTTGAGGCCTATTCGACCCTGTATGTGACACAAAAGGGACAGAAAAGGGCGAAAATGTCCACCAAAAGTGCCCAAAATGTCCTGCCTGAAATAGAAGATATATTGTTGCAGGAGGCAGACCGGATAATCGGGATTCTGGAGCGTTTGACGGCCCTGGCAATCGCTGAGGCAACCGCAGCCCTGCTGGCACTGGGTGCGGCGATGTTGTCTTTCTATGATCAGATCAAGCGTCAGAATGTGCGGCTCGATTACGATGATCTGGTGTTGCTGACCCGGGATTTGCTTTCGCGCTCGGATGCGGCAGCCTGGGTTTTATACAAACTGGATGAAGGTCTTGATCATGTTCTGGTCGACGAAGCCCAGGATACAAACCCCGATCAGTGGGCCGTCATAGCGGCTTTGGTTTCTGAATTTTTTACCGGTGAAGGTGCGCGCCAGATTAACCGCACCATGTTTGCCGTTGGTGATGTGAAGCAATCCATATATGGCTTCCAGCGCGCCGATCCGGCGAATTTTGTGACCTGGCAAGCGCGTTTTGGCCAAACGGTCCTGGACGTTGACCGCCTCTGGCGACCGGTCAATCTGGCGGTATCGTTCCGATCAACACAAGCCGTACTGGATGTTGTTGACGATGTCTTTGGATCGGAAGCAACTCGAAACGGACTGGTCTTTGGTGAGGGTGAGGTCAAGCACTTTTCCCACCGCAACGGCCAGGCTGGCCGGGTTGAATTGTGGCCAGCCCTGCAGCCACCTGAAACCGATCAGGAAGAAGAATGGGCGTTACCCGTAAAGCAATATCAGGTCCTCAGTGCCAGTCACCGCCTCGCTCTCGACATCGCCAACCGGATCAGAAACTGGATTGATTCCGGCGAGGTTCTGGAAAGCCGGGCTCGCGCCATTCGGCCCGGCGATATCATGGTTCTGGTCCAGCGGCGGACCGATTTTGTGACCGATCTTGTATCCGCCCTGAAAACCCTGGGTGTGGCTGTGGCCGGGACTGACCGCATGGTTCTGGCAGATCAATTGCCCGTGAAAGACCTGATGGCGGTGGCCCGATTTGTCTTGTTGCCGGAAGACGATCTGACGTGCGCTGAAGTTTTGAAAGGACCGTTTTGCAATCTGGATGACGATGACCTTTTTGCGCTGGCCCATGAACGCCAGGGAACGTTATGGCACGAATTACAAACACGTGTTTCGGAAAACCCCGACTGGCAGGCGGCGGAAACATTTTTGGCCACGCTGATGGGGCAGGCTGATTTTGTCCCGCCCTATGAATTCTTTGCCCGGATGCTCGGGGCCATGGGTGGTCGCAGACGCTTGCTGGCTCGATTGGGACCCGAAATAAACGATCCCGTGGACGAATTTCTGGCCCTGGCGCAGACCTATGAACAAAGCCGGGTGCCGTCCCTGCAGGGTTTTCTGCACTGGCTGGCGGCAGGCGAAAGTGAGGTCAAGCGCGATCCTGAACTGTTGCGTGACGAAGTCCGGGTGATGACCGTTCACGGGGCCAAGGGCTTGCAGGCACCTGTCGTTATTTTACCGGATACCATCAGGGTGCCGCGCAAGGACGATCCCTTGATGTGGGCACCTGTCGATGCCGGATCAACGGAACTGCATCTGTTGTTGTGGCCCGGGAAGGCCGGTGCCAATGAACCGGTCACAAAGGAATTGCGTGAGGCCGCGCGCGA
>Ga0233443_1003841_pt1 | contig 10155 bp, 9 predicted proteins | sample SI_123_September_2_FD_182784 | JGI IMG/M metagenome (GOLD analysis project Ga0233443, IMG submission 182784) | Seawater microbial communities from Saanich Inlet, British Columbia, Canada - SI_123_September2016_200_MG | ecosystem: Environmental > Aquatic > Marine > Inlet | place: Canada: British... | reverse complement strand
TTCCTACAAACCCTGGCATTTATTTGATGAAGGATTCTGATGGAAAAATTATCTATATTGGAAAAGCAAAGAATTTGAAGAATCGTGTACGTTCATATTTTAATAAAAATCAAAATTATAAAACTCAGAAACTGGTAGAAAATATTTCTGACATTGAATTTATTTTAACTGATAATGAAAGTGAAGCTTTTCTTTTAGAATCAAACATGATCAAAAAATACCGTCCACGCTTTAACATTGAATTAAAAGATCAACAAAGATACACGTATCTGAGAATTTCAGATGAAAAATATCCTCGTCTACTGGTATCTAGAAGAACTAGAGATGGAAAATTTTTAGGTAAAGGAAAAACTTTTGGCCCATTTACTCAAGGTAGCTCAAAACTACTTACAATTGGAACGTTACGTAAAGCATTTCAAATTAGAATTTGTAAAACTTTGCCAAAAAAAGTATGCTTGGAATATCATTTGGGCAATTGTGAGGGTCCATGTGAATTCAAAGATGCACAGGAGAGGTATCCTAAACACGTTGATTCTTTGGAGCAAGTCCTAAAAGGAAAAAACCAAACAAAGATTTTTACAAAAAAATTAGAAGAAGAGATGAATCAGGCAGCAAAACTGGAGCAATTTGAGCGTGCAAAAGATATTCGTGATACTTTAATCCGATTGGGAAGTCTTCAAACAAAACAAAACATGGAATATGTTAAAAATTCTGATGAAGAATATTTTGGCATAGAAATTCAAGAACAAACAGCTGTTGTTATGAATTTCAGAATGATCAATGGTGTAATTAGAGATAGTGACAAGTTCTTTTTTGATTTAGTTGGTGATAATTCTTTTTCAAATTTTCTTTATCAGTATTATTCTACACATAAAATTCCCAAATTTATTCTTGTTAGTGAACTACCTGAGAATGAAAAATTATTGGAATCCTTACTTTCTGAACAAGCTGGATTTATTGTAAAAATAATTCTTCCTCATAAAGGAAAGAAAAAAGATATCATTAATTTAATTCTAAAAAATATTACATTAATTCATCAAAAAGGTGGTGATCCTGGCCTAGTTGAATTAAAAGATATTTTACGTCTCCCAGTTATTCCTAATATCATTGAATGTTTTGATATTTCAAATCATGGTGAAGAATTTGCAGTGGGCTCTATGGCACGATTTGTTGGAGGAAAACCTGATAAATCTGGTTATCGTAAATTTAAAATTAAAACTGTAACTGGACGAGATGATTTTGCAATGATTAGTGAGGTTATCAAACGAAGATACTATAGGTTACTAGAAGAAAATTCTGAATTACCTGATTTGATATTAATTGATGGAGGTAAAGGGCAACTCAGTGCTGCTTTGAACTCTTTACAATCATTAGGTTTGAAATTACCTTGCATATCTCTAGCAAAAGAAAATGAAGAAATCTATGTTCCAAAAAATAAAAATCCTATTGTAATTCCAAAAACAAAATCCTCTTTGAAAATACTACAGCACGCTAGAGATGAAACCCATAGATTTGGTGTGGCATATAACCGAACAATACGTAAAAATCAAATAAAATAAGAAAAAAGGAAAAATTTTGGTTAGCTTACTGAAACAGTGCCTACCATCCATGGATGTACCATACAAAAGTAGTCATAATTTCCAGCATCTTCAAATGTAAATGCATAAGTTGCACTTGCCATTAGTAGGCTGCTGTCAAAGACACCTGATGGTCCATCAGCTGGACTTCCACTAGTTACAGTATGTGCTGCTGTGTCTATGTTATCCCATGATACTGTATCTCCAGCATTGATTGTGATATCTGCTGGTGAAAAGCATGCATTTGTTTCTTCACATCCTGGAACTGAGGTTCCTATTGGGACGTCAACAACATGTGTTTGTGGTTCAGCTTTAGCTTCCATTGCTGCTTTAGCTTCTGCTTCAGCTTCCATTGCTGCTTTAGCTTCTGCTTCAGCTTCCATTGCTGCTTTAGCTTCTGCTTCAGCTTCCATTGCTGCTTTAGCTTCTGCTTTAGCTTCCATTGCTGCTTTAGCTTCTGCTTTAGCTTCCATTGCTGCTTTAGCTTCCATTGCTGCTTTAGCTTCCATTGCTGCTTTAGCTTCCATTGCTGCCTTATCTTCAACACTTGTAGTTGATTCTACTTGAACCTCTTTTTCTACAGTTTTTGAGATTGTTGGGGCTGTCACAACAGGACCTGCATCTTGAGCTGTACTCAATGTGGCTGATACTGCTAAAAAGATAACTAGAATTCCAATAGCTATTGCAATTCCAGCATTGTCTATACTTGCCATAATTGATCTCAAATTTTGTGCATAGTAAATAAATCTAGTCTTCAATATCCTCATTGTAATCTGATCTCTTCAAAAATTTCATTTTTAATTCCTGAAATCCCATTTTTGCCATATTTTTAAGATTTTTACAAAAATTTGAGAAATTTATTGTATATCTTACATGATCGCTCTAATCGAACATGCCCTGTTGTCAATGATGTTGAATGATTATTTTTTTATGAATTTCATATGTATAGTTGGTATAGATTGCAAATGAGCTGTCACCAAATAACTAATCGTTGTTGGTCTTAAGCTCTTTTGCTTTGTTTATTCTCACCAGCGTATTGTATTTGGCATGGTTTTGTATCATTTACCCTTACAAGTTCTATCTTGGATAATCTCTAGGCGTATTACAACGAAAAAGTGACTATTTTGTCTATATCTTTTGAATACTTCATTTATGATCATGAATTGAAAGATGTTCATATGCTTGAATCACATGCATTCTTTTCTAAAATGGTCGATGAATTAGTTGAATTCTCTGAATATGATCCAGAATTAGCAGATGGTATAAAATGGCTTGATGATCAAGCACAAAAAAAAGGCATTACATTTTACGATATGGTTTTTGAAGTATTGTACAAGCACGATGTAAATTCTAAAGCAAAAGATTGGCTTAGTACTAGAAATTAAAATTATTTTCTCAAGTTTAGTGTTTCATATTTACATCCTTCTGGACCACAATACTTTCCAACATAGGTTGCTTTTGGTCTATACAATGCCGGCTTTGGTGCTGCCTCTGCAAATTTCTCTTCAATGATATGAGCTGCCCATCCTACTACTCTTGAAATTGCAAATATTGGTGTATTAAGATCCATTGGAATTTTTAACATGTAGTAAATTGATGCACTATACAAATCCACATTTGGATAAATATCCTTATTTTTTTGTAACTTCATTTCAGATATTGTAGATGTTTCAATTTTCTCTGTCATGTCAAACCATGGTTCATTGATTTTTCCTGCTAGTTTTCTTGACAATTCTTTTAGAACTACTGCTCTAGGATCATATGTTTTGTAAACTGCATGACCCATTCCCATAATCCTATCTCCAATACTCATTTTTTCTTTAATCCATGGTTGAACTTTGTCTATTTCTCCAATTTCTAATAACATTTTCATTACTTCAGTATTTGCACCTCCATGTAATTCCCCACTTAATGCCCCAATTGCTGCACTTGATGCTGAATACATGTGTGCTCTAGTTGATGCAACTTGTCTTGCAGTAAATGTAGATGCATTGAATGTATGATCTGCATGAAGAATTAAACATGTGTCAAAAATCTTCTCTACTTCTGGATCTGGTTTCTCTCCTGTCATCATGTAAAGAAAGTTTGCAGCATGACTTAGTGATGAATCAGGTTCCATGATCTCCAAACCATTTCTTATTCTTTGCCAACTGGCAACAATTGTTGGAACTTTGGCAATCAGATTAATTGCCTTGTCATAACTGGCATCTTTATTTGAAAATTCTTCATCATAATACCCTGCAAGTGCTGAGACAAATGCTTGTAACATGTCCATTGGGTCTGCATCTTTTCTCCAATTTCCCATGTTTTTTTGCATCTGTTTTGGAATGTATCTTGCTTCAACTAATTTTAAATTAAATTCATCTAATTGTGATTTTGTTGGTAAACTATCGTATAACAGCAAATATGCTGTTTCTTCAAAAGTAGAATTTTCTGTAAGTTCTAAAATATCATATCCTCGATAAATGAGCTTTCCTTTATCTCCATCAATGTTTGAAATCTTGGTATCTGCTACTTCAATTCCGCGTAAACCTATGTTTTTGGTTTCCATATTGAGCCTAGCAAAAATTCTTCTATTATGTTTTCGCCAAAAAGATGTCTATGAAGTTTAGTAATTAGTCTAATATGCCAACTTTTGACGATAAATGAAAATTTTTAATAAAAAATTAATTGACTCCAGCAGAACGAAAGCATTTGCAAAAATTAGATGATTTGATACTAAATGCATCCCATGAGGAATTAGAAAAAATCCAAAAAATTGATAATCAAACTCAAATGGAAGGTGTGTCATTTTATGACGTCTATGTTGATTCTAGTTCTTTGGTAAATCAAAATATCAAAAATCATTTTAAGAAATCTTGAAACCCCATTCTTAATTTAAATAAGGTTCATAACGTTTCTAATCAGAATGGCTGTTTCTAAATCTAAAAAAGTTACCAAGAAAACAGCACCTAAAAAAACAACTAAAAAAGTTACCAAGAAAACAGCACCTAAAAAAACAACTAAAAAAGTTACCAAGAAAACAGCACCTAAAAAAACAACTAAAAAAGTTACCAAGAAAACAGCACCTAAAAAAACAACTAAAAATTCCCGCAACAGAGTCATTTGTATTTCTCATAAAGAAGACAATGATGGAATCAGTTCTGCTGCATTAATTCGTCAAGCATTTGGTGGAGATTCAATGTTAGTTGATTATCCTGGACAAATGGAAGCATTGAACCAAGTAGTTCGTGATGAAAAATTAAAGTCATTATACATTTGTGATCTTGGTTTAAGTAAAAAAACTCAAGATGAATTTATTGATATCTTAACAACTCTTAGAAAAAATAAGGTTGATGTAACATACATTGATCATCATGACATTGATCCTACTGTTGTAACTGCATTGAAAAAGATTAAGGTCAAAGTAATCCATGACATCAATGAGTGTACTACTGTACAAGTTTACTATGCATTCAAATCAAAATTAAATGATCATGCTTCGTTTGTTGCAACATGTGCTGCTATTACTGATTATATGGAAGATAGACCATTGGGTTCAAAACTACTTCAAATTTATGATAGACAATTTGCATTAATCAGTGCCACAGTTCTTACATACAATATTGTTGGACGTCAACGTGAACCTGACTACTTACAATACTTAGTTGAGGAATTATCTGAATCAAAATTCCCTCATGATATCCCTAACACTTTTGAATTTGCTCAAATTCAAGTTGAAAAATTATCTCAAATGATTGCCAAAGTAAAACAAGGCTTGAAAACCATGACTAATCTTGGACATATGGAAATTTTAGATGCAGGTGCAAGTGGAGCTGTTAACTTTGTGATGGGATTGTCTGGAAAAGATGTCGGTGTTGCGTACAAAGAAAGAGTTGATCATGGAATTTATGCCGTTTCAGTCAGAGGCTCTAAAAATTGTAAAGTTCATTTGGGAAAAATTGTTAATCTATTGGCCACTAGTCTTGGTGGTTCTGGTGGTGGACATGATAAAGCATGTGGTGCAGTAGTTCCAAAACCAAAAATAAAACAATTCCTTACCGAATTAAATAAAAAAATAAAATAATCATTGTAAGAATCTAGGAATTTTTTTAACTGCGTGGGCTATTGATATTCTTCCAGGACCTGCGGCAATTATCGTAATGACTACTGCAAGCATTACTAAATCCCATTCCCATCCTCCTTTTGAAACAAAAAATCCGCTTTCCCATCTGATGTGAAATATTGCTCCCAGTAAAATTACTGCAAATACAGATCCTGTAATTCTAGTTAATATTCCTGTAAACAGGAATATTCCTCCAATGAATTCAGCTAATGCTATTGGTAATTGCATTTCTGGCGGAATACCTATGCTGATTAACCACTCTTGCCAACTTGGATCAAATTTCTTTAAACTATGTACGATAAAGATTGCGCCAATTACAGCTCTTAATCCCCAGTGGGTTATATCGTGCAGTGTATTTCCTTTCAGAATCGCTTCTGTGTTCATGAGTCATTCCATTTGAATTTCATTAAAAGGATTTATCCAAATTAAAAGCAAAGTTGGGAGAATTTTTTAATAATTTACTAATGAAATTATTTCAAATTGAATTTAAAATTATTAACTCCAATTACAATTATTGGTATTGTTCTTGTGGTAGTTGCAATTTCATTTGAAGATACTTCTACACCTCGTGTGATTTTTGCAAATTCTGGCGAATCTCAAAATTTTGAGCCTCTTGAGCTTGAAATAATGGAAACAAATGGTGTTAAACATCTCATTCCACTTGATAAAATCAAAGGCGGTGGCCCGCCAAAAGATGGAATTCCATCAATTGATAACCCTGTATTTACAAATGCTGAAGATGCTGATTTCATGTCTGATTCTGATACTGTAATTGGATTGGAAATTAATGGTGAAACAAAAGCATACCCTCTTTTTGTTTTGGTTTGGCATGAAATTGTAAATGATACAGTTGGAGACACTCCTGTATCTGTAACTTATTGTCCTCTTTGCTATACCAATCAAGTCTTTGAACGAATAATTGATGGAGAGACAGTTGAGTTTGGAACTTCTGGAAAATTATACAATAGTAATTTGCTGATGTATGACCGACTTACTGAATCATATTGGAGCCAAGCACTTGGAATGGCAGTTACGGGTGAACTAACTGGGTATGAACTTGATTTGGTTCCCTTTGATGTGATTACTTGGGGGGATTGGAAAATTTTACATCCTGATACTCTGGTATTAACTACTGATACAGGACACTTGCGTTCGTATGCGACTGATCCTTATGGGAAATATTACACTGAACCACGAATAATGTTTCCAGTAGAGTATAGTGATGACAGGATATATCCAAAAGAAATAATTCTTGGATTCAATCAAGATGAAACATACAAAGCTTACAAACAAAATGACATTGAATCAAACATTATTGTAAATGATTTCATTGATGATGTTCCAGTAATGTTGGTTTCATTATATTCTCAAAATTCTCGTGCTTTTGAGAGAAGCCTTGATGGAGTGGTTTTAAATTTTGAATACTCTGATGGTGTTATTTTTGATACACAAACAAATTCCCAATGGAATTATGATGGGATGGCAGTTTCTGGCGAACATGAAGGAAAACAATTGAAAAGAATGGCAATTGAGCCTGGATTTTGGTTTGCATGGGTTGCATTTCATCCTGATACGCTAGTTTTTGGTGTTGATTAGTGAAACCAATTTCAAAGGCAATTCTAGTTGGGGTAATTACAATAGTACTTTATCTAACTGTAGTTGTAATTACAACTCCTGCATTAGAGCCGTATGATGCAGTTAATGCTGCATTTCAACTAAACACCATTGTAATAATTGGAATGGGAGTTGGAATTGGATTGCAGATTTTCTTATCTGAGAAAAGCAAACTTTTGGGTTGTAAATTAAACGTAAAGAAAAAAGCATTTGGTGGAAATTCTGGCAGCGTAGCTACTACATCGTTTTTTTCATTTTTCTCTCTAGTTCCACTTGGCTGTTGTGGTTGGTGGCTCTATGCATTATCATTGCTTCCAGGACTTGTTGGAACAGGTGTATCTGCAGTACTAATAGAGTATAGTCAAGTTTTGGCATACGCTGGTTTGGTAATGATTTTTAGTTTTGCAGGACTAACTGCTTTCAAACTTAGACGTGAAATGAAATTACAAAAAATTACTTAATTTTTTTTCTTATGGATTTTATTTAGATATTTTATTTTTTTGTTATTTTATCAAACACACAGCATGCCGTAAGATCACCTGTAACGTTAACCATGGTTCTAATCATATCTAAAATTCTATCTACTGATAGTAACAACAAAATTCCAACTGGAGGAATACCCACTGTAATGAGTATTGTAGATAAGACAATTGTTCCAGCCCCTGGTACTGCAGGAGTCCCAATAGATGCCAAAAGAGAGGTTATGATGATTACAAATATGGCTAGTATGCTTAATTCAATTGAAAAGAGCTGTGCTAAAAAGAAGACAGCTATTACTTGATACAATGCTGTACCATCCATGTTTACAGTAGTTCCAAATGGAATTACAAATTTTGAGACTTCTGGATTTATTTTCAAATCTTCATCTGCCGTTTTTAATGTCACAGGCATTGTTGCCATTGAACTAGCTGTTGAAAATGATACAGTTTGTGGATTACGGAATTTTGAAAATGTTGAAAATATTGATCTCTTTGCTACTATCTTTACGATTAAAGCGTAAACTAACACCATAACTCCTAGTCCAAGTACCACTGTTCCCATGTACACTCCTAAACCTGCCATTGATTCTATGCCTACTTTGGAGACCATTCCAACAATCAAGCCAAAAACTGCAAACGGTACAATTTTCATTGAAAATAATAAAATATGTAATGTAATTTTTTGAACTGATTCCAGAATATCTAAAAGTGGTTTAGTTGATTCTTTTGGAAGTGCGGCCATTGACATTCCTACAATCAAAGCAAATATCAAAATGCTAAACATTTGCCCTTCAAGGTATGAAGTAATAGGATTTCTTGGAATTATGTTTGATACTGCATTTGGAATATCATCTAAAGAAAAGCCTTCATTGATTTTCATTTCATTATCAGAAAGATCATATGATTCTTGCATTGCAGCAATATCAATTAGACTTCCTGGAGCTATAATTGATGACAGGAGTACTGCTACAAGAATTGCAATTGTTGTACTGATTACAAAATATGTCGATACCCCCAACCCCAAAGTTTTCAGTTTATCTGTAGCACCTAAGGCATTTACTGCTACAACAATTGATGTAAAAATTAACGGAACTATGATCATGTAAATTAAACTCAAAAATATGTTGGCTGGAATTGAAAGATATGATGTAGCAAAATCTAAAGTATCATCTTCTATACCGACTCCAACATCATCTCCTAAAATTAATCCCACTCCTAGTCCAATGATTAAAGAAATTACAACTTGGAGCCACAAATTTTTTAAAATATAATTTCTTAATGCCATTTTTTATATCTCAATTATTCTGTTACTTCTACAATTGCATCAATTTCAGTCATTGAGTCAAGTGGTAGACTACCTGCACCCATTGCAATTCTTGTATGTTTTCCTTTATTGCCAAATATTTCAAAAAATAAATCTGATGCAGCATTGATAACTTTTGGATGTTGTGTGAATTCTAGTGTGGAGTTTACAAATCCTGATAATTTTACAATTCTTGAAACTTTTTCAAAGTCTCCTGTTTCTCTTTTGATTTGTGCTAAAATGTTGATTGCACACATTTTAGCTGATTTTTGAGCAGTTTCTAAATTTTCATCTGAAACTTTTCCTGTAAAGAGTACTTTTCCATTCTCCATTGGAATTTGTCCTGAAATGAATAGCAGATTACCTGTTTTTACAACTGGAATGTAGGATCCTGCGGGAGTTGGAGGATCTGGCAATTCTATGCCTAACTCTTTAATTTTTTCATCAATCAAGACTTTTTTGCACTTTGCTGTCTGATTTTAGTTTTTAGTTATTTTGATGAGGACTTTTTCTCCTTTTTGGGAGTTGTTTTGATAAATTGTTCTTGTTTTGTAACCTTGTTTTTGAAGACAACCTTCTAGAACTGATGCCCAAGGAAGAGAATGTCCACTGTTTAATTTTGATTCTATTGTAATGTTTTTGTTGTTTGCTTCAAAATTCACATGCCCTGAACATGTAATTTGTAATACCGCATCCATGATTTCAATAATATCATCAAGTGATTTTGATTTTAAGGTGACTCCATTTTTTTCTAATAATTTGAACATGTCATGTTCTATTTTTTTGGAAACCATTGCTGAATTCAGAATATGTGTTAGACCGTTTTCGTTAATTATTTTAATTATCTTATAAATTTCCTGTGCCTCTGTTTTTGTCATATCTGCAAGAGCTTTAGTTTTTATTGCATTTTTCCACATGTTTGAAAATATTTTTTCTTGATTAATTCCTAATATTTCAGTTGATGAAAAGATTGCACCTTTCCCATTAGTGTTATCTACTATTAGTAATTCAGTTTCATCAAAAATAAAACAATTTTGTGTAATCTCTGTTGCTCTGATTTCAACACCGTCTGGAATT
>Ga0233443_1003824_pt1 | contig 10201 bp, 9 predicted proteins | sample SI_123_September_2_FD_182784 | JGI IMG/M metagenome (GOLD analysis project Ga0233443, IMG submission 182784) | Seawater microbial communities from Saanich Inlet, British Columbia, Canada - SI_123_September2016_200_MG | ecosystem: Environmental > Aquatic > Marine > Inlet | place: Canada: British... | reverse complement strand
CCAAAAATTGCTGGAAATTGACTTGCGTCATAATATCACCATTCATCACCATCAAAGGTTCTGTAGGAATTTCTGGTAATAAGCTAAGTGCTCCCGCTGTTCCTAGAGGACTGTCTTCTTCCAAATAACGAATATTGATATTCCATTGACTACCATCACCAAAATAATCCTTAATCATATGAGATTTATAGTTGACCGATAAAAAAAAGTTGTGAAGTCCATATTCAATAAAGTTGTCGATGATGATTTCCAGTAAAGGTTTTTCACCAATTTTTAACAGTGGTTTAGGGCAATGGTTTGTCAGTGGTTTTAAGCGAGTGCCTAAACCTCCTGCCATGATCACGACATAATTATCAAGAATGGGTGTTTCAATGAATTCATTAATTGTTTCTATGTTGACTATTCGTCTGCTTTCATCAACGATGGGAAGTACAATTAGATTTTTGCATTTCATGATATTCAACATTGCTTGTCGTGATTTTTTAACCTCTGCAACAATCGGTTGGGTATTCATAATGTGTTTGACAGGCTCATTAAAGCTGATGTTTTTTAACAAACTTTGTCGGATATCATAATCGGAAATAATGCCTAATAATTTTTGTTGATCATCTACGACGACGGCAATACGCATTTCAGCTATATCAATAATTTTTAACATTTCCAGTATGGTGGTGTCTGGTTTTATTAATGCCTTTGGCCAGTTTTGCATGGTTTATTCGTCTTTATATTGAGCTAAAGGGCAGCGTGCACAGGTGGGTATTTCATCAAAGCGTCCCGTTTCATGTAATTTTCGTAATCTTTGATATTTTTTACCATGCCAAATATCCTTTATCGATTGTTCAAATACATTACCTACTTGCAAGGTTCTCATTGAGTCAATGCAACACACGGTTGCAACGCCATCAGGATGTACAAACATGCGTTGCCAAAGTTGTGGGCAACAGAATTTCTTTTCTTGGTTACCCAGTGGCACCATTGTAAATTCAGGATTGTCTTGCCCTTCGTGATCAAGATAATCATCGTAGGCAACCGCATCAACAATGGGTTCAAATAATTTTTTAAAATCTTCCCATTCATCTTGATTGTCTTTCATGATGACAATTGAAACTCGAGTAAAGGGCTTGGCTGATCCCATTTCATTGCGAATTTTCATGAAGTTTTTGATGTTCGTCAGGACTTGATCGTAATCTGCGCCGACTCTAATGCGATTAAATTGCTCTCGGTAGGGTGAGTCAAAAGAAAAAAACAATTTATCCAGTCCTGCTTCTATTAACTGTCTGGATAATTTTTCCGTTAATTTTGTGGCGTTGGTATTGAACATGACATCAATGATACCTGCTTGTTTGGCATACTTAATCATGTCGGCTAATTTGGGGTGGATGGTTGGCTCGCCCAAATAATTATATTTGAGTGCATAAAGACCATTTTTAACCCCTTCGTCGATGATTTTTTTGTATTTTTCAAAGTCAAATAGTTGGTTTTTCCAGAATGTGCCTTTTTCTACCATTTCTGTTCGTGGACACATAATACATTTGATATTGCAGGTACTGGTTGCTTCAAGGTCTAAGTTAATCGGAAAGGTGTGTAGTATTCGTTTCTTAGGATAGTTTTCCCATTTTTGTCGATAATCCCAATAGTCAGAAGATAATGTCACCTCCCATTGTTTATTTTTTTTACTGGCTACTTGATGAAAATTATGATCCACGGGAGTGTCTAAATTATTTTCTGGATTTTCATCTGTCATTTAATTAACCTCATATGCGACTTATATATTAACGACACACAATCAAAAAACTTTAAATTTGAAGTCCATGAATGTGTTGTTTTGATAATAATAGAATAGTAGGGCATATGTATGTGGCATCATTAATGTAATTTGTTAATATTTTTTTATTGGGGATTTTTGAGGTTTAGCAATTCATTTAGAAATGCGGTGGTTTCTGGTTTATAGATAGGATATTCGCTGATATCACATTTTTTGTATATTTTTTCTGTATTTAAACTTAACATCTCTGTCCGCACCGTTTTTTCTGCACCTGAAAAAATAGGCTCGCCATCAATTAAACCTTGAAATACTTGTTCCATACGCTTACTCCATTTATTTATTTTACGATCCAGATGTTCGAGCTGGGTACAAGTCGCACATAGATTTAAATCAATTAATGTAAACTGCATTTCTTCACCACAAGATTGGCATAATTTGACTGAATAATCATCGCCTATTTTAGTAGGGATAGAGATAATATTCATTTTTTCCAGTCGTTCAATGGTGTTGATTATTTCATCTGATGAATCAATGGGGCGAGCCCAATGTAGTACATTTTTTTTAATTTCTTTATATAAATCGGATCGATTTAAATGTGCATGAAGTTTAATCTGGTTTTGAATATCTTGTAGCTCACCAATCAAAATATCTCTGTTTCCCTGATTAATAATTCCATAACAGCCAGACCTAATCATGGATTTCCAGAAAATTTCTCCTTTATCATAACTTGAAGATAAGAAAGCATATAGCATACCAAATTTACCTAATTTTAATTCGAAGGGTAAATTTGTCGGGTCAATTTGTAATAATAAGGTTGTGTTTGCTGTACTTGGGTAAGTGTAGGAACGATCAAAAAATGGCGTTCCGCCTAACTTATTACCTTCCAAAGATTCATTGTATTGTCTGATTTTATGCCAGTTTTTTTTCTGATGATATTCTTCTACTATGGTTTCTTCAAGCCGATTAGGGTCATTTGTTTCTGTTAATTCAACAATATATTCAGTACTCGTTATTGTCGGACCATCATTTCCATTTGTAGAATTTTCAGCATTATAAATACCTGATTGAATTATTAATGCACTGTCTTGTTTGACTGGTTTCCAATAAGGTAACCAGTTTGGACAAAGATCTTCTTCTAAAAAAAGATAGGCAATTTTATTTTTGGCGTGTTCAAAAACTCTTTGGTCTAATACTATTTGGCATAGAAATTTTAATGGGTAGCCTGTCGATTTACTGACGGGCCATTCATTCTTTGTTAGCCAGACGGGTTGCCCACCAAATTTTGAAACAGGCACATCTATTGTTGAATTTGATTTTATAAGTTCGATTGAAAGTCGATTGACCATGATTTCACCATATATTTAATTTTCATGCTTTGTAAACCGTGTTCCAATCGGGCAAGAACAGTGTATGGGTTCGATTTTTCCTGTTTCAGAGATCTTAGCTAATTGAGTGACCAAAATAGACGTGTCTTGTGTCTTTACACAAAAACCTTTATTGTTTTTTCCAACAACTTCTCCCGGTGTTCCTATATAATTGGGTGCATTCTCAATCATTTTAGTTTTTAAAATTACCCAAACTTCACCATTTTTTATGGTTCTTGCACCTGGACCTGGTGCTGTTATTCCTCTGACAAAATTATGAATTCGTAAGCTATTCCATTCCCAGTCCAGCCATTCATCGCCAGATTTTCTTCGACCACAATAAAAGCCGACAGGATGTATTGTTTGCTGAGAAATTCGCTCAACCTTATCTGAGGCAATTAGTGTGATTGATTCAAACAATAATTCAGCACAGAGTATTGTCGCTTTTTTCAGTAAACTACGGTAATCATCCTGTTCATCAATGGCCGATTTTTTTTGTAGAATGATATCGCCAGTATCAATGCCTTCATCAATATAATGAACGGTTACGCCAAATTCAGACTCACCATTAATTAATACCCAATTTAATATATTGCGGCCTCTATAAAAGGGTAAAGCGCCTGCATGACAATTAATAAAGCCTTTGGGTGCAAGATTGATGAGTTTGGATTTCAATATCTGGTTAAATGACATTGAAACCAATAAATCTGGTTGATACTCAGTAATAAGTTTTATAAAGATTGGCAAATTGACGTTTTCATCAGTTAAAAACTCGATGCCTAAATCTTCTGTATACTTTTTAAGAACAGGGTCAGGAGAATCATATCTTGCTACAATAAATTGTATTTCAAATGATGGTTCTTGCAATATTAAATTCAATGCTTTGTGAGACCATTCTCCGTCTGCGAAATAACCAATCTTCATTCGATTACCTCATCGACTTGATAATCTCTTGCTGATTTTTTACCAATATATGACCAATAATAAATGGGAGAAATACCCGTTCCAGGTCTCTTTGCAGTGATATTTTGTTCACTGAAAACCGTTCCTTTTTTTATATTCTGTGATGCCACCAAGCTTTTCCTGACCGTTTTCAGGTTGCTTTGTTCAGTATTGGTCGTTATTTTGAAATGATTGCCGACGGCTTTATCGACTTGCTGAATTGATGTTACCAATGTTTTTAATTCATTTGGCTCAATCGAGGCTTCATGATCAGGGCCAGGCAAATTTTTATCCAGGGTAAAATGTTTCTCAATAATGGTAGCACCTCTTGCCGCCGCTGCAATTGCCACTGCAATGCCTTTGGTGTGGTCAGATAAACCGACAGGCAAAGAAAATGCTTGCTTCATGGTATCGATGGCTTTTAAATTGGCATCGCTATAAGGTGCTGGATATTCAGTTGTACAGTGTAATAATTCAACTGATTGTTTTAACAATTGCTGTCCTTGAGTTGAGCAATATATTTTTCTAAAAAGTTCGATGGAAGGTTGCTGCTGACTTCCTGATAACCCCAAAGCTAAAACTCCCAGTGCAATTTCTATTTCCCCCAATGTTGCCATACCCGTGGATAGTATGATATTGCATTTGGTTTGACCTGTTGCCAGTAATAATGGTGCGTTGGTTATTTCACCTGATGGTATTTTTAAAGTGGATAAGTTGAATTTTTTTGTTAACAAATTGACACTATCAATGTCAAAAGGTGTTGATAAAAATTTAATATTTTTTTGCTGGCAATGCTTAATTAGTTTGTCGTGCATAGAGTCTGTTAGTTCCAGCTTTTTTAACATATCAAATTGAGACTCTTGCTGGTCTGTTGTCTGCATTTGATAAGCTGCTTTTTGAGCATTTTGACAGGCTAGTCGATTGGCTTTAAAAGTCTGAAATTTAACGTAATCGGCATTGGCATCGGCGGCAACATTAATCAATTCCATCGCTCTCTCTATTGAGCCATTATGATTTACTCCTGCTTCAGCAATAATGATTGTTTTTTTCATTTTATATTTCTTTAATTGATAACTTCTTTCAACGTCATAAATGCTTCTGCTGCATCACATCCGACAGTACTACCTCTTAGTGTAGCTAATGCTCTTATATTTTTTTCACTTCTGGGAAAAGGTGGTTGTCCCATTTCACCGTGATACAGTTTCATTATTTTAATTTTTTCTTCAATAAAGTCACTGATGTTATGCCATAAGTTTGGACGAAAGCCACGACTATCTGGACTAATACCAAATTCAGTTTCAGAAAGTGTTTCATAAGCCCGTACAATTTTTATGAAGGGATATCTGAAAGATTTGGTACAAGAAGAAACTGCATCAAACACAGCTGCATGATCACTATGAATATCTGCTCGATAAGGTAAGTAAATTATATTGGGTTTTACTGAGTTAATCACTTCAGATACCGTATTGACAAGTATTTTTTTAGGTACAATATCAAGCTCCATGGTTGAAAGCTTCGCTTGAGTCACTGTTTCAAATTGATAGCGTTGTGCTACTTGATCAATTTCACTAGACTTTAGTTGAATTGATTTTTGTGAAAATCCAGATTGTTCGGTTATTCGTGTCATAATTAACCAGTGTATATGATCCCCATTATTAAAATGCTTCAGCAGTGTGCCTCCGCATCCCAATGTTTCATCATCTGGGTGAGGTGCGACGACTAATACTGTATTCATAAATAATCTCCAGCTTGAGGTAATGCTTTAAATTCATGTTCTATCAGTGTTATTACGCCATCACCGCATTTAATGTTAATATCATCTTCGTTGATTGATATTATTTTTCCTGGTTCAATATTATTATATGGAGCGCATTGATTATTTTTGATGGCTCTCCAAATTTTAATTTCACTACCCAAGTAAATGCAATGGGCACCTACATAAGGTCGAGTTAATGCTCTGACTAAATTATAGATATTTTTAGATGACATTCTCCAGTCGATTTCACCATCTTTTTTAGAGCGCTTTCTCCAGTAATTGCTATTGTTATGGTCTTGGGGAATTGTCTTGAAATGACCTGAAACCAGTAATGGGGTTAATGTCGATAATTGTTGTTTGGCTGTGTTGATCATTTTTTGGTATAACGTTGTGGCATCGTCTTGATGAGTTATTGATATTTCTTGCTGGTTGATAATATCTCCAGCATCAGCTTCATTATTTATTAAAAAGAAGGTTGAAGCTGTTTTTGTTAAACCAAGTGCCAGTGCCCATATTAGCGGGTGGCGTCCTCTATTTTTCGGTAAGTAAGCTGGGTGATAACCGATAGAGCCTTGTTTGGGAATTGATAAAATGTCTTCAGTTAACAGATATGACCAGCCCAAACAATACATCATATCAACAGATAATGGCTTGAGCCATTGAGCCATATCAGATTGATTGTTATTTTCATCAATGAAGCAAGGAATATAATTTTTTTCTGCAATCGATTCTAGCGAATAAAAGTCAGCATTAAAGGTTGATTGACGACGGGTTATAATGCCAACAATATTGAGGTTTTTTAATGTTAATAAGTGTTGAATCATTTCGTAACTAAATTGTACACATCCAATAAAAACAATTCTCATGATGATTCTTTCAAATCATAAAATTTCTTTTTCAATACATTCTCCAGTTTGGCAGATTTTAAGTAATCCTTAATTTTCACTGAAACGTTACCTATGCCATAGAGAGATTCAACGGTTTGTAGTTTTTTTTGAAAAGGTTCTGATAACGCTTTATTAATTGCGTCAACAATGGATTGTTTGTTTGCATCACAACTAATAATAGAATCAGCGAATAAGCGACCTTGTTGTCGTTCACCAATATTCACAGTGGGTTTTTTAAACGCAGGAACTTCGATAATTCCACTGGATGAATTGCCAATAATAATATCAGCATGTTTAATTGCGCTAAGGTAACGAAGTTGTCCTAATGATTCATAGAAGGCTGTTTTTGCTGGGTTTTCTGAAACAAAACTTTCAATCAATTCATTGATTATCCTTCCATCAGTGTCAGCATTTGATTGGGTAAATATAATGGATGCATTATTAAACTGCTTTAAGGCATCCAGTAAATTTAAAACTGATTGTTTCATTCCGGTTTTATTCAAAGTCACTGGATGATAAGTGATTAAAAAAACCAAATCACCTAATGTGAAATTAATAGATTGATTTAATTGGCCTTTTTCCATTAATTTAAGTCGTGTGATATTTTCTAAACCCGTTGCACCATAATTTAATACGCGATTGGGTGTTTCTCCCAGCTGAATGACTCTTTTTCGATAAGGTTCTGCAGCAACAAAATGAAAATGTGACATTTTAGTGATGGCGTGTCGGATGGGTTCATCAATCAAACCTTCTGTTGCTTCACCACCATGTAGATGAGCAATGGGAATTCGGGCAATCATTGCTGCTTGTGCGGCAGCTAGTGATTCAAAACGATCACCTAGCAGTACTAAAATATCGGGCTTCAAGCGATCCAATGAATCTGCAAAACCGATCACTCCTAAGCCAATTGATTTTGTAATACCAGGAGCACTATCACTCGATAATAACATTTCAACTTTTTCATTGATACAAAAGCCATCTTGTTCAATCACTTGATAAGTCAAACCAAATTCAGGTGATAAATGCATGCCAGTGACAATGAGTTGTAATTCTAAGTTGGAGTCTTGTTTTATTTCATGCATCAACCAATACAGTAATCCGTATTCAGCACGAGTTCCTGTGACAATGGCAATTTTTCTCATATCAGTTTAATTCCAGTCCAGGAGTACTAGGTAGGCATACAATTCTTTGTTGCAGATCTTTCGCAATAGGTAAGTTCATACTAGGGCAATGCTGATACATTGTTAGTTCTGGCAATAAATTCCATGCGGGTCTCGTCATGATTTTATGGGTATTGGTTAGTTCAATAATTTCATTTCTTAAAGCTGAGTATTGATCTTTTAATATCAGTGTGTTTAACCAATAATTACTGCGTGACTCAGCAGGTTCATTAAAAATATTGACTTCACTCATATCATTAAATAGTGTTTGATATTGTTTGGCTAGTACTCGCTTTTGTTGTAGAAAGTTTGGCAAAGTTTCCAATTGCGCACAACCCAAAGCGGCATTAATATTGGGCATTCTATAATTAAAACCTATTTCATCGTGAGCAATTTCAAAGGGATGGGCTATTTTTGCAGTGGTACTGAGGTGTTTTGCTTTTTGAGCTAAGGTTTGGTCGTTGGTTAAAATAGCTCCGCCGCCTCCCGTGGTGGTGATTTTATTACCATTAAAACTAATTATCGATAATTTACCTATATTGCCCACATGTTGTTGCTGATAATAGCTACCTAATGCTTCTGCAGCATCTTCAATAATTGTGATATTCCATTTTTTACAGACATCATTCAAGGGGGTCATTGCTACTGGGTGACCGAAACAATGCATTGGTATACACGCAGATATTCGTTGATTGGTATTTTTATTCCAGGTGGTTCCGTCTTCTCTTTTTTCTGCATTTTCTGATAGATATAAGTCCATTCTTGCTGAATCGATACCCAATGTTTGCTGGCTAATATCTACAAAATGAGGAATAGCATTACAATAAATTACAGCATTGGCGGTTGCAACAAATGTCATGGCAGGCATTAAAACTTCATCGTCCTTTTTTACGCCAGCTATTTGTAGTGCTAAATGAAGAGCTGATGTCCCATTAACGATAGCAGTGACATAGCTCGCTCCAGTTATTTCAGCCAGCATTGCTTCAAAACGATCGACAAATTTGCCTACAGATGATACCCAGTTGGTATCAATACATTGTTTAACATAGTTCCATTCATTGCCGTTAAAAGTTGGTTCGTGTAAGCAGCTACTGGCAGGGGCAATTTTTTCCAGTCGATTTAGAATCTCTTTAGATATTGTAGACATTGGTTTTATAAGCCAGTAGATTTTCTTTGTTTGAAAACCATTCAACGGTTTCTCGAATACCTTGCTTGAAGCCATCTAAGCCAGCATATTTTGGTTGCCAGTCTAATGTTGAGAGTGCTTTTTTGTTATCGCACCATAATCGTTCAACTTCACTTTTTTCAGGCCTGATTCTTTGATTGTCGGTGATAATTTCCACCTCTACCCCCATGATATCAATGATTGTTTTAATCATGTTATCAATGCTAATTTCGAAATTACTGCCAATGTTTATTATCTCACCGACAGATTGTTCTGATTGTGTTATTGCAATAAATCCATCAACCGTATCCTGAACATAATTAAAATCTCTAGTGGGTGACAATGCGCCGAGTTTTATTTGTTTTTTACCTGACAGTATTTGAGTAATAATGGTTGGAATAACGGCTCGGGCTGATTGTCTTGGGCCATAGGTATTGAATGGCCTGATAACCGCAATAGGTGTGTCAAAAGCACAAAAATAGGATAATGCAATTTGGTCGCTACCTATTTTTGAAGCTGAATAAGGTGATTGACCTTGTAATGGGTGCTTTTCATCAATGGGAACATATTTTGCCGTGCCATAGACTTCTGATGTGGATGTTTGAATAACTTTTTCAATGCCCAGTTCACGGGCGGCTTGAACAATATTTAACGTCCCTTTAATGTTGGTGTCAATATAGGTGTCAGGTGAGTGATAAGAATAGGGGATAGCAATTAATGCCGCCAGATGCATGACAATATCACAATCTTTCATGGCCTGTTTTACCCCGAATGGGTCTCTTATATCACCTGAAAACACTTCTAATTTATTCTTTATTTCTGAGGGAGATTGATCTAACCAACCCCATGAATTGAATGAATTATATAACACAAATGCTCGTACATCACAGCCGAGTCGAACCAGTGTTTCAGTCAGATGTGAACCGATAAAACCATCAGCACCTGTGATTAGAATTTTTTTATTTTTTATATTCATTTTGTTTGTATGATTGATACTGATGTACAATAAATCGCTGACCACTCCAAGAATATGATCCTGCATTACTATAGTCTATCTGATATTTTTCAATAATTTCTGCCCAGGCTTTGCGTTCACCATGATCTGGCATGGCTCGGTTACAATTCCAGTCATCAAAACAAATCATTGCACCAGTTGATATGT
>Ga0233443_1003823_pt1 | contig 10203 bp, 10 predicted proteins | sample SI_123_September_2_FD_182784 | JGI IMG/M metagenome (GOLD analysis project Ga0233443, IMG submission 182784) | Seawater microbial communities from Saanich Inlet, British Columbia, Canada - SI_123_September2016_200_MG | ecosystem: Environmental > Aquatic > Marine > Inlet | place: Canada: British... | reverse complement strand
TCCATAGTATTTGCCTCCTTCTCCTGCTCCCAAACAATCGCATTAGCATCCGCCAAACTCTTCCCCATTTCTTCCAAGTGCTTAGTCATCCCCTCGGCAATCGAAGTTACAACACCTTTAGATTCATTCAGAACCTGTTTTTCCATTTCCTCAAATCCACTTTCCGCAACCTCAATTTTCTTCAACTTGTCAGTCATATCACTAGTCATCTTATCGTCAAGTATAATCGGCGCATATTTCTCGAGAGTCTCACACATTCTCATTCCAAGTTCAGTCACTTCAACAGACCTCTCCCGAACATACCCACGAGAATAAAGCGTCTCAATAATATTAGCTCGAGTAGCCTTAGTTCCCAAATTCCTTTTCTCAAGTTCCTTAACAAGACTAGCGGCACTATACCTTCTAGGCGGCTTCGTCTCTTTCTCTTCAACGCGAATTTCCAAAACATCAACCTCCCCATCCATAGTTGGCACCTTAGATTCCTTCACTCCATGCGGATAAACATTCATCCAACCCTTCTTTTTTATCTGAGTCCCATTAGCACTAAACCCAAGACCACCAACCTTAACAGCAACCCTCTTCCTATCCAATATAGCCGATTCACAAAAACAACTAATAAACCGCTTCACAATCAAATCATAAATCTTCTTATCCCGCTCCGGAATTTTTGCCCCTTCACTCCGCAATTTGGGGTACACCGAGCGGTGACCGACTTCACCGGTCGGATAAATAGCAGGATGCGCAGGGTCTTTTTTCTTTCCTTTAGTCGGTTTACCATTAACAGCATACTTAACAGCGGTAGTATGTTTTTTCAACTTTTTCAAAATCTTTCCATAACCAATCGATTCATCATACTCCTGACTCGAAGTCCTAGGGTAAGAGATAGCCCCACTAAGATACAAACTCTGCGCCGCCTTCATCGTCTGAGTAGGAGTGCTCCCACAGTTCTTATAAGCCTCAGTCTGCAACGTAGTCAAATCAAACGGAACAGGAGCCGCAATCTCTTTCTCAATGATGGTCGTCTTAGCAACCCCACTCTTTCCTTGCAAATGCTTAAACTTCAACAACTCGCCTTCATTAAAAATATCCTTAGGATACTTCACTTCAATTTTCTGTCCTTTAATATCCTTAACCTGCAAAAACACATTCCAATAAGGCTCACTCTCAAACGCCTCAATCTCACGCTCCCGAGTCACAACAATCTTCAACGCCGGACCCTGCACTCGGCCAATAGACAGAATCCGAAACGTCCCAGTCGAACTCAACGCCTTCATCAGGCCTCTTGACAAATTAATCCCATAAAACCAATCCAGATAATGCCGAGTCTCTCCACTAACAGCCGCACCCCAATTCAAACTAGGCAACAAATTCTCAAAAGACTTTTCCAAAGCCTCCTTAGTAAGCAAAGAAAACTTCATTCTCTTAGCATCCTTTTTCTTCGCCACAAACCTCACAACATTCCAACCAATAACCTCTCCCTCAACATCAAAGTCCGTCGCAACAATAAACTCTTTCGATTCCTTAACAAGCCTTTTCAAAACAGTCAAATACTTCTTAGTAAAATTCCCACCTTTTTTATTCGCAGCAGGCTGCCACTCAACTTCAAAATTAGGGAATGGCCCCCGCGCCGCAATCTGCTGAACCCCGTACAAATGCCCAACCGCACAACCAACCAGATACCTTTGACTTCCCTTGTGAAATTCATAATACGAAACCTTATCCTTATTCGTAATCTTCTCATCCGTCGCTCCACTCAAAGCCGCCGCAATTTTCGCCGCCGCCGCCGGTTTCTCCGTAATTATCAATATTGCATCTTTTACCATGTTATAGATTATCTAAAGGAGACTTTATATTTTTAATTGATGCTTGAGATATATGAGTATAAATTTGAGTAGTCTTAATATCAGAATGCCCAAGTAATTTTTGTATAATTCGTAAATCAGTTCCGGCTTCAAGTAAATGGGTAGCAAAAGAATGACGAAGCAGATGAGGATGAACCCGTTTTTTAACCCCGGCCTTTTTTGCAGAATTCTTTAATATAGCTTGAACCGTGGATGTTGTAATTTTGCCTCCACGATTTGACTCAAATAGATATTTGCCATTGTCAATTTTAATAAAATTTTCAATCTCTTCTGCAGCTGATTCAGGAATTTTAACGAATCTATCCTTTTTGCCTTTCGCCAGTTTAATATGAATTAATCCTTCTTCAAAATTTAGGTCATCTTTTCCGATATTAACAACTTCACTAACACGTAACCCGCACCCATAAAGAAATTTAATTATTAATCTATGCTTAATATTAGAGGTGGCTCCAACTAGTTTTCTAATTTCTTCAATAGTTAATATCTCCGGCAAAGAGGAATTTTTCTTTGGGTTTGGCAAGTTAATTTTTTCTTTCAAAACATTCTCAAAGAAAAATTTAAGAGCGAATAAATCACTCCTTACACTAGACGGGTTTTTACTCTGAAGATTTAGCTGGATATAACTTTTCACAGAATTTTCATTTAGGCCATTTCCTTTAGAATATTCTAAAAATTTTTCAACGGAATATGAATACCCTTTCACCGTCCGGGGTGAAAAGTTTCTTATTTCTAATTCTCTTTTTAACTTCAAGAGCAACCCATTCATGAATGATAATAAAATATTTACTATATATAACTTGTGATATTGGAAGGTTATCATGAGTAAATTCATGATAACATCGGGGATAAGGGAAGTTTTTTCTTCCTCGTGGAGCGAAGCGGAACAGAGCTGAAGAAAAAATTTGGGTGGAGTGAGGTGCAACCGAACGGAACTCTTTATCCCCTGTTATATTCCCCGCAGGGCTGAAATTTAGTGCAACGTTCCGAAGGAAAATTTCAGAGTATTTTTCTGGCACCGTTAAAACTCATCTTTAAGAATTCCAAAAATTAATAGGTCGTCCCATTTACCTTTAAATTTGCCGTCTTTTCTTAATCTTCCTTCTAATTTGAAATTGCATTTTTCAAGTAACTTTGAAGAAGGAATATTTCTGGATTTAACTTTTGCATAAATCCTATTTAATTTCAAATTAGAAAAGGCAAATTTCAGAATCAATTTAAGAGCTTCTTTTGCAATTCCTTTGCCCCAATATTTTTTGCCGAGCCAATAACCGACCTCGGCTTTTTTTGATTTAAAATCAAGATTCATTAAACCAATCATTCCAATAATTTTGCCAGTGTCTTTATCCTCAATTCCAAGTTGAGCTTCATTTTTGTTTTTCCATTTATCCTGGCAAATTTTAATGTAGTCTTGAGCTGATTTTAAAGTATATGGCATCGGCAAAGGAACTGCTAAGCAAATATCTTTATCTTTAGCATTTTGATAAATTGATTCTGCGTCAGATGGGACGACTTTTCTTAAATTGATTTTTTGACCTATTAATTTTTTGTACATAATAACTAATGAATTCTTAAAGTTAATAAAGCTTTTTCTTCTAGGTGCCAGAAAAATATTGAATATAACATGATGTTAGTTTCAATTTTTAAGAATGCCTACAAGTTAGAGTTAAAACAAAGAAATAGGAAATAATATTTTTTCTCCTACCCAATAGGAGAGACACGCTTAGTCCTTTCAGGGCATATAGCAAAAACTTCGTTTTTGGATTTATATGGGGATTTCCTTAGTCCTTCGGACATTTAGTTTTTTTCTGCGAAAAAGAAAATTATTTTGGGAAAACAAACAACAAAGTTTATATTAAGCAACCTTTCTTATACTTATACATGGTGATACCTTATTTTAAATCAAATTTAGTGCAACTTTTTCATGATGATTGCATTAGTGTTTTAGATTCATTACCAGAAAATTCTGTTGATATGATTTTTGCAGATCCTCCTTATTTTTTATCAAATGGGGGAATTTCTTGCAAAGCTGGAAAAATGGTTTCAGTAAATAAAGCAGATTGGGATAAATCGCAAGGCTTGGAAAAAGATTTTGAATTTACTCAAAATTGGATTAAATCTTGTCGTAGAGTTTTAAAAGATAATGGAACAATTTGGATCTCTGGAACAATGCACAATATTTATCAAGTTGGTTTCTCATTACAAAAACTAAATTTCAAATTACTTAATGAAATTAGCTGGTTTAAACCAAATGCTCCACCAAATTTAAGTTGTAAATATTTTGCTCATGCTCACGAAACTTTATTATGGGCAAGAAAACATTCAAAGATTCCCCATAATTTTAATTATGATCTTATGAGGGAGTGGAATGATAGTGTTGCACCACAAGGAAAGCAAATGAGAAGTATTTGGCATATCCCTTTAACTCCAATGAGTGAAAAAACTTTCGGAAAACATCCAACTCAAAAACCAATAGAATTATTAAAAAGAATAATTTCATCTTCGACAAATGAAAACGCAGTAATTTTAGATCCCTTTAATGGGTCTGGAACAACAGGGGTTGTAGCAACAATGTTAAACAGACAATTTATAGGAATTGATAAAGAAGAAGATTTCCTAAGATTAACTATAAAAAGGATAAATGCTCTAAAGAAATAAGAGTCTTTATATATAAAAAGAGGTAATTGATAAATATGTGTAAACAAATTCCAAAATTCGTAAAATGGGCAGGTGGCAAAGGGCAGCTGATAGAACAATTTGAGTCATTATTTCCTAAAAAATTTAAAAGATATATTGAGCCATTTGTGGGAAGTGGTGCAGTATTTTTCCATATAATTCAGAATTTTAAGCCAAAAGAAATTATTATTTCAGATATTAATGAAGAATTGATTAACGCCTATCAAATAATAAAAACAGATGTTGAAAGATTAATTGTTGAACTAAAACAACATAAAGAATATCATACCGCTGAAGGTAAAAAATATTATTTGACAATTAGAGCAACAAATCCAAAAGATCTACCCCCTTTAGAAATGGCAGCAAGATTTATTTATCTTAATAAAACTTGTTTTAATGGATTATATCGGGTAAATTCAAAAGGTGGTTTTAATGTTCCAATGGGTTCCTATAAAAATCCAGATATTGTTCAAGAGGAAAAATTAAGAATAGTTTCAAAATTACTAAAGAATGTAACAATCAAAGTCATGTCTTTTGAAAAAGTTTTAAATCTTGCAGAAAAAGATGATTTTATTTATTTTGATCCACCCTATCAGCCATTAAAGAATAAAAAGAGTTTTACAACATATACAAAAGGTGCTTTTTTGGAAGAACAACAAAAACTATTAAAAAATATTTTTGGAGAATTGGATAAAAAAGGTTGCTTTGTAATGTTAAGCAATAGCGATACAAAATTTATTAAAGACTTATATGCAAAATATAATATGCACTTCGTTAAAGCCACAAGAATGATAAATTGTAATGGGGATAAACGAGGAAAAATAAATGAGGTCGTAGTTACAAACTACAAAGTATCAAAATGAAATACTTACAAACATACAAAAAATTAAATTTAAAGGAAGATGAAAAAGAGATATTTGAGTATCTTATTGAAACGCTAACAGATTCCATTTTTACATGGGATTATTTTGTTGCTTTTGAAAAAGTAAAAAAGAATATTCATTTAATTGAAAAAGAATTAAATCTTTTGAATGTTTTGATTGGAAAAGAGAATATTGAGAAGGAATTTATTGATTTAATATCAGAATATCCAAATGTAAGAAAAGTGTTGCCCATCCTTATAGCAATTAGAAATAATAAATTAAAAGATTTAAAGATAATTGACGATTTTGAAGAATTAAAATCAGAAGGTAAAATTGATTTATTTAATCCCACTAAAGAATTAACTTCAGAATTAAAAGAAGATTTGATAAATTTCTTTAAGGAATCTGGTCTAAAAAATATTTTTCAAGATAAAGATGTAAAAAGCATTGTTGATTATTGTTTTGGCGTAGAAGTTGGAATGGATACAAACGCAAGAAAAAATAGAACAGGTCAATCAATGGAAAGCATTGTTGAAAAAATAATTCAAAAGTTTGCTGAAAAAAATAATTTAGATTACATTCCACAAGCGACACAAAAGAAAATAAAAGAAAAATGGAATTTTGATATTGAAATAGATAAAACTAATAGAATATTTGATTTTGCTGTTTTTGAAAAGAACAAAAACAAAATCTTCATAATCGAAACAAATTATTATGGTGGCGGAGGATCAAAACTTAAATCAACAGCAGGAGAATATCAATATTTATCCGACTTCTTAAAAAATCAAGGAATAGATTTAATTTGGATTACTGACGGATTAGGTTGGAAAACAACAAAAAAATCCTTGTTTGAAACTTTTTTGCATAACGATTATTTGCTTAACATTGAATTGGTAAAACAAGGAACACTTAAAGACATAATTCTCTAATCTTCTTTTTAGAAAAAAGAAGCAAAAAAACGGAAATCCCCATTTTCTTTTTTTAGGAAAAAAAGAAACAAAAAAAGCGCGCGTCTCTCTAATACATAGCCCACCCAAAAAAATATTATTTCTGAATTAATACAAACGGCATTCTCAAAAACTTTGATTTTTTGCCTTCGGCATCGTTGCACTAAAAATCAAGTCCTCCAAGTATTCGGACGAAACTAACAGGGCTTATACGGTTACGAAGTCTTGCAGACTTCTCCACCCATATTTTTACTTCGTAAAAACACTCGGGGTCGTTTCACTCCGCCCGAGCCCTACGGGTCGCATAAGCCCGATGTTAAACTCAATCGTCGGACAGAATTATTTTAAGGGGCATTTCGGCTTAACCCCAATCTTTTAACCTTTTTTTAATATGTTTAATATATGCTTCTACTTCATCTTCTATTTGCAAGATATCTTCCTTTGTTACCTTCTTATCTCTTAATCGCATTGCTTTATGGACAATATGATTTCTTTCCTTTTGTAAATGACGGGTTAATTTCGTATATGATGGATCAAATTGAAATCCATAATCTTGTTCAGCTTCAATTCTGGCAAGATATAAAATTGACTTAGGGAAGTTTTGTATGGGAAATAATTCTTCATCTTTCTTCAATTTTTCCAAAAATTTCTCTATTGTTTTAATTTCCTTTTTCGCTTCTTCTCTTGCTTTTAATGGTTTAATAGGAAATTTTGAAAAATCAATATCTTCTCCCCACAACTTTTTGAAGAAAGGGAATTTTTTAATCAAAACTTCCAATCCAACATATTTTGCTAGAACCCCTCTTGGTTTTCCACCTTCTAATTCATCAATTCCAATTCCCCTAAATCTTGTCTCAATCCCCCCACATAATTCTTTTTCATTCTCTTCAAATTTATTATTGATTTTATTTTCTTCTTTAATTATATCAAAATTTGAAGTCACAATTCCAAAAATATCAATATCGCTTTGAGGGGTTCTATCTTTTGTTAATATCGTGCCAGAAAGATAAAGAGAAATTAACCCTTTTTCTTTTAATTCCGAAACAGTAAAATCACTAATTCTTTTTATGATTTTTTTCAGTTCTTTTTTATCCATAAAGCAATTAAGAAGCATATATTATATAAATTTATTGAACGCCGAAATGCCCCAGACTCTTATTTTGGTCCGACGACTTTGATTTTTTCGGCTTCGCCGAACGTTGCACTAAAAATCAATCCCTATCGGGAGAGCATAACAGGGCTTAAAGGGCTCCGAAACCTTGCAGGTTTCTCCGACCCAAATTTTTTATTCGAGGTCGCTTCGCTCCACTCTGAATAAAAAACTTCAGATAATCGCGATGTTAAACTCAATAAAAAAATCGGCTAATTTGTAGAAGGGGTTTGGGCTTTACTCGAAGAATTTAGCTCCATCTTGCAGAATATAATTTAATCTTTCGTCTTGATTTACTGTAACATAACCAATAGGCATTCTTCCACCAATTTCAATGGCCCTTTGTGCCCTTAATTCTTCATGAATTCTTGATTCTGGTCTCGCATGATATCCACCAACAATGGCAATTAATGGTTTATCGGTTCTTGCTACTTCTGCTCTTATCAATTTTCCCATAACCATTTCTCTAATTGCATTGTCATCAACAATAATGCTATCTGGATCTGATTCATCATTAAATTCAGGCAAATCTCCTAAGAAATCATAAAACATTTGATGAAATTGACGAATTTTTCCATTTGGCAAATCACATGATTTTAAATCTACACCATATTCTCCTTTCCATCTGTTTATCCAATCAACAGCAATTCTTACAGTCTCCGAATTTGATGGAGTTCCATTTGGTTCGTAGAATTCATGCATTACTGTTTCTGGTTCTAAAAGTTCAATCAAACCACCCTGAAATGTATAATCTGGATGAACAGCATGTCTTTCTCCAACTAAGACAACTTTTGTTGGTTCATCTAATGGATGTTTATAATGATTGAAACCATAACCTTTTTCTTTTGCCAAATCTCTAATTCTATCTACTGGTATCATATAATATAGAGTAAATCAAGACTTTATAAAGTTTTCTATTTGTTACCACTAATAAGTGTATGATAAGCACAAACCCTTTATTCTTTTAATTAATGGTGCTTCGCACTTGATACGCCGATTTTTTTACTTTGAATTTTTCCTCCGCTTCGCTACGGAACGTTACACTAAAATTCAATCCTTCGGAGAGTTTAACAGCGATTAAGAGATTCCGAAGTCTTGCAGACTTCTCCATCCAAATTCGGTTTTGTGGGTTGCCTCAAAACCGAACTTCTCTTAATCGCGATGTTAAAGTAAATAAAAATTGCTTTTTCTCCCCCCAAAAATAGTCGCGATTTTTCATTAGTTTTATAAACATGTTTTTCTTATTTTATTCAAGATGGTGCAAATTCATCATATTATCTATGTAATTTATTTTATTCTAGTCATTCTAATTTATAGATATGAATTTGCAAAATATAATAAAAACATTCCATACAATCCTGCTAAAAAGAAAAAAAATATTCTTCAAAGATTTTTCTTAGGAATACTTGGTGGAATTCATTATTCTCATTTTGTTGGAACTTATAGTCATAAAAAATATAACACTCAAGTATTCACACCCACTACCTTTGAATGTTTTGTTGCTGGACTTTTAGCGGGATTGCTAATCTTTGGATATCCCGTTGTTGCTTGGCATTTATTTCAATCCCTTGGAATAATTGGATTTTCAATTATGCTTATTCCAATTATTCTTAATTTGATTAGTATATCCAAAGATAAGAAAAATCGTGGAGAATAATCTTCCCCGCCCAAAAAGCAATTTTTACTCTTCGGAATTTTTGCCTTCGGCAAAACCACTTACAGTTATTCCTCGTCCTACGCTTCGCTTCGGATACCTTAACAGCGATTAAAACTCCGCTTCGTTGCACTTCGCTACGCCCTTCGGTTTTGTGGGTTGCCTCAAAACCTACGGGGAAATAAATCCTGCGGATTTACTTCTCTTAATCGCGATGTTAAAGTAAATAAGCAAGGGGGCTCTCAGCCGAAGAAACAGCCACATTGGATTTCTAAAATATTGTCTTTGATTTCAATTTGATTGGCGAAACAATTTATCAAACTTTCTCTTTCTTCAGTTTCAATAAATTGTCTTTGTGCTTGGTCGTAGCATCTTTGTTCTACTCCCCCGATATAATCTTTCGTTTCGCCATAACTTCCTAAATCCTCGTCCCAATTGAAATCAAAATATTCTACATTGCCTATGACACTATCCGTTCCCCAATATTCTTGGAATTTTCCAACGCATAAATCATTATTAACCAAATCGTCATAGGCAGACTTACAAGAATCAAATTGTTGTTGTGGCTGTTTCAAAAGAAATCCAATAGAAAATGCAACTACTGCGACAATTACAATAATTAAAATTTGCACACTCTTTTTCATAGTAAAATAATATCGCAGTAATGATATATAAATTTATCGCCCCCTTACTTACTCTGCAAAATTTTTTCACTTTGTGAAAAATCGTTGCACTATTTCTTGTCCTCATTCCATTCGGATACTTTAACAGGGCTTTAAACTTCACTCACTTTGCAGGTTCGTTACGCCTTACGCTTCGCTTCAGGGAAATTTTTTGCTACGCAAAAAACTCTCGAATGTCCAAAATTTTTTCAGCTCTCTTTCAGGAGGAAAAAATTTCTCACTTCGAGCTTTTTCTTCGAAAAAGTCTCTTAATCGCGATGTTAAAGTAAATAAAAATTGCTTTTTCTCCCCCCAAAAATAGTCGCGATTTTTCATTAGTTTTATAAACATGTTTTTCTTATTTTATTCAAGATGGTGCAAATTCATCATAT
>Ga0233443_1003820_pt1 | contig 10211 bp, 8 predicted proteins | sample SI_123_September_2_FD_182784 | JGI IMG/M metagenome (GOLD analysis project Ga0233443, IMG submission 182784) | Seawater microbial communities from Saanich Inlet, British Columbia, Canada - SI_123_September2016_200_MG | ecosystem: Environmental > Aquatic > Marine > Inlet | place: Canada: British... | reverse complement strand
TCGCAATTAAAATTCAGAGGAGACTCTGAATTCAATATGTATCTTTCTGGGTGCTTGTATCCAGAGTCTGTCTTTTTTCCACATCAAGACCGAAACAAGATGCGCAAAAGCACGTCTGGCATGATCTAATTTTGAACACCTGCAATTTTTAAAATCTACAGAGGATCCCCCTGACATGTCCATAGTACTTGACTAATTTTGTATTTGATTTAAGATGAAAACCCATGAATCTCAACCAACTCAAACTTTTTTATTTTGCAGTCAAGTATAAAAGTCTGAGTCATGCGGCCCAGGAATTAAATATTACCCAGCCAGCTGTAACAAAAGGGATTCAAAGACTTCAGGAATATTATGAGGTCCCTCTTGTTCATAAATTGGGCAAAAACATGGCGCTGACCCTGGCCGGTGACAATCTTTTTAAGATTGCAAAAAAAATATTTGAACTGGATGAGCTCGCAGATGACTGCATGGCCCAATATCAAAATGAAAACTTAAAGCACATTAAGATCAGCGCTTCTGAAAGCTTTGGGGCTTATTATCTTCCGGAATTTATCAACCGGTTTAATGTTAAAGCTCCAAAGGTCCGGGTCACCTTAGAGGTTCTTTCCAACCAGCAAGTCGTTGAAAACACAATTAACTTAAAAAATGATATCGGTTTTGTTTCTTTTCCCTTTAAAGATAAAAAATTAAACACCATTGAGATCGTTAAAGATGAAATAGTAATCATTATGAATCCGACCCACCCGTTGGCGCGAAAAACAAAGATTAAATGATGCCATTATTGAGAATATGCTTTCCTGGCACCATTCCGGGTTTAATGTTTATATTGGTGACCGGATTGAGCCTGATGATAAAGCCGGACTTGGCAATCTGGCAAGATATATCATCCGAGCCTGCTTTTCCCAGGAAAGAATGGTTTATGTCCCGGCAAAAAAATCTGATGCTGGTGTTGCCAAAGTTATTTATACATCCAAGGATAGAAAAATCCAGAAAAGTTTTTAATGCTTTGGACTGGCTTGCCAGGCTGGTAACACATATTCCAAACAGATATGAGCATACTGTAAGATATTATGGCTTCTTTTCGAACAAATCCAGGGGAATGAGAAAGAAGGCAGACGCTGATGATGTAATCCCGACAATCATGCCAAATGAGTTGTCCTCCAACAAAGCAAGGCAGAATTGGGCTCGTTTGATTCAAAAAATTTATGAAGTTGATCCTTTGATATGCCCAAAATGTAATGGTCAAATGAAAATTATCAGCATTATTGATAGTTTTGATATCATAGAACAAATTTTAAAACATCTGAATCTCTGGGATATCCGCAACCATGATCCGCCTGAGGTAGAACCTGTTTATATTCCTGAATTAACATATGTTGAAGATTCAAATTATGGTAATTCAGGCTCCCAGATTCCGGTATTTGATGAATGGTATTGATTTTTTTGAATTTGGCTTGAGGGATTACGGTGGACTATGCTCAAATTTGAAGTTTTGTAAACTTTCCCGGCAAAGATTAATATAGTTTTTCTTTTCTTTTCAAAAGCTCAATTTTTTTTCTTGTCTTAAATTTGTTGCCCTGATACAGGTACAACATGTTGTACCTGTATCAGGGTGGAGATAATATCTCGGTTTATGGAGGATTTTTTATGGTTTGGTTAACAAAAAGCAAGTTCTTATCCCTGAAGGGTCGCCATAATATTTTTCCTATCGCGGTTAAAATAGATTGGTCTTTTTCAGGCGGACATAAAGTGTTTTTCGACTTATGCCCAAAGCGAGAGCTGCTTTGGATTTATTCCCTCTTGCATCTCTTAAAACATTTTTTAAAAAATTTGCTTCACTTTCTAAGCTTTCTAAATCAAGGTATTTTCCGCTTACTGTCATTGTAACGCCTCTGGTATCAGGCAAAAAATCTTTACCGTGTAGGATGGGGCCATCTTCCATCAACATTACGCGAGTGAGCACATGCTTCAACTCACGTACATTACCCGGCCAATTGTGTTTTTTTAACCGAGACAAGAAGTCCTGGGAAATGCCAATGATCTTTCGATCAAACTGGACACCCAGATCATCCAGGAATGCACTCACCAGAGCGGGAAGATCATGGGTGTGTTGCCTCAAAGGAGGTACTTTCAGGGTAATCATATTGAGCCGGAAATAAAGATCCGTCCGAAATTTGTTTTGCTCTACAAGGGATTTTAAATCCTGATGAGTGGCAGTTATAATTCGTGGGTTTACCGGGATGGGTTTTTCTCCTCCCACCCGTATTATTTCCTTTTGCTGTAAAACCCTTAAGAGACTGACCTGGGCCTTAGGGCTCAGTTCGGCCACCTCATCCAGGAATAAGGTTCCCTGGTCGGCCAGTTCAAATTTTCCCAATCGTCTGTTTACCGCCCCCGTAAAAGCCCCTTTTTCGTGTCCAAAAAACTCGCTTTCCAGCAGCGTCTCCGGGATTGCGCCACAATTCAAGGTAATAAATGATTGGGAACTTCTAGTGCTAAGGTTATGAATTTTCGAAGCAACCAACTCTTTTCCCGCTCCTGATTCACCCTCTATACATACACTCACATCAAAAGGCGCCGCCCGTTTGATGAGCTTACCAAGCTGAATCATGGGAAGACTGATTCCAACCAATTTACCATTACTATGCTCTTTTTTATTTTTCTCCGCCTGTCTGGGGACCGAGAGAAACTTGTGCACATTATCGGCAATTAATTTTGCCACTGGAATTCGTTCATATGAACTTCCGCCGCCGTGTCCGTGAATCTGGCATCTTTGATAAATAACCGCACTATCTTCAGGCAGGATCGCTGCGCCCCCATAAAAAAGACATATAGGATTCCTACCTGTGTCCCCCAGGGCCCAGAGCATTTCATTTATTTTCACCACGGCATGTTCTACCCTGTCCGCCTTTTCATAAATATCCTTGAACTCTCTGGTCCACCCAACGTTTAAAACCAGGACTTCGGTTCCGGCCTCTGCCAGCATCACCGCCTCGGTGGGAGTAAAGGCAAACCCAAAGGCGACAAATCCGAGTTCACGAGCTTGTGAGAGCATTTCTATTTCAACCTCGATGGTATGTCCTTCCATTTGCATAATCTGTCTGAAACTGCCGTCGATGATCCCAACCGCAGGCCAATTAATGATTCCCGCGATGCCCAATTTAGTCATACGACGAAGCCGGGTCTCGATTGGGATTTCAGGATCGCAGGGCATCATTCCCGCCACTAGGGGGGTGTCTCTAACACGGGGAAATATCTGATTTCGGATAAGGGATTCCGTTTGATCATTGGCATTACCATATGGTAGAAAACCACCCAGTGAACTGACGCCGGAATTGCGAAACAGTCCGGAGTTTAGAAGCATCAAAAAGTGAGCTCCCCCTTCGACAGCTGCCTTGGCAACCTGTCCCGAGCCTGGGCTCACGAAAACAATCGGAAACCTCCCCTGCCTTGCTTCCTGTATCCTGTTCCTTAGCCTAATCGCATTTTGGAAAAACATATATCCTCACATGTGTTTCGTTGCTGGCACCTTGTTACCTTTTGTGTGTAAAGAGGTAACACTTTTGATTTCGTTTTGTCAAACAAGAGGTGTATTTTAAGGGATAACCGCCCTTAAAAAAAAATAAATACTTGTATTAATTGATAATATATTGCAGAACATAGCCATAATAACGTATGGCTCGGTTATTGCTTATTTTAAACAAAGGTAGTAAAAAGTGTTCCACTCAAAACGAATCTCTGGGATGGAAACAGCAACCAAAATTATAATTTATGGGATGGAAATTATGACTGTCAGCAGACAAAAAATATTAACGCAGTTACAAAAAAATATCGATAAGAATATCCCCATCATAGGTGGAGGAGCGGGTACTGGTATTTCTGCCAAGTTTGAGGAAGTCGGCGGCGTTGACCTGATTGTTATCTATAATTCCGGTCGCTTCCGAATGGCCGGGCGCGGTTCCCTAGCTGGCTGCATGCCTTACGGCGATGCCAATGCGATTGTCATGGAGATGGCCAACGAAGTATTGCCCGTGGTAAAGGAAACGCCAGTGCTGGCAGGCGTGTGTGGCAGCGACCCGTTCAGGGTGATGGATGTCTTTTTAAAAGAAATCAAAGCCGTGGGATTTTCAGGGGTGCAGAACTTCCCCACTGTCGGCCTATGCGACGGCATGTTTCGTCAGAATCTGGAAGAGACCGGAATGGGATTTGGGCCGGAGGTGGACATGATCCGGCTTGCCCATGAAATGGATTTATTTACCAGCCCCTACGTTTTTAATACCGATGAAGCCGAGGAAATGACCAAAGCCGGTGCCGATGTGATCGTAGCCCACCTCGGTCTTACCACCAAAGGCTCCATCGGTGCCAGTACCGCTTTCACCCTGGAAGAAGCGCCCGCCAAAGTTCAGGAGCTTTGTGATGCAGCCAAGGCGATCAACCCGGAGGTAATTTGCCTTTGCCATGGGGGCCCGATTTCCATGCCCGAAGATGCAGAATATGTGCTAAAAAATACGAAAGGCATACATGGGTTCTATGGTGCTTCCAGCATGGAACGCCTGCCCACGGAAATAGCCATCACCGATCAAATGAAAAAATTCAAAGCCATCCGGTTTTAATGATGGTGAAACCAATGAATGGATGCCCGATGGAATGGACTCTTACACATATGATCCAGCTCTCTTGACAAGGTAATTTTACATGAAATTATTTTTTCTAACCATCATGAACGGTCTTACCTTAGCAGCCCTTTACTTTCTTGTTGCCAGTGGTTTTACCTTGGTTTTTGGATTGATGCGCAATGTGAACCTTGCCCATGGTTCTCTTTATCTTTTAGGCGCATACATCGGTTTTGCCGTTCAAGAACTCACCGGTTCCTGGGTGCTGGCAGCCGGGGCCGGTTTTTTTTCCATGGCTATTTTAGGTTTGTTAATGCAGGTATGTATCTTTCGCCATATGGAGGGGCAGGAGTTACGTCAAACCCTTGTCACAATTGGTATTTCCATCATCCTGGCAGATTTCATGCTGGCAGTTTGGGGAGGTGAAACCTATCAATTTGAACTCCCGGATATGCTTTATGGCATCACACGCTTGCCTGTGATCAAGATCTACACAACCTACCGTTTGTTCATACTGGGCACGGCCGTGGTAATAGGCTTGTTATTGTGGTTTTTTCTAAATCGCACCCAGGTGGGTATGAAAATCAGAGCCGGCGTAGCTGATAAGGACATGCTTGCCGCAACGGGTGTCAATGTGCATCGCCTATTTGCCATTGTGTTTGCCATTGGGGCCGGTCTGGCCGGTTTTGCCGGGGTGGTGGGCGGAAGTGCGCTATCCATCTCTCCGGGTGAGGATCTGCGGTATCTGCTGGCCTCTTTAGTGGTGGTGATCGTCGGGGGCATGGGCAGTGTGGGCGGTGCAGCCTTGGGCGCCTTGCTCATCGGACTCGCAGAGCAGTTCGGCCTTGCTTATTCGCCCACTTATGGTGTGGTCTATACATTTATTATCATGGTGCTCGCCCTGGCCTTCAGGCCCCAAGGTTTTTTTGGGGGGAAAGCATAATGACCATGCAAGCCATCCAGCCTCCCGGGGTAGCCAACGATCGAGCCATTGCAGTGAAGTATATCCTGCTGATCACTTTTTTATTGATTTATCCCTGGGTTGCCTCACCTTTTTGGATCGTTCAGATCGGCGCCCAGACCCTGGTCCTTGGTATTATTGCATTAAGCCTGACTTTTTTGGCGGGTTATGGTGGTATGGTTTCCTTTGCCCAGCTCAGTGTGGCCGGCTGTGCCGGATATATGACGGCCATTTTAGGCTTCAACAGCGCCAACTTGGGGATGGGATGGCACTGGGGCCCTGCTATTTTGGCGGCCATTGCCATTGCCGTAATTTTCGGAACCATAATCGGAATTCTTTCCGTACGTACGGAGGGAATCTACACCATCATGATCACTTTGGCCATCAGTGTGGGATTTTTTTACTTTGTCCGGCAAAATTATCCTATTTTCAACGGTTGGACCGGTTTTTCGGGACTGGCACCCCCCGTCATCGCAGGACTGAATCTCCGTGACCCCATTCCTTTTTATTACTTGTGTCTGGTATTTGCAGCCCTTGCGTATTTTGCAGTGGTTTACATGGGGCGTAGCACCTTTGGGTTGGCACTCCAGGGCATTAGAGACAATGACCGCCGCATGCGGGCTTTGGGTTTTAACGTCATTGCCCACCGTATTTTTGCCTATTCAATTGCGGCATTGATCGCTTCTTTGGGCGGCATCCTGATGGTCTGGCTCAATGGTAGAATCTCATCAGGGACAGTGGGGGTGGGACCTACCATAGACATCTTAATTATTTCCGTGGTGGGGGGGCTTGGACATCCTATCGGTGCCTTTATCGGTTCAATTTTATTCACTTTGCTAGAAAATTTTGCAGTGGATTTGGTTGCCAGGGAACGATTCAATATGCTCATCGGTGCTGTATTTTTAATTATCGTTTTATTCTCACCTGATGGTATTTTAGGACTTTGGCAAAAAGTTAAGGAGGGTTTGCAAAAGCGCACCATTTGAAACAAGCATAGAAATAAATATTACTCTTTTGGTATGGGATTTAAATTGAATGTTATTCCGGTTTGACCGGAAAACCCAGTATTTATACACTCACTAAATTAGGAGGTAGTCCATGAAAAGGTCTTTTAAATTGTTGTTAATCGGTTTGTCCATGGTATTATGTGTTGGTTCAGGTAGTATTGTCATGGCCCAGGACGTGATCAAAATCGGAGCTCTGGCAACCCTGGAGGGTGCATTTACGGTTTTAGGCCAGGATGCTATTCGCGGCATAAAGTTAGCGCTCAAGGAGCACAATAACACGGCAGGCGGAAAGAAAATCGAGCTCATCACCATGTCTTCCGATGCCAGCCCGGACAGCGCGATCAGGGCGGCAAAAAAACTGGTTGAACAGGATAAAGTTGATTTGGTTATCGGGCCTGTTTCCGGCTCGGAGGGTATCGCTTTAAAAGACTATGCTAAAACCCAGCCCCAGGTGACCTTCATGAATGGTGCTTCAGCAGCCCAGGACACTACTCTGCGTGATCCCTCCGCCAACTTCTTTCGTTGGCAGACCGAGGGTGCCCAATGGATGGCAGGTCTGGGCGAGTATGCATACAAGACTAAAGGCTATAAGAAAATTGTCACCATTGCCGAAGATTACTCTTTCCCCTACACCCAGGTGTTTGGTTTCCTCCTAGGGTATTGCGAAGCAGGCGGTAAGGTTTTAGATCGTTTCTGGGTACCCATTGGAAATAAAGACTACAGCACCATTGTAGCTTCCATACCCGAAGATGTTGATGCCATCTATGTTGCACTGGGCGGCGCGGATGGTGTGAATTTTCTGTCTCAATATGAGCAGTCAGGTGGTGACAAACCTTTGATCGGCGGTTCCATCACAATGGACCAATCGGTTTTGGGCAGTAAAGGACGACGTAAAGATTATGTAATTGGCACTCCTGCGGCAGGTCCAATTGCCGATTCCATAGACACGGATATCTGGAAAAACTGGGTTGCCGATTATAAGGCCACGTTTCCCAAGGGGTTCCCATCTCCTTCATTGTTCGCTTATGGGTACTATTGCGCAACTATGGCAACATTGGAAACACTGAATGCAATTAACGGTGATCTCTCCGACAACCATAAAGCCTTCCGGGAATATATGGCCAAATTAGAGCTGAAAGCCCCGGCCGGCAATATCACGCTGGATGAAAACCGCCAGGCGATTGCAAATATTTACCTGACCGAAGTGGTTAAAGGTGAAGATGGCAATCTCTATAATAAGGTTATCAAGGTTATCCCCAATGTTAATCAAGTGATGGGCAGGGACCGTGAAGAATTTATAAAACTGGGCCCGGTAAGCCGTGACAATCCGCCTTGCAATTAAGCGCCTGAGGATGGAAGATCGTTAATGAATCAATTAACAACAACCTCAAGTTTCCTGGGTAGTCCCTACGTTTTGGAACTTAAAGGCGTAGGGAGGACCTTTGGGGCTCTGGAGGCCCTCAAGGACGTATCCTTGAAGGTGGCTCCGGGCGAGAGGCGTGCTGTGTTAGGTGCCAACGGTGCAGGGAAAACAACCTTGTTCAATGCCATCACGGGAGATTTTCCTCCCACAAGCGGCAGCATTCAATTGTATGGCGAGGATATAACCAGCATGTCCACCCATGAACGAATACGTAGAGGATTGAGGCGGACTTACCAGAAGACCATGCTGTTCAAGGACTTATCAGTTCACGATAATCTTTTTTTGGCATTGCGGGGAATAAAACCCCGGCGTTTTTCCTTTCGCCGGCCAGGTCCTGACGACACGGTCATGGACCAGGCGGAAATGACTGCCAGATTCGTGCATCTGCATGATGTATTGCACCGGCTCGTGGGAGAACTGTCCCACGGCCAGCAGAGGCAGTTGGAAATCGGCATGGCCTTAGCCGGGTCTCCCTGCATGCTTTTGTTGGATGAACCTGCGGCAGGTCTTTCCGTGGCGGAGCGGGTTAATCTTGTGTCCACGCTTAAAGGACTGCCGGAATACATTGGTTTTATTATTATTGAACACGATTTGGAGATTGCTCTGAAAGTAGTCGAAGGCGTAACCATAATGCACAATGGTACTGTTTTTAAAGAGGGCTCGCCCCAAGAAATTCAGGATGACCAGGACGTGCAAAACATTTACCTTGGAGAGAATCATCGACAGTCAGATTAATAATAAAAATATTTTAGTGGTAAAAGATCTGGATGTATCATATGGGCATGTCCAGGTACTGCAAGGTGTCTCTTTCTCACTGAAGCAGCACGATGTTTTTGGAATAGTGGGCCGCAACGGAATGGGAAAAACGACCTTGTGCAATGCCATCATGGGTTTGGTGCGCGTAGGTGGTGGCAGCATCCTATATAATGGGAAGGATATCTCAAACATGGAGCCCTATCGCATCGTGGATCTTGGGGTGAGCTACGTGCCCCAGGGCAGACGTGTGTGGCCCTCTTTGACAGTGGATGAGCACCTGAAGATATCATCCCGGGGTAAAGGCTCCTGGACCCCGGCCAGGGTTTATGACATATTCCCCCGCCTGGCTGAACGCCGGAAACACGGCGGCAACCAGCTTTCAGGCGGTGAGCAGCAAATGCTGGCCATAGGCCGGGCTTTGGTGGGCAACCCCAAGCTGCTCATCATGGATGAGCCCACGGAAGGGCTAGCTCCCCGCATTGTACAGCATGTGGAAAAGCTACTTTTAAAGTTGGCCGCATCTGAAGATCTGTCCATACTGCTTGTGGAACAAAACCTGGGGGTAGCAACGGCCGTGGCTAAACATCTGGCAGTAATGGTCAATGGCCGCATTGAAACCGAGTTGGAGGCAAATATCCTGGCCGAGGATCGTGCTTTACAGAGACGGCTTTTGGGGGTTAGCTCCGAAGAGGATGCCATAGTACCGGAGGAATCCGAATCAAAAGAATTCGCCGTCTCTAATAAAATCAATGCGCCCCGTCCACGGACAAAAACAGCGTTGCCAACCCAAGCCGGCAGGGGTATGGACACCATCAATCGCTGGTCCCATGGGAATCCTATGTCCAAAAAATTGCCAGGCAGCACCCCCCGTATGGGTGTGCCTAAAAAAGTTACACGCTGGGACAGGTCTGCCAGGCCAGCCGTTCATCCGGTTGCGGTATTGGACCCCAAGCCCGGGGCTTTAATTTCTTCACCCTCGCCCGGAGCCGGTGGAATTGGGGGAGCGGCCTATGTCGTCGGCACCTTTGACACCAAAGAACGTGAGCTTAACTTTGCGGCTAAACTGATAGCTCGACAGGGAATTCGAGTCAAGACCGTCGATCTGAGTACCTCGACTAAATCCTCTGTGGCCAATGTAAAACCAGACAAGGTCGCGGCGTATCATCCCCAGGGGATGGAAGCTGTGTTCACAGGCGACAGGGGGAGTGCCGTCAGCGCCATGGCCCAGGCCTTTAAGCTGTATTTATCCCATCAGCTTGATATAATAGGCGTCATATCTCTGGGTGGTTCCGGTGGTACGGCCCTTGTTGCCCCTGGCCTGCAAATCCTTGATATAGGGATTCCTAAAATCATACTATCCACTGTAGCAAGCGGTGATGTGGCCCCATATGTGGGAGCTTCGGATATCTGCATGCTTTACTCGGTGACAGATGTTGCAGGTATTAACCGTA
>Ga0233443_1003816_pt1 | contig 10216 bp, 10 predicted proteins | sample SI_123_September_2_FD_182784 | JGI IMG/M metagenome (GOLD analysis project Ga0233443, IMG submission 182784) | Seawater microbial communities from Saanich Inlet, British Columbia, Canada - SI_123_September2016_200_MG | ecosystem: Environmental > Aquatic > Marine > Inlet | place: Canada: British... | reverse complement strand
ATATGACTTTAAGTAGGTTCATGCGAGATTATGTGTATATACCTCTTGGTGGCAATAAAAAAGGTAGATTTAGAACATATAACAACCTAATGGCAACCTTTGTAATAGGCGGGCTTTGGCACGGCGCAGGATGGACTTTTATATTCTGGGGGTTCTTGCATGGACTAGCGCTTATGGTTCAAAGATTTTGGAACAAGCTTGGTATTAAACTTTGGACTTGGCTAGCTTGGCTGATTACTTTTAACTTTGTTAATATCACTTGGGTGTTCTTTAGGGCTAAAGAGTGGGATGACGCTGTTAAGGTTTTAGGGTCTATGTTTAGTTTGGATAATATAATATTGCCGAATATTCTAGAAAATAGATTGTCATTTTTAACAGACTTTGGTATTTATTTTGGAGGATTTGTAGTAAATATAGGGGGTGATTTTTATACGCCTATATGGATATTCTCTGGGTTTGTTTTAGTTCTTATGTTTAAAAATTCAATTCAAAAGTTGGATAGATTTAAGATGAATTATAAAACTGCTCTTTGGTCTGGGATTGCTTTTACAGTCGGAGTACTATCACTTAACAAAGTGTCTGAGTTTCTATATTTTAACTTTTAGGCAATATAAATTTTATGAATAGTAAAAAATGGATAAAAATCTGGATTTCCATCCTAATGGCTTTACCTCTTGTGGGTGCGTTTAATTATCTAATAGATCCTCTGTCCACAAACAAAAACCAACTATTAAATCTTAAAAAAATAGTGCAGACAGCAAGGGATAAAAAAACTCTAAATGTAAAAAGCCTTAATAATATAGATAACTTAATTTTAGGCAGTAGCAGATCTAAGAGAATCAACCCAGATGATGTCAATAAATTTTTAAATGGTAATACATATAACTTTTCTGTTGCCTCCGCCTTTCCAGAAGATTACCTCGGAATACTACTATATTTAGAGAAAATACATAAAGTTCCAAAAAATCTTATAATTGGGTTTGATTTTTATATGTTAAATGACAAGCTACCCTATGATATTCGATTTATATCAAATAGTGAGTTAAATTTTATAAATACTAAGAGTGTTTTTCTTACTAACTATTTAAGTCTTGATATGCTAAAGCTCAGCATTACCACAATCTATTACAATATTGTAAAGATGGAAGAAACTTCACATGTTAACAATGATAATGGGTTTCTATACAAGTCTAAAAAAGACGATCTAATTAAAGCCGGCCAGTACAACCATTCAAAACAAATAAAAATGGATTCATTAGTTTATTTTATTGCAAAATACTCATATGAACAATATGACAGTTTTTCAGATGAAAGAATTGGATATTTAGAAGCTATAAAATATTTTGCAAAAAAGCACAAAATTACACTTTATACCTACCTAACACCTGTTCATTGTTATCATTTAGCTAAAATAAAAAATCACGAACTATTGAGTATTACTCTAACAAGGTTTAAATCATTTCTTTCAACTCAATTTAATTATGTGGATTTTATGATTCAAAATGAAGTTAACTGTAAAGATGAAAACTACTATGACGCCGTCCATAAATCTTACTTTGTAAACAAATTAATTGTAAATGATTTATTTACAGATTTTCCCAAGTACGGAGTAATTAGCTCTAATTAAAGTCCTATACTGTACATTGGAGTAGTTATCTTTTATTTCAAAAATATCAAAATATAGAAGATAAGTATTTTAGGGTAATGGAGGTGTTAGTAAATAATACTAAAGCAAAAGTATGGAGATTTTATCAAATAAATAGCATCACTAAAATTTTTTGTACCTTGTTAACAAAAGACAATATTAAAAAAAATCTAAATGATATAAGCACCCAAACAAAGAGCTATAAGTTGTAAAACTATTCAGACAAGATTGCCTTAATGGATTAGTTCAATCATTGAACGAATGTTATAATGAACTATATTATAAATAAGTCTTTATATATATTTACTATATTTACTATATTTAGTATAATAGCAGGGTGTTTAAAAAACAGAATAAGTTTCAAATTTTAAAATCTTTAGAGCGAAACTCACATCCTACTCAAAGGCAATTATCTAATGACTTAGGCGTGAGCCTTGGTAAGGTTAACTATTGTTTATAAAGCCTTATTAAAAAAGGTTTTATAAAGGTTAATAATTTTAAAAATAGTAAGAATAAAATTCAATATTCATACTTACTAACCCCAAAAGGAATAGAATAAAAAATAAAGCTGACTTTGGATTTTATAAGAATTAAAACTCAAGAATACAATGCATTAAAACAAGAAATTGAAAGCCTAAAGCAAGAGGCCAAGAATATGGATAGGAATTTATTATGAAGATCTCGAACGAATCCACGAAGATATTTAAAGAAACAATGAGTTTACATAGCAACTACCATATAAATTTTGACCTAAATTGGATTACAATAATTTCCTATATTTTTAAAAGATGACTTCTTACTTAAAGCAAATATTCCATCTTCTTGGCGAAGATAAAAAAAAGATACCATTCCTTATTTTTGTTTTTTTTGCGCTGTCTATTTTAGATTTAGTGGGAATAGGGTTAATAGGCCCATATATTGCGTTAGTAGCGGATGTAGATACAACCCCTGGGTTTTTAGGGAAAACTGCAGAAGTCTTTGGCCTTCCTAGGGATAGAGATTTTTTGTTGCAAGCACTTAGCTATGTTTTATTGAGCGTTTTTATTATTAAAACTATTTTTGTAATATGGATTAATAAAAGTATTATCCAGTTCAGTGAAAATCAACAGGCGAGGCTTAAATCATTTTTAATGCAAGCATATCAATTTCTTCCATATACTGAATATATACGTCGTAATAGTTCTGAATATATTTATAGCATTCAACAGTTAACTTCTCAATATTCTGGACAGGTTGTATTGCCGTTATTGCGTACAGTGAGTGATGGAATGGTGGCACTTTTTATTCTTATCCTGCTTGCTTTACAAAATATATTTGCATTAATCCTTCTTGTTTTTTTACTTGGATTGATGATTTTCTTAAATGATGTTTTTTTTCGCGATAGTTTAAAGACATATGGAGAAAAGATTAATAAGGCTTCTGCGACCACAATTCAAGGTGTGCGTGAAGGAATGGATGGATTAAAAGAAATTAGGATACTTGGAAAGGAGCAATATTTTTATCAAATAGTGCATAAAAATGCAAAAAAACAGGCGTTTTTTGGCACAAAGGCATTAACTCTATCCATGGCCCCCAAGTATATGCTTGAACTAACAATGATCAGCTTTGTTGTGCTTTTTGTGTTGACCACCTTATTGTTGGGAAATAATATTGACACGCTTCTCCCTACTCTGGGTATGTTTGGCGTTGCATCCTTAAGGCTCCTTCCTGCAGCAAATACATTGATTCAGAGTTTAATACAGATACGATATAGTCGTGATTCTGTGTCAAGACTATACAATGATCAGTATAAATTGAAGCAATTCTCAGGTAAAGAAGATCATCCTGTTTCGGCTCAAATGCCAAAACAGTTCCAAGTATTAAAATTAGACCGTGTAAGTTTTACTTACCCTCAGTCAGAATTCAAAGCTTTAAATGAAATTTCATTGGAAATAAAGGCTGGTGAATCTATAGGGTTAATTGGCCCATCCGGTTCAGGAAAAACGACATTAGTTGATATGCTTCTTGGTTTACTTGAGCCACAACAAGGTAGCATTCAATATAATGAAGAAGAAGTTAAGACTGTGTTACAACAATGGCGGTCACAAGCTGCTTACATTCCTCAACAAGTTTTTTTAATAGATGATACATTGCGTCATAATGTGGCATTTGGTATAGATAATGATAAAATAGATAACGATATACTTCAAGAGTCGTTACGTCAATCAAAATTGATAGAGGTAGTTGAGCAGCTTCCACAAGGTGTAGAGACTGTTTTAGGTGAAAATGGGGTTCGTCTATCTGGAGGGCAACGCCAAAGAGTAGCATTGGCACGTGCTTTTTATCATGGGAGAGATGTCCTGGTTATGGATGAAGCAACTAGTGCACTAGATGATCAGACGGAGCAAGAAATTGTAAAAGAGATTGATCAATTAAAAGGCAAAAAAACCATGATTGTAATTGCACACAGATTAACTACACTCAAGCATTGTGATCGTATTTATAAACTAGAGGATGGAAGAATTACAGCGGTGGGAAGCTATAAGGAGCTAATAGAAGATGCAAAATAAATTAGAAAATATTGAACAGTTGTTTCAGGAGTCTATAAAAGTTAAAACTCAAGTAATAGACTCTGGGATTATTAAGAATCTTGTATCTATGGGCTTGTTATCGGCAAAAGCAATTCAAGAAGGGAATAAATTAATGCTTTGTGGTAATGGTGGATCTGCCGCTGATGCGCAGCATTTGGCAGCAGAAATGCTAGTCCGACTAAGGCCGAAAAATAATAGAGAAGGCATTCCAGCTATCGCACTTGCCCAAGATACATCAACTATTACCGCTTGCGGGAATGATTTTGGTTATGATAAACTTTTTGAAAGATTAGTTAAAACGCTAGGCCGTGAGGGGGATGTATTGATTGCCATTACCACTTCAGGAAACTCTAAAAATATTATTGCAGGAATGAGGGCTGCTAAAAAAATGGGAATCCTTGTATTTGGGTTTCTAGGCTCTAAGGGTGGAGAGGCGCTTAAATATTGTGATGAGGCTTTTGTTGTTCCAAGTAATAATACAGGCAGGATTCAAGAATCACACATTACAGCAGGGCATGCGTTAATGGAGCTTATCGAGGATGGGTTGCTTGACTCTGGTTACATTAACTTACAATAGTAAAAAAATGATAAATATTGATAATATAGCTGTTTTTGTTTTTGATTTTGATGGTGTGCTGACGAATAATATGGTCTATTTAGATCAAAATGGCAAGGAGTCTGTTAGTTGTAGTCGTGGAGACGGACTAGCATTCGACGCACTTCGAAAATTAAAAAAGCCAGCCTACATTCTTTCAACTGAAAAAAATACTGTAGTGAGTGCTCGGGCAGAAAAATTGCAAATATCAGTATTACAAGGCACTGAAAACAAGGTTTCAGGAATTCAAGAGATTATTAAAAAAGAAAACTGTAAGCTAGAAAACATCCTGTACGTAGGTAACGATTTGAATGATTATCGGGTGATGGGCATATGTGGATTTACTGCATGTCCAGCGGATAGTCACAAGAAAATTAAACAGATATCAAACATTGTGCTAAAGACAAATGGAGGGCATGGTATTGTGAGAGAGTTATTGGAAGATGTCTTAGGTTTAGATTTTATTGAAATTTTATATTAGGAGTGATAATGAGTATTTTTATAGTGGCAGAAATTGGAATTAATCATAATGGAAGTATGTCAATTTGCAAAGAGTTAATTGATGTTGCTGTGGATTCTGGCTGTGATGCTGTTAAGTTCCAGAAAAGAGATCTTAATGAAGTATATACACAAGAATTTTTAGACTCCCATAGAGAGAGTCCTTGGGGAGTAACCCAAAGAGAGCAAAAAATGGGCTTAGAGTTTGATGCAGATGAATATCAAGAAATTGAAAGCTACTGTAAGAAAAAAAACATTGAATGGTTTGCATCTGCTTGGGATGTCAATTCGCAAAAATTTTTACGCCAATTTAATTCTAAATATAATAAGGTGGCCTCAGCGATGATAGTTTATACGGAATTATTAAAGGAGATTGCTAGTGAAGGTAAGCATACTTTTATTTCAACAGGTATGACAACTTATGATGATATTGATAAAGCGGTAGATGTATTTAAGAAAGCCAACTGTTCATTTGAATTGATGCATACTGTATCCACCTACCCAATGAAAGATGAAGATGCAAACCTGAATATGATCAATACATTGAGAGATAGATACCAATGCGATGTAGGGTATAGCGGACATGAAGTTGGTCTTGCAGTTTCATATGCTGCTGCTGCGCTAAATATCACTTCATTAGAGCGTCATATAACGTTAGATAGGGCTATGTACGGTTCTGATCAGTCTGCATCTGTAGAACAGGGAGCTTTCCAGAACCTTGTAGGAGCAGTGCGTAAAATTGAACTTGCAATGGGTGATGGCATAAAGAAAACGATTGAAGCAGAAGCGGCAATCGCTAAAAATCTTCGCCAGCACCTAAGCTAGAGAAATAGAATGAATTGTTATTTATGTAAAAGTGAAAAATATAGTAAGCGCATAGGCAGTGTTCGTGACAATTCTAATATTGATATTTTAGAGTGTAGCGATTGTGGATTGGTATATTTATCGTCATTGAAGCATATCCAAAATGAGTTCTATGAAGAATCTGGAATGCATGACGATGAAGTGTTAGATATTGATAATTGGTTAAAAGAAACAGAGTTTGATGATAAGCGTCGTTATGATTTTATTAAAGAAAAAATCATCAATAAAAATGTACTAGACTTTGGTTGTGGTGTTGGTGGCTTTCTTGATTTGGCAAGAAAATCTACAAGTAGTGTATCAGGGGTAGAATTAGAAAAAGCATTACAACCTTCATTCAAGCAAAGAAATTTAGATGTTTTTGAGAATTTATCAAAAGCACAAGAAGAAAATAAAAAATATGACGTTATTACTGCATTTCATGTAGTTGAGCACCTGAAAAATCCAAAAGAGATATTGAAAGATCTGTCTCATCTACTTACAGAAAGTGGAGAGATGATTATTGAAGTACCTAATTCTAACGATGTTTTATTGACACTATATGAAAACAAAGATTTTCAAAACTTTACTTATTGGTCGCAACACTTGTTTTTATTTAATAAAACAACAATGAGTGAATTAATCAAACAAGCTGGCTTAAAACTTAATTGGATTAAACATGTTCAGCGCTACCCACTTTCCAATTGTTTATATTGGCTAGCTAAAGGGAGGTCTGGTGGACATCAAAAATGGGGATTTTTGGATAATGTCAAGTTGAATTTAGAATATGAGAATCAGCTGGCGTTAATTGGCAAAACGGATACGATTATAGTAGGAGTTTCAAAATAGATTGTATGATTGGATTTATTACAGTACGCACTAGCTCCACTAGACTACCTAAGAAATGTTTATTACCCTTTGGTGAATCGACAGTTCTAAATCATATTATCCGTAGGGCAGTTTCGTATGATATTAACCCTATTGTGTGTACAAGCGCCTCTAAAGAGGACGATGTTATTGAAGAGATTGCGAATAAAGAAGGGGTAAGGTGTTATCGAGGATCTTTAGATAATAAATTGCAAAGATGGCTTGATTGCGCCATGCATTTTAATATAGATACATTTCATACTATTGATGCAGATGACCCATTTTTTGATGGTGATGAAATGAAGGATAGTATGAAAATATTGCAAGAAGATGACCTTGATATGGTTTGCCCTACTAAGTCTTCATCATCTGGTGGTGCAAGTGTTGGCTATTCCTTAACAACCGATATTGTTAAAAGGGCGTGCAATGGACTAGATAAAGATGCTGACACAGAAATGATGTGGTATTACATGGAAAAAATACGAGATTTAAAAATTAAAATATTGCCCGAAACAAGAAAGAATATTTCAAAGATGCGCTTAACTTTGGATTATGAGGAAGATTACTGGATGTTAGAGTCCGTTCGTAGAATATTGGGGAATCTAGCTAGTAGAGATAAAGTAGACCAATTATTTTTTTCTAATCCAGATTTATATAAAATAAATTGGTTTAGAAATAAAGAATGGAAATCAGCCCAGATTAACAAAAAAATATAAAGAGAAAATAAGATGACAGATGTGTATAGCCCTTTTGGAAAGTTTAATGGAAAAGAATTAGAATATCTTTCTAGCTATTTAGATTCAGAAGGTAAGTCTAATGAGAAGCCCTGGGCTCAAAGATTAGAAGAAAGTGTTAGTAATTCGATTGGCTCCAAATATGCCGTAGCATGTAATTCCGGAACATCAGGATTACATATGGCGATGTATGCATGTGGTATTGGACCTGGTGATGAGGTGATAACACCAGGTTTGACTGTGGTTATGGATGCATACGCTGTAATACACATGGGTGCAATGCCAGTATTTGTTGATGTGGATCGGTCTACATATGGTATCAGTGTTGAAGAAATTAAAAAAAATATAACAGATAAAACAAAAGCTATTATTACAGTCTCACTACAAGGTTTGTCAGTTGACATGGATCCAATTTTAGAGCTTGCAAAAGAGAAAGGGATTATTGTGATTGATGACTCGGCTCAGAATATTTTAGGAGAATACAAGGGTAGAGTGGCTGGAACATTGGCAGACATTAGTATATTTAGTTTTGAAAATAAAAAACATATAACTTCTGGTAGCGAAGGTGGGATGTTACTTACTAATGTTGAAGAGTACGCAGTTAAAGCAAGAAAGTTCGGAGGGATTGGCTATAAACACATGACTGCTTCCGCTGGTAGAACTTCATTAGCATTATCAGAAGTGCAAGATCCAGACTATGAGCGTTTTGATACGATAGGACTTAACTATAGAATGTCAGAAGTGAGTGCAGCAGTAGGCTTGGCGCAATTTGAAAGAATTGGTTATATTGTTGAACGTCGCATTTCGGTGGCAAATATGTTCAAGGAGTCGATTAGAGGGTGTAACTGGATAGAGGCACAACGAACCCCTGAAGATTATAAACATTCGCACTACACATTCTCATTTGAATACAAAGGATTGAAAGCGATAGGAATTAGCTGGAAAGAATTTTACAATATGTATGTAGAAATGGGCGGCGATGGCTTTTATTCAGCATGTATTGTTCCATACCTTGAGCCAGTTTTCCAAAATAATGAAAATTACAATAAAGTTTATACAAAAGGAATGTGCCCTATAGCAGAAGATTTGCAGAAGAAAATAATGCAATTTAAAACCAACTATAGGTCTTTATCAGTAGCTCAGAAAAAAGCAGATATTTTAAAAACACTTATTGATAAAATAGGGAGAATTAAGTAATGAATGGCACTATTAGATTTGGAATGGTTCAAGGTAGATTGACTCAATCGCCAGCAGGGTGTTTACAGTGGTTTCCACAAAGTAGCTGGCAGGAGGAGTTTAGTGTAGCATCAAAAATAGGTGTTAACTATATTGAGCTAATTGCAGAGGTTCAACATAATACAGAAAATCCAATTTGGACAGATGATGGAATTAGAGAGATAAGGCAATTAGTGAAAGATAGTGACTTAACTTTGCACGCCTTGTGCAATGATTATATTGTTGAGCACTCATTTCTTGAGAAAGAAGTTGTTCAACAAAATATAGATTTACTTGAGCAAGGGAGAAAATTAGGGATTGAAAAGTATATTATGCCTTTTTTTGAGAGTAGTGAGCTTTCAATAAATAATATGCAAGAGTATATAGAGCCTTTAAAAAAAGTGGCAAAAGCGGCATATAATGGAGGTATTGTAGTATGCCTTGAAACTATTCTAACTGGAAAAGAATTAATTGAACTATTACAGTTAATAGACTTACCCAATGTTAAGGTGGTATATGACACTGGTAATAGAGTTGCTTTTGGCCATAATTTGGCGAGTGATATTCGACTTCTGGGTAGTGCCATAGCTCATGTGCATATTAAAGATAAAAATAGTAATAATGAAAATGTTTTACTAGGTACTGGTTTGGTTAATTTTGAGAGTGTATTCTTCGCCCTGAATGATATTAATTATAATGGCCCATATACTTTTGAAACTACTCGTGGAAGTGATCCAATCAATACAGCTAAATACAATATGAGCTTAGTTAGCTTCTTTAAATCTAATGCAGAAAATGCTTAAGAGAATTTTATTTATTGGCCTTGGTGGGGCTGGTCAGAGGCACCTCAGATTATTCAGAAATTTTTTACCAGGTATTGAATTGATTGCATATCGATCAACCAATAAGACGCCTCTTTTAAATGCAGATTTTTCTGTTAATGAGAAAGACTCTATAGAAGAGGTTTACCAAATTGATATTTACGATAACATTGATGAAGTGCTGGCATTGAAGCCAGATTTGGCCGTAATTTCGACTCCAAGCTCTATGCATCTTGAATATGCACAATTATGCGCATCAAGAGGTATTGATGTTTTTGTTGAAAAGCCAATATCGAATTCATTGGATGGACTTCAAGTGTTAAAAGAGACAGTTAAAAGTAACAATGTTGCTATTCAAGTTGGATTTCAAAGAAGATTTCACCCACATTTAAGTAAAGTCAAGGAAATTATTAAGTCTGGGCAACTTGGAC
>Ga0233443_1003795_pt1 | contig 10241 bp, 7 predicted proteins | sample SI_123_September_2_FD_182784 | JGI IMG/M metagenome (GOLD analysis project Ga0233443, IMG submission 182784) | Seawater microbial communities from Saanich Inlet, British Columbia, Canada - SI_123_September2016_200_MG | ecosystem: Environmental > Aquatic > Marine > Inlet | place: Canada: British... | reverse complement strand
TTATTTTTAGTTTAATTATGCTTATAGAATTAAACAAGGCAAGAAACGGGGCAATTGCAGTAATAAGAGATCAGGGATTCATAAACATCCCTCAACTTTCTAGTTTATTTTACATATCTTTGATACTTACATTACCCTGCACTCTAATTGGAATAGGTTCATCTAGATTATTTTTAAAACTAAAAAATAAAATTAATCCAAAAACACTAAACAATTCAATAATATGTTTACTAATCATAATAGTCTTCTTGTTATCAAGTACAAAAGGAATATTAATTTTAATCATTGCCTCAGTAATTGGGTATCTCCCTTACAGATACAACATATCAAAAACAACATTAATGGGATCATTAATGATTCCAACAATTATTAATTATTTGCACTAAAAGAATTTAGCAAGACCTTCTTGTTTTTCACTAGCCTTTCCAAATATACTCTCAACTCTCAGTTTAGTTAAATCTAATGTTTCCTTAAGATAATCTGAAACCTCATATTTTTCAGCTAATGCTAAACTAGGTTCAAGATATTTAACAATACTTCCATGAGAAATAGTGAATATAATTTTACCAAAACACTTTCCATTTGTACAATTACCCACCAAAGGCGGACGCCGGTATTTAGTATTACATTTAACACATCTAAATATCTGCATACTGAACTTCCTAAGGTTACCTTTAATATCTCTAATGAAGTGCCTCTCAATTACCAATTTAGCAACATCAACTGCATTAACTGCTCTAATCTTAGTAGCAACACTCATCTGCCCTTCAACTTTTTCCCTCATGGTTGGAAGAATCTTATATGAACTGCAAGAAATTGCTTCATTAATGTTACTAGATTCGTGAGTATAACCTGATCCAAAGAATTGTGCAGGAGTATTTAGTCTATGGGACAATTGTTCAACTTTGACATCCCAAGGCATTTTATATTCTTCAGCACCCCTGTACATCTCAAGAGGATACTTCCATGCAACATCTAAATCAAACACCATATCGTCTACTTCTGTAGGTGTTAACAAACTAGTAAGTACTAATGGTGCATCCTGTGTACTTCCCCTATGGGCAGGCAAATATTGTCTAGAAAAGTTAATCATAGCGTCTAATATCAACATGCAACATAACTCATCTCCATCACAATCTCTTCTAACCATACTATGAAAATAAGGGTGTGCTAATACTCCTTGAGTCTTACTAAATCCAATAATTCTACCAACTGCACCTGCAGAGATATGAGGTGCAAGAGCTACAACTAAATGTCCTACTAAATCGGAAGTAGTTTTAACATTATAAAATCTTTTTTCACCATAAACATTTTCTAATAATTCATCTACAAATTGTGCCACTCTCAAAAATACCCTATCAGAAGTTTCATCTAAAGCTTCAGTAGAAGCAGGTAAAACTAAGTCTTGAATCTTAAGTTCTAATACTTGATTTTCATCAACTAATTCTTTTCCATGAACATCAAATTCATAACCTAAACTTTTTAATTTTTCAATACTAGTTCCAATCTCTTTGGGTTTAAAGTGAGTTAATGGCATCTCAGTCATATCATACCTAGTAGTGCCATCTTTGTTAACATAAATTTTATGTTTAGCCCTTAACAAACCCTTCGCTAATAGTTCTGGAACATGATTTTTATTGCTAGTTCCCCTAACACCTTTAATCAATTCTGGAATCATACTCCTGTTAATTCCAGATAAAGTTACTGCATCATTAAAATATTTAGTGATATCTAACTCAATTTTCTTATAATTCACAATGCCTTCATCATCTTTTTCGCTTTCTTTTGCTTCTTGTCCAAACCTAGAAAAATATTTCTTTTCATTTTCAACACCATTTATTTTACGGTAAATTGTTTCTTCACCATTAGGAGTTTTGTAAATTGGAAACTGATTTTTAACTTTCCCTTTATCCAACGAACTTTGAAAAGATCTTAATCTTCCACCTTCTTCACCCACAGGAAACAATACGTGGGGACTGCCAGTCATCTTCCTCATCTTAGCTTTTTCAGGACGGCCCATCCTTGCACCAATAGTCGTACCTATTTTATCTTTAATTTTAACTTCTTTGGAAACCATATCTAAAATATCTTCTTTATCTTCATCTAAATTTTCTAAATAGTATTTCAGAACCTTAGCATCAAACCCATCAACAACAATATATTCATTGCTTACAACTTTGTGAGGGACCCCTAATAATTCTAATGAACGCTTGCATTCTTCATCTTGTGGAAATTGTAATACAATTTTATTTTCTAAAAAATTTCCAGCCAATACCCATTTCTTAAGGCCTAATAATTTTTCTTTATCTATAGCTTTCCAAGTGTAAGAATACTTGGGGTGTAAAGGAATTTTATAATATTTAGATAACTTTAATGCATCTTCAAAAGTTATATCCATAAAGTAATCATCTTTTATTTTTTCAATAAGTTCTTTAAATTCATCAGATTCTCCAGATTTTTCAACAGATTCTAATAATTCTTGGGCCCACCATTCTTCACAATAGCCTGAAGGAATAAGCATATGACCTCTATTGAAAAAATCTCCATATGAGATTAACATATCGCCTAAATAAATAATTTCAAAAATATCTTTTTTTACTGCCCTTGCTTCTTCAACAGTGGTTAATCTGAGAACTGAACCGTTATTCAATTTAACAATAGGCCCTTCAATTGCATCACAATTTGCAATAACTGCACTTTTACCGGGCCTTTCAACTTTAAGTTGTGTTCCTATTGCAATAAAATTTTCTAAGACTTCCATAGTTGCAGGATGCATTGCATTACATGAAAAACCAGAAACCCTTGCACGGCCATATCTTAATCTAAAACCACCAGCACGTAAAGGATAAGTAAATACTGGTCTACCCGCTACAATATCTTTAACAAAAGTATAATCTGGTTTTAATTTTTCTCCATCCTCTGACTCTTCAGTTTTTTTAGATTTAATTTTTTTCTGTAACTTAACAAACTCTTCAATAAACATCCAATCATCTAACTCAAAATCTTTACCCCATTTAGCAAGTTGTTTCCATAACTTTGGTGCTTTCTGTGCTACCCCTTCACCCAGAACTAAACAAACACCATTTCTAATTCTATCACTCTCAATTCTATCAAGACCTTTGTAATTACTAACTTCTATTTTTTCACTCCCATCACCTGTAATCTGAACAGGTAAATTTTTAGTCAAAAATGCAATTTCATCATGAGAAGGTAAATACTGTAAATTTGTAATTCTCTCATGATAATCTAATAGCTCTGTACAATTACGACTGATTTCTTTTTCATCAGGATCATATTTCTGATAACCCATATTTTTTCTGATATAATCTCCAATGATTACCGAAACACTACTTGCAGTACCACCAGCACTTCTCATAGGTCCTGCAAAATAAAGAGCTAAATATTCCCCTCCATCTCTTCTTTGTTTTACTTCTAATTTAGTAAATCCTTCCAAAGGTGAAGATACAACTCCATTAGTAATATATGAAATTCCAACCCTTATACCAATTTCCATTGCTTCAATTTTATTTTCAAATTTGGTAAATTTTTCTTGAGCAGTTTCAAGTGCAACTGTTAAAGCAACTCTCCAATCTTGAGAACCATATTTAATTTCTAATTCTTTTATTCTTTCCACAATATTTGATTCCTTTAATGCAGGAGAAACTACGCTAATCAGACCAACTACTCTTTCAGCCATATCTTTTGCCATTACAATTTCCACTTTATCATCTGGATCTAATCCTTTAGCCCTACAACGATTAGCTAAACTAAGAGAAATATCAACATTAGTTTCAATATCACTAAAATATTTTACAATATGATCAGGACAACCTTCAAGATTCATTGTTTAATCCTCCTGAAAAATCCAACATAGAAGAATCTCCAGTTTTAAAATTAAAAATAGGAACCATACAATATTCTGGATGGTGTCCGACTCTTTCTTGAAATTCAGTTTTATGTTGCCAACAACTACTTACAAAATTTGTAACTCCCCTATATTTAGAAATACTACTTTTGTGAATATGGCCAGAAGCAAATATATCGGGTACCTGGTCAATAATAAGATGATCATCTTCAGGAGTAGGAACAAATAATGTAGAAGTATGAACTGGAGCCAAATGCCTTTTCTTCAATAAATATTTCATTATCAAATCTCCTCTATCATAACCACCTTCTTGAGCGATTGATTCAATATTTGCAGCATAATAATCATAACTATAACCATGATACATCAAAATATTAAATCCTTCAAAATTTTCATTAGACAACACGTTAATAGTAGCCGGATTTGAAACAAGAGTCATATTACTAATAGATTTTAAACTTTCAGCATAATGATCTAATGCTGGTTGAGGTTCTGCTATTCTCCTAGCATCATGATTACCTGGGCATAAAATTATTTTAATATCTTTTCTAATCATCCCAAATAATTCAGCACATCTATCATATTGTCCTCTAATTGAAGGAATTGTCAATTCTTTATCTTGATCAGGATAAATACCTACACCATCAACTACATCACCAACTACAAATAAAAATTTAACCTTCTTACTTAATTCTACCATGTTAGGATCCTCATGTTCCCCATTAAGCCAATCAATAAATTTCAAAAACCTGTCTTCAATAAACATATTACTTCCAACATGTACATCTGAAATAAATGCAGCACATACATCTTCACCATAAGTTTTAACTTTTTTATTTTCTGGAATATCTGGATAGATTAAATCAGTAGCAAACATAAAACCCTCACTAGTAGTACCTACAACGCCTATAAGTTCATCCAAACATATTGCTGATGACTCTTGAATCTTAGGACCAAATATAACATTAATGGTTCCTGAAGGATCTTCTAATTTGATCATTAAATTTCCTTTTTTGGTAATTCTTTTTTCATAAACTAAACCCATCAATGCAACAGATTCCCCTTTATCTTTCCCATATGCCCTTTTGATAGAAATCACATTTTGCATTTCTTGTCTACCTGCAATCATGTTTTTTATTTTTTCGTAACGACTTTTGTAATGGAAAACAAAATCCTTTACTTGCCTCATTTTTGCATCTTCAGCAAAGTTTTTAACAAGTTTCATAGGGTATTTATCTTCTGGATCAGAGACCACTAACTCTTGAACAGTATTTTTAGACTCAACCTCAATAGTTTTTGGAGGAGTTTCAATCTCACTAGTTTCTTTAACAACTACTGGTTGCTCAATATCTGTAGAATTAATTATTTTTTTCTTTTCAGTGACAGGCTCAATAACTGTAGAAATTTCTTCCTTCTTTTCCTCACCTGTAATTAATTCTAAAAAAGACAAATACAATCTTTTAGTTTTTCCTTTTTCATGTAAAACCTTACTTTTTTCAAATTCCAACCAGTTAACACCAGACACTGCTTTTTTAGAAACGCTATCATAAAGATCCCCACCAATAACTAATGGTTTTTCTTTAGAAATAATCCTAGTATTCATAAAATTGAGAAATTCATTTTTAAATTCATTCAAATGAAAAACTTCAGGAGATAATAAATATCCTTTATCCATGAAAGATTTAAGACGTTCTTTCTTAACATCATCATTCATAATCCCAAACCTTCCCTTAACATTAAATCAATTTTTTTGACAATATTTTCAGGAACAGCTAATGAAATTCTTCTAGTACGACCATAACGGCCTTTACTAATAACTCTTGCATTAATTATTCCAGACATATCAAGTTCTGCAATAATATCTCCAACCCTTCTTTGAGTAAGAGGTTTAGTACCAGTACTCAAACAATTATTTTTGTAAACTTCATATATATCTCCTGTATAGAAATCACCACTTTCATTTTTCTTTGCATATTCATCAGACACCTGTATAATACTAAATAATGTAATCTTGAATTGCTTAGGTTGTGTAGAAACAATATCTACAACCCTATCTCTTTCAATTTTTTCCTCAGCATTATCAATATACTTAACAAGAATCTGTTCAGAATTATTTCTTTCCGCTAATTCTCCTGCAACTCTTAATAGTTCTAATGCTCTTCTAGCATCTCCATGTTCTTTAGCAGCATAAGCAGCACATTTCTCAATAACTCCTTCACCTATGATTTTACTTTCAAAGGATAACTCAGCTCTTTCACGTAATATTTTTTGTAATTGTATTGCATTATATGGAGGAAAAACAATTTCCTCTTCACCAAGACTACTCTTAACACGAGGATCAACTTGATCTATAAACATCAAATCATTACTAATACCAATAATAGATATTTCACTTTCTTTTAATTCAGAATTAATTCTAGTAAGATTATATAAAATTTTATCACCTGTATTTTTTACTACCTCATCAATCTCATCTAAAACTAATAACAACAATATTTTTTCTTTTTCTAAGCACTTAACAAATAATTTGTAAACTTCGTCTGTAGGTAGACCAGTCGCAGGTATATCTTGTCCAAGTTCTCTTGCAATCTGAGCAATTAATCTATATTCTGTATCTGCAACTCTCTTAAGTTTACAGTTAAGATAAACTGTTTTAAGATTCAAACCTTCTTCTTTAGCAACTTCAAGAATATTCTCCAATACATGGCCAATAACTAAAGTTTTTCCAGTACCGGTTTTTCCATAAAGAAATAGATTACTAGGTCTCTCCATACGCAATGAAGGTGCAAGAATACTTGCAACTTGCCCAATTTGTTCATCCCTATAAGGCACATTTGAAGGGGTATAATTAGATTGTAATGCTTTTTTATTTTTGAATAAACCTTCTTTCTTTGCGTAATCCCTTAGAAAATCTTTAACATCAACCATATTGATATTCATTCCTGGACTTTATTTAAAGATTTATATTCTGAGTATCAAAACCTCTCACACCACCATTTCCTGTGGAAACTTTTTTTCAAAAAAATCCTTTTTCACATACGAGAATTAACTAAAAATAAATTAAAATTAATAATCTTAAACATATATGTTCAATAATAAATAATAAATAATAAAAATATTTATATAATAATATAATATAATATAACTATTGAATAATATATATTAATCTAATTACTTTCTTTAATGGTTTAAGGCTTAACCTATTGAAACATAAGAGAAAAGTTTCAAAAATAATTAATAATTCCATAGGAAATCATGGTGTGGGGCTATCAGAACAAAGGAATAATAAATATATTAATTTTTAATTTTTATAATTCATATTTTAAAATAAAATACCTTATTATTGCTTTTAAAGCACTCTCTCCTTTATAAAATCAAATATTACAGTTTCAATACAAAAAGATTTATATATCATCCAGACGCTAATCATACTGAAAATGGTTGAAGAAGAAAAAAATTATTCAAAAAATTTACTAGGTAAAACTGTAGTAACCAAAACTGGTAAAAGATTTGGTGAAGTTGGAAATATCTCCTTTGAAGTAAGAACTGGAGAATTAATGGAAATTGTTCTAAAAAACCCTACAACATACACTGAAGGATTAGATTTAGAAAAAGATGATCATAATAATTTAACAATTCCTTATTCAGCAGTTATTGCAATTGGTGATTTTGTAGTTGTTTCAGAAGAAGACATTTTATAGAGTCTCTTTCTAGTATTTAATTTCAAAATGGTTAACTCTGGCATTATTAAAAAATTTAAAACAACTAAAGAGATTTCTATTAGTGAGAGACTAGTTGACCAAGTAATAGGTCAAGATGAATCAATTAATATCATTAAAAAAGCAGCTAAGCAAAGAAGAAATGTTCTCCTTATAGGTGAACCAGGAACTGGAAAGTCATTAACTGGACAGGCATTAGCAGAACTTCTTCCAAAAAGCGAATTGCCAGATATAATCTCTTTTGACAATCCTTCAGATGAACATGGACCAATTGTAAAATCTTTACCTAGAGGTCAAGGAATTACCACAGTTAACAGATTTAAGATTGAATCTATGAAGCAATTTAGAGGGCAAACAATTTTCTTTTATATCTTATTGATTATTTCATTATTATCTCCTTGGTGGGTTAGAAAACAATATGGTGACATCATGGGTGCAGCTTCACTAATAACTTCTATGATGTTTGTTGCAATTTTTATTTTATTTATGAATCTAAATAAAAAAATGAAGAAAGGTGTTAAAGTTCCAAAATTATTAATTGATAATTCTAAAAAACAAAAAGCTCCATTTATCGATGCTACAGGTAGTCAGGCAGGTGCATTACTTGGAGATGTATTACATGATCCTCTTCAATCTGGAGGATTAGGGACTCCTGCATATGAGCGTTTAGTTCCTGGAATGATTCACAAAGCAAACAAAGGAGTATTGTTTGTAGATGAAATAGGTAACTTATCTCCTAAAACTCAACAAGAGCTACTTACTTGTATGCAAGAACGAAAGTATTCTATTACTGGTCAATCAGAAAGATCTTCAGGTGCAATGGTTCATTCAGAAGAAGTTCCTACAGATTTTGTTTTAGTTGCAGCTGGTACACTTGATACAATTAAAAAAATGAATCCTGCACTAAGATCTAGGATTAGAGGTTATGGTTATGAAGTTAATATGAACAGTACTATGGAAGATAATCCTACTAATAGATTTAAGATTGCTAAGTTCATAGCACAAGAAGTAAACAAAGACAAAAAAATTCCACACTTTACTAAATCTGCAGTGGATAAAATTATTCAAGAAGCAAGAGTTAGAGCAGGTGTTTCAAATAAATTAACACTAAGACTTAGAGAATTAGGTGGTTTAGTAAGGGCTGCAGGAGACTTAGCAAAAGAAGATAAATCTAAATTTGTAGAATCAAATCATATTAAAAATGCAAAAAAATTAGCAAGAACATTAGAACAACAAATTGTAGACAAATACATAACAAACAAAAAGAAATACGAAGTGATTGTAACAAAAGGAAATAGAGTTGGAAGAGTAAATGGTCTTGCAGTTTTAGGTTCTGATTCTTATTATTCTGGAATAGTATTACCAATTGAATCTGAAGTTACACCTGGCGGAAAAAAAGCAGAATTTATTGCAACAGGAAAACTGGGTGAAACTGCAAAAGAAGCAGTAAAAAATGTTTCAGCAATTATCTTAAAATTATTTGGAGAAGATATAAAAGAAAAATATGATATTTATATTCAATTTTTACAAGTTGCATCAGGAGGAGGTGTTGAAGGTGATTCAGCATCTATTGCAGTGGCAACTGCGGTTCTTTCTGCACTAAAAGGTATTCCAATAAGACAAGATACAGCAATGACTGGGTCTCTTTCTGTTAGAGGAGAAGTATTGGCCATTGGTGGTGTGACTCAAAAGATAGAGGCAGCAATCCAGGCAGGTATTAAACGAGTAATTGTTCCCAGAGCAAACAAAGAAGATGTGTTAATCTCTGATAGTCAAAAGAAAAAAGTAGAGTTGATATTTGTTTCATCAATAGAAGAAGTCCTAAAAGAGGCAATGGACTGGAAAGGTAAAATGGATATTTTCAAAAAGATTTCATTTAATCATAGATGAGCTTATTTTTCAAATTCTTCTAGTTAGAATATATATTTCATTTAATAGTAAGTTTTATAACCTGAAATAATTACACAAATTCGAAATGATAGTAAACTTTAGTATGGATAAAATCTCTATAGAGAAGAAAGGTAAGATTCAAGGTAATACTGAGGCTAAAAACAACATTAAGTTTGTAGATGTAGCAGAAGAATCACTACCAGCTCATATGAATGATCAAGCAATGATTAATTTTTCATTTCAATATGGTGTTAAATATCTGCCAGAGATAGCAGAGATAGACATTAAAGGACATTTATTCTTTTTAACAACTAAAAAACAAAAAGATGAAATTTTAAAAGAATGGGATAATGGTAAAAAAATTAATCCAGAATTATCCTCACATTTAGTAAATTATGTATTCTCAAAATGTGGAGTTTTAGCATTATCTTTATCTCAACAAGTAGGATTACCTCCACACATACCACTTCCAAAGATAGCTATTAAGAAGAAAGAAGAAGCTAAGAAGGAAGAAAAGGAAGAATCTAAGCCCAAAGCTTCTTGATCTAACTATTTATAGCCTTGCTACCCCATAATTTTATATATTTATTTGTAGTGCCCATAGGTATATGTTTATTAGAGTAAAATCAAGAATTAATTCTAAAGGTGAAATAAAGAAATATGCTTACCTAGTAAGATCTGTAAGGCGTAAAAGAAGTAAGAAACATCCTAAACAAAAGGTTGTAGCTTATTTAGGTAGAGTAATTGAACTAAACAACAATCTTCAA
>Ga0233443_1003784_pt1 | contig 10262 bp, 10 predicted proteins | sample SI_123_September_2_FD_182784 | JGI IMG/M metagenome (GOLD analysis project Ga0233443, IMG submission 182784) | Seawater microbial communities from Saanich Inlet, British Columbia, Canada - SI_123_September2016_200_MG | ecosystem: Environmental > Aquatic > Marine > Inlet | place: Canada: British... | reverse complement strand
TCTTATTTCTAAGATTTGTTAAATTACCTTTAAGTGTATTAATAGAGGTATTAAAAGCGGTCTTTGTGGTATTTACTATCTCATTATTAAGGTTTGCTAATTTCATCAGATTACTTACTTGGTCATTGAACAGTTTTACGTTGTCATCCATAAAGCTAATTCTGTCTAAGAATATTTTTAAAAAACCACTGAAAATAGATTGGAAAGCACGAATAACAGAAAGAAATACTTCTACCATTACATTAAATAAGCCTTGAGTTTTCTTAGACGTGTTTTCAATAGTACTTACTGCATCATAGAGTGTTGATATTTCTGGAAACAGTTTTTTAATCTCGTTAAATAGCATGTCAACAAACTCTTTCAGATTGCTTATGATTGCTTTAACGAACTCTACAATAACAGCTTCAAAATTAAAGAAAATATTTTGAATGTCTTTCAGACCTTTAGTTACTAGTTCTATGAGACTATACCATAATCGCTGTACTGTTTGGTTGTTAACATCAATAGTACGTACTGCATTGTATAGTATATCTATTTGTGGAAACAGCTTTCTTAACTCATCGAATATAAAGCGTATAAAGTCTTTTATCTTTCTAAAAAGGTCTTTAACAAAATTTATAAACGTCGTTATAAAAAAGTTCACAAGCTGGATTAAAAGCTCTAAAGGACCTAGCGAGGTAGACAGTAATCCTTCAAAACTAGAAGACAGTATATCGAGTATAAAATTAACTGGTTCTTTGTCATTTCCTGTGTTTCCAGGAGGAGCACGTAAATTATTTAAAAGCACTACTGTAGTTTGAAGATTACTTATAAGCTCTTTTAACTGCAGTTCATCATCTTGTACGTCTTCATTATTAGCCTTTTTTGTATTAATAGTACTTTTTAAGTCTCTTATTTTATTTTTAATGTCGTTATACCTGGCATTAACACGAGTTATTTGGTCTTCTCTGCTGTTTTCCATTTACAAAGAAGCTATAAAATATTTTCATTTTTTTATGAAAAATAAAAAATTATGAAAGATCAGTTACAACAGTGTTTTGGATACCTCCAAGCACACCATAGAAGTCTGTTTGGAAGGTATTTAATCGTGTTCTTATCTCATTAATAACGTTACTTTGTACTGGAAGTTCGGGTGCAATGCTTTCAATGGTAGTACGAAGGCCTTCTATTGTCTGTATGAGTCCACTTAGCTGATCTATAGCTGTATTAACTGTGGTTAAGTCTTGGTACCCACCAGTTTGTACCTTCTGCTTTTGTGCAGGCACACTAAAGATAGTTGCAAATACAACTAAAATTACAATGGTAAGTAACACGTAAAACATTATACCTATTACTTATAAAAAAATATTTATTGCTGTTGCAATTGTTCAGGGGGAGCCAAGTGCTTGTCAATACGGCGCAAGTAGTACATACTGAAACCGCTAATTACCAAGGCAACCAATGCAGGAATAGAAGAGAAGAAGCTTCCAATCATACCTCCAACAGCTCCGAACACGTCCATCAAAATGGGGATCAATATTTCGGAACTACACTGCTTTCCATAGTATGCATACGGTACATAGAAGTATGGGAATACAATAGCTATGGCAATTTCCAACCAGTTTGTTTCCATATTACACTGGTATGCAAGGAATACAGCGTACAATGCAGAGAAGAAATGCACTATACCAGTACCAATAATGAAGCTTCCAATGAAAATGAAACCACCTTCTTGTTCACCAGCTGTTTGAACATATTCGACAGACTGTTGAATGGTATTAAGTGCGTCCATCATCTTTTCCTGTTGTTGAGGAGTTACCATAGAGACTTCTTCTTGCTGTTGATTTCCGTAATAGCTTCCCATTCCATTGGAAACTGAGTACGCATCTTGCTGTTGTTGTTGACCAGCAGAAAAATTAGGCATATTCAATGGTGCAGCGTTCATCTTATATTAAAGGCAAATATTTTATTTTAAAAATCTGGAAGACCGCTTAACATACGTTCTCCTATTTCTGGAATTATTTTAACTTGTTCATCAAGGAAGGGTAGCTGTTTTGTAGAATCTATATCTAAAATAAACATTATAACCCATACAATAAAGCCTACAAGTAATGTATTTTTTACATACGTGGTCTTGGTTTTCTTGTTATCAAAGATACGCGTATCAATGTACATAAAAACAAACGCTACAATAGCAGCTAAAAGTGGATACAAGTAGAGACTAGAAAGAAACATAGTATATACTTGTGTTACAAAAATAAACGCGTGTTTTTACTTATTTATAATATGAGATATATCGACCGTTTCATCAATAAGCTTTATACTTATGTCTTTTGTTTTATATATGTCGTTGTTATGGGTTTGTTCGTGCTTTTTATTCCTATAACGTTCTTTTTCCTTTTTCTTTAGTTCTTGGGGTTCTTCAGGTTCTTCAGGTTCTTCAGGTTCTTCAGGTTCTTCAGGTTCTTCAGGTTCTTCTTCGTGTTCTTCAGGTTCTTCAGGTTCTTGGAACTCTTCATGGGGTTCTTCTGGCTCTTGTAGCTCTTCTTTTTCAGGTTCTTTTGGTTCTTTTGGTTCTTCTGGCTCTTGACGCTCTTCGCTACTCATTGCTTCTTCGTCTTCGTCTTGTTCATCGTCTTGTTCATCGTCGTCTTCTTCGTCGTCTTCTTCGTCTTCGTCTTCTATTTTTTCTTCTGGGTCATAGTGTATGCTTTTAATTTTTTCTTCGTCTTCTTTTTGCCAGTTAAGCCTGTCTGGAACATCAGTATTCGAGTTGGTAACATACTTGTAGAAGTCCGTATTTATTTTTTCCTCTTCTTCAACTGGTTGGTTGTAGTAGTCAAAAATTTCATCCAAATCTAAACGGTTTTTAACAGCCTTTATCACAGAATTTTGAATTATATTTTTAGCCTTGTCATAGTTAGCTTGAATATCAGCTTGTGAGTATTTTGTACAGTAAAGATTAGATTTCGTGTAAATTCCACGCGCGCTTTCAAGCGTTATAAGATATAAAAGCCTTACATTGTCTTTAGGCATATTCAAGTAAGAAGACGGTAATTTGCGCATATCTTCCACGACATAACCCTTGTCTGCTTCCATAAAATATTTCATAATATTTCTGAAAGTTAAATCAAATATTCTGTCAATAAATTCTTCGTCATTTCCTTCGTCTTCTACACGCTTTGTAAAGCGTTCGTATTCGTCTTCCAAATTTATTTGAGACAAGTCTTTAATCTTCCTCAGAGATTCCTGGAAAAAAATAATGGAATCATTGGCGTTAAGTCTTAAAGATTCCTTGTAAAGCGCTTTCATACCGCTATGTATATGGCTTACGATAATGTCATTGACAAACGGTTCTCTCAATGACGTCATTTACTTTAAAAATTATTTTAAATTTGCGCATTCAAACGATTTAGCTGTAGTAAGACGATGGTGACCTTGTTGTTTGTCTCATAACGTTATAATCAAGCTTATTCTTTATTATTTTATTATTGTAGTCATTAGCTACTTCTGCGTCTTCTTCGTCTGCTATTACGTCGTTGTTTTTCCAAAACTGGTCATAACATACTCGAAACTTCGAGTGTAATTCTGCTTTATACCAAAACACTTGGTCTTCCAGATTATCACTGTTTGTGGAGTTGTCTATGACCAAGCACCCTCTGTCCTTTGTGCACTCTGTAAGCACCTTGTTAAACATATCAAAGTTGGGAAACATACCTGCATAATGGTCGAAGAGCTTGCGCTTATTATTCATTTTAGTTTCTTTGCAGATGAACAAATAGTCTACTTGTGTACGTAACCCAGGAGGAATACCAAGTAAGTACTGCATAGTAATAATGAAAGTAATTTTACCATGTCTTCCATTCATAAAAATCCATTTGATATTTCTATCGTTAATCCAAGACTTATTATCGTATAGACAATCATCAAAAATTAAAAAAGCACGAGGGTCAATATTTTCGTAATTTTTGTCATTTTTTGTACTTTTTACTATCATTTTTTGACGAGCTAGAAAACTTTCTATGAGCTCAGGTGTGAACTCTTCATGAATAAACATACTAGGAACATGTGGCTTGTACGTTTCATTGAACTCGTCTGTTGGAGATATGACTGTACCAACAGGGAAATGTTGATTATGAAACAAATAATCTATAACTAGCGTGGATTTACCTGTTCCACGTTTACCAATAAACAAAATTACCTTGTTGTCACCTACCATATTCATATCGAATTTTTTAATTCTGAAATCTATGGATTTGTTAGCATTCTTTGCCATTTACATTAGAACATAAACAAGGTTTAATTTATTTACGCAATTTAGAATTTTTTATAAAGGCTTTATATGCTAGATATCCTGCTGTCGCAAGCGCTATGCCTATGGACAAGTATGGCTGTACACCTTCATATCCCATAAAATTCACTGGTACAAAACGGTTACATAATATAACCAGAATTGTACCTACAAATACAGCTATTATAGTGTCAAAAATATTGTCTTGTATGCTCTTTATAGCAGCTTTATTTTTTAATAACTGGACATATATTTTTTCCATAGCAATTTCTAGAGCACTTGGTTCTTGTTGTTCTTGAATAGTATTATAGTCCATAAGTAAGTATATAATACACATATAAAATTAATTCTTTCCAATAACAGCCTGAATAGCACGTTCCAATTCAGGAATAGGGTTTTCCTTTGGCTTGTCATTTTCAGCATCCTTATTTTCTTCAGTTTGAGGTGTTTGTGAAAGAATACCATAAGCTTGAGTAATGAGTTGCAGTTCTACAACTCTGAAAGCTCCACGAGTAGTGGCAAGGTCAATAGCTCCCAAAAGTACTTGAACAGGAGTTACCATAACCTTTTTATCTTGGTTTTCACTAGACGAAGATTCTTCACGTTGTTTCTCGCTCATTTTATACTTTATAGCTATAAATTTTTAAGTAATTTTTCCAGTGGAATTTTATATTTTAATAATTTTTCATACTCTTTGTGAAGCTTTAAAATTTCTTGCCCTGTTTTACTGCTTAGCTTAGTACAACGTCCAGGAACTTTATAGTTCGGTATCTTATCTGACGTGCAAGTATCGTAATATGTTCCTGATTTTTCAAGTGCTATTAGCTGTCTAATGGTTGTTGGGGAATAATTTGATAAATTGGGTGGCTGCGTCTTTTTAGGCTTAAAGAATCTTTTGACAGTGTCTTCATTACGTTTACGATTAAAGTACTTTTTAACTGTTTCTTGAATTGCCTTGCTGTCAGGTATAACGTTATCCTTTACGATAACAGGCCTTTTTAGTATATCTTTTTTAGACCGTAATTTCAATTTAAACTTCTTAGTTACCTTCTTATTACCAACTGTAGTATAAATAACTGCATCTTTTGGTATTAAGATAGTTTTAAACTGCTTGAAAAGAGGCACTAAATTTTTTGGAAAACCTTTTTCCATTGAAGACTTTTCCTTTTCAAGTAAGTGTAACCCTGTTTCTTTGTACACTTTATACCCTGTTACTCTATCTATGAGCTCATACGTTATAGGCGTGTTAACACGGCTTTTCAAGCTTTTGTTGTTTATGTAATATTTCTTTACAAACGCTATTATATGATGGATATCGTATAGTCTGTGGCGTTCTTGCGAGATACCAACGTAGGAATAACCTCCTCCTAGTATATCTCTGTGATATATGGTTCCTTTTATGCATGACATTCCGAAATCTGCAATTTTTACTATATAACGTGTTGTTATCGAGTACTTCAGATTATTCCATTCGTAATAAAGCTTTACAGGCTTGGACTTAATGTTTATAAAAACGTTGTCAAGCTTGAGGTCATTGTGACGATAGTTGCTATTATGGTGTTGTACACACGCTAATGTGAACACTATTTGAAATAGTATGCTGTCCCAGTCATTGTGTGTTAAAGAATAATTCTTTTTTCTTTCGATTAAATTTTCTAACGTGGTATCACACTGTTCCATCATAAGAACCATAAAACTTTTGCACTGGTTATGCCCTATGTATGTCACAAAATGAGGACAAATTTCAGGAAAGACAAAGGTTTGATTAAGGTATATCATCATTTGTACTTCAACATTTGGGCTCGATGCATAGTCTCTTATTGCCTTTGAATTTTCATACTTAGCACGCTTAAAAGAGAACTTGACTTTTCCTTGTTTGTCGAATACAATGCTGTCAACCGTACCATAACTACCTGTACCGAGCTTTTTACGTAATTGTTTTTTCTTTTTGATGTTCTTGTTAAGCTCTTTGTCTATGCATACGACTGCCTTGTTGTTTCCTTTGAAGTAGTCATAACTAAACTGAGGCGCATAAAGGTCTATCAAAGCTTTGGAATTAAGGTATTTATTTACTGCAAGACCTTCTTTAAGATCTATAAGAGACATATAAAATAACAAAAGAAAAATGATTTTTTATACTAAGAAATAAATGGATTTGACGCAAAAACAACAAGAAATATTGGATGCAATTCATGCAAAAAAGAATGTGTTGGTTACTGGTCCTGCAGGTTGTGGAAAATCTTATGTAATACAAGCTGTTATTACCGACTGTGATGTATACAATAAAGATTGTGCAGTTACTGCTATGACAGGCATTGCAGCTACGCTGTTGCCATTTGGCAAAACACTGCACAGTTGGGGAGGTATTGGGCTTGCAAAAGGCGACGAAGAAGAAATCCTTTCGAAGGTAAGACGCAACAAGAAAATACGCGAGCAATGGCAGACTGTCGAGCTGCTAATTATTGACGAAGTGTCTATGCTAACAGCTGAACTGTTTGAAAAACTGGATTATGTAGCTCGTAAAGTAAGAAAGGTTGACAAGTTTTTTGGAGGTCTGCAGTTGCTTTTGTGTGGTGATTTTTGTCAACTGCCTCCTGTTGGGTCATCTGAATACTGCTTCCAATCCGAGCTGTTTATGGACAACATAGACTGTTACTTGCTCGATAAAATCTTCCGTCAGCAGAACGACCCTATTTTTCAAGACATACTTAACGACTTGCGGTTTGGATTTTTGAGCGATGAACATAGAGAGCTTTTGAAGTCTCGCATTGTTTCATCTCCAGGCGAAAAAGACGGCATTATTCCGACGCAGCTTTTTCCTACTAACATGGAGGTCAATGACATAAACGAAAAGGAACTACAAAAGCTTATTTCCATGGGCAATTTAGGTAAAGACTATGAAGCTGTCACGAAGGTATGTGAACCTGATGGAAAAGTATTGCCTTCCAAGCATCCTATGTACAAAAAAGCCATCGAACTGTTGGAAAAGAGCTATATGACTGAAAATGAGCTGAAGCTATGCGTTGGTGCTCAGGTTATGCTCGTAATCAATCTTAATCTCGAAGAAGGACTTGCAAATGGCTCGCGTGGTGTTGTGACTGAATTTTCTATTTTTGGTACACCCATTGTACGATTTCTCAATGGCACCGAATGTGCTATTTCAGTGCACGAATTTACAAGTGAATTGTCATTTGCTACCGTAACACGCCAACAAATTCCATTGAAGCTTGCTTGGGCGATTACGATACACAAAAGCCAGGGACTTACGCTTGACTATGTAGTAACAAACTTGCGCAGCGTATTTATACCATCTCAGATTTATGTTTCATTGAGCAGAGTAAAAAATCTTGAAGGGCTATTTTTGACAGGCATAAATTTTGGACGCGTTGGTTGTGACCCAGTCGTCAAAGAATTTTATGAACAGTTGCAACGGAATGATGGAACTGTTAAAAAGAAAAAAGTAAATGCTTTTTCACAGCTTATGAAAAGTAGCGAGTGTTTAATTTGATTTTATGCACTGAAAATGTGCTCGTATTTTGGAATATGTTCTGGGTCTACTCGGAAATGTTCGAAGTACTTCATCGTTTGTGATGGTGTAAAGAGTTCCAAGTCTGGTATTATGGTGTCTTGACTTGAAATATTTTTATTATTTTTATTTCTTCTTATAGCAGTCTTTGTTACTTTAAACGTCGTTCTGTAGTCAATAGGAAGGAACTCTTCCAAGAGTGCTTGCATATTTTCATCTATTACCCAGTCTCCATCGTCATCAATGAACGTGACGTTTACACTGTTTAAAAAGGTATGCATGTCGTAGTACTTGTTTTCATTGGCACGCATTCCATAGCTTTCAGGATTCCACAAGTAAATTTCTTTTTCTTTTTTTGTTTTTTTATCAAAAATTATTTCTTTTTCTGGTTTAGTTAAATTATTGTCAATAATACCTGGTAAATTGGAATGACCAAAATCTGAAATTTTTGCAAACATATTTGTATAAATTTTGTAATATTTTCCATTTATTTGATAATAATAATCTTTCTTTTCGACTTTATCCAAGAAAACATTATCAGTACGCAAATCATTGTGTCTCCAAGCGGGGTAAATGCTTTGTATAGCGTGAAGGGTAAACATTACTTGAAATATAACAATGTCCAAGTGTCTCATATATGGCCATTTTTCATTTCCTTCGTCGTCTTCTTCTTTCCCTATGTCATATGCACTTGACTTGCATATTTCAGTTACAAGCTGCATTGAAGGCTTGGTACACTTTAAACATTGGGAATGTTTGATATAAAGGAGAATATGTGGTGTTATGCCTTCGAGAATTAGGTCATTCAATAGTCTTATCATACGCACTTCTGCATTGACGTTGTTGTTTATGTCATTTGAAAGAACTGTACCACTATTTTCTCTTTCTTGTTCTTCGGTTTCTTCTTCGTCATCCGAGTCATATTTCGAATTTTTCAAAACATACACATTGTCTCCATAGCGCTGGTCATCCGGATGGTCAATGCACCATACTTTCGCATATGCTCCTGACCCTATGTAATCTACCTTGTTGTGGTCTTTTTTGATTTTCTTTTTCAAGCGTTTCATATTACACGAAGAACCTTCTTTTACGTACGGTGCATTTATGATACCTTCGCGCATAGTATCCATATACTCGTTGGTCCATTTGGGTTCATAGCTTTGGTCATAAAGCTTAGATACACCGTAGCTTATTTTAAAATTTGTTTCCATTGTATTCTTATAATTAGGTGTCTTTAAACAATTTTTTGATTTTGTTTTTATTTTTTATTTTGTACCTATGTTTATTGAGTACATCAGTTTTTTGAAGCTTGTCAATGTACGTATCATCTAAGGAATAATATTGCATCATCTTTATTCCTTTGTTTATATCGCCTTCTGAGTCATATAAATGATACAAAATAGTACATGCTATATAATATACGTCTTCAATTGAATAGAAATTCTTTCCATTTATTTTATCAAATAATAAATACAAGTTTTTAATATTTGTTCGGTATCTTGAATATTTTCCAAGTGTTTTTGATTTTGAATTTTCCATTATTTTGCTGTCAGGATAGTCTAACTTACAGACTACCCGCGTTGGAAAATAGCACGAAAGAAGACAATGAATATACTGATTAGACCAATCATTTTGGTTGTATATTAGCTTGTCACATATATCCCCAAGCATAATATAATGCGTACATTGGCTTAAAAGTTTTATTTTGGTATCAAATGATGTATTAGAATATTCAAAAAATGTTAAGTAATTGTCGTTTATAAGCATTGGAAGCATGCTTTTATCTTTATTGAACTTTAATATACATGTTTGTGCATTTATATCTTTTGAAAAAAGTTCCATAAGAGTTTCTTGGCGTACTTTCTTTGATGACAAAGAACTATTATTAGATTTTGTATAATATTTTATTAAATTATCTCGTGTTATAGTGTTGCCATAAATTATTTTTAAATGTGCTATTGTGTTAAGTGTTGCATTAAAACTGTTTTGAGATTTTTTTGCAAGAAATTCTATTTCTTGTTTACTTATTTTTATTTTTTCTTTTAATTTTACACGATTTATCAATCTAATTATATCGGTTTTGTCATTATTTTCAAATTTTATACAATTAAATTGCTTAAATAATTCTAAATGAGTTTCGTTATTACTAACACACAATATGATATCTTCATCTTTTAATTTTTTTTTAACAATTATTTCTATTATTTTTGACATTTCTACTTGATTTTCAATATTTTCCATATTATCTATAAAATATACTGTTTTTGTAGGTTTTGTAAAAAAAGAATCCACACTTTTATTAAAAATATAATTTGAAACTACTTCATATATATTTTTCTTATTTTTTTTGATATCAACGTACTTTATAGTGTATTTGTGGTATTTAAAAATTATTTTCAAGCTATTAGTCTTCCCAATATCAGATGGTCCTACAACACACATTATATTGTTAAATTTTTGTTCTAA
>Ga0233443_1003775_pt1 | contig 10283 bp, 19 predicted proteins | sample SI_123_September_2_FD_182784 | JGI IMG/M metagenome (GOLD analysis project Ga0233443, IMG submission 182784) | Seawater microbial communities from Saanich Inlet, British Columbia, Canada - SI_123_September2016_200_MG | ecosystem: Environmental > Aquatic > Marine > Inlet | place: Canada: British... | reverse complement strand
CACCGAAGGCTACAAAGCAGCCTATCTGCGGATGGATGATGAAGGCAATATCGCGCGCACCAATCCCATGCGCATTTTTTGCGGCAAAGCCAACTCCGAAGATTTCACGTACACGCCGGGTGACGCATTGAGCTACCAAAGCACCCTGCAAGACGACGCTGCTGCCATTGCGGAAGTAGCCGAGAAAATCCACCAAGCGGCCTCCCGGCACAAGATTCTGGATTTCGAAATTCAAACGCTGACCTACACCAATGGTGCACTCACGCACCTGGATGGGGTATCCATCGCGGAGATTGCCGCAAAACGCGCAAAGCACTGACACCCTCTTGGCGCACTTCAATCAATCAGACGGCTCCATGTTTCTCGTGACCACCAATAGCAGCGAACAGGATATTGAGTCCTCCATTCGCCACGTTGACATGCGCGAAGAAGCCAAAGACCGCGTTGAGATGGAACGCGCGCTGAGTGGGCAATAACCGCTGCGCACCAGACGGCGTGTCTACCGGGCAGATCCTGCAAGCGATGCGCCTGCTGGGTTTTGTCGAACCAAAACTCTGAAAAGCTCCTGATGTCGCAAAACCATCGCAACCGATCTTGGCGCTCCATGTGGAGCACCGATCCTGTTTCACGAACTGCCGTCCACAAAAGCGGCGCCATCGTCTGTATCTCCAGCAACCCCTCTAGCGCTTCCGGTGCACGACTCACCATCAATAACCTGGGCCAAGTTGATGTCAGCCGCTGGAGCATCGCCAAGATTCTGGAGCAGGGAGCCAAGCTCAAATCGGAAGGTGCCTATTGACCATCAGGTCATTAGAGAATCATCCATGCATGCCAACACGAGCAGTCGCCCCATTCCTTTTTCTGGCGCCCTGTTGGTCAATAAAACCTGCACCTCACAAGCAATCAGCCATGCAAGAACTCGACCCAAAAATCCTCGGCAAGATCAAAAAATGCCTGGCTCTGTCAGCCTCGGATAACCCGAACGAAGCCGCAACAGCGATGCGACAGGCCCATGCGCTGATGGAGAAGCATGGCGTCACAGCGGAGGGAATCATCATGGGGGATATTGGTGAGGCCAAAATTAAAAGCCGCACCATGGCGCGCAACAAGCCCGAACAATGGGAAGCGTATTTGGCCTCAACAGTCGGCAAGGCATTTGGCTGCAGCATGATGGTGAGCAGTTATGTCCCCACAGCCACGGCGCGAATCAAAACCATCAACGATGGCAGCTTCATCTTCGTTGGGCTGAAGGGGCAAGCGCAAGTCGCGGCCTACACCGCCGATGTCCTGGTTCGCCGCTGCAAAGCGGCCAGAGGCGCATGGATCAAAGAGAACCTGGGCGAAATCACCGCTTTGCGCGGCGGGAAAAAAAGGGCCACCCGACTTGGGAATGAATTTGCGCTTGGCTGGGTGCATCGCATAGCTCAACTTGTCCACAACTTTGCGCGCCCGCCTGAAATTGAGCGCGCCATTGAGCAGTACATCGAAGCTCACACCAACATCGATGGCGAGCTGCCTATTCGGAGCACTCGATCCAGTGACCGAGATGCTGCAGTTGCGAGCATGGCGGGTATGAAGGCTGCTGCTGCCGAGCACCTGCATCGCCCTGTCAATGGGGCAGCGCCGCAACAACAACTGGGCACTTCTAATTAGGCAAAGAACATGCAGCAAACACAAACAATCCACAGCGCTATTCATGCACTGGAACAAATCGAAGACTTGCGTGCCCAGGTTTCAGCAGGGCAAGGAAAGATCGCAGTGACCAATCAACTTCCGCCTGATCACATACCCCCAGGCGCGGCCGGCAGACATGAGGCGTCTCAATCACATTCGGGTTGTCCTGAACCGATTCAGGCGGCAGAAAAAGTGATTAGTCGGACCCGCCTCAACTGGGGTATTAAAGATATTCAAAAAGCCCCTCGATTAAATTGACACGCGGGCGCCTGCTGCTATCCTTAATTATCAATGTTAAATCACACATTAACGGCCCACCATCTGGGCGATATTAATTAATCAAGAATCAAGGACATGTCCATAATCACGATTGAGAACTCGCCCGCTGGAACAACTGCACCGGCAATCGACGGCGGCGCATGGCGCAAGATGGAAATTCACGTGCCATCGCAGACGCCTGAAGGTCAAATGCTGCACGGACCAGCCCTGGGAGGGTGCGCCGTATGAACCATCTCGCACGCCTGCAGCAAAGCCAGCGAGCCAAGCTGCTCAACAGATTTCAACCCGGCCGCAAGGTCAAAAAACTGGACGAGGCCGGTGTGCGCGATGCCGTGTCCCGGTCCCTTCTCCCAATCGCCCTGCTGGACGATTGCCGGCAGTATGAGCAGCGGGATCTGACCAGCGACTTCATCAAGCTGCGCGAATCTTTCACTCGTCTGTGCGACGGCTCCGCTGATGACGATAACCATCGGCAGCTGTACATCGCCATCCAGTTGGCCGCGCTACGCGCTGAGCAGATCGATGCCGAACTCGCCGCTCAGTTCGCCCCTGCCTTGTCAGCGCTGAGCCGCTGCAAAGAGCGGCGCAAGTCCACGAGCAAATACGACCTTGACGGTATAGGGATGCAGTCAGTTTCCTGGGCCATTGATGTGCATGAAGAGATCTTGCGCCACAGCACGCCCAAGCAGATGGACAACTGTCTGAAGAAAATCGTCAAGGCCATTGATGCCAAAACCGAATTCGGCCAGCAAGTGGCGAGCGATATTCAGTAGCGCCGTCCCCTCAAGGACTCCTTCACCAAAACATCTGAAAAAGAATATGCACAAATACCTTCGTTTTGGCCTTGCCACGGTCGCGGCCACCATCCTGTCCTTTCAAGCACACGCGGCCCAGCTGCAAGGCAAAGTAGTGGGGGTTTCCGATGGCGACACTATCACCGTGCTGGATGCCGGCCTGCAGCAGCACCGCGTTCGTCTCACTGGCATTGATGCCCCGGAAAAGAACCAGCCCTTCGGCCAAGTCTCCAAGCAATCGCTGTCCAATCTCGTGTTCGGGAAGATCGTGACCGTCACCTACGACAAAGAAGATCGCTATGGACGCATCCTTGGCCGCGTGGGCACACCCGATGGCCAAAACGCCAACCTGCAACAGATCCAGAAAGGCATGGCGTGGCACTACAAGCACTATGAGCGCGATCAGCCTCAGAAAGAGCGGCGCGAATATGCCGAAGCCGAGCGCGTAGCACAGCAGAGCAAGGCGGGCTTGTGGGTGGACAAAAATCCAACGCCCCCATGGGACTGGCGTCGGGAAACCAAGTAGGCCTTGCAGCCCCAGTCGCGCCTCAAGTGAGACAAAGGCGCTGCGGCAGTTCGCGATGAGCTGTTGCGGTACTACTTCAACAGAGAAAATTCAATGGCATTCATAAAAAATCTGGCCGCTCCATTCTTGGCAGCAGCCGTACTTGCGGCGTGTGGCGGTGGAAATGGCGGGGGCATCGGCAGTGCGCTAACCGACAAAGACCGCATCGCGGCCCTCGAAGCCGAGGGCAAGCTGCCCAAGCTGGATCGCAGCGCAGACTTGAAGGGGCCTGACTTGAATAGCGATGGCGTTCGCGATGATATTGAGGCGATTTTGAAGGCCAAGTATCAGGACAAACAATTGGCAGCAGCCATGCAGTTCGCGCGTAGTTACCAGGCAGTGCTCGATATGCCGGATGGTGATCGCATAGCAGCCAAGACATTGGATATCCAAGGATCTCGTGCATTCAATTGCGTATCCGTCAAATTCGTTGATAGGCCGCAGCAAGAGCGTCATGCTGTGATGGACGCCATAGTGGCGATGACATTTAACACCAAAGCTCGGCTCAAGGCATATATACGCTTCAATAGCGCACTGAGCGGCAGCGTGTTGTCACTGCCTGATGGAGACACATGCGATGAGTAATGCTGCAAAACGCTTTATTGCATTACTAATTGCAGCATCCATTGCATTCACCAGTGCGGCGCCCGTCGCCGCCCAGCAAGTCGCAACACCTTCGAGTTGCGCCAGCGGAGGATTGCTCTTTGGGTTTTTCAACGGGGTTATGAACACCCAGCTGATGGCCAGGACATCGCTGGACATTTTCCGTGGAATATACGGCAGCACATCCCCCCAAGGCGCCCCCATCCGCTACGAAGTTTTCTATAACGAGACTGAGGGTTTCAGTGACTTCGTGGAGGTCTTTGAGCAACGTCTGAACGAGCACGGCGGCGCCATTGCTGGCAGATTCGAGCTGTTCTTTTCGGCCCTGCAAGGCGGTGGGCCGTGGTGGGAAACCATCATTGAAGCCGCACCTGCCCTTGGCGACATTCTTGACTCATTCGTCGCATGGTTGGCCTCCATCATCCCAGCAACCCTGACAAAGATGATGGGCTCGCCATCCCTGCTGACGACTCAGGCCGAGCACCGCACTCGCCTGGACAACGGCTCCCTGGAAGGTCGGAAAATGCTGCTGGTAGCGCATTCACAAGGCAACCTGTTCCTGAACTCAGCCCTTCAATACGCAAGCACCCGCATCCCAAGCACCTCAATACAGGGCATCCATATCGCCCCGGCGTCTTCGGTGGGCAACAGACCCCATGTGCTCGCCGACAAGGATGTTGTGATCAACGCTCTGCGACTGGTGGGCAGCGTGCCTGGCATCACCGACAACATCCCACCAATACTGGAGCGCACGCCTGGGTTGAACGGGCTAAAGGATGCCAAGGGCCACGGGCTGCTTGAAATCTACCTTCACCCCGGTCACCAGACGGCATCCAAGATCCACGGACACATCATGGGTGCTTTTTCCAAGCTGCAGGCGGCGCCTTCCCAAGCAACCAGTGGTTTCTTTACAGCAACGATGACGTGGAATGGGCCAGGCATTGTTGACTTGCATGTCATGGAGCCAAGTGGCACGCATGTGTACTTTGAAAATGCACGCGGCCAATCCGGGCGAATGGCCTTCATCAACAAAACTGGCAATACCCAAGATCAGTACATTGCCAACTGCGACACAACTCAACTTGCCGAAGGTAAATACAGCTTCTCGTTGGCGAACTACGGTGGAGCGCAGGGCAGCAGTGCCTCTGTGCAGATCGCCTCGAATGCAGAAGGCGTGCTCGGCACACGCACCGTAACCATGGGGCCGGCAACTCTCACCACGCCCAGCATCAAGGTACTCGACGTGACGGTCGCCAAAGACCCGCGAACCGGGCGCATGACGGCCCGCATCGGGAACCAGATTTAGCACAGAGTCACTTGGCCCATTGCGCTTCGGACGATCAGAGATAACCTGACATCGAAGCGCCCGCAGTAACCATTCACAGTTTCGAATCACCCATTTATCAACCAGCAAAAGGAAAACACCATGTCCACAGAAAATACCGCCGCCAAGAAGAAGGTGAACCCGGCTTTCATGAAGCCTCTCAAGCCGAGCCCCGCCCTGGCCGTAATCGTCGGCGCCGATCCGCTGCCGCGCACCGAGATCGTGAGCAAGCTCTGGGTCTACATCAAGGCCAACAACCTGCAGGACGCCAGCAACAAGCGCATGATCAACGCCGATGCCAAGCTCAAGGAAGTCTTTGGCAAGCCCCAGGTCTCGATGTTCGAAATGGCCAAGCTCATCGGCGCACACGTCAGCTGAACGCATCTCCACACACTTCTTTTCAGAAATGTCCAGAAACTTCATCTCCATAGTCCCCGCGCAAGACTGGTTTTTCGTGCACGAAAGCCATGAACCGAATAAGCCGACAGCCCATCGTGTTGCCGTCTGGGCGCTGGATAGCTCAGGCGAAACCACTGGCCTGATCGGCGGGGTGCCCACCGGGCCAGGAACCCTGTGCGAGAGCAATCGGCTGGTGGGTGCTCCTACGGTCAAGGGCACCTACAAGCACTTGTCAAGCCTGACTGAGGCTGAGTTGCACTCTGCAATGCTCAAGCAGTAGTCAACTATGGCCGGGCTTGTGATCTGGACCGTCTACGACTGTCCAAAGGATCTGCCGGGGCGATTCGTGGCCAGGAAATGGATCATGGATCGCCCCACGAGTGAGTTGCTGCAAGACAAAAGCCTGGAGGGACTGCGCGCAAGACTTCCCCCCGGACTGACCCGCCTGGAGCGCTCACCCAATGATGACGCCTGCATTGTTGAGTGCTGGATTTAGCCGAGAGCCAGCGCCTCAATAGAAATGCGAGACTTTGGAGCCGGCTACCGAATAAGTCTTTGGCACGGACTTGCGCAAACTCGATCCTGTGCCACACTGAAAACCAGTAGAGGCTGCGAAGCACATGAACTACTCCACCCTATGCGTTGCAAAGGATGGAGTTTCACGGGGAGGGTGAATCCCCGTCTCGACCAGTTCCTGGCCGGATATTGATTCCAAGGCCCAGCGCCCGACGAGAGGAAGGATTCACGCCCAACGGCAACCCTATTGGCCAGCGCTGGGTACTTCGTGATGCAAACGGGGCTTATGTCGATGTGAACCAGTACCGGCATGACCTGTTCGAGCACCACGGTCTTTGTACCGATTACTGATCAAGGAAAGAGGCACCATGAGCAAGCTGCTTTCGATCAACGCGCGCCCAAGCGATGGTCTGGCGTCATTGACCGTGCGCGACTCGGGAGAGTTGTACTCGGGGCAGCTTTGGTCGAAGTGCAAAGCCCGAAAATCTGGCGTGTGCGACGCTAGCGGCGAGCGCTATCGGCCAGGAGCTGAGATATATCGCCCAGTGGGCAACTCTCGCAATCGCAGCATGCGCATCTTGGCTGCGCTTATCGATAACACCTGACACAAAGGAAAGCACCATGAAAAAATGGAAAGTCACGTTCAACAGGGGTGAAACTGTCGTCGAAGCGACGGACCTCACCGTTACCGCATCGGGTGCCCTCATGTTCAGAGTCGCCGGTGAAGTGCGGTGCGTCTTTGCGCCTGGGCACTGGGTCAATGCAATCCTGCAGGACGGAGGGCACCATGGCTATCGTTGATCGCCTTCCGCGCCTGTCGCAAAAACAGGCGCTGATGGGAACCTTCGCCCTGGTGTCCGGCGCTGCCCTGGTGGTGTTGCCCATCGACAGATCCATTGAACTCATCGGTAATACCTCGTTCGCCGCGACATTCTTGTCCTACGCACAGTCGGACATCATCCGTTTGCGGCTGATCGCCATTGCCAGCCTGTGCATGGGCCTCGTCTACAACACCTATGTACATCTGCAAATGCCCGAAGGCCAGGGCATTGCCCTCGTCATCTTCTGGCTATCCGTTTTTTTGGTGCAGAACATGGCCAAGGCCGTCCGAGAGGTGTCTCAATCCATCGAAGCCTCGCTCGACCCAGAATGGTTGATTTCGAAAAACCGAGTGCGCAAGGTATCGGAATAAACACTGTGAACGAAAATCGCAGAACACAAACCCGTCCCATGCAAGCCGTCGAGCAGCTTGTTATTCGGGGCGCTGCCGATGTATTCGTCACGCATGGCGAGCCGTCAATGACGGTGATTGCAGATTGTCCCGAAGACGTTCTAACCGAGATTTGTGGTGGCACGCTCACGATCTCCACGCGCCCGACCGCCAGGCGTGTTGATGGCTGCATCCATATCGACGGCGACGTAACCATCGTCAGCGGGTACTCGCTGCAAGTGTTCCACGGCCACATAGGCAATGTGGCGGGAGGTGACATCGTAATCAATGGCGACGGACACCGTGCCACGGTGGAAATTACGTTGCCAGGGCTACCCGAAGTCAGCATTTCAGGAGCGTGCAATCTGTGCCTGGAGCGTTTGAATCAGGATGCAATCGAGTTAGAAATTTCGGGGTCAGGAACCGTCACGCTTACTGGGCGCGTCAAGCATCTGGACGCGACAATTTCCGGGGCGGGCGATGTGAATGCGAAGAAGCTCGAAGCGGAAAGCGCCTCGCTGAATGTGTCAGGAGCGGGAAAGATCAAGGCCCTTGTAAAAAGCTCTCTGAAAGCCCGCGTGTCTGGTGCGGGTGGCATCAAGGTATGGGGCGATCCTGCGCTGCGTGACACGCGGGTGTCGGGTGTTGGCGATATTCGATTCAAGTGAAGGAAAACAATGAAGCGCATGGATAAATTCTTCATCATTTTTATGATGTTAATCGGGTCAATCGTAACTGGTTGCTCCCGCGAAGAAACTGTTTCAATTGGAATGGCTGCGGCAAAAACATATAACGAGTCCTATAAGGATGGCGTGATCAAAAATTGGGTAGCGCGAGTGGCCTCTAGCCCTGCCTGCCAACAATTCAAAGAAAGATTCAAGATAGTTGGTTCCCGCTATGGAGATGCTGCCAATGGCATGTTTATGCAAGACGTGCAGAAGATTTGGGAATCCACCAAAGCCGCAGGCTGCGCGGCTCCTGTTTAATCCAAGGAAAGCAACCATGGCCATCGGAGCGAGCAAGCTGAGCGACATGCCAAAAGGGGCTTACTGGTACATGGTGCCGGGTAAGGAACCGGCGATTTGCGAGAAGCGGGAAGGCGAGGCCTTCGTGCGTTTCACGAACGGCTCGCGCCAGGAATGGGTGCGCGATGGCGAGCGCTTCGTCGGCCCACTTGCAGTACCGATTGCTGCTGAAATCAACTGATTAAGGAAAGCAGACGTGGCCACAAAACGAATCCACTTGGCGACCGAGATGGGCGGTCGTTCTCGCTGCCGCTACACGGCCAGGCCAAGCATTCGTGCTGTGTTTGTGCCGCAAGAGCAATTCGTAGCAACCCCTGAAGCGCAGCGCTGCCATGACTGCCAGGCGAAGTTGATCAAGCTGCTGGCCAGCGAAGCCAAGTAAAGGAAAACAATATGCTGCGTGTGACCGTAGAAGTAACCGCCGATGATCTGGCGGAGATGGGCGTGACTGAAGAGCAGCTTGAAGAGGCGGTACGCGACAAGATGGGTAGCCTGGACGTGGATGGCGATGCCCTGTATTTCAACGATCTTGGCGTATCTGTTGTCGTGGCCGAGCACTGAGAACGTAGATCAGGACCGATATGCCTCGTATTGACCCCCTCGAATGGCTTTCTGTCGCAAACCTTCGCCGCCCGCGCTACGAGGGGTTGACGGCTGCGAACCCAGCAGTTCCATGCACTATTGGGATGGACTGCGTTGGTTGACTGAACAAGGCAAACCGCACTGGAGGCAGGTGGGTGATTACCCGGCTTGGCGAGGTAGCACACGCAATCTGCGAGTAGGTCAGCAGCATCCATGTTGCCCTGAGTCTTCCAACACGGGCCTGCGGCTTCCTGGGCCACCACGCGTCCTCTTGTCGAGGAGCAAAAAAATGCCGTTCCGACAGTCCCTGTTGCACGCGCCGTGGAGGTGCGCATGATGGGGCACAAGAAGACCAGTGCCAACATGAATTTCATTAAATTGTTCAGGAGCCCCAAACTCAACCCGAGATTGGAAGTGATGCGGTTTGCAATTTACGGCATTGCATTGGGCGCTGCATTCGTGGTGTTGAAACCAGAAATCATGATATTGGCGGGTGAGGTAAGTTGCCGATGGAGTTCGACTAGTACGGCCGTCGAAATCGATGACTGCGAACACCCATCGCCAACACTCAAAAAACAATCTCCGGCGCAAAACTATATCAACGGCGCACCAGGGCAATAAGAGTCGCCTCGAATTAAGCGATCTGTCCAATTCAACTAGAATATCGGAATCAGATATTCTTATTGGATCTATTTTAACGGTTTCGATAATTGTTATATCCGCTGTAATTAAATCAATCTTGCGGATTGAAATCCTGCTTTTTGTTGTCTACGTCTGCTACACAATTGTAGCGAGCAACTAGAATTATCCAATTTGACAGCAGCAGCGTTTGTGTAAAAATGAAAACCATTTCCAATCGAGAAATCACGTTATGATCAAGAAAACTCTCATCATTGCAGCGGCAGCTATCCTTGCGGGGTGCGCAGGCGGCTTTCACCATATCGCACCGAACAACGAAAAGGTAAGTTTCTCCGACCCGGTGCTTGAAGAAGATGGAACCGGGAGTCCTACTTATGTCCTGCTTGAAAAGGCACTGACCGACGACAAGTATCGCCTGGTCGAAATTACCAAAACCAAGCCGAGCATTTCGAACCGGCAACAAGAGCGAATCATCTTCAACGGCAACCTGACGCGTTATGCCGTCGATTACGACGAATACGAATTTGAAAACTTTGTAGATCACCAAAACTACGGCCAGAAGACAAAAATCATGGTCTGCAAGGGGAAGTACAATTCCGTCAAGACTTCGCGATACAACCCCTGCACCTCTGACTTCAAGAGACCCTTCATTCCCATGAGCATCACAAAGGCC
>Ga0233443_1003771_pt1 | contig 10290 bp, 8 predicted proteins | sample SI_123_September_2_FD_182784 | JGI IMG/M metagenome (GOLD analysis project Ga0233443, IMG submission 182784) | Seawater microbial communities from Saanich Inlet, British Columbia, Canada - SI_123_September2016_200_MG | ecosystem: Environmental > Aquatic > Marine > Inlet | place: Canada: British... | reverse complement strand
TTTAAATGCCGAGCTGTAATTAGTTCGTTTTTTACTCATATTTTTTACTCCGAATTGTTGGGTTAAGTTTAACTCGTTCGAAATAAGAAATCTTAAATTGTTGTCTTAATTTGTTGGGGCACTATACATCCTAAGAAGCCTTCTTCTTAGGATGTTCTATATAAGAAATTTTAAAAAGTTGTCAGAGGTTTTGGGGTGATAAATTAACACATGCAATCCTTGTAAATATCATAAATATTTTCTGTAGTTGCTGAAATCTCAAAGTTATCTTTAATTGTTTTTCTTGCATTCAAGCCAAGGCACTTACAGAGATTATCGTCCTGTAATAAATTCTCAAGAAGTAACTTTAGATTATCAATATCTCCGTAATCATACATCATGCCATTTACTTTATGATTTATAACCCAATCAGTAACACCTTCTAATCTTGTTGATATTACAGGCAGAGCACATGACATTGCCTCTAATAATGTATTTGGCAAACCCTCCCTTGCGGAAGAAAGGATATACACATCTGCAGCTTGATAATATTGTTCGATATTATTGGTTTTTTCAACAAAAAATATTTTATCTTCAACAAAATCCCTAGATTTAGAATGCATTAAGTTGACCAAATCATTATCTACTTCAAAATTATTTTTATCAGTATTACCAATAAAAACTATTCCAGATTTATTATCAGACTCTTTATGTATTTTTAGCCATGCATCTAAAACATGATTGGCAGATTTTTCTACAGAAAAATGACCAACAACTAGAATTAAATTAAGGTCAACTGGAAGTCCAAGCTCATAACGAAGTCTCTTCTTTTCTTCGTCCCCATCCAATGGTGAAAACAAATCAGTATCTACCCCATTAGGTACTTGATAATACTCAGATTTATTTAATCCAGACTGAGAATACATTTCTCTAAATTTTGGTGCTACTCCAATATAAAAATCAGCCAAAGAAAAAATGTAAAAAAATAATCGACCTTTACTCTTTATAGAAATAGCATCATCATGTCCAAAAGATGTCATTTTAATAATAACTTTTTTATTGAATAATTTTGAAACTAAAACTATTAAAGCTGATCTAGATGAAAATCCGTGCAAATGAACAATATCGAATCTTTTGGTGAAAAATACCGAAAAAATCTTAATTATTTGTAATAGTTTAGCACCACTATTACCGCTGTAAGATCGAAATATATCTACACCATCAACAACATCATTATCAATTAAATTCTTATGCCTTGATGTAGTAAGAACAATAAAATTAACCTTTATTTTAAGCAAAGAAATTATTCTCTTGCATTGCAATACAGCCCCATTTACTTCAGGAAAGTACACGCCTGTGACCATTAATATATTTATTTTCTTTTGCACAAAACAATCTACTTTAATGAAAAATAATCAATAAACACAAATTTCCATATAAAACCTACAGAAAGCGCTACAAGCAATAATTTTACAACCACTAACTCAATTGACAAGACTGTGGTATTTAAAAATATTGAAAATAACAGTAATACGCAAAATATTAACAACATTAACAAAAGTTTGTTCCACGGTATGGGCAGAGGATGAATTTGTTGAGAAAATATTAGATAACATGTTGTAAGTACTAAATAAGAGAGAGTGGTTGCCCACGCTGCACCATCAATACCATAAATTGGAATTAAAATATAATTAAGTGCCAAATTAATGATAGCAGACAACCATGCTATACGAGCAAATAATATGGTTCTTTTTTTTATCGAAATGCCAATTGCTGTTACCTGTGTAGTGGACTGTAGTATCATGCCAAAGCATAATATAGTTAATGGCATTGCACTGCCATAGTATTGTTTAGGTAAAATCAAGCCGATTAACTCTCCAGAAAATAGTGCAACTATTGTGCCAATAATCAGCATTACAAATATAAGAATAAATAATACATGTACATATATTTCTCGATATATTTCAGGTGAATCATTTCTAAGTTTCATTGCATATGGACTCCAAGCATTGCCAAATGCAATTGAAACAAATAGCACTATAGATACGAAACGAAACGAAATAGAATATACCCCAGTCTCTTCAAGATTTATCATTGACGCAATCATCCATCTATCCATAGATCCAAATATCCAGAATGCTATTCCTGCATAAATAAATGGGTAACCAAATTTAAGTAGCTTTTTTGCCCACGACAAACTAAAATTTTTCGTTATATCCTTACGTACTAGCCAAACCCCTAAAGGCAGAATTAGTAATGTGGAAAAGGCTAGCATTGCCATTATCCCATCTATCCTCCATCCAAACCAAATTACAGCAATTACACTCAATCCAAGCCCTAATACTCTTGAAAGTAACGATAAAGAGAAAAAACTCCAAGCAGAGAAATGTAATCTAGTCAAATCTAATAAATACTGTAACCATTGAGAAGAGGCTGTTAAGACTATGGCTGAGATTAATGCTACCCAAGTAATTGGTAATTTTTCATTATCTACATATGCTATTAACATTGGCATCAATAAAACACCCAATATTACTACAAGTAACCCAAAAAATATCATTACGAAAAAACCTGAGGATGCTAACACAGGCTGGTCTGATTTACTGGTGTCTTTATCCCAATAAAAACGTTGTACAGAATTATTAAGACCACAGTTCATAATAAGGCCTATTAACACAGTTGATGTTGTAATCAACTCCACTATACCAAATTCTTCTGGCAACAATACTGCAGCTATAATCGGATATGCAATAAATGCAACTAATTTTGCCGTAAAGTCAGAACCACCATAAATTAAAGAATCCTTAGCAAGATCTGATAAAAAAGATGCGGCAGATATCGAAGTTAAAGACTTGTTATTCATAATTTCAAAAGTTTAATTCATCTTCATGACTTAACAAAGCTAGCCACTTTTCTGCTAAACCAATGCCATTAAATTCATTAAACCATTCCCTTGACCTTCTTCCAATTTGAATTCTTTTATCTTTATTAATATACATTTCAACAAGATGGCTTGTTATTTCTGATGATGATTTAGCATCAAGAATAGGAGGGGGCTTATGCCCAAATATTTTAAAAAAATTATCTTCAGTAAAATTAAAACTTTGAATCAGTGGTTTACCACTAGATAACACCTCCCATCCAACCCCTCCCCATTTAACGCCTGGAGTTATCATAAATTCACCGATACCAATATCGCAAATACTCAGAAGATACATAATCTCCCTACGAGACATTAACGGAATCCAAAGAACAAATTTTTCTATTTTCAACTTTTTGCACAATTGTTTTGAAGCAACAATATCAGCACCATATTCAGTCAATACTAGTAATGGCCTGATTTCAGGGTGACATTTAACAAACTCTGAAAACCCTATAATAATCCAATCACTATGCTTATTGGTCTTATCCCACTCATCAGCGCTAAATTGTTGTTCTCTTTTCCATAACAAGCGCGCATGAGAAAATACTTTATAATCACATTTATTAATTTTATCTGCTAATGATAAAATTCTACTTGGTAACTTAGAAACAGCTAGATTTCTCTCTCCGGTATAAACCATAGGAATATCTAAAGGTATAAAATCCTTTCCAATTTCTCTAAATGTTTGTTTCGTTAAACTCATTTCTGAATTTAGACAATGCTGTGCCTTCTTTATTCCATCTATCTGTTTTTGTCTAACATAATTAAGAACAAATTTTCTTAAAAAATTTGATCTCCTTATTTGCATCAAAAACTCAGGATCATTAACACTTTCAACACCTATAGCATATGGATAATAAATATCTAAAGATAAACCAATACGCTCAAATAATGCTGGAGCAATACCAGATCCAACTATAATTGAGTAATTGGAAAATATACGTTTTATATTTTTTTTTGATGGTGGTAGTATAAATTTTATAGGATTTCCTGTTATAGCCAAATAACAATTTTCAATGTTTAATTTGTGAATATACTGTTTCCATTTTTCAAACTCCCAAGTGTCTTTTTCTGGGGAAAAATGCTCCATGGGCCATGAACTATCGTTCGAAAAATAAAATAAGTGTGCATCCACTCCTAAGTCACGAAAATATCTCATAATTGAGAAGCCATTGTTATTCATGTTCCCAATAATTGCGACTTTCATGTTAGTAATGTTTTTGATTTTAAAGATTTAGGAAAACTAACCAAAACCCCCATTCCCTTCTTCTGGTAAACCACAAGACTTCCAACTGCACAGGCCGAAACATTGGCTTTTTTTACTACTTCTTCAATATGTTGAACACTTCCACATCCTCCATTTGCAATAATCGGAACTTGTACAACCTTGTTTATACTTTCAATAAGATCTATGTCGTACCCACTCCAGCTTCCTTCTCTATCTATTGAAGTAATCAATAACTCTCCAACACCAGAATCTTCAAGTTTTTTTGCCCAAGTTACAGCGTTATCTTTTTGTTTTATTCTTCCATGGTGTGAATAAATTTTTTGACCACCCCAAAAACTTTTTTTAATATCTACAGAGCCTATAATGCTTTGACTTCCGAAGTATTTTGAAATCTTTTCTATTAGCTTAAGATTATTAAAACTATTTGAATTTATTATAACTTTTTCAAATCCTATTTCAAATATTCTTTTGGCATCATCTAGGCTTTTTATATTGCCGCCATAACCAAGTGGCATAAAACACTCATTTGCTATCTCTCGAATTATCTTAAAGTTTATATCTCTATTTTCTTTTGATGCAAAGATATCTAAAAACATCAACTCATCAACTTCCAACTCATTAAAAATCCTTACGGTATTTACAGGGTCTCCTATATAGTTATATTCTTTAAACTTTACAGTTTTTACAAGACTTTCATTTTTTAACAATAAACATGGAATAATTCTAGTTCTCAACATTGTTATATCTTTGCAAAATTTTTGAAAAGCTTCATGCCGAATTTATGACTCTTTTCAGGATGAAATTGAGCGCCATAGATATTATCCTTTTGTATAGCACTATCGAAATTAATTCCATAATCTGTCTTAAGTATAGAATTCTTTTCATCTTCTACTTGTACAAAGTACGAATGTACAAAATAAAACCTTGTCTCATCAAATTCATCAAAACCTTGAGTTAATAAACTTTCATTGGATTTATTTACTACATTCCACCCCATATGTGGAACTCTATACTTTTTAGACACTCTATCTTTAAAGCTTATTGTTTTTGCAGGTATCCATCCAAGGCCATCGAGAGACCCTTCGTCGCTGGATTTTGTTAAAAGTTGCATACCAAGACAAATACCCAAAACAGGCACTCTCTCTTTTAAAGCTTTTTCATCCAATACTTCTTTTAAGTTATTTTTGTTGATTTTTTCCATCGCTGTGTCAAAAGACCCAACACCCGGTAAAAGTATTTTTGAAGCACTTTTTATTTTATCTGGGTCACTTTCTATAGTTGACTTAACGCCAATAAATTTAAACATATTCTTAACAGAGCCTAAATTACCCATTCCATAATCTACAATGGTTATCATTTTTTTTTATTATCGACTGGAAAACAATACTTTAAATAAAAACTCATAGGGACAAGGTTCGTTTCTGCGAGAATTTTAAAAAGTGGCCTAAGTAACTCAAATCTTTTTTTATAAGTTGGGTATGCATACCATGATTTTGGCTTTTCTTTCATAACTCTTTCATATTCTTCATCACTTAACTCGAGTCTTTTCTTAAAGTACGACAATAGGTCTTTTTCAACTTTAGGAGGAGTATTGTATTCTTTCCATGCCTCTTCTCTTGAGAGTTTTCCGTTCCTTGCAAGCGCAGATAAAGTATTATTCCTAAAATCACTCTTAAATTTTTGAGGCGCATAAATTCCATGAAAGAAAGCGGTCATTCTATTTTCTAAATGGTGTCCACCATAATATTTCCAAGCATATTCCTTCTCTAAAAAGGCTTTTGCTTCCTCTTTGTTATAATCAATATACCAAAATGGTCTGATTTTTTTAATTTTTGCAAACATACTCCAAAACAAAAATTTTGAAAAAGTCATAAGTGGGTATGAATTCATCGGTATTTTGCCGAACTTCTTATGTATGGATTGTATATACTTGCCATCAAAATAATTTCTACCAATAGGTGTGATTCCTTCAGTAATAAACGAATGCCCCTCGAGTACATATTTTACTTTGTACTTCCAAGCCGCTCTATACATGACTTCTGCAAGTGCAAGATCAGTAGCTGCTTCAATTTCAGCCACATCTGCATAGAAAAATGATTTAAAAATATCATCAGATTCTTTATTATCAACTACATGCGTAAACAAATCTACATCTAAAGCGTCTAAGACCTTTCGAATATTCTCAGTGGCGATAGCGCTATTCCAGGTATTATCATAATGTACTGCGAGTGGTCTCAACCCCCATTTTTTGCTCAAATACAGCATATATGACGAATCTGTTCCTCCGCTAACACCAACGATACAGTCATATTTTTTTCCTTTACCGGCTTTCTTAATCTCTTTAACGATTTCTAGAAATTTCTGTTCACCTTTTTCTTCTCCAGTCCCATATTTCTGTTGCAGTTCGCTAATTTGATGACAATAGTTGCAAACACCATTTTCATCAAAAATGATAGAAGCAACTCGCTCATCATAAATACACTTTGTACAAACTTTTAAATTGGTATTCAAATTTTCTTTAGAAGACAATTACATCTTCTCAATTTTTAGCGGTGTTCCATACGCTTTACTTCTTGGTAAAATATCTTGATTGACCAAACTACAAGCCCCTACAATAAAACCCTTGCCGATTTTGGTGTCTTTTTGAATAATTACGTTTGGTTCAATATAGCAGTTATCTTCTATAACTGTTTTTCCATAAAAGATTCTTTTATACGCTCTAATGACCCAACTTAAGACTATTTGCTCCGAATACCTCCCCCCATAAGTTTTGAGTTCTTGCATAATCTTCGAATCTGTATTTTTTTTTACCATCATCCACCATTCCTAACTCTAAATATTTATCACCAACTGCTACTAAAGTTTTTTTATCAACTAATACAATTTCACCTTTTTTAAAATTGTCATTTTTTATATCAATAACCTTACTATCCAGTATTTTTAATGTTTGATTATTTATAGACGAAAAAGCACATGGATACGGTAGAGTTTGCGCCCTGATAAAGTCATATATGTTCTTACTATTTTTATACCAGTCTATCTCACCATCTTCAGGTTTTCTTTGTGGATAAACTTCTATTTTAGATCTATCTTGTGGAGTAAATAGTATATTGTCAATATTATTTAGTGCTTCATTTAAAATCTCTTTTGAATATATAGTTGCTTTTTCATACACTTCTTTAATAGTATCTTCATATTCTATATTAAAAGATTTTTGAGCAATGATATCTCCATCATCTATACCATCATCCATACAAAACAGGGTTACACCAGTTTCTTTTTCACTATTTATAATAGCCCAACTCAGTGGCGCCCCTCCAGCATATTTTGGAAGAAGAGAAGTGTGGATGCCCCACGCTCCATATTTAGCTAACTTTCTAATAGATCTTGGGATTATGTAGTACCAACCAAGTACAAGCACCAAATCTAAATTTAACTCTTTAATTACATCATAATAATCATTGAGTTTTTTATTAGATGAGTCAATTTCATAGTAATCAATCTCATATTTATCTGCAATTACTTCTAAAGAAACATAATTACTATTTTTTACTTTTTTCTTGCTGTATGAAATATTAAAATTTTCAGGAATAGAGAAAATAATATTAGGCATTAGTCCGCTCTCTATTAAAAATAGCAGTAATTCTTTACTATAATTTGTAGAACCTAAAAATGCATATTTTAGATTATCCATAGATATCACTCCATTCTTCAAAATTCAAAAGACTCCAAATAAACAGCCTTCTATTTTGTTCGCCACTCAAATGTTGATTAATGAGTTTTTGTGTGGATTTTTTATCCATATACTGATAAATCTTTGCGTTACTATCTAGGAGTTTCTCTCCCACAAATTCAATGCTTTCACCTTTAAACCAACTATTATCAGGACCACTAAAGCCTTGCTTTACAGCTTTATGTATATTTTCAGGAATGTGTTTACTCATAGATTTTCGTAAGATCAACTTACCATCATTTGTTTTTTGTAATTTACCTATTTCATTTTCATCCATTTTGACTACTTTTGATAGATTGCTAAGCTTAAATTTGACTGGTATTTTTTGAGCAAAATCTACTAAATCATTATCAAGAAAAGGAACTCTTATCTCTAGGCTATGGGCCATTGATAATTTATCCTCCACCACTAAAAGTCCGTGTAAAAATGTTTTTGCTTCAAAATAAAGGGAATGATTGATATATTCTTCTGGCGTTTGATTTTTAACCGGTGTTTTAAACACATTGGAAAAAATATCCCTAGTCCAGACATTGCTGACATCATTAGCAATTGGACCAAAGACTTTTTTAATATCCTTATTATCAATTAACCGCTTCCAAAAACTATAATACTTGTCTATATAATCATCATAGTTACCATTATTTACCGCTCTGTAATATCTCCATGGATAGCCTGCAAAAAGCTCATCCCCTCCGACACCACTCAATACTACTTTAACAAATTTACTTGCTAGTTTTGCAGCATAGTAATTAGGATAACTTTGCCCAACTCTTGGCTCCTCAAGATGATATGCAAAATCATGCATACATCTCTCCATATCACCACTTTTAAGCACCATTTCATAATGTTCTGTTTGAAACTTATAAGACATATATTCAGCCTTTGCTCTTTCGTCAAAACCAAGCTCCATACCACTTGCACTGCTTAAATCAAACCCGACTGTGAATGTTTGAAGATAATCATTTGATTGCTGAAAGTGTTTTGATGCTACTGCTGTGATAGAACCACTATCCATGCCACCGCTTAAATAACTACCTACTGGCACATCTGATACCAATTGCCTTGTGACTGCTTGAGTAAACAACCTATCTAATTCTTCAGCATATTCTCGTTCATCTTTGACTGCATCAGGCTCACTAAAATCAAAATCCCAATATTGTGTTTTTTCTATTTTTTTTGATAATAAATCAACCTCGAAATAATGCCCCGCTTCAAGTATTTGAATATTCTTATGTAGGGTTTTGTTTGTGAATATATTTTGAAAGGTAAAGTATTCTAATAATGCTTCTTTATCCACTTCACTTTGATATTCTTTATACGCTAAAATGGATTTAATCTCACTGGCGTAAATAAGAGTGTTTTCATTGGTTAAATGATAATAAAGAGGCTTGATACCGTACCTATCTCGACAAAGAAAAAACTTCTTTTTAAAGTTGTCATACAGAGAAAAAGCAAACATTCCATTAAATTTCTCAACACATTTGATACCCCATTGTATATAGGCATAAATAATAACCTCTGTGTCTGTATTGCTTTTAAACCGATGCCCTAGCCTTTCCAATTCAGCCCTTAATTCTTTAAAATTATAAATTTCACCATTATAAGTAATCCAGATATTTTTAGATAGATCACTCATTGGTTGATGCCCAGCATATGAAACATCTAATATAGATAACCTTCTATGGCCCATATATAAATCATAGTCATAACCATGCAACTCTCTTTGAACAGAATCTGATTCTATGATTGACAACATATCTTCAACATTTTTAAAGGCTTTATCTGTAATATTTTGATAAAAAGACACACTTTTATTATATCTAGCACCAGTATGAAAGCATAAGTACCCCGCGTCATCTGGACCACGATGTGCGATTTTGTCAGCCATAGATTTAACATCATCTACATTAACAGAAGGTTTGTTTAAAGATAAAACACCTGTTATTCCACACATAATTTCCTTGTTAGATGTTTTTTAAAGTATGCACAATGTATTCGTAATCTTCTTTGGTCATTCTATTGTGAAGCGGAATTGCCATTGTGTTTTCATCACAATTCTTAGCTTCTGGAAAATCATTTGGTTTTAAGTTGAATTTATCTTTATAAATCGTCAACATATGTACAGCGTGAGTACCAGGGCGAGTGGAAATGCCTTTTTCTTGTAATTTTTCCATAATAACATTACGAGGAAATGGCGCTAATTCAGGTTGAACATAAGTCACAAATGATTGCCAACTATGTTTATAATTTTTTGGCTCTTTTGGTAGCTGAAGCCAATCAATACTTGAAAGTTCTTCTTTATACCATTTTGCCCATTTTGCTCGCTCTTCAATAAAATTATCAAGTTTGTCCAATTGTACTACACCAATAGCCCCTTGCATGTCAGTCATTCGGTAGTTAAATCCGACCAAGTTAAAATCTGGCAGA
>Ga0233443_1003769_pt1 | contig 10292 bp, 9 predicted proteins | sample SI_123_September_2_FD_182784 | JGI IMG/M metagenome (GOLD analysis project Ga0233443, IMG submission 182784) | Seawater microbial communities from Saanich Inlet, British Columbia, Canada - SI_123_September2016_200_MG | ecosystem: Environmental > Aquatic > Marine > Inlet | place: Canada: British... | reverse complement strand
TTTAAATTGTCATCTATCTTTAGGGCGAATTCATTTTTGTCTAAAAATAAATCTATTTTGTAATTGACTATTATTTTTATTTATAACCATAATGCAAAATATTTTTAAATTATATATAAAATGATTATAGTGAAAATTACGTTTTTTAAAAAATAAAAATCATGAAGTAAAATATAAATTATGGTAGATATTTTGTGGTACTAATTGAATAATATCTCCTATATTATAAATTTTATTAAAGTTTTTAATAATTTTTCCATTAATAAGTACTCAATTATTTTTAATAAATTTTCTTGCAGTATATATTGTAATATTAAAAAATAATGCTAAAATTACATCTATACGTTTTTCAAAAATGAAATCAAAATTAATTAAACGTTTTAATTTATAATCTTTAATAAAATGTAATATTTGTGCACGTCTTCTTTGATTATTTAATTTTTGACTTTTAGAAATAATTTGTTTTATATATTTTTTTTTAAGATTTCCTAAAACATAAAATCAATATTTTCTAAAAATATTTAATTTATTTTTAAATCTTTTAAATTTCATAAATTTAAAAATAGGCATTTTTTCTCGAGCAAAAGTTTCATATCTAAAATTACGAATTAATTTAAATCTTTTTTTTTTACCTTTTTTAGTTCTTCAATGATAAGCTACATAGTTAGAAAAAAGAAGTCAATCAAAAGATCTTCCTTCTTTACAAAATAATTGGTATCAAAATTTAATTTGTTTTTTATTTACATTTAATTTTTGAACTTTAAAAAAATCGATTAAATAATTTTGTTTATTATTATTGTATAATCAGTTTATATTTCGTTTAGAGACAGATCAATTTTTATGATAAGCTGTTAATAATTTGTTAGTTTTTTTCTTTTGGAAAGAACGTCTACGTTCTCATCAAGGTTTGTTTTTTCAAAAAGTTCTTTTTTTTTTAATTAAACATTTTTTTTTATAAAAAGCTTTAAAACGTTTACGAGCTCATATTAAATATTTTTTTTTATAATTTATTAAATTAAAATTACAAATAGAATGTTTAAAAAATAATTTAAAACTTTTAAAAATAAATTGAGAAACAAATAAATTTATAATAGATTTTTGAAAAATTAATAAGAAAATTGAATATAATTTTCAATTTTTTTTAATATCATTTTTTAATCATATTAATTTAAAATTTGCTTTATTATTTGTAGGTAAAAGTTTAAATTTTGTTTTTCAATCTTTAGTTTGTTTTTTATAAAAATAATTTCATCTTAAATCGTAAAAATGAATTAAATTTTTTTGAGTTAATTTATTTAATTGTTTAATAACTCATTTTTTTCAAAAAAAATAAAAGACTTTTTTTATTAAGATTGAATCTATATTTAATTTTAATTTAGGTTTTTTAGTTTTTCAAGCAACATATTTATGATTTATTCAACGATGTCATTTTTTTCAAGGAGAATTTTTTTGTATTTTTTTTTTATTACGTTTTGCATAAAATTTAATTTGATTCTTTGGTAAAAAAGAATTTAAATTACGTATTTTAAAAGAATGCGATTTTCGTAATTTTTTTGAAGAAAATTGTATTTTATTTTGAATAAAGTATAATTGATTTTGATTTAAATTTATTAAAATTTTACAAATTTGTTTTTGATTTTTTAAATAAATTTGATGTGTTTTAACTAATTTAATTTTTTCATTACTAATTGTTTGTTTTGTAGAATTTTTAGTTAAAACAATTTTTGATAAATTTCTTAATTGTTTTTTATAACTATAAAAGCTATTTAAATTTAGATTTATATTATCTTTTACAATAATATTAGTATTTTTAAAATTTGTTAATAAATTATTTAAACGTTTTTCAAAAATTTGTTTTGAATGTAATTTATAAGTATTACTAATAATTAATCAACGTATTAAATTAGTTCTATAATATATTGATTTTTTACTAAATATTTTATTTTTTTTAGATTTAAATAATTTTTTATATTTTTTTATATAAAAAATCATAAAACAAATAAAACTTATATAATAATTAGATTGATATTTATTTAGCATAGGATCTGCTTTTAAACATTCTAAATAATTTTTAATAAATTTATTTTTAATTCAATTTTTAGGTCGAATAATTTTATTATTTAAACCATAATATAAATTTAAATTTTTATAATATTTTATATTTTTTAATTTAGCTTGTTGTTTGTTTAAATTAATAATTTTTTTTTTTTGATATAATTTTATAAATAATTGATCTATTTTTGTTAATTGGGTATTCATAAATAACTCAAATATACTCTTTAAATGTTTTTAAAAATTAATAATTTAAATAGATACTATTGCATTAGGTAAACCTTTATAAATATAAATTATAGAACTACTAAATAAGAAATAAGCAGTTGTAAATGGTAAAAAACATTTTCAACACAGATCCATTAATTGATCATAACGTACTCTTGGATAATTAGCTCTTACAAATATAAAAAATAACCCTACAAAAACTATTTTGAAAGCAAATCAAAATTCAAAAGGTAAATATAAAAATTTAAATAAAATTGGTGGTAATCATCCACCTAAAAATAAGATTACAAATAAACTAGACATTATTATCATATTACTATACTCCCCTAAAAAGAATAAAGCAAAAATTACTGAAGCATATTCTAAATTATAACCTGCAACAATTTCTGCTTCAGCTTCTGGTAAATCAAAAGGTGCTCTATTAGTTTCTGCTAAAATAATAATGAAAAATATAATACCTAAAGGTCATAAAGGTAAAATATATCATGTACTAAATAATTGTCTTCAAACTATAGTAATTAAATTTAAAGAACCAGAAAATAAAAGAGGTGGTAAAATTGTTAATCCTAAAATAATTTCATAAGAAATCATTTGTGCTAAAGATCTTAAAGATCCTAAAAATGCATATTTAGAATTACTAGCTCAACCAGAAATTAAAACACCATAAACACCTAAAGAAGATATTACTAAAATAAATAATAAACTTAAAGGAACATTTGCAATAATATTTGAAAAACTAAAAGGAATTACAGATCAACTCACTAAACTTAATAATAATGTTAGAATTGGAGATAAAATAAATAAAAATCTATTAGATTTAATAGGTATAACAATCTCTTTAATGATTAATTTTAAACCATCAGCAATAGGTTGTAATATACCTCAGAATCCTAAGATAGAGGGACCTCTTCTTCTTTGAATTGCTCCCATCATTTTACGTTCCATTAATGTAAAAATAGCAACTGCCAAAAATAAAGGCAAAATTGTTAAAAGACTTTGAACAAGAATATCTATTATATTCATTAACATGTTTTTTTTAATTTAAAGTTTTTTTATAAGTATTAAATATTAAGCGCCTCAGCAATAAATACTAATAAATAAGAAAATTCAGACTACATCAACAAAATGTCAATATCATGCAGCAGTTTCAAAACCAATATGAGCATTTTTAGAAAAATGTCCTTGATTTGCTCTATAAGCGGTTACAATTAACATAATTGTACCTGCTAAAACATGAAACCCATGAAAACCTGTTAACATATAAAATAAAGAAGTAAATACGTTATCTGGCATTGAAAAACTTGATGTAATATACTCAATACATTGTAATGCAGTAAAATATAAACCTAAAGCTACTGTAACAACTAAAGCAAAAACAGTTTCACCTTGTTTATTTAATACTAATGCATAATGAGATCAAGTTAAAGTAACACCAGAAATTAAAAGTATTATAGTATTTAATAAAGGTAATCCAAATAAATTAGGAGCTGCTGTATGTACTGGTGGTCAAACACAACCAATTTCAATAGCAGGATTTATAGCATTATAAAAAAAACCTAAAAATAATGAAAAAAAAAAGAAAATTTCAGAGACAATAAATAATGCAAAACCTAAACGTAATCCTGTTTGTACTGGTTTAGTATGATGGAAATCTGATTCAATACAGATATCTCTACATCAAGCATAAACAGTATAGATTAAAAAAATTAATGATAAATGGAAAAAAGTAGTACTAAAATGAAATGGGTTATTAAAAAAACGTAGCATATTAGTAACTAGACCAAAAGCACCTCAAGAAACTAAAAAAGGTCAAATACTAGGATCTACCATATGGAATGGGTGACTTGCACGTTTATGACCAGCATTAATATATGCTTGATGTCTTGGACTAACTTCTTTTGAAGTAATTGTACTAACATATCTTTTTTGACTAATTGAATTAGTAATTAAATTTGATTGAGAATTTGATTTTATAATTGAATTGTTATTAGTTATAAGATTAAACATAAAAAATATTTTATAAAAAAACTATATATAATATATACATAATTGTTTTTTTAATAATTGATGAGGGAGAGATTCGAACTCTCATTGGACAAATTATGAATTTGTATTTTTACCAATTAAAATACCTCATCTTGCATAAATATTAATTAAATAATGTTTTAGCTCAGTTATCTGTTAATATTAATAAAAATTTATTATAGAACATTAAAAAAAATAATGCACTTAATAGAATAATACTAATTAAAGTTTTATTTTCTTTATTAATTGATAAAAGATTTACCTTATTAGTAGAATTATAACGTCCAAACATAATTAAAAACATAAATTTTAAATAATAAAATGAACTATATAAAAAAAAAATACCATAAAATAATATTGTTTCTCAAACACCATTTAAAGATAATATATTTAAAATATTATATTTAATGAAAAAACCAATAGTAGGTGGGAATCCTGCTAAATTTAATAATATAAAAGTTAATAAGCAAGCTCAAAAAGGTTCTTTAGTAATTAAATTTCTAAAATCTGAAATATGTACTAATCTATACCCAGTATTTAATTTTAAAATAACTACTAATAACATAAATAAATTAGTTAAATAAACAACTAAATAAAACATAGTATAAACTAAACCATCAAAATCAGCACAAGCTAAACCTAATAATAAAAAACCAGTCTGAGTTATAGAAGAACCTGCTAAAAATTTGTTTAAATTCGATTCTACGGCTGCAAAAGTAGTACCAAAATATAAACAACCTATAGCGGAATAAAAACATAATCATTTTCAATAAAGAGCTAATGAATAAATACCTGTAAATAAGAATCTTAATAAAAAAACAAATACACTAAATTTTAATAAAATCATTAAGAAAACTAAAGATAAAATTGAACAACCTTCATAAACTTCAGGAATTCAAAAATGTGCTGGAAAAAAAGCTAATTTTATAAATAAACCAAATAAAAAAAATAATACACCAAATAATAAACAATTATCTTTATATAATTCATATTTAATAATATTATCATTTAATATTGTTAAATTTAAAGTCATAGCTGAAGCATATATATAAAATAAGCCCATTAATAGAAATAATGCTGAAAAACCACCAACAGCATAATATAAAAACATAATTTTACTATTAGATGCAGGTGATTCTTGTCTTGAACAAATAACATAAAAAATTAAAGCTACACATTCTAAAACTAAAATAAAAATTAAACAATTAGTAGTAGAAATTAAAAGAATAAAACATGTAGTCATTAATATAGTTAAAGTAGTTCAATTAAGGATATTTTCATAATTTTTGATTAGAGTGTTATTTGTTTTAATTTCAACTTGATTTTTAAAAATACGTTGTTCAGAAAATAAACAAATACATATAAAAGATATTATTAATATAAAAAATTTACAAAAAATAGTAAATGAATCTTCTACAAAACTTAATTCAAATTCAGAAAATAAGTTATAAGTAAAATACTTATTAATTAATAATGGTTTAAATGCTGTATACATAATCAAAAAAAATAAACAATAAAAAATTGTTGATAAAGTAGTTTTTAAAACAGCAATGCTTTTTAAAATACGAGTACGTAATAAATAAATAGTTAAAAATCCTAAAATAAAAAGTTCAATTGTTGAGGAATTAATATATCAAGAAAAATTTTCAATAAAAATATGATTAAAATTCATTGTATAATATATAGTAAAAAACCCATTAACGGATTTGAACCGTTAATCCTTAAAGGAAATAAATTTTAAAATTTATTGTGTTTACCAATTTCACCAAATGGGTAAGAAAATTTAATTTATAATATTATTTTAAAGAATTTTCAAAAGTTTTTGATCAATTTAAAGCTCCATTTTCTCATTCTAATACAAAACCTCAAGTTAGAATTAAAAAAAAGATAATTAAAGTTCAAAATCCTATTGACCCTAAAAAATATAAACTAAAAGCTCAAGGAAAAATCAATGCTATTTCTAAATCTAATAAGATAAATAGAATAATAACAATAAAAAAATGAATATCAAAAGTACCTCTAGAATCATCAAAAGGTTCAAAACCACATTCATAAGCTAATAATTTTTCATTTGATTTTTTTTGAGGAGATACTAAATAACTTAATGTTGGTAAGACCAAACATATTAAAACACATATAACAAAAAAGAGACTTATATATACATAAGGTAATGTTTTAAATTGAATAAACATTTAGAATTGAAATATAAATTTATAAAATTGCAATAAAATTAATGTAAATTAATTGCATCAGAAATATAAATTATAGATAAAATTAAAAAAACATAAGCTTGTAACATTGCAATAACATATTCTAATAAAGTAACTAAAAAAATAATAACTCAAGGAAAAAAACTTACAATAATTAAAAATAATTTTAATTGAGTACCTATTAATACAATAATTCATAAATTTCCTAATAAAATTTTTAATAAAGCATGACCACTTAACATATTTGCAAATAAACGGACAGCTAAACTAATAACTCTAGATAAATAAGAAACAATTTCAATTAAGATTAAAGCAGGTGCAATAAAAACAGGAACCCCTGGAGGTAAAAATAATCTAAAAAAAGTAAATTGATGTAAAGACATACCATATAAAGTAGATCCTATGAAAAAACTTGAAGAAAAAAAAAACGAAAATAAAAATCAACTAGTAACGGTAAATGAATAAGCAACCATACCTAAAAGATTAGAAATTAAAATAGAAATAAATAAAAAATAATAATAATAAATATGTGGACTTTTATCAATATGTAAAGTTTCTAATAAAGTTGATTTAATAAAATTAAAAATTGTAAATACAATAACTTTCATATTTATATTTTTATATTTATTTAAACTTCAAAAACTCATAAAAATTAATAAAGGATGAGTTCATAATAATCAAGTAAGTGATGTATAATAAGGATATCTTAAATAATCTAATGTAATATCAAATTGTTCTAATGGTTCATAAAATTGCATGGAATTTTTTTAACTGAAATATACTTTAATATATATAGCCCTAACTGGGACTCGAACCCAGGACCTGACGGTTAACAGCCGTTTGCTCTACCACTGAGCTATTAAGGCTTTTTTTTTATCCTTGAAGGGATTCGAACCCTTAAATGCAATAGGCATATAAGTTTCTAAAACTTACGTGTTTACCAATTTCACCACAAGGATATTTAATAATTTTTTATATTTTTTTTTTTGCTATTATATAGCAAATAGATCATAATATTATATAAAAAAATTTAAAAGAACTACCTCCGTTTAAACGATATAAATTTGAATATAATAGTTTATTGTTATAAAAACAAATTACTGGGATTTGTAATAAAAAAGCACTTTGAATTAATATTAAATTTGCTTCAATATCATTTATAATAAATAAACAATTACGTAATTCATTATATTTCATAGGTTCTAAATTTTTATATTCTTTTTTTGATTTAAAATAATATTTAGAAAGTTGATTTAAAAAACCATTATATCAATTAAAATCTTGAAATAATAATCTAAACATTTTAAATTTTGTATTTATAAACTCTTGATATTCGATTCGAGTATCGATTATTGCTATTTTTAACTTTTTTTTTGTAAATAAATTTAAAACTTGCATAATTGTTGCATAAGATATTAAAAAATGTTCATTTAAATTATAAACATAAAATCTTGAAATATCTGTTAATCCAGATCAAGTATTCTTAATTTTTTTTTTTTGAATATAAGGAGATGTTTTTTTAATTAAATTTTTCAATTTCATTTTATATTTTATTTATAATTTCGGGTGAGTAGGATTCGAACCTACAACTTCTCATGCCCAAGACGAGTACTCTACCATTAAGCTATCACCCGTTTTTTATTAGGTCATTAGTGGGACTTGAACCCACAACTTTCTACACCACAAATAGACACTCTACCAATTAAGTTATAACGACCTTAAATTTTGATATTAAATTAAAGCACCTGCATATGAAATTATTTTTTTAAATAATTGTCTTTTTTTTTTTGTAGTTCTTAATTCTTTACAAACAGGACCTTTTACATTAGTTCCTAAAAATTTTAATTGTTCAGTTAAAGTTAATACACGGTTTTCAGAAAAACTAATAAATAAACCATTTTTTCTTTTTATTTTTTTAACTACTGCAATAATGACACTTAAATACAATTTAGATTTAATTAAAGATTTAACATGTCATCTTTTAAATATACTTGTACGTATAACTTCTCCTAAAAATCCTTTTTTTTTTTTTGAATTACCTAATAGACCAATACATTTAGAATATCTAATATCAGTATTATCCGCACTTCTTAATATTGTTTCAAAACCTATCATAAATTAAAATATTTAGGAAGTATGGGATTCGAACCCATGATATAAAGAATTATATATTAATTTAGCAAATTAACGCTTTCGACCAACTCAGCCAACTTCCCTTTATACATAGAATTTAAATTTAGTTAATAATTATATTACTAATATTTTAAATATTAAGTGAGGTGGGATTCGAACCCACGTAGATTGAAAATCAATAGTTTTACAGACTATCGCCTTTAGCCACTCAGCCACTCACTTCTTGAACATACCCACTAACGGACTCGAACCGTTACTCTCTAAGGAAATAGATTTTAAGTCTACAGTGTCTACCAATTTCACCAAGTGGGCTTTTTTTTTCTTATTTACAATTATTTAATAAATGATACAAATTAATTTACCACCAATTTTATTTTTAATAGCTTCTTTATGGTTTATAAAACCTTTATCAGCTGTTGTTACTATAATAACAGCTCCAGGTAATTTATAATTTAAACTTATAAGTTCTCTATATGAAATAAATCGCTTTAAAGAAGGTTTATTATAATTCTTAAAATGAGTAAAAGGTGGTTTTTGATGATGTCATTTAAGTTTTATAATTAATTTTTTATTTTGTTTTATTTGTGAAAATCCAGAGATAATACCCTCTTTAACTAATATATTTAAAAATTTTAAACTTGCTTTTGATTTTGGTGCAACTATTATTTTTTTTTTGTGTTTATATCCAAATAAAATATTATTTAATGTAAAATTAATTCAGTTTTGCATGGAGTTTCAAAATTTATACTAAATTTATTTTTGTCAAATTTTACCTTCTTTTAATTGAAGTTTAAAATCTTTTAAAAATATACCTTTACCACTATAACGATCTATTTTACTTACTGAACATAGTATAGTAATTAATTTTTTTATTAATTTTAAATTATTACTTTTAATAATTAATATTTTTTTTTTTAATTCTAAATTTAAATTATTTAGGATTTTAATAAAAATTGAATGACTATACCCAACATCTAATTGTATAGAATCTTCATGTAAACGTATTTTATAACCAGTACCTAATATTTTTAATTCAAAATATCAAGTACGTACAATACCTTTAATAATTTGAATAAATTCTTGTTGGAATACTTTTCAACAAGAAGCCCCTAATATGATAAATTTTTTTTTTTTTTTTGAAAATAAACAATACGGTTCATAAATATTACAATGTAAAGTTCCTTGAAAATTCGAAAATTTTAAAATCAATTTTTTTTTCACTAAAATTTTAATTTTTGTATTATAATAACTTAAACAAGACCTAGATTTTAATAAAAACATTAGTAACCTTTTAATTTTTTTCGTTTTTGTCTTAGTTTTTTAAATGCAGGTATTCCATATTTAGATCTAGAAGTACTTCTATGAGTAACTGGTCTTAAATCGTATTTATGTCTAATTAATTTATATTTACATCCAGGTAGATCTCTAACTCTACCACCTCTGACTAAAACTGTAGAAAATTTTTGTAATGTATGTCCCCTTCCAGGAATATACGCTAAAACTTGTACTCGATTTGATAATCTAACTTTAACGACTTTACGTAATGCTGAATTTGGTTTTTTTGGTGTTAATATAAATATTCTTAACACTACACCTTTTTTTTGAGGACATTTTTGTAAAGCACGTCTTTTATCTTTTTTTTTT
>Ga0233443_1003763_pt1 | contig 10301 bp, 6 predicted proteins | sample SI_123_September_2_FD_182784 | JGI IMG/M metagenome (GOLD analysis project Ga0233443, IMG submission 182784) | Seawater microbial communities from Saanich Inlet, British Columbia, Canada - SI_123_September2016_200_MG | ecosystem: Environmental > Aquatic > Marine > Inlet | place: Canada: British... | reverse complement strand
TAATCATTTCATAACTATTTTTTAATGATATATAAACTTTCATAAATTCCATTGGTTTCAAATATTTAATCACCAATTTTCTAAATAATTTTTGCAAATCATATATACCCTTTAACATTTCACGAATATTTTCATACTGTTTATCTTTTAATATAATATCCGTAAATTTATAATAATTATTAATAATCTTTTTATCAATATATGGAGAACATAATCTCTCTCTTAAATATTTTTTACCCATTGGTGTAATACACTGATTAACCACATCATTTAATGAATTATATGAAGTATTATAATTTTTTACATCATTATCAATAATATTAAGTTGGTGTTGTGCGTTATTATATAACTTCATAAATTTATTATCATTATAAAATTCAGGTTTTTGAAGTTTTACTAAAATATTTGAATTTCTTTCATTTAAAAATTCAAATGCAACAATTAATGAAACTCTCGAATATTCACTTTTAGATAAATTTAATTCTTCAATCTTACTTATTATTTGGTTTCCATCTTTATATATTTTTTCAAATAATTTATTCTGATATTTGACTTTAGTATAATTATAATTAATCTTATCATATACCCTATAATATTGACCTTTTACAAAATTAATATTTGAATAAACAATATCTCTTTTATCTGTATTATTAATTTCATATATTATTAATTCCTCTGGAATATAGGACATATAAAATCTTGTTATTTCATTCATAAAATTATAATAATCATTTGTATTCAATTCATATGTAATTACTTTATTTGATAAACATTCTATTACTGTTAAACCACAAGAATACACATTTTTATTTGATGAAAATGAATTATTAATTTCAATATATAATGTCATTAAATACTTATTCTCAATATTAATCTCATCTATATTAGTTGATGGTGAAACAACCTGTTCTATCTCTCTTGTAATTTCACTTCCTAGTTTTACCTGATTAATAATAACAATCGTATAATTATGTCTAATCATTTTATTTACATATTTATTTAAACTTAATCTCTGAAATCCAGACATATTTGGATTATTCGGCGATAATTCCTTTTCACCCGACTTTTTTGTTAATACAATATCCATCAAATCTGTTATTAATCCTAAATTTGGACCCCTCTCCTTATATGAATATAATTCATAAAAATCTCCAACCATCATATATATAACTGTTAATTCACCATACCTTTTCACACAATCATCATGAATATCAAAATATTCTTCAAATATTAATTTTTTCTTTTCATTTACCATCTTATTATGTTCTTGTTTCTAATAATATATAATAAATAATATATAATTATATTTAATAAAAATTGAATTTTATATTATTTATATTATTTATTTTATTAATATTTAACAATGGAAAATAATTTTTCGTTTGAAATTTTTGTTAATGCTTATGATGAAATTAACTATCCAATAAAATGTTATAATTTAAGTATACCTAATAAAAATGAAATTAATAAATTATATGAAAAAAATAGTTATGATTATAAAAAATTTATAAATGAGATATCAAAATATTTAAATATTTCAAATGAAGATAAAAATAAATATTTAAATAAAGAAAAAATTTGTCTTATATGTAATAATAATTATCCATATGATTATGAAAGTTTTATAAATTATTATGATTACAATAATAAATATTTAAATTATAATATGTGTTATAATTGCATTCATAAACAAATTAAATGTAATCAATGTGATAAAAATATTTATATTGATGAACCATATAAAAATATTTTTATTGATGAAAATTATAATTATTTTTGTGAAAATTGTATGAAAAATTAAATTTTAAAAAAAATTATTTTATTATTATTTAATTTTATTTTTATATCAATAATATAATCATTAAATTTAATAAAATTAATAATTTCTTTTAATATTTTATTTTCATTTTCGCGTATATAAGAAAATCCTAATAATTCATTCCAAATATAGCCGTTGTAATTATTTTCATTTTTTAATGAAATATTAAAATTTGTTTTTTGAATAATTTCAGCGATATTATATAATTTCCATATTTCAATTAAAATATTCATATAATTTGTTTTATTTGTTATTAAATTATTATTTTTATAACATATTCTACAATCAATAATAATTGATTTTGTTAAATCTATAAATTTTAAATCAGTTTCATCAATATAATTATTTTTTGAAGTAATTATTAAATCACCATTGATAAATTTAATATTATAATTTTCAATATCTCTTACAATGATTTCTTCCATAATTTAATATTTAATAAATTATATATTATACTTTTCAATTTTTATATAAAAACTAATATTTTTTTACTTTTCAATTTTTAAAGTAAAAACTAATATTTTTTTACTTTCTTTCTTAAAAATTTCTCTAATTCTTTAAATTTTAATTTTTGTGAAACTTTTAATATTTTAGGAAAACTTTGTTTAAATATATGACCATATAATTTTAAGGTATGTATAATTAATTCTTCTTGTTTATGAAATATAAAATATCCAATACAATCAAATTCTTCAATATTATCATTTTCTGGATTGCATTCATTTCTATTTAATAATAATTTAGATAATGTCGTATAATTAAATCCAGCACAATAAGTCAATGCTGTATTTTTTGAAATATCAATAAATCCAACATTAATATTTTGTTTAGATTTTAATAATAATTCAGCAATTTCTACTCTACCTTTTACAATGGAGTAAATTAAAACAGTTTGATTAATAACATCAATTAAACTTAAACTACATCTTCCTGAATTAATTAAATAATCTGCAGTTTTTATTAAATTATTATGAATTACTCTAACAATTAAATACACATTTACTTTATTTATTTTATATGGAATATTAAAATCATTTTCCCATTTTTTAATAATAATTAATGCTAGTTTATCATTTTTTAATATTATTGCTGATGATAAAGCATCTTCATTTTCATTATCTTTTTGATATAATAAACAATCTTTTTCTAAAATTTTATTAATAACATCTTCTTGCTCTTCTTTACACGCATATATTAAAGGTGTTGAATTAAAATTATCATAACAATTAACTTTAACATTTTTATTTTTTAAAATTTCAAGTGATATATTTTTTAAATTTAATTTGCAAGCCATTATAATAGGTGTTTCATTATCATCATTAATATGATTTACATTTTTAGTTTTTTTAGACAAAGACTTAACAATATCTAATGAATGTTTTTCAATAGCATACATTAAAGGTATTTTATTGAATAAATCAATTGTGTCAAAATTTTCCATTTTATTAATAATTTTTTTTGATAATTTAAATAATTTATTTTCAATTGCATAAATTAAAGCTGTTTTTTTAAAATTATCAGTATGATCTAAATTTAAATTAATTTCATCCGAATCTATTAAATACATAGCTAATTTAGCCTTATTTTTATTTTTACATAATTTCATAAAATAGGTTTCATTATCTTCATCACGTTTATCTATTTCCATTTTTTTTATTATAAGTAATGTTAAATCATCCAAATTATTTTCAATAGAATAATCAAGGGCGGTTTTTCCAGTTTTATCTTCTTGGTATAAATTTAATTCATAATTATTTTTTAATAGTTCTAATCCAATATTATTTAATTTATTGTTTGTAATAATTATCATTAATGTTTCATTATTCTCATATGTTTTTTCTAAATCAATATATTCAATAATATTAATAAAACTATTTTGAATAAATTTTAACATTGTTATCATATTATTTAAACATATCCAAACAAAAGAATTATAACCATTTAAATCTTCTTCAAATAATAAATATTTGTAACTTTCAACTTTATATATATTTATTGCAAGATTTTCTTTATTTGCTTCACAAGCAATATACAAAGGATTAATATTTTTATTATTAAAATTTTTTAAAGATTTTTGATTAAGAATACCCTTAATCAAAAAATGTTCTAATTTAGAAATAGTATCTGTTGTCATTTTTACAATAAAGATTTGAAAGTAATTTGTATATTCTAATAAGATATTAAAAATTCAATTTTTATTATAAAAAATTTTACCTACTTTAAAAATATTTTTGATATAAATAAATATGTTTTATCTAATAATTTAGATTATACAAAATATTATTTATTTTCAAATTATTCAGTATTTTTACTAAATTCTAATGAAAATAAATATTTAGTTCCAATGACATTTGAGTTTATTAAAATAATAAATAAAATTTAAAAACAATTAATTTAAAACTAGCATTGTATTATTATATAATTTAATGAGTATTGATATAAATTCCCAAAAAAGATTCGTGTCTATATGTAAAGAAGGTCAATTAGATGACGCTAAAAAAATGTATGAAACCAACCCTACTATTGATATTAGTGCTGACAATGAAAAAGCATTTAGATTTTGTTGTTTCTATGGTCATTTAGATATTGTTAAGTGGTTGTATGACATTAAACCTACGGTTGATATTAGTGCTTGTGATGAATTTGCTTTTATATTCAGTTGTAAAAATGGTCATTTAGATGTAGCAAAATGGTTGTACGAAATCAAACCCACTATTGACATTAGTGTCCATGATGAATATGCTTTTAGATTTTGTTGTGAAGAAGGTAATTTAGATATTGCAAAATGGTTACTTGAAATCAAACCCACTATTAACATCAGTGCTCAAAATGAATATGCATTTAGAGAAAGTTGTCAAAATGGGCATTTAGATGTAGCAAAGTGGTTATATGAAATAAAACATACTATTGAGATTAGTGCTCTCTGTGAAGAAGCATTTAGAGAAAGTTGTCAAAATGGGCATTTAGATGTTGCCAAATGGTTATACGAAATCAAACCTACTATTGATATTAGTACTAATAGTGAATACGCATTTTCAATAAGTTGTGAAGAAGGTCATTTAGATGTTGCCAAGTGGTTATACGAAATAAAACCTACTATTGATATTAGTGCTGACCAGGAATACGCATTTAGACTCAGTTGTCTAAACGGTTATTTAGATGTAGCAAAGTGGTTGCTTGAAATCAAACCGACTATTGACATTAGTGCTGACGATGAATACTCATTTAAAATGAGTTGTATAAGAGGTTATTTAGATGTAGTAAAGTGGTTATACGAAATCAAACCTACCATTAATATTAGTGTTGATGATGAATTCGCATTTATAGTAAGTTGTAAAAAAGGTCATTTAAATATAGCAAAGTGGTTGCTTGAAATCAAACCGACTATTGACATTAGTGCTGAGGATGACTATGCATTTACCAAAAGTTGTGAAGAAGGTCATTTAGATATAGCAAAGTGGTTACTTGAAATCAAACCTACAATTGATATTAGTATAAATGATGATAATATATTTAAAATTAGTTGTAAAAATGGACATTTAGATGTAGCAAAGTGGTTACTTGAAATCAAACCTACGATTGACATTAGTGCTCAAAATGAATATGCGTTTAGAGAAAGTTGTCAAAACGACCATTTGGATGTTGCAAAGTGGTTATACGAAATAAAACCTACACTTGATATTAGTGCTCTCTGTGAAGAAGCATTTAGACTTAGTTGTCAAAATGGTTATTTATATGTTGTGAAGTGGTTGTATAAAATCAAACCTACAATAGACTTTCATGTTGATGACGAAGATGCATTTACTATGAGTTGTCAAAACGGTCATTTAGACGTAGCAAAATGGTTATACGAAATCAAACCCACTATTGACATTAGTGCATACGATGAATTTCCGTTTAAATCCAGTTGTATTTATGGTCATTTAGATGTAGCAAAATGGTTGTATGAAATCAAACCCACTATTGACATTAGTGCTCAAAATGAATCTGCTTTTATATGGAGTTGTGAAGAAGGTCATTTAAATGTAGCAAAGTGGTTATTTGAAATTAAACCCACTATTAACATTAGCATCGATGATGAATTTGCGTTTAGATTGAGTTGTAAAAACGGACATTTTGATGTAGTAAAGTGGTTACTTGAAATTAAACCTACCATTGACATTAGTGCTGAGGATGAATTTGCGTTTAAATGGAGTTGTGAATATGGGCATTTGGATGTAGCAAAATGGTTATACGAAATCAAACCCACTATCGACATTAGTGCTGAAAATGAATCTGCTTTTATATTCAGTTATCAAAACGGCCATTTAGATGTGGTAAAGTGGTTATACGAAATAAAACCTACGAGTATTATTCGTAATATAACTAATCAAACAAATCAAACTATAATAATGTGGGCAATTACTATTAATTCTGACATTACATATAAAATAGTTGATGGAATGTATATATTATATAAAAGGATAAAAACAATAAAAATAGATAATATTGTATTTAATGATAAATGTTGCGTTTGTTTGGAAGAAGCAGATTGTTTAACTGAATGTAATCATGATATGTGTTTAGAATGCGTTGATAGATTGAAAGAACATATTTGTCCTCTATGCAGAAAACAGTTTGAAGTTTGTTATGTAAAAAATAAATAAATAAAAAAAATAAATAATAATAAACGGATTTAAAACTTACATTGTATTATTATATAATTAAATGAATGTAGATATTAATTACCAACAATTATTCGAGTCTATGTGTAAAGAAGGTGCGTTAGATGATGCTAAAAAGTTGTATGAAATTAACCCTACTATTGATATTAGCGCTGACAATGAAAAAGCATTTAGATTGAGTTGTAAATGCGGTCATTTAGATGTTGTAAAATGGTTATACGAAATCAAACCTACTATTGATATTAGCGCTGATGATGAAGAAGCATTTGGATACAGTTGTATTAACGGTCATTTAGATGTAGCAAAGTGGTTGCTTGAAATTAAACCTACTATTGATATTAGTGTTGACCAGGAATACGCATTTACTATGAGTTGTAAAGAAGGTCATTTAGATATAGTAAAGTGGTTGTTTGAAATCAAACCTACTATTGACATTAGTGTTTTAGATGAAGTCGCATTTATAGTAAGTTGTAAAGAAGGTCATTTAGATATAGCAAAGTGGTTACTTGAAATCAAACCTACTATTGACATTAGTGTTTTAGATGAATACGCATTTATAGTAAGTTGTAAAGAAGGTCATTTAGATATAGCAAAGTGGTTACTTGAAATCAAACCTACAATTGACATTAGTGCTCAAAATGAATATGCGTTTAGAGAAAGTTGTCAAAATGGGCATTTAGATGTGGCAAAGTGGTTATACGAAATAAAACCTACCATTGGTATTAGTGTTTATAATGAGATGGCGTTTAGACAAAGTTGTAAAAACGGTCATTTAGATGTCGCGAAGTGGTTACACGAAATCAAACCTACCATTGATATTAGTGCTAATTGTGAATCTGCTTTTGCAAACAGTTGCACGTACGGTCATTTAGATGTCGCGAAGTGGTTATTGGAAATTAAACCCACTATTAACATTAGCGTTTACGATGAATTTGCTTTTGGACGCAGTTGTCACAACGGGCATTTAGATGTAGCAAAGTGGTTGCTTGAAATCAAACCCACTATTGATATTAGTGCTCAAAATGAATTTGCTTTTATATACAGTTGTAAATATGGTCATTTAGATGTAGCAAAATGGTTATATGAAATCAAACCCACTATTGATATTAGTGCTCAAAATGAATATGCGTTTGGAGTCAGTTGTCAAAACGGCCATTTAGATGTGGTAAAGTGGTTGTATGAAATCAAACCTGCGACAATTATTAGTAATATAACGAATCAAACGAATCAAACTATAATAATGTGGGCAATTACTATTAATTCTGACATTACATATAAAATAGTTGATGGAATGTATATATTATATAAAAGGATAAAAACCATAAAAATAGATAATATTGTATTTAATGATAAATGTTGCGTTTGTTTGGAAGAAGCAGATTGTTTAACTGAATGTAATCATAACATGTGTTTAGAATGTGTTGATAGATTGAACAAAGAAATTTGTCCTATATGTAGAAAACAGTTTGGATTTTGTTATATATAAAATGAATGAAATACAAAAATCTTTAAAGTGTAATTAATTTAATTGGAATATTCAAAGATTTAATATATATTTCTTTACTTTATTTATATATTGCGTTTTTCATTGCTTCATAATCATACTCAAATATTGCGGGATTGGACCACAACATACGCCAATCAAGTTTATCCAAGTTTTTTTCTAAAATAGGAATAGCGTTTGGGTTTTGAGACAACCAAAACCAATCAAAACCATCATCATCCAATTTATCCAAGTTTTTTTCCAGAATATGAATCGCATTTGGATTGGAACACAATCTAGTCCAAACCACTTTATCCAAGTTTTTTTCTAAAATAGGAATCGCATTTGGGTTTTGAGACAACCAATACCAATCGTTATCCTCAATTTCATGCACCAATTTATCTAAGTTTTTTTCCAGTATATGTATAGCATTTGGATTTTGACACATCACAGTCCAACCCTTTTTATTCAACTTATCCAAGTTTTTTTCCAGGATATGAATCGCATTTGGGTTTTTAGACAATGTTTCCCAAATCACTTTATCCAAGTTTTTTTCCAGAATATGAATCGCATTTGGGTTTTGAGACAATGTTTTCCACCATACTTTATCCAAGTTTTTTTCCAGAATATGAATCGCATTTGGATTTAGAGACAATGTTTCCCAAAACACTTTATCCAAGTTTTTTTCCAGAATAGGAATAGCATTTGGATTTTCAGACAGATAATACCAACATACTTTATCCAAGTTTTTTTCCAAAATATGAATCGCATATGGATAATAAGACAACTCAATCCATCCCTCTTCATCCAATTTATCCAAGTTTTTTTCCAAAATATGACTCGCATTGACATTGGAAAAAAACAAATGCCAATGCACTAATTTATCCAAGTTTTTTTCCAATAAATCAACCGCATTTGGATTTCTGGACAACTCAATCCATCCCCCTTCATCCAATTTATCCAAATTTTTTTCCAGAATAGAAATAGCATTTGTGTTTTTACACAACGAAGTCCAAATTACTTTATCAAATGGTACCCAATCGTGTAATTTCATATATTTTCCATTATTTAGTTCCAAAGACATTTGTGTTTATTATGATATATTATATTTAAATCTGTTTAAATATATTTTCAAAAATATAGTAGTCCATTGTGTAGAAACTGATTTAAATTAATTATGGATAAAATATATTTGGATTGATAGACAAAGAAAACCAATCTATTTTATTTAAATTATTTTCAAGAATATGAATCGCATTTGGATTTCTGGACAAGTAGTCCCAATCCCGTCCAGTCATAGATTCTTCATCCAATTTATCCAAATTCTTTTCCAGAATATGAATCGCATTTGGATTTAAAGTCAATGTTTCCCAATCTAATTTCTCTTAAACCTACTATATCTCTTTTCATTATCATTTTGCAATTTAAATATTCAAATATTTTTTACTACCAAATTTATTATTTAATTTTTTATAATTACAACACGGTTTTAAAGTATAACGGTCATCTTATTCTATTAATTTTATATTACATTCCTCACATTTTTTTTCTTAATTTTATTTTAAATTCATAAAATGAAAATGGTCCATACTTCTTGCTACTTTTGAATGTAGATGATGGAGTTAATGAAATAAAAAAATTTTTATTTAATTATTATTTTAAAAATGAAGGATTTAAATTAACTAATGTAAGATGTAATAATAATTCTTTTTTGATAAAAACATATAAAAAATTATAATTTATTTAATCTAAATTAATTTCTAATAATACAAACTCTTCATTTTCATTGGGGTTTTCAAATCTTTTTTTGTATGTATTATAAGCAATTAATGGAACTTGTTTATTATCATCTCTTAATTTATTTCGGTTAAATGAATTTTCAAAAGATGTAGTAATATGAAAACATCTTACATATAAATTATATTGTTTGGCTAATTTAATATATTCATTTCTTCGTAATTTAGTATAATTTGTTGCATCAAATATAATTGATTTATTATCTTGAATAAATGGTATAGAAGCGTTAATCATTTTTTTAGTAACTTTATATATATCTCCTTCAATATGAATATAATTATTATTTTCACATATTTTTTTAGAAATAGTGCTTTTACCTGAACCTGGATATCCAACCATTATAATAATTTCTTGTTTATTATTTAAAGATATATTAGGTAATTTAAAATTAATTTGTTTATCACAAAAAAATTCTTCTGGTGATAAACATTTTAATCCTATATTTTTTGAAAATTGTTTATCACTATCTGAAAAATCATTTTTTCTTCCTAAAGCATCACCAACAAAAAATGATTTTTTAATTTTAATTGGATAATCT
>Ga0233443_1003749_pt1 | contig 10342 bp, 12 predicted proteins | sample SI_123_September_2_FD_182784 | JGI IMG/M metagenome (GOLD analysis project Ga0233443, IMG submission 182784) | Seawater microbial communities from Saanich Inlet, British Columbia, Canada - SI_123_September2016_200_MG | ecosystem: Environmental > Aquatic > Marine > Inlet | place: Canada: British... | reverse complement strand
TACCGCCTTAGCGTCCATTATCGACAAAGACAACGCCGCTAACTACTTCACATACATCGACCGACTACCAACAGAGTTCGGAGTGATGTCAGTGAAGTCAGCCAGGAGCACCTTCCCCGCAATCGTGAAGACTAAGAGCTTCGGAGCGTGGGCCAAAACAAATTCCAGTGTTATACTAGGATGAAACCATGGACGCAGCAACTAAAATTACAAAAGCTAGGACACGCTTACTACTAGATAACGTGTTCTTCAGCACCTTAGCCTTAAAGCTAACACCCGTAGCAACCACAAAGATAGAAACCTTAGGTACAGACGGAGTGCAGCTACTCTATAACGCCGAGTTCGTAGACTCACTACCCATCGGGCAACTGATGGGGGTGATCTGCCATGAAGTATTACACTGCGCCATGCTACATCACACCCGGCGCAACGACCGAGAAGTATCTAAGTGGCAACGAGCATGCGATTATGCTATTAACCCCCTACTACTCGACGACTTCCAGATGGAACTACCACCAGATCGGCTCTACGACGCCCAGTACAAGGGCATGTCAGTAGACGAGATCTACACCAAACTAGAAGACACCGACGATGGCGACAACGCCGAATGCCCATGGGGCAGCATAGGAGATGCCGACGAAGACGACCGAGCCGGTACAGTACAAGAACAGGAAACAGAATGGACTATCTCCTCAAAAGCAGCAGCCGAAATGGCCCGAAGCGTAGGAAAGCTGCCTAGCGGACTATGTCAGCTAATAGAAAAGGCACAAGCCACGGTGAACTGGCGCGAACAGCTAGCCAGATTACTATCCTCTCAGTCGAAGACAGACTTCAGCTGGTTCCCACCGGACATACAATACATACAATACGGGCTGCACATCCCAACGCTAAACAGCCCGAGCCTAGGCAACTTAACCTTCGCTATTGATACCAGCGCATCAGTCAACGACTACGAGCTTGGACAGTTTGTCGGGGAGCTACAAGACATCCTAGACCACTTAGCATTTGAGAGTCTAACTATCATCCACTGCGACACCGAGATCAAACATATATCCACCCTAGAGCCTGGCGATGACCTTACCTGCGAAGTACACGGACGCGGGGGCACTAGATTTGAGCCTGTATTTGAATACTGTGAGGAACACCCTACAGATGCCCTAATCTACTTTACAGATATGGAGCCGTGGGAATGGCCAGAAGAACCCGAGTACCCAGTATTCTGGGGGCGTACGCAGGATAGAGACGCCCCTTACGGGCAGCACATCGACGTATTTAGAGGATAATTATGAACACCCTAGAAAAACAGCAGAAACACAGGGCCGACAACCCTGGCAGCCAACTATGGCGACATGAACTGATAGACTGCAAGTTTATAGATCATGAATCCCAAGAAATGCTACTAACCATGATAAACCTATCAGCCGGGCGACTAGCGCGAAAGGCACACGCCCGAGGACTGCTACAACCCTTCGAGGGGCACATGCCCACCGGACACAGGTTAGCCTGCATAGGCTCTAGAGTAATGCTCGTACCTGAACGCCTAGCGCAGAAAGACAAAAGCACACCAGATTTAACGTCTGTATACGCAGATAGACGCGAAAGCATCCAAAGGAGACAGGAGGCCGAAGTAGTCCACTTCCTCAAGGAGTCGATAGCCAGACCTTACATCAGACTAACAGACATATCATTTGAACGCGACAAAGAGCCAACCCTGATACTATCACACACCTGGCGCACAGATCTACAGGGGCAGATATCACTGCCTAGAAACTGGAAGACAACCTTCGAGCTATCAAACGAGAAGTTCATAGTGATAAGCATCATAGAGACTGAACAAGTATCAGAAGATATTACACTCTACCGTGCGAAAGCTTGGAGCAAAGAGAGCATACGCAAAGCCGAGCCCAAAGTTGAAGAGGTATGGGTAGGAAAAGCCGGAAGCACTACAAGCATAACCAAATCTCGAAGCACCGCATTACGAGGGGCCTCGATCCGAACTAAGAACGAGATAGTCCGACAAATATGGTAACCAAAGATGAGTAAAGGAAGCAAAAGACGACCTAGCCAAAAATCACACGGCGAGATCCAAGACAACTGGACTCGAATATTCGGAGATAAGAATGAAGACACTGTACAAGACAGACCAGAAAGGAAAGACGAGGATATGGAGAGCCCAAGCCCTAAACGGATCACTACACACCACTCACGGAACTAAAGAGGGCAAGCAGATAGTAGACATCGTAGACTGCCACCCAAAAAACATAGGCCGCTCCAACGAAACCACCGCAGAACAACAAGCCAAACGTGAGTGCGTAGCCCTATATATAAAAAAGCTAACCCGCGACGGATACAGAGAAGACGAGAACACAGTACCCGCCTCTGCAATAATAAGACCAACCCTAGCCAGAGACTATACAAAACTAAGCCACCAGATGAAGGGCCAAGCATCAGCATGGCTCTCTCCAAAACTAGATGGGGTGCGGGCCATATGGATCCCAGAACTTAAGAAGTTCCAGAGCCGGAAAGGCACCTACTACGACACTCCAGAACTAGAAGCCCTCATGCACAGTGTACAGATACCGATTGACGGAGAGCTTTATGCTCACGATACACCACTCAACCGCATTGTTTCCGAGGCCCGAAAGCCCAAAGGCTTAATACAATTAGAATTCAGAGCCTTCGACGTAGTCGGGGGGGCCCCATTCTTCTTACGGCAGGGAATCTTAGCCTCTGCATTAGGAGGCCTGGACCCTAGAATCTCAGCGGTACCCCAACAGCTCGAACCCCTAAACATGGTAGCGACTTATCACGACAAGTGGGTAGCTGAAGGATACGAAGGCGTAATGATACGCCGAGACGTAGATGCTCCATACGAACAAGGCATTCGCTCAGCAAACCTATATAAGTACAAAGAGTTCCTAGAACGGGAATTCGAAGTAGTAGGCGTAAAAACCGACAAGACCGGACAAGGAGTATTAACATGCAAAACACGTACAGGAGAGCTCTTTGACTGTAGATGCCGTGGCACAGACGCCTCTCGCATACACCAGGTTGAAAACCCCGAAGACTACATAGGCATGTCCCTAACCGTTCGATACTTCACAGAAACAGAATTCGGAAAACCCCAGTTTCCCATAGGAATTACATTCAGACATGACACCTAACCAAGACGACGCTAAAGACTTTCGAAGCGACGTAATAACCGCAGCTATTGCCGTAGAATTCGGCGCCAAGCACTCAGACATTCTAGCTAAACTAGCTATTCCTCGCTCCGAAGGGACAAAACCTTTATACTCTACTCTCGCTTCAAAAACAGCCACCGAGTTCGATAGGCTGGCAGCAACTATTTAACAGGACGCCCATGAAGATTACATTTGTACAGGCCGCTAACGGCACACCACTAGTAAAAAACCGAATCACGGGTCAGAACTATCCCAGCATAGCAAATGTAAACAGTTTCGAGCACGAAGGAGAAGGCCTACAATGGATGCACCAGTTACTACTGATACACGCAACGAGGTCTAGCGCACTATTAACAGGAAACCTAGACAAGGAACTAGTCGGAGAGTCCAGAGCTGGGCACGTAGTAATCGCTAGCGCCCCTTACATGATTCTAGACGTAGATGCAGACCTACCATACACATCTCGAGAGGACTTCCTAGATAACCTAGGCATTAAGACCTCCTACATATTCCAACACTCAGCCTCAAGTAAAACCGACGACGACCTACGCGGACATTACTTCATACCACTAGACACACCAACACACCCTAAAACTATTAAAGAGTGGCTAAAGGGCATGAACTTCAAGCTATTAAGAGCTGAGCTAACACTATCTAACAACGAACAAAGCCTAAGATGGCCCCTAGACATCATAGTTAATGACCCAGGGCGCATAGTATATATCGCACCTCCTATACAGGCATCAGACCCAATATCACACCGTATATTATTTATAGATAAGGGCAACGAGAGCTTTACGCTACCTCCCCCCGAGCCTGTAAACATCCCAGAAGCCATAAACCGGCTACGAGGGGGTAAGAACTTACCCGAAGTGCCTCAAGCGGGATCTAAAAAGACTATAACCATCAACCCAGACGAAGTTAAGATCACCGGGCAGAAGCAAAATGGAGAGTTTACATACTTCAACCTTAACGGGGGAGACTCCTGGGGATATTTTGTAGGCCTCGATGACCCGTCCATAGTACGGAACTTCAAAGGAGAGCCTAACTTCAGACTAAAGGATCTTGATCCTGAGGTATACGAGGCGCTTAGACCTAAGAAGCCAGCACCTATAGGCCTGATTGAGGGAGCCATAGTAGAGCTGACACCGCTAGTATTCAGAAACCCAAAGACCGATGTATTCCACCAAGTACTACACGATGCCAACATGCGAGTGCATAACATGTACACGACCGCATCAAGACAGCGACTCAACGACTTCATGGTAACCAACGGGGCTGAAAAACCCTCTGAAATACACGACTGGACAGTAGAATTTGACCCCACACGCGCCGAAACTATAAACCGCAAAGAGAAATGGTTCAACTTATACAAGCCGACCGACTTAATGCTAATAACAGAGACTACAGAGGCCTGCCCGCAACACATCATGGCCCTGATAAAACATCTAACCGTAGATGAGGAAACTTACTCCCATTTTATGAATTGGATTGCGTTCATCTACCAGTTCCGACAAAAAACAGGAACGGCCTGGATTTTCCACGGCCACACAGGGACCGGTAAAGGAACACTCTTCACAGAGGTACTAAGACCTATATTTGGAGGCCCTCAGACCCACACGTGCACGATAGACACGGCCCTAGAGATGTACAACTCTCATATGGAGCGATGTTTAGTCATGTTCATCGACGAATTTGACATTACTGACGTAGGAGACAGCTCGAAAGCCTTCAACAAGCTTAAGAACTACATAACCGAAGAGATGCTCAACATACGGGCTATGCGATCTCAGCAGGTACAGGCTAAAAACTACACTAATATGATAATGGGTACCAACATGAGCACCCCAATCAAGATTGATGAGTCTGACCGCCGTATTAATCTACCTCCAGCCCAGACTAGGCCCTTAGAAGGCTTACAATCATGGCGAGACCGGATACAGGACGAGCTACCTGAATTCTGCATGTTCCTAAATGGCATCACAGTGGATAAAAAAGCAGCCCGCACAACACTACACAATGAAACTAGAGCTCAGATGATTAACGCCGGACGAACGTCACACGAAGATTTCTTCTACGCCCTAAAGTCGGGAGACTTAGACTTCTTCTTGGACAACTTTCTATTGACCCAACCCGTAGGCTACGAATATACCTACACAAAGTTCGAAACAGTCGTAACCGCGTGGCAATCAAATACCACCTCAGTGACCCAAATTCCAAAAGAAGACCTGCGAGCCGTATATGAATACGTAATTGCCCCCCGCAGCCTATCGATGCTAAAATTCACAGCCATCTGCAAAAACAATGGTGTAATGTTCACCCGAGACGTAGTAGAGGGGAAAAGAATCCTCCAAACGCCTATTACTTTCATAGCACCCAAGAGCACAATAGGAGTACCGACTTCGGAATCCAAACCGCTAAACACAATAACACACTAATGCATCTCTTGTATCAAGGGCCCTCAGAACTAAATGGGGAGCCTATCATAGCCCTCCTAACAGGGGAAACCAGACCAAGTGCCAACGTAAAAACAGGCCCAATGCTACAAACGTGGATACTGCACGCCATGTTAAAGCCTACAGAAGCCCTATCAACAGGGCTCGACGCCGCAGTTTGTGGCCAGTGCCCCCTTAGAAATGGGGCTTGCTACGTAAATGTGGGCCAGGCGCCAAACGCAGTATGGAAGGCCTTCACCAATGGCAACTACACAACCGGTAGTTTACAAGACCTCGGACGTAACAAACGAATCAGACTCGGAGCCTATGGAGACCCAGCAGCAGTACCCATACACATATGGGAAGAGCTAATAAGCAAAGCCCGCAGGTGGACAGGATATACGCACCAAGGCTCTCACCAGCTTTGCCAAGTCTCTGTTGAATCTGAGACCCAAGCGCTTAGGGCTCAGTTAGCAGGGAGTAAGACATTTAGAGTCAAACTACCCGAAGACCCACTCCTAAAAGGCGAGATCCTATGCCCCTCATACCAGGGACTACAATGCGCCGACTGCATGCTATGCGACGGGCAAACCAAGAACATAGCCGTAAACCTCCACGGAGTTAAGTGGAAACAAGATAAATGGAAACAAATTCAATGACCGATAAAATCAAGCAGCTACTAGAGGATATAAGTTCCTCCGAAGACAGAATCTGGAAAACTATTAAAGCCATCAACAACCTAATAGACTTTGAGAACCCAGAAACACTAATACGTATTGAAGGGGCCCAAGCTAAAAACCACAAGCTAACCCCCCAAGAAACCACAGAGCTAACAGCTTTACTGGGGATATGGCTTGAACGCGAAAGAGACAAGTTTACCGACCTCCTGCATACTGCAAGAGTAATAGAAGACCTACTAATGGAGCCTTAAATGGACAAGCTAAAAACCCTAACAGATACATTCGAAAAGTTGCAACCGACAGGAGAGAGTTACAACCTAATCATACCGCAACGTAAAGGCGACATACCTCCGGAAAACGAAGTTTTAGCCGTAGAATTATCAGTCAACGGGAACACGATTGAACTCCCAGTAACCTTAGCGGCCTTAATGGAAGCCTTAGACCTGTATAAGGAAGACCGAGAAACAATCTTCACCAATGCAAAAGAAACCCTAGAAGAAATCGACAGCGGCATATCCGTAGACTAGCAATCTAAGCGGGCTAACTACCCGCTTACACCCAGGAGACCAGATGAGACCATGGAGTTACAGTGCCTTAACCCTGTATGAATCTTGCCCTCAAGCTTATAAACTTCGATACGTAGACCGCATAAAGTCCCCCGGATCAGAAGCAATGGACCGAGGAAACGAAATACACCAAGGGCTTGAGGACTTCCTGAACAGGATAGGACCCTTACCCACAGAAGCCGAAGGGCTTACAGATTATTACCGAGCTCTGCAAGCTGAGGACCCAACCATTGAAGAAGAATGGGGCTACACTCAGGACTGGGCACCGGTGCCATGGAACCACAAAGATATATGGTGCAGGATGAAGCTAGACGTCTACGTACCCGGAGAACCCTGTAAGATCGTAGATCATAAAACAGGCAAGCACTACCAAATTAAGGCCATAGACCAAGGTCAGCTCTACGCAATTGGAGCTTCGATCCAGAGCCCAGAGGCTGAGACCTTCGACGTACAGTTCGCCTACGTAGATCAGGATATGTTCAAGGCCAAGAGCTACAAGCGGGCACACGTAGAACGTTTTAAAGAGAAGTTTACACGACGGGCAACTATACTAGGCAACGATACTGAATTCAAACCTAAGCCTCATAAAATAACCTGTAAGTTCTGCCACCTGAAAGAGCACTGCAGCTTTAATATGGAGAACTCTGTATGAGAGATATCAAATTGAGGGCTACATTGATACAGCGGATAAATTTGAAGGTTCCAAACCTAAGTTGTGATAGAATCAAGCGGTAGGTGACCACGCCTACCACTCTAAACACAATAATTTAAACGGAAAATTGTTATGCCTGCACTTATTTTACCACCTAAAACTTTATTAAATCACTTATTTTCCTATGACCCCAAAGTTGGCGATTTAATATGGAAAAACCCCAGAACTAACCGTACAAAAGTTGGTGGTCGCGCTGGAAATTTGCACACTCACGGGTATATCCATGTGCGAATAAACGGGAAACTATACAAAGCCCACCGCCTCGTATGGAAAATGTTCCACGGTTCCGATCCTGTAGATCAACTTGATCATATAAATCGCATCCGCTCAGACAATCGAATCTCTAACCTCAGAGAAGTATCTAACGTAGAAAACTCGCGAAATCAGTCATTATCTAGAAACAACACCACTGGTATCACGGGCATAATTTTTCTCAAGGACGCACGCTCGCACAAAAGCCCTTGGCGGGCTTTTATCAGTAACGATAACGATAAACGAGTCTCAAAAACCTTTGCCTCTCTGCTTGATGCCGTGTGTTGGCGAAAAGCTCGGGAAAAACAATATAATTATACAAGTGGATAGCTATGAATAAGTACACAGATTTGCTGGTCATGGACTACTAAATAGGCACTACTAACTATGATACCTATACCCTTTAAACACCAAACAGAAACAACCCAATTTATACTGGACCACGCAAGAACCTTCATAACTAGTGACCCAGGAACCGGAAAGACAAGATCGGTACTAGATGCCCTGACCCAGATCGAAGGGCGAGCCCTAGTACTAGCACCTAAGTCAATCCTACAGCCAAGTTGGGGCGAAGACATAAAGACCTTCACCCCAAGCCTAAGCTATGCAATCGCCTCAGCGCCTGACACAGCCCGCAGAGCAGCATTCGAAGGCGGAGCCAGTGTAGTAATCACCAACCACGACGCGGTTAAGTTCCTAGCCAAGAACCCCGAACTATTGGAAGGGTTCTCCACGCTAGTAGTGGACGAGTCAACGGCCTATAAAAACTATACCAGCGCCCGATCAAAAGCTTGCAAGAAGCTATCTAAGCTCTTCGAACGCACGATCTTAATGACGGGGACACCGAATCCAAACGGAATTATTGACATCTGGCACCAGATGACCGTCCTAGACGGAGGCGAAAGGCTGGGAGATTCCTACTGGAAGTTCAGAGGGGCTACTCACACCCCAATAGCAAAAGGCCCATTCACCGAGTGGGTAGAAAAGGAAGGCATAACAGATGCAATCTTCGCGCTTATTGAGGATATAAACATCCGGCATAAATTCGAAGACTGTATCTCCATACCTGAGAACTTCATTACCGAAGTAGACTTCAAGCTTACAGCTAAGCATCTTAAGGCTTACAACCTATTGAAGGGAGAATCATTCCTAGAACATGAATCCGGAGATGTAACTGCCCTCAACGCAGCAGTCCTAACAAACAAATTATTACAGGCTGCTTCAGGGAGCGTATACGACTCCGACGGAGCCCCATTACATCTAGACTCTAGCCGCTACGAGCTAATAATCCAGCTCATAGAGCAGAGAGAACAATGTGTAGTAGCATTCAACTGGGCCCACCAAAAAGACGAACTAGTAAAGCTAGCAGCGAAAGCTAAGATAACCTATGGAATAATAGATGGCTCTGCCCCCGCAGAAGATCGTGCACAGGCAGTCAAAGACTTCCAGGCGGGTAAGCTAAGAGTAATCTTCGCCCACCCAGCTTCAGCCGCTCACGGCCTAACTCTAACTAAAGGAACCACCACCATATGGGCCTCCCCAACTTATAACGCAGAGCATTATGCCCAGTTCTGTAAGAGAATCTACCGAGCCGGGCAGACAAAGCGGACAGAGACAATACACATCTCGGCTGAAGGCACGATAGATGCTAAAGTCTACAAGATACTAGAAGGAAAAACTACTAAGATGGGTGACTTACTAGAGCTACTCGAACTATAATACTAAGCCCAAAAGGAGGGCAGATGACAGCAGAAACAACAGGAAGCATCATAGATCGGATGCTAGAAATCAGAACCAGATGCTCAGAGCTTAATAAAGAAGTACGGGCACTTGGAGAGGAGAAAAACGACCTCGAATCGATCCTATTACGCAGACTACAAGCCGACGACGCTATACAAGCAAAGTCGCTATTAGCCTCTGCAACAATCTCAGAGATTACAGTACCTTCAATTGAAGACTGGGATGCATTTGAGAAATGGGTCATCGAAGAGAATGCCCTATACATGCTAGAGAAGCGCCCTTCCGGCGGAGCATTTAGAGAGCTCATTCAACAGGGGGAGTCAGTCCCAGGACTAAAACCCATAACTAAAACTTCAATATCACTAAGGACAGCCTAATGGCAAACCAAGCATTATTAGACATTCAAGCTATGCTACGAAAGGAGCTAGAGAGGAAGTCAGAGACCATGCCCGCTATTTCCGGTGGGGATAGAGTCAAGCTGGCAGGGAAGGTATTCTCCCTACCGGACGGAACTTCGAGCGAAGGCCCGTTAGGCGTAATAATCCTAGACGAGCGGTATGTAAACACCTACTACGCAGGTAAATATAACTCTAACAACCCAGTAGCCCCCGAGTGCTCAGCGCAGAGTGACAACGCTAACGAGATGAAACCCTCTACAGCATCCTCGGACCCACAGCACGAGTCATGCGACGGGTGCCCGCAAAATGAATATCCGGATTCCGGAGGTGGAAAGCCTTGCAAGAACGGAATACGATTAGCAATAATCCCAACAGAT
>Ga0233443_1003743_pt1 | contig 10347 bp, 8 predicted proteins | sample SI_123_September_2_FD_182784 | JGI IMG/M metagenome (GOLD analysis project Ga0233443, IMG submission 182784) | Seawater microbial communities from Saanich Inlet, British Columbia, Canada - SI_123_September2016_200_MG | ecosystem: Environmental > Aquatic > Marine > Inlet | place: Canada: British... | reverse complement strand
CCACAATATCTGGGTCTACCAATGGGCAGTCACCTGTAATCCTCACTATCACATCTGGATTGTATTTCAATGCGGCTTGATAATAACGATCTAAAACATTATTTTCACTACCTTGAAAAACTTCAAAACCCAAATTACTAATATGCTCTATTAGAGACTGATTACGGAGATCTGTTGATGTTGCAAGTACAATTTTGTCAATTTCTTTAGATTGATTTAATCGTGAAAATAGCACCTCAATCATTGGTATATTCACACTAACTGGTTGCATTACCTTGTTTGGAAATCTAACTGACCCCACTCGAGCCTGAACAATTGCAATAATATACATAAACTTATACGAAATACTCTTTGATCATTATTCGTGCTGCTTTTTTACCTGCGCCACTTTTATATTTAGAAAAATAATCTTTAATCATTTCTTTACGGGCATACTCTTTTTTTTGCCACAATTCTTCTATTGTTTCTATTGATTGAGATAAAAAATTTCTTATATTTATATGAAAATTTTCATCATCATCATCAAAAACAAACAATCCTTCTGATAGACTAGCATGTGCCTCATCTGTAAGGGGCTGACTTCTTTTCTGATCAATGAAAACAACAGGCTTATTAGACATTACTGCCCACCCTAGTGTACTTGTAGCGCAAGTAGTCACCAATATCCTATACTCAGAAATCAGATAGCGCATATCTATCTTTTTAGAAAACAACTCTATATTATTAGCTGACTTTACACTGCTCAATACAGGGTCTGAATCAGCATATCTGCGGTTATCCTCTGGGTATGTTTTATAGCATACCTTGTGCGGCAATTTGCTCAAAACCTTTGTAACAAGCTTCTGTTCATTTTTGGCTCTAATATAATCTGTTTCTGATGACAATCCAAAACCCATATAATACAAATTAGTTGAAATGTAAACAATTGGTAGTGCCAATCCGCTTGTAGTTTTTTTAGAGTTCATTCTGATAAGGCGCAAAGGCATGCCAACAACATGATGTATAGACTTGTCAAAATATGTATTTTTTTCAATATTTACAATCTTACGATTGTAAGAAAAAACAATGTCTGATACGCTATTATCAAATCCAATATGATTCATACTATGTACTTTACTTATTTCAATTGTCACACCATGCTGACTAGCAACTAACGGTATGTTATTTTTTCGGCAAATGTATGAAAGAGCATGACCTTTAATACCTCCTGGTGAATTAGCTAGTACAGATTGCTTTATTGTATAATTCTTTTTTATAACCTTATCCCACTCATTGGTTAATTGTTTAAACTGTTCAAATTGCTTCTCCAGATGAGATTTAAATAGTAACATCGTAATTTTTATAGCAGATGAAGGCACCCATTCTTTTACCCTTTCATGTATTATTGGTGAAATTTTCTGATAAATTGCTACAATATTTTCGTCTAAAATTATATCTTCAGTGACAGGTAAAGGTTTTAATTGTATCTTTGAAATCTTAACACCACGTATAGCCAATGAAGATGCTATTTCTATATTCAACTCATTTTCATTTGGCATAAGAAGTTCTTTTGAAAATATACAATCAGGAAGTCTCTTCATTATTTTGATTGCTAATCGATAGATAATAGTTTCATAGCCCGATATTTTAAAGCGCCTCCAATAAGAAATTCCTTGCGTAGTAAGCACATTCCATTTATCATTCTTTAATGTATAATTCACCGTTGATAATAACGAATTAGGTGAAAGAATTTGACCCCATGGGGAGTTCATTATATTGCCTGCCGGGCCAGTTTTTCCATCTACATAAATCAACAACCTAGGGTCAGTAAAATCATCATCATCTAAACAAGCAGCTTTATAAATTACCTTTTGAAATTGCCACACAGATTTAGAAATAGTAAGCGCTAATTCTCTTTCAATTCCAATAATGTCCAGTGATGCGTCGAATATATCTTCAGTTAATTTCTGAATTGTTCTTTGAAATTTTTCTAACTCATCAGCGGTCCACCGCCCCTCAACATTGATAATATTTTTATTCTTACCCCATAACACTGCTGGTGCACTAGATTTTATAATTGCTGACTCAGGTAATCCATGGTCAAAAGCCCATTCTAACGCTTGAAGACTATCACAAAAGACTGTGTCATGACTTGATAAGTCAACTGAATTAATATTTTGTCTTGCTATAGGCATGCGTTATATTTTCCAGTTCGATGGGTCGAGAAAAGTAGAGTCATTAATTGATAGATTAGAAAATTCTTCTATATTAATTCGCACTGATGCTATATTAATAACTTCGTGCATTTGCTTTAGAGTATTGACACCAATTATAACTTTATCAACTTCATTAATACTTTGTACAAAACCAAGTGCCAGTTGAAGTGTACTCATATTAAGTTTTTTTGCTTTTGTATGAAATTCATCCAATACCCTTAGAATTGGATTAAACCAAGGGTGCACACTGTTGAGCGGCATCAGAAGTAAGCCCTGCAAAAAAACACTTCTAGCATGAATCTCTACACCATGCTGCTTTAATTTAGAAAGATGACCTCCATTAAGAAGCCTATGGTCAATTATATTGATTGGAAGTTGTACTAAATCTACTGCATAATTATCTAATAGATGGTCAATTTGTTCACCGCTATAAACAGACACACCAACTTTCTTTATAAAACCGCTATCTTTCAACTGATTCATTTTATCTAATATTTTTTCTCCACCCGGAGAAAAAATATTACCACATTCATGCACAAGTAATCCATAAATATTTTCTTTTCCCAATTTATTTTGTGATAATTTAAAACTTTCAAATAGTTCATCTATTTGTTTATCGCCAATAACACTGCCTTTGAATTTTGGAGTTTTAGTTATAATGCGCCAGCAATCATCACAAGAATGATTACGTATAAAGTCACCAATAATATCCTCTGAATTGCCGTAAGATGGAGCAGTATCCAAGACATTAATCCCCTGATCTAGTACATACTGAAGTATTTCTTTTGCATTAGACCCTTTAGTTTTTCCTAACTGGTTAGAAATACCATAATCCATGCCTAATTGAACAGTTCCGAGTGAAATTTTCGACATTCTACCCATAAAATTACTCCAATAACTGTGAGTTCTTTAAGTTCAGTCTTACATCTAAATAAACCTTTGTATCTCCACCAAATCCCGCTTTAAAATCACTAATATTAACCTCTTTCTTAGTTGGTATTTTGTCTGTAGGGTGTTTTTTAAAATTTTGCTCTCCAACTTCAAACCACCTGCAACCAATTTTTTTTGCATGTAAAATTGCAGTCCACATAATTGCATGAAATAGAGGTTTATGGAATAAATCACGACGAGAAGCAGAACTACCATATATACAATTTATTTTTGTATAACTAAAATATCCTGCGGTTACCAACTCACCGTCCAGCTTTCCAAAAATTATAAAAGCCTCATTATTTTGTATCATTTTAAACTGCTTACTCCAACTCTCTACAGATCTGGTTTCGTGCCCAACAACGCTAATATGTAAATCACGAAAACTAATCATATGTTCCCAAGTAATTTCTTTGTGCGTTATAACTTTCGGATCAATATCTTTTAATCCATTATTTATTAAACTAGTATAGCTTTTTCTGATTTTTTTCCTAAGCTTGGTTTTATCCAAACAAAGGTCGATTACTTTAGTAAACACTGGTGTTACATTTGCACCTTTTTTTAATAAGTGTGTGGTCAAATAAGAAACATTACCATCAACAAGGTAATCTCTATACCAAATCCCTCTATTTACCTGGCATAGAATTTTGTCAAAATTACGAAGAAACTTTTTAGTCGCTTTTATTGTTAATTTTGACCTGTCTTCAATAACAACACACGGTGCCTCATAAAATAACAAATCTACTTTATTATCCAACCTTATGGTTGCTCCAAAAAAAGCCACTACACAATCCTTGTCCAATTGTAATACAAATGACACGTTATTCAACTCCTTACCTTCGTCTAACGGTCTTTGTCTAAAATAGGATAATTTACGTGCACTATACACAGAAGACCTCCATTCTAGACCAACTTGGATGTTATCCACTAAACTCCAAAACTTTGAATCTTTGTAAGTAAATATACTGTTCATTGTTAACTTTTTTTCTTGTATTATATGTACGAAATACGACAATAAATTGTGATGTACTTTCTACTTTTGACTTTAAAAAACTAGTGGTCTGTGCATACAGAAATTAAACCTTCGCGTTCCAATATAATTGCCTCATTTGTAACTAATTTAATATTTTTTTTAATCTTATTAGAAATATCGAATACACTATGTTTACCATCAGCATATGCAAGGAAATCCATTCGTGTACTAATATCGGCATATGTATTTTTTTGGCTAACAGTAGGATAAAGATTACGCTTTCCCAATTGTGGCTCGCATAGAATATTTGTTTTCGGAAATAAATTTACTTCAAAAGCATCAATAATTGACTTTATTACATCTAGTGCGCCATTAAGTCCGTCTGCTGTAACAACATTGAAATTATCCGCACTTGTATGGTATTCTGGATACTCACCATATTTAGTTCTAGAAAACCCACAAACAGGCAAATCAACCCCTGGAGAGCAATACTGCCTTTCATCTGACCCCCTCTCAAGAAAGGAGTATGTAGACACATTATCTAGACCAATTAATGCAGATTTAAGTGCATTATCAGCCAATGTATCGCCCATACGTGACTTTATATGACTATATGCGCGCTCATCACCAACGCAAGATAAATTAAATCCACAAATAACATTTTTTTTTAATTCTTTAAGATTTTGGCTCAAATATGTAATTGAACCTATAGTTTCTGGTAAGAATACAAATCTATATGTATATTTAGACTTATTGTATTTTGATTTTATATATTGTATTAAAGCGCTAGAAAGTACTGGTCCTGATAACTCATTGTTGGCCATGGATGGATGACACACATATGTTGAAAAAAAAATTTCATTGCTACTTTCACCTTTAATTACTAAATCAGCCAACTCCAATGTTCCTGGTCCTTTTTCAGCATCTACAACAACATGGTAGTTTCCATCTGGTAATTCTTGTTTATCATTATCAGACATACAAAATCCCCAGTTGTCATTATAATATGATGTAACATAAGGTATTACGTCTGGCTGATCCGGTTGTGTATAAATATATGGCAATAATTCAGAAAGAGAAAGATGCATGTCACAAGGAGTAGAATACCCCAAAATATGTAAATTATTATTTATAAACTCTGCAAATTTTTTACCTGATTCGTGCTCAATGTATGCATTATAAATATTCCATTCATAAGGAATTTCCCAATCAAATATCTTCATCCCAGATTGAAACGAATGGATTTTTAAGTCTGGATTAATACTTTTTAAATATTTAAGTGTTTCGCGTGTGCCGTGACCTGTAAGTGATCTTGGATAATCCCACAGGTTTTGCATCCATTGAATCATTTGCACTCCATCAAACATATACTATTATAGGTGCTCTTGCATGTTATTATTATTTAAACCTAGAAGGTCATCATAAACACAGTCATCATAGAAATAAGATTTCTTAGTTGAATCTGACACATAATCTACAGGTAAGTCTAAAAGTTGGAGTCTCATTATTTCTTTCTTAATCTCATCTTCTGTGATATAAAGATTATACTGCTTCAGCCAGTCGACTATATCATTTGAATTTTCTTTATAAGAAGCAATGTTACTTATGTTGCAGTCTTCAAATTTATTTATGTACTTATAATAATGCATTTCTGGCTTACACAAATACTCGATAAGACTAACATCTTCTTTTGATAGCACACTCTCCCATCTATTAATTGCAGATGTTGAAAATCCACTCTCCACCTTAAAACTAGTATTCTGCTTCCAGAAGTTATTACAACCATTAATATACTTATCAGGGCGTAATATATTTTCATCAAAATAAACATCTAAATGCTTACATATCAAATCAAACCAGTACTTTGGATTTTCAACAATATCCTCATACCTTATAGATAAATAATTAGGGTTGTTCTTATTTAAAATTGAATAGGAAACGCTTTTTCTCCAATGTCTAATTAAAAAAAGGATTGGATATTTTCCACCATATTTTTCATTTATATTAAGTCCATAATTACGTGAAGCAATAATAGCTCTAGGATCACGTATTATATGAATACACTTATAATGCAAATCAGTTGTTAATGGAGCAATAAATTCATCACACCAGCCCTCTGATATACCTATATATTGTAAATTCTCCTTTTGGTAGGATACAGCAAGAATTTTCATTAATTTATTAAGAACTTCTTTAGCACTTCCTGGTCTTAAACTATGAAGCATAGGGACAATTAATGGTGCACGCTTACAATCTTCATACTCCTGCTGCCAGGTTGTTTTTTTTATTAATTCCTTAATATCACTATCTTTAAATTGTAAATTATTGAATTTTTCATTAAAGAGGTTTGTGTAGCCTGAAAAATTTGCAAATCCTGAGGAGATGGGGCTTTCAGGATCAATATCATCCTTTAGGATATCTCTATAAAAAATATTACGGCAAATCTTGAAAAAGAAAAAATAAGGCTCCACTTGAACTGATATATAAGGATGTATATTCAATGCACGACTAACCAAGGTTTTGCCGGATCGTAATGTTCCCATAATACAAATATTCTTCAATTTCATATAATTACAACAATCTATTTTATAAAATTTAGTTACTTATTATTAAGCTACTACTTTATTGTTTATTATTGTATTCTTTAATTTCATCTATGGTAAGAAAATGTGGATTAGTTCCAGAACTGTACTCAGTGCCCTGCACAACAAATTCACCTATTTCACCAAGTGAATTTGAAGTGAAATCATTCTCACGAGAGAAAAAAACAATACTAGGACTAATAACAAAATGATCATCAAATTCAACTGTTAAATGAGAATCATCAGCAGGGCACATAATTTCATGCAACTTCTCTCCTGGACGTATTCCAATTATTCTAATTGGCAAATCCTTGGCCATCGCCTTTGCTAAGTCAACAATACGCACTGAAGGTATTTTAGGCACAAATATCTCTCCGCCCTGCATTCTTTCCATATTCTTAAGTACAAAATCTACACCACCTTGTAAAGTGATCCAGAAACGTGTCATATCTTCATGTGTTATAGGTATGCTATCTTCGCCTTCATCTAGAATTTTTTCATATAGTGGAACAACAGAGCCACGAGAACCAACAACATTGCCATAACGAACTACCGAAAAATTTGTCCTACCACCAGACATATTATTAGCCGCTACAAAGAGTTTATCAGATGCAAGTTTTGTTGCACCATAAAGATTAATAGGATTAGCGGCCTTATCAGTAGATAGTGCTATAACTTTATCTACATCATTAGCAAGCGCTGCCTGTATTACATTTTCAGCGCCATGAATATTAGTTTTAATACATTCCATAGGGTTATACTCTGCAGCCGGAACCTGTTTTAATGCTGCAGCATGAATAACAATATCAATATCACGCATTGCCTCTTTTAATCTAACTGTATCACGAACATCACCAATAAAAAAACGTAATATACTAGAGTCAAGATCATTATATTGCCTGAACTTCATTTCCATATCATACTGTTTAAGCTCATCACGAGAGAATATGACCAATCTCTTAAGTTTATATTTTTTTAATAGTGTGGTTACATAGCGATGACCAAAAGATCCTGTTCCGCCAGTAATTAATATTGATTTTCCATTTAGCATTTGATTATATCTATAAGTTTAAAATTTATATTTTATAAGGATTTTCAACATACAATTACTCATGATAATTGTATGTTGAAAATCCTTTTGTTCGACACAAATGATCTCTCTCTGCCTCTTTTAAGTCTGACTTTACCATCTCTTTGACTAGTTCTACAAAGGTTATCTTTGGTGTCCATCCTAATTTATTTTTAGCTTTAGTTGAATCACCTAATAAAGTTTCTACCTCTGTAGGACGGAAGTAGCGTGGATCAATAGAAACAATGGCTTTGCCATTCCAATATCCTTTCTCATTAACTCCATTTCCTTGCCACTCAATACTCATCCCTAGCTCTTTTGCAGCTACCTCAACAAACTCCCTAACTGTATGCTGCTCCCCTGTAGAGATTGCATAATCCTCTGGTTGATCTTGTTGTAGCATAAGCCATTGCATCTCCACATAATCCTTTGCATGACCCCAGTCTCTTTTTGCATCTATATTGCCTAGATATAGACAATCTTGCAATCCTAACTTTATTCTTGCCAAGGCACGTGTTATTTTCCTAGTAACAAAAGTTTCACCACGAATAGGGCTCTCGTGATTAAAGAGAATTCCATTACAAGCATAGATACCGTAAGCTTCTCTATAGTTAATAGTTATCCAATAAGCGTATAGTTTTGCTGCTGCGTATGGGCTTCTTGGATAAAAAGGAGTGGTTTCATTTTGAGGAGTTTCTTGAACCTTTCCATAAAGTTCAGAGGTGGATGCCTGATAATAGCGAGTTTTTTTCTCCAAACCTGATATTCGAATTGCTTCAAGGATACGTAGTGCACCTATACCAACTGTATCAGCAGTATACTCTGGGGATTCAAATGAGACCGCTACATGAGACTGAGCACCAAGATTGTATATTTCATCTGGTTGAATATTTTGTATGATACGGACTAAACTCATGGCATCTGATAGATCGCCGTAATGCAATGTAAGATGTGGGTTATCATTAGAAACATCATGTTGATCTGTGTATAGATGATCAATACGCTCTGTATTAAAAGAACTAGAACGACGTTTAATGCCATGAACTTGATACCCTTTATTCAAAAGAAATTCTGCTAAATACGCGCCATCTTGCCCTGTAATACCTGTAATCAATGCTTTTTTTATACACATATTTTTTCTTCAATATAATCTAAAAGTTTATTTTTTGACTTTTCCAATGGGTTATTAAAACCAGTATCTATAGTAATTTCTGCATTATTAGGCTTATCATATGGGTTTGTTTTAGAATATCCAATAAGGTTATTAATTATTCCTTTATCTGCCGCAGCATACAGCCCTTTTGTATCTCTTTTCTTTAGAGTGGCAGTATCAGCTTTGACATAAATCAAATGCAAATACGGCTCTAAAATAATCCTTACTTTTCTGCGTATTTCTTCATACGGACTTATAACAGGAACAATTATTAAATTATAATCATCTTTTAACTCAAGACATAATTTTGCAATTCTAAGGTTATTTTCTTCAACATCTTTACGACCAAAGCCTAGCTTCTTTATGTCTTTATCTCGAATATCATCGCCATCTATTATGCGAACACTATAACCATCTTTTTGATAAACATCTTTTACGGACTCTGCAAGGGTAGACTTCCCTGATCCAGACATACCAGTCAACCAAACTATATTGAATTTACTATGCAAGATTAACTATCCTGAAAAATAATATCGTTAAAAGATGATTCAGTAGTCCATCTATTATACTGTTTGATTATGAGATTAATCATTTCCACAGCACCTACCGGGTAATCACCAATAGCTGTTTCTGCAGCTAACACTAGTCCACTCGCCCCCATTAATAATGTACTTGCCACATCATTAGCTTCTGCCCTAGTGGGAGAAGCAGACTTAATCATAGACTCTAGTAAGTTTGTTGCAACATATACAGGTGTATCCTTTGATCTGGCATAAGAAATTATTCTGCGTTGAATGAATGGTATTTTTTCGATTGAAACCTCACGTGACAAGTCGCCCCTATCTATCAAAATTTGATCAACAACTGGCAATATTTCTCCAAGATTCAATACACCTTTAATACTCTCTATTTTTGAGATAAGATTAGAATCATTACCAATAATTTTTCTAACTTGCAATACATCTTCAGCTGAGTTTGTGAATGATAAAGAGAAATTTTCAACCCCCATACTTAAACCTATTTCAAACGCTTTTTCATCTTTAGGTGTAACTGCACTTAGCTGAATATCTGCATTAGTATCAGCGGCCTTATTGCTACCTACAGTACCCTCTCTTTTAACTACAGCTAATAAAAAATTATCTTGAACCTCGGTAACACAAAAGCAAACAGAATTAAAATCAACTCTGATTTCATCTCCAACTTTTAGTTGCTGTGATACATTATTAGGCGTAAATGAAATATTGTTACTATCTCCCACAACAGGGGTGTGGTGTATTTTGACAATATCATCTTTTTGAAAATTAACAGATTCTGAAGTCATATCTTGATTTCTAATTTGCGCCCCTTCACTATCTAAACACACTGGCACATCAGACCAAGATTGAATATTTTCTATTATCTTTCTGACGTCTTCCAACTTAGTGTGTGAAAGATTTATTCTAAAT
>Ga0233443_1003735_pt1 | contig 10359 bp, 7 predicted proteins | sample SI_123_September_2_FD_182784 | JGI IMG/M metagenome (GOLD analysis project Ga0233443, IMG submission 182784) | Seawater microbial communities from Saanich Inlet, British Columbia, Canada - SI_123_September2016_200_MG | ecosystem: Environmental > Aquatic > Marine > Inlet | place: Canada: British... | reverse complement strand
ATGAGATATCACCAATGCGAGGCTATAAATTAAACAGCGATTCCATCCTTCTTTCTTGCAGTAAAGATTATGAGAGCTATTTTTGGTCAACCGGCGATACTGTATACGAAACCACAGTATCCAACGACTCTTTTCGTGTGTCCTTAAACACTACAAATGTATGTGGCTTCACATTTATATGATGATATACTGATCGTTCCGGATAATTTAGAACTTAACTTTTTTGTAGGTGAACTGTCGCAGAACATGGAATTAGTGCCAAAACCATACCCTATCAATATTCATGGTATCTATCAGAACACCAATGAAATACTCCTGGATGTTAACAATGATGGTGTAGATGATTTTAACTTTTGGGTGCAGATTTCACATTCAGGACAGGGATGGATTTATTTACTGCATTATAAGATGGAAGGATTTGGAGATAACAAGATATGTGAATATAATGGTCATATTCAATTGCTTGATCCCCTGGAACTCGTTAGTGATCAATTCAACTGGTCTGAAGAGTCCTGTCTCATGTATTACTTCACCGAGTCCAGAGATCAAACTATATATTTAACGAACCAAACGAAATACATTTGCTTTAAAATAGAAATTGACGGGTCTCCCTTTTGGGGCTGGACGAAGATTATAACAAAAGGCGAGTTGTTGTTCAATGAGAATTACTGCAACAGGTTTGAAATAGAAGAAATATTCATTCAAAAAGGTGCAATATCAACTCCAGTTGTTCCAAGCGTATCATCAGATATAAAAGTATATCCCAACCCGGTTTCTAAAATTTTAAATATTGATCTTCCAGCAAACCGCAATTGCACATGTACCATATATGACAGCATCGGCAAAATTCTATTCAGTCAAAACCTTTCTGATAGTAATAACACATTGGATATTCAATATTTTAAATCAGGCATCTACTTCCTGCGAATTGAAGGTGTAATGATCGATTCTGTAAGACGATTTGTTAAAATCTAGTAATCTCTTCACAATTGAATAGTATTGATTAGTTGATGCAACAGAGGACATTATTTAGCAATGCATTTCATCATCCTACCTCCTGATTCTCAATATACAAACCAGCTCTAAATTAAATAGGCTAACTATTTGGTATTGATTGAAAAATATCTACTTTTGCACTCCAAAAGTTTTTTAACTGAAAAATAAGTATAAATAAATGTACGCAATCGTAGAAATAGCGGGTCAACAATTCAAAGTTGAGAAAGACAGAAAGCTTTACGTACATCGTTTGGATGCTGAAGAAGGTAGCAATGTTGATTTTGACAGAGTACTTCTGGTTGATAATGATGGTAAAGTTGCTGTTGGTACACCTAATGTTAAAGGTGCTAAAGTTACTGCTAAGGTTTTGTCACACCTAAAAGGCGACAAGGTTCAGGTATTTAAGAAGAAGAGAAGGAAAGGATACCGTGTAAGAAACGGGCATCGTCAGTACCTGACTCAGATTCAGATTGAAAGTATTGTTGGATAATTAAAAGATAAAGAAATGGCACATAAGAAAGGAGCCGGTAGTTCACGAAACGGAAGAGAATCCGAAAGTAAACGATTAGGAGTAAAGATTTATGGTGGTCAGCTTGCTATCGCAGGTAATATCATTGTCCGACAAAGAGGTACACAGCATCACCCTGCTGTGAATGTTGGAATGGGTAAAGACCATACATTGTATGCATTAAAAGATGGCGTTGTTAGTTTCAGAAAAAGAAAAAACAATAAATCTTATGTTTCAATAGTACCTTTCGAGGAAACTGTTGAAACTGCAACTGCTGAAAAGGTTGAAAAGCCGGTAGCTGTAAAAGAAGAAAAGCCGGTAGCTAAAGTTGAAAAAGCTGTTGAAGCAGAAGTAAAGGAAGAAAAGCCAAAGGCCGCTAAGAAACCTGCTGCCAAGAAAGCTGCTCCAAAAGCGGAAGCTAAAAAAGAAGAAAAGCCAAAGGCTGAGAAAAAACCAGCTGCTAAGAAGGCTGCTCCGAAAGCAGAAGCTAAGAAAGATGATAAAGCTGAGAAGAAGCCTGCTGCTAAAAAAGCTGCTCCGAAAGCTAAGAAAGAAGACAAAGAAGAGAATAAAGAGTAATTATTCTTTGAAAGATATTATTTTTGAACTCCTGTTTTTCAATGTAAAAACAGGAGTTTTTTTTGAGTATAATTTGCTACATCTGTTAAAACAATATTTGAAATGCTTACCATTAATCGTTTAAAAGAGAATAAACAAGAGGTAGTTGAACTTTTAAAGATAAAGAACTTCGATGCTCAGGATTTGATTGAGAAGGCAATTGCCAAAGATCAGGAAAGAAGAGATAATCAGGTAAAACTGGATCAGATCTTATCCGAATTGAATAGTTTATCGAAAGAGATTGGCCAGTTATTCAAAAGTGGCAACGTTGATGCGGCAAATGCAGCTAAAACTAAAACCTCAGAACTGAAAGATCTTTCAAAAGAACTTAATGTTCGTGCCGGTGAAATTGACAAGGAATTATTCAGCGTTCTGGTTGAAATACCAAATGTACCACACGGATCTGTTCCGGCAGGCAGGTCAGAAGCTGACAACCTTGAGGTTAAAGCCGGTGGTGCAATGCCTGATTTAGGCACTAACAAACTTCCTCACTGGGAACTGGCTAAAAAATATGACCTGATAGATTTTGAGCTGGGCAACAAATTAACGGGTGCAGGCTTCCCTGTATATAAGGGCAAAGGTGCCAAGCTTCAGCGAGCACTCATCAATTTCTTTCTGGATCAAGCAGAACAAGCTGGTTTTGATGAGGTACAACCACCGATCCTGGTAAATGAAGACTCCGGATTCGGAACCGGACAACTACCCGATAAAGAAGGGCAAATGTATCATTGCACTACGGACAATCTCTATCTGATTCCGACCGCCGAGGTTCCGGTTACCAACATTTATCGCGATGTAATCGTCAACGCTAAAGATTTTCCCATTAAAAACACTGCATATACACCTTGTTTCAGAAGAGAAGCCGGCTCCTATGGTAAAGATGTTCGCGGGCTAAACCGTCTGCATCAGTTCGACAAGGTTGAGATTGTATGTATAGTCCATCCCGAAAAGTCGTATGGCATGTTGGATGAGATGGTAAGTTATGTAGAAGGACTGGTCAACAAACTGGGATTCCCTTATCGCATTTTAAAACTCTGTGGTGGTGATGTAAGTTTTACCTCAGCACTTACCTTCGATTTTGAAGTATACTCAGCTGCACAGGAAAAATGGCTTGAGGTTAGTTCCGTATCCAACTTTGAATCCTACCAGGCCAATCGCCTTAAACTTCGATATAAGGAAGAAGGTGAAAAGAAAACTAAACTGGCTCATACCTTAAACGGGAGTGCTCTGGCTTTGCCAAGAATTGTGGCGTCACTGCTGGAGAATAACCAAACTGACGAAGGAATTAGGATTCCGGAAGTTTTGGTAAAGTACACGGGATTTGATATGATCAAATAGATTGCGGGCCGGAGTCACGGGGTGACTCAGTCAGATCTACATCCCTGCAAAAGCAGGGATCTCCTTAACTCAAATGTACAGCTTGTAGAATGAGATTTCTGATCTCCACTGCGTTGCGTTAGAAATGTTGCTTCAATTGAGGTATGTGCAAATTCATGCATCCTTTAAACTACCAGGCAGAAAAGGGCTGTCCTTTTGGATAGCTCCTTTTTACTATTTTACACCTTAGAGGTACTTTCCTAATTCTCCCTCAACACATACTCATCATACTCCAACTCGAAGCGTAACTTATGCTTGGATTCCTCCAGAGCCAAGGATTCAAACAATCGTTTCATTTTATCATTTGGAGCTTTGTCAGATAGTTTTGTATACAGTTTAAAGGCTGCCTTCTCTCTTTTCATAGCCAGCACCAATGCATCCTGATAGGTCATATCATCACTTGGTTTTACACTCACCACATAATCGGCGATCTTTAAATCTGTTATCTTCTCTGCCGGAATGTCGAACATCCCTTCTTCCTTTATTTTCATCAACCTGGCTTTGTGACTGATCTCTTCCTTGGCAAAATCGGCAAAGATGGTACGCATATCGTCAGTTGTTGCTTTTGATGCCAGACTTGTATAAAAATCAACTGCACCTTGTTCTGCATTAATTGCAAAATCCAATATGTCGTTTATGTTGCTAAATTCTTTCATTGTCGTATTTTTTATTTTTATCTAAATATAAGAAAAACCAAATTATTAGGTCCAGATCCTATCTTCTTCAGATCAGGACTTACCCGGAATCTCCGATCAAACTGACGGAGATTCCCACTTTCGTGGGAATGATCCAATTCTTAATTAGTTTACAAAGGCCTGAATGAATTCCTCTTCAATCCTTTTTTGTAAACCATCGCAACCGTAATTAAACATGCGAGTCCAGTTGTCTTCCAGGGTATAATGAAACTGGTGCATCACTTTAGCTTCCTGCACCGGAAGTAATGTGATAATTTCGTCTCTGACATCATCCAGTGAGTAGAGTTGCTGAGAACCAAATAAATCAAGCAACTCTGTGAGAACCGTGTAGTTCACCTTCTCAACCTTTTGAATCATTTGCTTGCTGAATTCCTGAATTACCTTCTGCGTATTAGTAAAACTACCTCCCGTTTCTACCGGGAATGAAGCCGGAATAAAAAGATCTGCCTTCTCTGCTGTTTCCGTCATGAAGTAATCCATTACCATCACAAATTCAGCATTATTAAAGTATCTGTCTATTGTAGATTTATCTGTTGCGCATCCTATCGGATCTTCTCCAAACACAAACATGTTTTTGATGGCATTGCTATCGAGCATCTCGGTATGACATTCCTTGATTCCTGCAGGTAGTTCCGCTCCCCATGCCAGGGAAAGTTTATCTCTGTAAGCTTCATCGAAAATTGATATGGTACCCGGTCCAACCTTATTACAAGCTCCCATATCGAGCAAGCCCTGCGTATTGTTTTTCTCTTTCAGAGGAATGAGGCCGGAAGAAGTTTTACCTAATTTTCCGGTAATCAAAGCAAGATTTCTAAGTTCAAAAGAAGTGTTAGCTGAGATGTTTTCTTCTGCAAACACAATAATAACATTCATTTCATTGTTGTACTCATTCGCAAATTTCATAATCTCACCAGCACAATTGTCACCAACCATCTTTAGGATATCATCGAAGTTTTCCTTTAGAAGAGCCTCTTTGTATGCAGTAAATTCATCACAATTATCATCAATAAACATTTTGTTTTCCATACCATTCCCAAGGAGGTAATGATTAACAGCCTTTACAAAATGATAATATGAATCGATCCTTACCACTTCATCTACTTTGTGCTTCATTCCACTTTCTTCAAGCGTAGAAATCAACTCAACAGGAACTTTGTGTTTCATTCTCGCTTCATTAACCAAATACCCAAGGTATTGATTTGACTTTGCCAGTTCGGCACCGAAAAGATAAATCTTCCCGGCTCCATTAATCTGATCGAATGGAACTACGGCATGTGCATTTTTAATGTATCCTTCTCCTCCAAACAGGTAGTGCCAGTTATTTACATTATTCGTTCTGGCTGCCACACGAGCAAATTTTTGAACAAGATAGATTTCCTCATTAGTCATTCGTGCACCAGCGTAAAATGCATTCTCGTTGGCACTTACACTTCTGATCTTAAGAGCAATCAGTTCATAAGCCTGATCATAGGTAATATCTTCCCACTTTCCGTCAATCTTAGCCATTGGTTTGGTAATCCTATCTTTACTATTCATGTACTGATAGCCAAACTTCGCATGACGGCCAATATTTCCATTCTCATTCACCAAACCTTTCGTACCGCTAACACCTGTCACAAAATCATTTACACAATGAATATTCATGCTTTCACCTTCGGAAGTAAAGGGAGAAATGGTTTCGAAACATTCTGACTGAACAGGGCCCGGTTTGAATTGCTTATTCTCAGTTATCGCGCCTGTTGGACAGGTTGAAATACAAAGTCCGCACGATTCGCAGGTAGTTTCTCTTAAGGAATTACCCAGACTAGGCGCTACCATAGTATCAAATCCCCTTTCTGTCAAGCCAAGGGCATTGGCGCCAACAACATCCCGACATATTCTCACACAGCGTGAGCACAATACACATTTGTTGTTATCAATTTCGATGAACGGATGGGAGAAATCCAGCTCAGTTGCCTGATAAGCTCCTTCAAACTTCAATTGTTCAGCATCGTACTCGCTTGCATATTTCTTCAGATCGCAGGTAAAGTATTCTGTACATCCACATTCCAGACAGCGCTGTGCTTCATGCTGTGCTACCTGCTCATCGGTATAACCCAGCTCAACTTCCAGGAAATTGAAACGATTATCCGGATTAAGCGTTGGCATCTCCTCACGTTTCTGTGTCAGATACCTGCCCTTGTACTCGCTTGTAATCTGCTTTTTATAATTATCCTTTTTGCTAAGAAACTCTTTCTTCTCGGACTCAATTGGCAAACCAGTCAAGTACTGATGACAACTCACTGATGCTACTTTTGCCTGTGCAATGGCTTCAATGATTGTGGCCGGGCCGCTAACACCATCACCCGCTGCAAAGATTCCCGGAACGCCGGTTTCGAGTGTAGCAGGATTACAATCCAGGTCGCCCCAGCGATTGATCTTAAGTTCACCATGTTGAATGTTCTGATTCACATCATCCATAAAATTGACCACAGTTTTCTGGCCAATGGCTGCCAATACGTAGTCCACTTCAATCTCAAATTCAGAACCTTCCACAGGTACAGGCCTTCTTCTTCCGGATGCATCCGGTTCTCCCAGCTCCATTTTAAGCAGGGTCATTGATTTTGCTGCCCCGTTTTCATCTTTATTAATTTCGGTTGGATTAGTCAGGAACAGATATTCAACACCCTCCAGCTTCGACTCATGTATTTCAATTGGATTGGCCGGCATTTCCTTTTCTGTCCTGCGATAGACTACATATACCTTTTCTGCCCCACATCGCAAGGAGGTTCGACAACAATCCATTGCAGTATTTCCACCACCAACAACGGTCACAATTTTTCCTTTAAAATCATATTTCTTTCCGGTCACCTCCATATTTTTCAGGAAGTCGATACCTGAGTATACATTTTCTGCATCATCACCTTTACATCCAACCAGAGTTCCCTTTTGCGAACCAATGGTTAATACGGTTGCATCGTAATTATTCTTAATCTCGCTATAGCTCAGGTCGTCACCTAGTTTCCTATTGTAGAAAATTGAAGTTCCCAATTCCGTAACCGCCTCAACTTCTTTGTCGAGAATATCATTTGGCAAGCGATATTCCGGAATGCCATATCTTAACCAACCACCTGACTGCGCTGCAGCTTCGTAAATATGACACTGATGTCCTTTTTGCTGAAGAAAATAAGCAGCTGACAAACCACCAGGACCTGCACCAATGATTGCAATCTTTTTACCCGTGGATTCCTCCAGGTCAGGAATGAAGCGAGTTGATGATTCAAGATCCTGATCCGCGGCAAACCTTTTCATATAATCGATTCCAACCGCTGCCCCTTCATCCAGCAGATTTCTTCTGCAAGCCACCTCACAAGGCCTCACGCATACGCGGCCACAAATTGCCGGCAATGGATTGGTTTGTTTGATGAGCGCGACTGCTTCGTTGTAAAGCCCTTTATCGATAAGAGAAATGTATCCTTGTACATCCACTCCAGCAGGGCACGTTTCCTTACAGGGAGCAGTGCAATCAGCATAGTGATTACTCAGTAAGAGGTCCAGGGCCGTTTTACGGGCTTTTCTGATTCTGTCGTTAATGGTCGTAATTTCCATCCCTTCCGCCAATTTTGTTGAACAGGAGGTTTGTAATCCACGTGCACCTTCAATCTCAACTACACAAAGGAAGCATGAGGAATAAGGCTCCAGTCTTGGATCGTGACAAAGTGTTGGTATATGAATATCGTTACGAGAGGCCAATTCGAGAATTGATTCATCTTTTTTGCCTTTGTAATTTTTTCCGTTGATAATTATATTTAATTCATCCATGATATATTCTTTGTTCAATTATGATGATCAATACTTAAGAAATTCTAATTGCTTCGAACTTGCACTTACTATAGCATACTCCACATTGAGTACAAGTTTCCTGATCGATTAAGTGAAGTTGTTTTCTTTCACCTGAGATGGCATCTACAGGACAATTTTTAGCACAGACCGTGCAGCCGGTACAATTCTCATCAATCACCTCGTAATGCAACAATCGGGTGCAATTCAAAGCAGGACATTTCTTATCTCTGATATGAGCTTCATATTCGTCTCTAAAATATTTGATGGTTGTTAAAACAGGATTTGGTGCTGTTTGACCTAAACCACAGAGTGAACTATCTTTGATTTGGTAAGCAAGCTCTTCCAGCATTTCAATATCACCAACCTTACCTTCTCCTTCAGTAATGCGGGTAAGTATCTCAAGCATTCGGGTGGTTCCTATCCGGCAAAAAGTACATTTACCACAGGATTCCTCCTTCGTAAAATTGAGAAAGAATCGGGCTATGTCCACCATGCAAGTGGTTTCATCCATCACGACCATACCTCCGGAACCCATAATTGCTCCCGTGGCATTAACCGAATCGTAATCGACTATCGTATTAGAAAGATGAGCCGGAATACAACCTCCGGAAGGGCCTCCCAGCTGTACTGCTTTGAATTGTTTGTCGTCCTGAATTCCTCCTCCGAGTTTATAAATGATGTCGTTGATTGTAATGCCCATTGGTACTTCAACCAAGCCACCATGATTTATTTTACCTGTTAGAGCAAAAACCTTGGTTCCCTTGCTTTTTTCAGTACCATACTGATTGTAGGCTTCAGGGCCTTCATTCAAAATCCATGGTATATTAGCCCATGTTTCCACATTATTTATATTGGTCGGTTTTTTCCACAAACCAGATACTGCAGGGAAAGGAGGCCGTTTACGAGGCATACCCCGTTCTCCTTCAATGGATGCCATTAGTGCTGTTTCCTCACCACACACAAATGCACCTGCTCCTTCCTTCACATAAATATCAAAATCAAAGCCTTTGATTCCAAAGACATCTTTGCCCAGATAACCTTTATCTCTTGCCTGATCAATTGCGATATTAAGCCTTTTAATTGCCAGCGGATACTCTGCGCGGCAGTAAATAACACCATCTGTCGCTCCAATGGCATAAGCTCCGATTGTCATTCCTTCGAGCACAGCATGAGGATCTCCTTCCAAAAGGGAACGATCCATGAATGCGCCCGGATCACCTTCATCGGCATTACAAATAATGTATTTTTCCTTCGACTGACTATTGTATGCAAATTTCCATTTCAGGCCTGTAGGAAATCCACCGCCACCTCGTCCGCGTATACCGGATTCGAGAATTTTCTCAATAATCTCCAGGCCGCTCACGTTATTGGCAGCAATATTTTTCATGGCCACATAGGCCTTGGCAGTCTCTGATTCTTCAATTGATTCAGGATTGATGAATCCACAGTTTCTTAGAGCAATCTTAACCTGTCCTTTAAAGAAATCGTCATCAACAGTGGAGAATAGTTCGCTGTGAACAACATAATCTTTTACCGGTTCCTGGTGCTCAACATGTTTCTCGATAATTTCAAAAGCACGTCCTTCATCCACCTCACCATACAGATAAGATCCATCATCGTCAATCACTTCAACCAAAGGTTCGCGATAACACATTCCAATGCACGATGTCTTCTTTAGCTCAAAATCCAGATTTTCGGCCCTTTTGATGGCTTCAATTTTATTATATGTTTTGTTGGCTCCGGCTGCTATTCCGCAACTTCCCAGTCCAACTATAACTTGTGTTTTTCCCATAGTTTTTTTTTGATTTAGCCTTTTGAGGAAGTTAATTGAGTTCTTTAAGTCTGATATCTTTAATAACCTTAACAGCACTCTTACCACTAAGCTTTCCAAAGGTATCGTCACCAATCATCATTACCGGTGCCAGTGAGCAGCATCCCAGGCACGCCACAGATTCCAACGTAAAAAGTCCATCTTCTGTGGTTTCACCATCATCAACCTTCAACGATTCTTTTAAAGCTTCTGTGATTACAGGTGCGTTCTGTACATGGCATGCGGTACCATGACAAACTTTCACAATATGCTTACCGACAGGAGCCAGTCTGAATTGAGCATAAAACGTTGCTACCCCGTACATATCACTCAGATTGATTCCAAGTTCTTCATTAAATAGCAGAAATGCTTCGCGTGGGATGTAGCCGAATGTAGTTTGTGCACCTTGTAGAAGGGGAATCAGATTGCCCCTTTTTCCTCTGTATTTTTCAATTAACGGCATTAATTCCGTTAATTCAACAGCTTCGTTTTCGACGATTGCTTGTTCAGGTATGAGTCTTTTTATTCGCATG
>Ga0233443_1003718_pt1 | contig 10383 bp, 7 predicted proteins | sample SI_123_September_2_FD_182784 | JGI IMG/M metagenome (GOLD analysis project Ga0233443, IMG submission 182784) | Seawater microbial communities from Saanich Inlet, British Columbia, Canada - SI_123_September2016_200_MG | ecosystem: Environmental > Aquatic > Marine > Inlet | place: Canada: British... | reverse complement strand
GGTCAACAGCCTGTTGAAACTCCATTTCTTGAAGTAGGTCAAATTGCAACTGCATTTTATTTTATATTTTTTTTTGTTTTATTTCCACTAATTGGAATAATTGAAAAAATTTTAATGAGATCTAATTAAAATTTTTATTTTTAATTTTTTACCAAAAATGTTCAAAAAAAAAACCTTAAAACTTTAAATTTTAAACAACAATAATAAAAAAATTTTTTAATTTATGATCAATATTAAAATAAATAATTCAGAATTTTTAGTAAAAAATGGTATTTCTGTTTTAGAAGCTTGTAAATATGTTGGTATTACTATACCTCGTTTTTGTTATCATGAAACTTTATCTGTTGCTGGAAATTGTAGAATGTGTTTAGTTGAAATAGAAAAAACTCCTAAACCTGTATCTTCATGTACTTTACCTGTAGCAAACAACATTCAAATATATACTGATACACCTTTAGTTAAAAAAGCTCGTGAAAATGTTGTTGAAACTTTATTATTAAATCATCCATTAGATTGTCCTATTTGTGATCAGGGTGGAGAGTGTGATCTTCAAGATCAAACGAAAGTTTGGGGGAGTGATCATAGTCGTTTTTTTTTTAATAAACGTGGCGTCGAAGATAAAAATTGTGGTCCTTTAATTAAAACAATAATGACTAGATGTATTCACTGTACTAGATGTGTAAGGTTTGGTAGTGAAATTGCAGGTGTAGATTTTTTAGGTACGTTAAATAGAGGTACTTCAACTGAAATTGGAAGTTACGTTTCTAAAATATTTAATTCAGAAATTTCCGGAAATGTAATTGATTTATGCCCAGTTGGAGCATTAACTTCAAAAAATTATGCTTTTAAAGCAAGACCTTGGGAATTACGCGTAAGTGAAAGTATTGATCTGACTGATAGTACTGGAAGTAATATTTATGTTAATTTTAAAGAAACTGAAATTGTAAGAATTCTTCCTAAAAACAATACTGAAATAAATGAAAATATTATTTCTGATAAAGCACGATTTTCATATGATTCATCAAAAAATCAACGTCTTCAAAAATTATTTACAAAAGAAGAATTTTCTTATAAATCTTTAAGTTGGCCTGATGTTTTAGATAAGTTTGAGGGGTTAAAACTTCAAAAAAATTCTAAAATTACATTTTTAATAAATGAAAGTTTATCTTTAGAAACTTCTTATATTTTAAAAATGATTAAAAATACTTATCCAAATCAAATTTTTGTCAGACTATTAAATAAATCAACCTCTAATAAAAATAATTTTTTTATTAGTTGGTTAAATAACAAAATTGCTGATATAAAATCAGAAAGTAAATATTGTTTTTTAATTTCTTCAAATACAAGAATGGAAAGTGCTGTTTTAAATGCAAAAATTAGAAGTAAAGTTGTTTCCCAAACTTTAAATGTTTTTAGTTTGGGGCAAAATTTTAATAGTAGTTTTTCATTACAATTTGTAAATTTAAATGTAAATAATTTTTTAAAAATTTTAGAAGCAAAAACTTCTTTATCTTCATTATTAATTGCAGATAAATCACCTTTAATATTTTTAGGAGAAAGTTTTAATAAACGCTTATTAGGAGGTTTTTCTATAGTATCTTTACTAAAAAAAATTAATCCTAGCTCTATTATTATAGATATTAAAAAATCATCTAATACCGAAGGTGTGCATTTTTCAGGATTAAATTTGTCTAATAACTCTAAAGCTAATTCTACATTTGTTGCTGTAGATTTAGAAGATAATATTGAAACAAGAAAAAAAATTTCCAATATAAATGGAGAATTAATTTGGTTGAATTCATATGGTTCAAAAATTGCACAAAAAGCAAATTTATTGATTCCAACTCTAAATCATTTTGAGCAAGAAAACACTTTTGTTAATCTTGAACAAAGACCACAAAAGATATTAAAAACTCTTCCAGGTATAGGAGATGCTCGAGGTGTAAATAGTATTTTAAAAATATTATACCCAGAAGTACAAGTGGAATTTAATCGTTTTAAATTTATAACAGAAATTATTGCTAATCCTGAAAAATTTAAAACAATTAATAATAACTTTACAACATCCGATTTATTAATTTTTAAAGGAACTAAACCAATAAATTATTTAAATTTTTATCCATTAAAGCCATCTTTAGAAGATTTTTATAGTCAAAATTCTTCGACTAAAAATTCACTAACAATGGCAAAATGTTCACAAGAAACAAGAAAAAATTCAAATAATTTTTTTTTCAATACATAATTAAAATTATGGTCGAGTAACATAACGGTAATGTATAAGATTGCAAATCTTGAAAAAAGGGTTCGATTCCCTTCTTGACCTAATTACTATAAGATGAAAGAATGACTGAGTGGTTAAAAGTGACAGACTGTAAATCTGTTGGATTTTCCTACGTAGGTTCGAATCCTACTTCTTTCATATTAATTTTTTTAATAAAAATATAAAAAATGCTGTACAAACCCTTTTAGGGTTTGTACAGCATTTTTTATTTTATTTCAATTTTATACAAAGATATTAAAGTATACAATACAATTTATAAGGGGTGCCCTTTATAAAAAAAACAGTTCATTTGTATGGAAAATAAAATAATATATTATCTAATCTTTATTTGGTAAAATAAAATTGCTATACAAATCCTATGGATTTGTATAGCAATTTTTTTATGCTCACTATTGGACTCGAACCAACACCCTAAAAAAGAACAGATTTTAAGTCTGTCGCGTCTACCACTTCCGCCAAGCGAGCTCTAGTATTAAAAAGAATCTGTGGGAGTCGAACCCACAAAAAAGATTATTATTTTATTTACTTAATAATTTATTCGCTAAAAAACATCATAAAAATTAAGATAAAAAACATGTTTAATGAAACTAAAATATTAGAAAAACAAAGTGTAATAAAAATTAAAGAAACTGTAGATATTAAAAATAACAGTAAATAATGATAAATTTGTCCACTTTGTAGTCCATTTATTCTATTAAAAGCATGTTTTACTCCACTTACAATACCAGAAGGACCTAACTTTTCAATAACACCTCTGTCAATATCTTTATATGAAAATTGATAACTAATATTTAATGCTTTTTGACCAATAAACTCATTATAAAGCCTATCAAAATACCATTTTTTATTTAAAAAAGTATAAATAACTTTAAATGAACGAGATTTTTTAATAGAATAAAAAAAATTTAATCCAAATGCATATAAAAGGTATGCACCTACAGCACCTGAAATACTTACTATTAAAGGTAAAAGTTTAGGAAATAAATTTATAAACTCTATATCTGTTAAAACATAATTTTGAGGTGTCATAAAAATAGCAGCACCCCAAAAATTTGTACCAAAACCGATAAAAAGATCACGAGTTAAAAAACCAATTGTAATACTAAAAATTGACAAAATAAATAAAGGAAAAGTCATTCTCCAAGATCCTTCATGAGCATTTAAAATAACCGCTTTATGTCCATTTGGCTCTGATAAAAAAACTAAAAAAAGTAATCGTATTGAATAAAAAGCAGTAAAAAATGCTGCAGAAGTTCCTAAATAGTAAGCAAAGTGACCCCATACTGTATATTTTGCATAGGCAACTTCTAAAATTGTATCTTTAGAATAAAATCCAGCTAAAAATGGAAATCCCATTAAAGCTAACGACCCAATAAACATAATACTATATGTAAAAGGTAATAATCTTCGTAACCCTCCCATTTTTCTCATATCTTGTTCATCAGATACAGCATGTATAACAGATCCTGCCCCTAAGAATAATAAAGCCTTAAAGAAAGCATGATTTGATAAATGAAAGATACCAACTTCATAACTTGATAATCCACAAGCGAATACCATATATCCTAGCTGGCTACAAGTCGAATAAGCAATAACTCTTTTCATATCATTTTGGAATAACCCCGTTGTTGAAGCAAAAAAAGCAGTTGCCGATCCAATCATAACTACAAAATTCAATGCTAAGGGTGAATATTCAAATAAATACGAACATCTAGCTAAAAGAAAAACACCAGCAGTTACCATAGTTGCAGCATGAATTAAAGCCGAAACAGGTGTAGGACCTTCCATAGCATCTGGAAGCCAAGTATGAAGACCCATTTGAGCTGATTTACCCATTGCTCCTATAAAAAGAAGAATACAAATCATATCAATTGCAGGTATACTAATAGTACCAACTAAAATTTTATAATCTAACATTAAAGGAGCTAAACTAAAAACAGTGTCATAATCTAAACTATTAAAAACAAAATAAATAGCAAAAATAGCTAAAAGCAGAGCAAAATCACCAATTCTGTTAACTAACATTGCTTTAATTGCTGCTTTATTTGCTTGTATACGTGTAAACCAAAAATTAATTAATAAATAAGATGAAAGACCTACCCCTTCCCAACCTACAAACATTTGTAAAAAATTGTTTGCAGTTATAAGCATTAACATAAAAAAAGTAAATAATGACAAATAAGACATAAACCTTGGAAGATGTGGATCATACTCCATATATTCTGTTGAATATAAGTGTACTAATGTTGAAATAAATGTAACAACAATTAACATTACTGAAGTTAAACTATCAAAACAAAAACACCAATCAATATTTAAAGAATCAACTGAAATCCAAGATCCCATAAGTAACTTATATGTAACACCTGTTTGAACAACATCATAAAATAGAATAAGAGAAAGTATAAGTGAAGAAAAAACACTGGCAGTTGTAATATAACATACACCCCATCCAATATAACGTCCAAACAAACTTCCACTAAAAAAACCTAATAAAGGTAATAATATGATTAAAATTAACATAAAATAAAACAAAAAAATTAGAAACTATTATAAAAAATCTAAATTAAATATCATATAAAACAATATTTAATTCGCATAATAAAATAAAATATTTTAGTATTTATTAGCATGGTAGGTTTTGAACCTACATAACCCAATATAGATTAAATAACTATACTATAGTTTTAGAACCAGTTAAAATTTTTAACTCACTACATACTCAAAACAGGTAAATTTTACAATTAAATGTAAATTTTGAATAATTTTTTTTTAACCAGTAAAATTATATTACCGAATTTTTTTAATAAAATGTAATATAACTTCACCTTTCCAACTTATAAATAGTTGTAAAAAATTATCAGCAACTATAAACATTAATATACTAAAAGTAAGCAACGATAAATATGATATAAATTTTAAACAATGAACGTCACTTGTCATCCATTTTGTTGAATATAAATGTACCAATGTTGAAATAAATGTAACAACAATTAACCTTACTGAAATTAAACTATCAAAACAAAAACACCAATCAGTATATAAAAAATCCACTACACCACAATAATCCACAAATAATTTATTTGTAACACCTGTTTGAACAATATCATAAAACAAAATAAAAGAAAATAGAAGAGAAAAAAAAATATTGATAATGGGAATATAACCTATACCCCACCTAATATAACGTCCAAACAAACTTATACTAAAAAAACTTAATAAAGGTAATAATATGATTAAAATCAACATAAAACAAAAATATTTTTTTAATTTTAAAATCAATTAAAAAAATTAACTAACTGCATACCCAAAAAAAAGGTAAATTTTTAATTATTTTATTTGAGTTTTGTAAAGCCAAAGGGTTTGAAAATAAAAAATTCACTTTAAATTTTAAATTTTTAGGATTAACTCCACTAAAACCTTTTGTAAAAAAATTTTCTACATCATAAAAAAAAACACTTGAAACTGTAGTATTTAAAATAAATTTTGTTAAAATATTTTTTTGACTGTTTTTTTTAGTTTTAATAAAACTAAAGTCATTAGATGTAAATTCAGACCATTTTTGAGTAAAAAAAGAAGATAAAAAAATATTTTTTTCAGCATTACTTGAAAATGTCAGTTTTAAAGAATAATTAGCAACAGGGGCAATTTTTGAAAATTTACTAATAGTTTTTTTAGATTTATTAAAATTAATATACGGTTTAAATCGTATAATATAAGAAACTAAATAGGCTAATGTTTGAATGTTGGAATTTGTTTGTTCTTTATCAAAAAAATCCGAAGCTGCTAATAAACTATATAAATTTAGTTCTAAAACAATTTTATTTAATTTTGGCTTATTATATAAATTTTTTAAATTGTATTTGTTGATTAAATCACAAGTTGAAAGGTAATCTGTTTGATATGAACCAAATTTTTGATTATTTAAAGTTTTAAAATTCATATAATTTTTATTAATTAAAAAAAGTAAAGGATAAGGCGGGATTCGAACCCGCGGTATTTTAAAAATACATCAGTTTTCAAGACTAACGCTTTAAACCACTCAGCCACTTATCCAAAAAAGTTAAATTTTTAATATAATATTAAAAAATTCAACAAAAAAAGGTTAATTATTTTTTTAAAAGATTATAAAAGATAAATTACAGATTGATAAATGAATAAAATTTGAAAAAAATGATGGATAAATACCCATAAAAATAACTAAAATTAATAAAGGAAGAAGAATAGCAAACTCTCTAAAATTTACATCTTTAAACTTTACTACAAAAGCTATTTTTAAATTTCCAAATATAATTCTATTATATAACCATAATGAGTAAGCACCACAAAGAATTACCCCTAATGCTCCTATAATAGAACTTGTTACATTTGTTTTATAAATTCCTAATAGTAATAAAAATTCACCAACAAAACTACTTGTTCCAGGTAAAGCAATATTTGCCATTGTAAAAATCAATAACAAAACAGCATAAACGGGCATCATATGAACTAACCCTCCATAATAATATAATAATCTTGAATGGTATCTATCATATAAAATACCTACAAGCAAAAACATAGCACCCGAAACAAACCCATGACTAATACTTTGTAAAATTGCTCCTTCTAAACCAATTATATTAAAACTAAAAATTCCAAGAGTAACTAAATTCATATGTGCTACTGAAGAATAAGCAATAATTCTTTTTAAATCTGTTTGTCTAATAGCACTTAAAGAAGCATAAATAACTCCTAAAACTGATAAAAGATAAACTAATGGTGAAAAATATAAAGAAGCTTCTGGAAAAAGACTTAAACTAAACCTTAAAAACCCATAAACACCTAGTTTTAATAGAATACCTGCTAACAATACTGAACCAACAGTTGGAGCCTCGACATGAGCTTCAGGAAGCCAAACATGAAAAGGAAACATTGGAATTTTTGATGCAAATGAAAGAAAAAAAGCTAACCATAACCAACATTGTTCTTCAAATGTAAAATTCCATGTTAGTAAATACTCTAAATTTAAAGTTCCAACAGTGTAATACATATATAATAATCCAATTAACATTAATAATGAACCAAATAATGTATAAAAGAACAATAAATAACCGGCTCTAATTTTTCTTTCTCTTGAACCCCATACACCGATTAAAATAAACATGGGGATTAAAATAGCTTCAAAAAAAATATAAAATAAAAATACATCTAAAACTGAAAATACTAATAACAAGAGCAATTCAATTAACAATAAATTTAAAACGTATTCTTTTAATAATCTTTCATTCCAAATAAATAAAATACAAAGAAAAATTAAAAGTGAAGTTAAAATAAAGAAAAAGATTGAAATACCATCTAATCCAAAGGAAAAAGATAAATTCAATAATCCTGAACCTAAAGAGTAAGTAACAACATTTTGAAAATAATAACTATTACAATCAAATTGAAGCAACAATCCACACGAAAGTATTAAAACTAAAGCTGAAGAAAATAACGAATAAATTCGAATAAATTGAATATTTGTAGATGGAATAAAAAATAATATTAGTAAACTAATAAGTAAAATTGAAAATATTGATGTTAATAACATATTTGAATAAAAAAATTTTATTATCTATCTACTTCTCCGAAAACAATATCTTGAGTTCCAATAATTGTAACAACGTCAGCAATCATATGACCTTTCGACATAGTATTCAGTGCTTGTAAATGCCCAAAACCAGGAGCTTTTATTTTACAACGATAAGGTTTTTCAGTATTATTTGAAATTAAATATACACCGAATTCTCCTTTAGGTGCTTCTGTAGCAGTATAAGTTTCTCCAAATGGTAAAATAATACCCTCTGTATATAACTTAAAATGATGAATTACAGCCTCCATAGAAATTTTCATTTCTGATCTTGAAGGTGGATTTAACTTATAATTTGTACTTTTAATAGGACCTTCTTCTATTAATTGAATTGATTGTTCAATAATTCTTAACGATTGACGCATTTCTTCAATTCGGACAAGATAACGGTCATAACAATCTCCGCTATTTCCTACAGGCACAGAAAAATCTAATTCAGAATACATTTCATAAGGTTGTGTTTTTCGTAAATCCCATGGTAGCCCAGATCCTCGTAGCATAACACCACTAAAACCCCAATCAATAGCTTTTTTAGCACTTACTACTCCAATGTCTACAAGACGCTCTTTCCAAATTCTATTACCTGTTAATAATTCTTCAATTTCATCTAATCTAAAATTAAATTGATTACAAAATAAATATAAATCATCTAAAAATCCTAAAGGTAAATCTAAACTAACACCACCTGGTCGAACATAAGCCGCATGCATTCTAGCTCCAGAAACCCTTTCATAAAATTCCATAAGTTTTTCACGTTCTTCAAAAGCCCATAAAAAAGGTGTCATAGCTCCAACATCCATCGCATGACAACCAACTGATAACAGATGATTTAGAATTCTAGTAATTTCAGCAAAAATAACTCTAATTATTTGTGCCCTTCTTGGAATTTTTACACCAGCAATTTTTTCAACAGCAAGAGAATAAGTATGCTCTTGAGCCATCATAGAAACATAATCCAACCTATCGAAATACGGTAATGCTTGTATATATGTTTTATTTTCTATTAATTTTTCAGTTCCTCTATGTAATAATCCTATATGAGGATCTGCTCTTTTTACAACTTCACCTTCTAACTCTAAAATTAATCGTAAAACCCCATGGGCAGCAGGATGTTGTGGTCCAAAATTGATAGTAAAATTTTTTAATTCTCTGCTTAATGCTTTTTTTTTTAAAATCATAAACTTATATTAATAATTACCAAGGCATTTCAAAAGTAAAAGTTCTAAATTCTTGGGTTAACTCAATAGGTTCTCCAATAACTCTTTTTTTACTTTCATCGTACCTAAACTCTACAAAACCCGATAAAGGAAAATCTTTACGCATTGGATGTCCTTCGAATCCATAATCAGTTAATATTCTACGTAAATCAGGATGTTTAGAAAAATAAATTCCATACATATCCCAAATTTCACGTTCCCACCAATCTGCATTTATAAAAATATTAACAATTGATGGAACAGATGTTACTTCATTTACAAAAACTTTTAATCGTATTCTTGAATTAAAAGTTAAACTTAATAAATCATAAACAACACTAAAACGATAATCTTTGCCTAAAAAATCTACTCCTGATATACAAGTCAACATATTGTATTGGTAACCGATATGTTGTTTTAGGCATTTTAAAGATAATAATAAATTTTTATGAGAAGTGACAATAATTTTTTCATCTGCCACTCTGTGATAAGTTAAAAGCGGAACAACTTTACAAAGTTTTTCCATTTTTTTAATTTTGATGTCCATAAAAGATATTTGTATAGTTAAAACCAAAATGAGTTTAACACAATATACTGACAAATTAATAATAAACTAGTTGGATAGAAAAAAAAATAAATTAATGAAAATAAACATATAGCAATAATAGTACAATCAAAATTAAACAAACCAGTTTGAAAAATAGTTTGAAATTTATCATTATTTACTTTTATATCTTTTGTTTCAAAAAAAATTACTTTAATTACCCTTATATAATAAAATACAGATATTGAACTCAACATAATAATAATTATTGCACCCAATAATTGTTGAGAATCGATCAAACCAAATAGAATAAAAACTTTTGCTAAAAAACCACTTAATGGTGGTATTCCTGCCACAGAAAAAAATAAAAGCACAAAAGAAAAAGCCCATAACTTATTTGACTTAAAAAAATTAGATAAACTTGATAAAAATAATGGTGTTGCCATTCTTCCATTAAAAAAATTTATTTGTTTCTGAAAACTATAAAAGAGTGAAATATGACTCCATACTAAAACAGAAGTAATAATATAAATTAATAAAAAAAAGAAAATAGAAGAAAAACCATCAACACTATTTGTAGAAAGCGCTGCAATTAAAAAACCTATTTGAGCAATAGAACTATAAATTACTAAACGTTTCATTCTTTTTTGCTTTAATGCAAAAAAGGTTCCCACGTATACCGAGATAATTCCTATTAATATAAATAAATCTTTTATATCATAAAAAATATCTGAAATTAGACAAACCCATTTTA
>Ga0233443_1003717_pt1 | contig 10383 bp, 7 predicted proteins | sample SI_123_September_2_FD_182784 | JGI IMG/M metagenome (GOLD analysis project Ga0233443, IMG submission 182784) | Seawater microbial communities from Saanich Inlet, British Columbia, Canada - SI_123_September2016_200_MG | ecosystem: Environmental > Aquatic > Marine > Inlet | place: Canada: British... | reverse complement strand
AGCGGCGGGGAAGCCATAACCCATGGCACCGGATGTGGGGGCGAGCTGGCTGCGGAAAACCTTGTGCTGGAAAAAGCGATGGGTCCAGACCGTGTAGTTACCGGCACCCGCCGTCAGGATGGTATCTTCCGGTGTATTTTCGTTAAGCCAGGCAACAACTTCGCCCACATTTACGTCACCCGGCACCTGGGTCGGTGTGATGTGGGCTTCGTATTCCTTGCGGGCTTCAGTGCGCCAGTCCAGCCATTTGCTGCTGTCTACCGGATCAAGAGCAGCGGCCATGCTGGCAAACTCAACCATGCCTGCGTTAATGGCCATAGTCGGGTTGTAGACCCGGCCCAATTCCTCGGCCCCTGGGTGAATATGGATCAGGTCCATTTGGGGCGTCGGGATATTGATCAGTTCATACCCGGACGTGGTCATTTCACCCAGACGCGGACCAGCGACGATCAACAAATCTGAATTTCGAACGCGTTCCGCCAGTTTTGGATTAATACCAATGGCAACGTCACCGACATAATGGTCGTGACGGTTATCGAAACAATCCTGGGCACGTAAAGAAGCCGCAACCGGCAAGCCATTGGCTTGTGCAAATCTGGTGATATCGGCAACCGCGCCTGCTGTCCATGTCGGTCCACCCAGCAACAGCAACGGGCGTTCTGCTTTGCTCAAGCGATCCCGCAATTCAACCATGGCGGCGGCAGAGGGCGAAGCCTGCACGATTTTGGCCTTCGGTGCATCGGCGATTTCGACGACATCGCGCAGCATATCTTCCGGCAGGGCCAGAACGACGGGTCCAGGCCTGCCGGATTGGGCCACATGAAAAGCGTGGCTGATATATTCCGGAATGCGATTGGCATCGTCGATTTGCGCTACCCACTTGGCCATTTCACCGAACATGCGACGATAATCAATTTCCTGAAAGGCTTCCCGGTCGACCTGGTCGCGGGCGACCTGTCCAATCAGCAACAACATCGGCGTGGAATCCTGAAAAGCCGTGTGTACACCGATGGACGCGTTTGTTGCACCTGGCCCACGGGTCACCGCGCAAACACCGACCTTGCCGGTCAGCTTGCCATAGGCATCCGCCATATTTGAGGCACCACCTTCCTGCCGTGTGGTGACGACCTTGATAGCGTTCCGATGTTCATACAGGCCGTCCAGCAGGGCCAGGAAACTTTCGCCGGGGACACCAAAAATGGTGTCGACGTCCTGAATGCGTAGTTGGTCAGCAAGAACACGTCCGCCGTGGCGGGGAAGGATGGGGTCAGTCATGAAATATCTTTTTAGTCTGAGGAACGTTCGTCTTCGTCTTCATCCAGTGATTCGCGGGTTATACGTTCACCTGGTTTATAAGTAGCGACGATGACGACCACACATACCGCAACCAGGGCAAACAATTCCAGTACAAAGGGCACAAAATCGCGCACATGTTGCGCACCCTGGCCAAACCAGTAAAGGACACCAGCAATGACAAACCACAGCAACCAATATAACGGGCGGCCAATAAAGATATCAGAAATTTTCATCAGCCAGTCCTCCCGTCAACCGCCGGTCGGTTCCTGTTCTGCGTGGCAAGAACTCCGAACAGGCAGAGCAGGCCTGCTGCAATGATTGCATAACCTGGCACCGCTTCCAGAAACTCAAGTTGTGGTGGGAACAGCATGCATATCGACGCCAGACCCACGATGGCGCGAACCGGTGGGTTGATCCTTCCACGGTGCCAGCCCTCCAGCATCACCGACAGACCCCACATCCCGATCAGGGCCGAAGCTGTACTGATAACCGTGAGCCAGACAGGTCCTTCGAATAACAGGCTGGGGTTATAGACAAAAGCGAACGGGACCAGATATTTGGCGATACCAATTCGGGCGGATTCCACCGCCGTCGCCATGGGTCTGGACCCGGCTATGGCTGCTGCGGCAAAGGATGCCAGGGCCACGGGCGGCGTAATTGTAGAAACCACACCGAAATAAAAGGCGAACAAATGAGCCGCCATAGGCACGACGTCCATCTGAACAAGGGAGGGGACAATCAGAGCTGCAACAGTGATGTATACAGCGGTGGTGGTCATGCCCATGCCAAGGATGATGGCCGCTATACCCGTCAGGATCAGTAACGGGAACAGGTTGCCGCCCGACAGTTCAATGACAGAATTGGTGAATTTAAGTCCAAGGCCAGAGACGAAGATCGAGCCAATGATAATACCGGCGCAACCGCAAGCCACGGTTACCGGCATGGCACTGCGAACGCCTGATTCCAGCGCCGCAAACAGGTCGACGGCACTCAGGCGTGTGCCTTTCTGGAAGAAACTCAGGCCTACCAGGGTCAGGATCGCCCAGAATGCGGACATCATCGGCGTATAACCAATAGCCAGTAATCCTACCAGCACAACCAGGGTCAGAAGCTGGTGCCAGCCCTGCCGCAGGACTTCGCCCAGACGCGGCAAAACCGATTTGTCCAGGCGTTCAATGCCTTCTTTTTCAGCTTCGATGTCGACCATGAAGTATATAGTTGCGAAATAAAGGATCGTGGGAATGATGGCCGCGATGATGATGTAGAAATAGCTGACATGCATAAATTCAGCGATGATAAACGCCGCAGCGCCCATTATCGGCGGCGTAATCTGACCACCTGATGAGGCACAGGCTTCCACCGCCCCGGCAAACTTGGCCTTGTAACCGAGCTTCTTCATCAACGGGATTGTGAAGGATCCGGTGGTGACAACATTGGCTACGGCTGATCCGGACACAGTGCCCAGAAAGGCGCTGGCGACCACGGCGGCCTTGGCCGGACCGCCAGTTCGATGGCCAGTCAAGGCAATGGCAAGATCAATGAACAAACGCCCGGCGCCTGAGCGGATCAGGATAGCACCAAACATGATGAACAGAACGATGTAGGTCGATGCCACCAGCATCGGTATCCCGAATATGCCTTCGGTTCGGACAAAAACGATGTCGATATATTTTGTGAACGAGGTTGGTGGGCCGTAAAAGAAGCTGAAAAAATGGTTGGCATATAACGCGTGAACGATGAAAAATGCGGTGACCAGAACCATGGGAATACCCACGGCGCGTCTTGTTGCTTCCATGACCAGCAAGATCAGGGCGGAACCCATCCACAAGTCACTATCGATCAGGTCTCCTTCACGCTCGGCAAATGCCGTGATGTCCCATAAGGTATAAACCTGGATGCCAATGCCCAGTCCAACCAGCGCCAGGTCAAGGAAAAAGCCCGCCCACGCTTTGCTGCCGACGATTTGATCGCGCAGCGAGTTTCGCCCGACAGGGTTCAGTAAAATCGCCAGCACCAGCATGACCGTCAGATGGGTTGATCTGAAAGACCGGGTTTCCGGTGTGCCGAAGACGGCTGTGTAGAGATGAAATACAGCAAGACCAATACTAAGAATGGCGGCGGTTATTGTCACCAGCCAGATCACATTGATGGTCCGGTGGCGCAGCAATTGCTCCAGCAAGGTGTATTCACGCGCCTCGTGATATTCAATACGTTGCGGCAGGTCAGGCGCAGTACCTGCGGGAGAACTGGACAGATCAGTCATGGCGGATATGGGTACCCTGTGGCTTCACCGAAATCCCGGAAAAAGGATGCAGGGTGCGACAGATAACTCCTGACCGCACCCTGCAAAACAAAGCATCATGCAGGCGAATGCCTACATTTTTTTGACGCCCTTTTCCTTGTAATAACGCATGGCACCAGGGTGAACCGGTGTTGCCGCACCACGCAGGGCATTTTCAAGTTTCACTTTGTTCCAGACTTTTTTCACACCGACGAGGTCGGCATGGTTTTCCCAAAGTGCCTTGGTGATGTTGTAGACGATATCGTCAGACACATCTTTGTTCACCACCATGATTGTCACCGCACCCAAAGTAGGGACGGTGGACTTCATGCTTTTGTAGTGTGAAGAATTCATGTCTACACGGACATAGCCAGGGTTGGATTTAAGAATGCCACCCAGAACTTCTTCGCTGACAGGCAGCAAGCGAATCCCCGGGTTGAATTCGAGGTCCAGGAACGATGCCTGGGGAAGACTTGTCAGACCGGAAAAAGCATCGATGTGACCGTCTTTCATCAAGGCAACAGAGTCTGAATACCCGACATGGTGAACCGCACCGCCAGCTTTTTTGACATCATCAACGGAAAAGCCGTATTTGCCTGCAATCATTTTGAAGGCTGCATAGCCGGACCATTTGGCCTTGCCGGGGCTGATGTTTTTGTCCTTCAGGTCTGCGTAACTCATGATTCCGGATTTGGCCAGAACGGCAGTTTGAAAAGCAGCCGGATAGAATGTTGCCAGATGGCGAACATTCGGGTTGGCTTTCTTGAATGACGGTGCCACACCTGTGTATCCGTCATAGGCTGTGTGACCATAGGTCCAGCCCAACTCGGCCTCACCCTTGTTCACATCGAGGACGTTACCGATACCGCCGCCGGGACCGTTCGATGTAGAAATACCGCTGACATTTTTACCGAATATTTCAGCCATCTTGGCACCCAGTGGATACCAGCTACCGCCGGCTGGACCAGAAGCGATGCGGACAAATGTGTCTGCGGCGAATGTGCCTGTAGATGTTCCCGCAGTAACAAGGCCAACCACCGCAGCGGTTGCCAATAGTTTTGAGATTCGTGACATGTTATTTCCTCCCTGAAACATGAAATTCTTTTGTATTACCCCTTTATGAACAGCAGACACGGCTTGATTATTTGCTTGTTATTGTCGTGTTGCCATTCATTCTCATAATTAGCTTAGCACAATATATTTTGAATTCTACGGCCTAATTTCCGGAAACGCTGTTGATGTGACCGAACAATTCTCGTAGTCGCATATGCGTATTTTCCGACAATGCCGGCTTTAGAATTGAGCTGACATTTTCAACCAAATGCTCAACAGAGCCAGTGCCCGTCAGGACAATGTCCACGCCGGGCTCATGCCGGCAAAACCGATAGGCAGCCTCCACCACCGAATTTGCATCACCCTCTGCCAGTATAAAATCCAATGGATTATCCAGGTCGATTTCATTCGCGGAAACCAGACCATCAGCAACCAGATCGGCCATAAGGCTTTTCAGGGCTTCGGGCTGACTGAGGGCACGGCGGACAGCGAACATCAGCAACGTGCCAACTTCCCGTGACCTTGTTTCCGGGAATACAACGTTTCTGGCCGATGGATTAATCAGGTTGAACCCGGTCATCACAACGTCCCAGTGGTCGTCGTTCAGGGCATCGATTAACATATGATGGGGTGGGTCATGGATGAAGCGTTCAGTGATGCCGGTAAATCTGATCTTGCCCTCTGATTGCAGGTCTTTCAAAACCGGTGCCAGATGCTCGGCGCACCACGGATACTGGTCTGGCATGACACCATGCAAATGGTAGACATCGACATAGTCGGTTTGCAGGGCCTTGAGAGATTTTTCCAGATCAGTCTTAAGGGTTTTGGGGGCCTTGAAATCTGATCCGAGAAAATCGCTACCGGGTTTTACGATCTGGGTTTTGGTCGAGAGCACGACTTCATCACGGCAATCTTTCAAGGCCGTACCAACGATGCTCTCGGTGCCATAAGCAGGGGCTGTATCAATGAAATTGATGCCGAGATCAAGGGCTGCCTTCACCACTTTCACGGATTCATCTGCGCTTGCGCCGCCGGTTTTGCCCAACCGACTATGCCCGCCACAGCCTAATCCGGCCACACTGACCTTAAGTCCTCTTTGGCCCAGTATTGTGTATTCCATAGTTTCCCCCACGGATCATAGCCTGACATATCAAACCGGATTAGCCAACGGGCTGGTTCGCTTGCGACATTTGGTGTTTGATATGAAGATATCCAGGGAGGTTCCATGAAATACGTGACAATTGAAAAACAGGGGCGCATCGCAATTGTGCGCTTTGACCGGGGCTTCGCGGCCAACGCCTTGTCAATTGAGCTTTTGCGGGAACTCACTGAAGCCGCCCGGTCCTTCGACAATGATTTTGAAACGTCTGCCGTTATCCTGACGGGGCGACCAGACCATTTCACCATGGGCGCCGACTTGAAGGATACGGAAATGGCCTCCATCCGCGAAGCCGGTCTGGCTGAGCGCCGATTGGGGTTGATGACAGGGGCGCGGATGTGTCGGGCCTGGGAAGAGGTGCAGGCGCTGACAATATCTGCCATGGAAGGCTGGTGTGTCGGCGGTGGTGTGGCGCTTTCTGTGGCCACGGACCTGCGGATTATTGGCAAATCATCGGGCATGTATGTGCCGGAAATTGAACGGGGTATGAATATGAGCTGGGGGTCTGTGCCACGGATCACCAATCTGGTTGGACCGTCCCGCGCCAAACGAATTGTAATCCTCGCCGAAAAAATCATGGCCGAACGCGCCGTCGAGTGGGGCTTTGCCGACGAAGCGGTCGATGATGGCACAACATTGGAGGCTGCAATGGCAATGGCAGAACGCGCTGCGTCCCTGCCACCGGTAGCTTTACGTATGTGCAAACAGGATATCAACGCCTATGCCAATGCACTGTCACATGTCGCCAGCCACAGTGATTATGATCAATATGCCCTGGCCCAGAGTGCAGAGGATTACGCCGAAGGTGTGAAGGCATTTCTGGAAAAACGGGAACCGAAATACACTGGCAATTAAGCAAAAAGCAGGAGTGCCATCTTGAATAAGAATCTGGGCGAATTGTTTCGCCGCCGGGCCTATATCACGCCAGACGTAGAAGCCATTGTCGATCTGGCTGCGGGGCAACGTTTTTCTTACGCTGAATTGAATCAACGCATTAATGCCCTCGCTCATTCCCTGGCGGCACGGGGTGTGAAGCGGGGCGACAGGGTGGCGATGTTGTTGTTTAACGGCATCGAATTTGTCGATACCTTTTATGCAGTGGCAAAACTTGGCGCGGTTGCCGTACCCCTGAACTGGCGACTGGTCGCGGATGAACTTGCCTTCATACTCAAGGATTGCGGTGCAACCACCCTCATCTACGGGGTGGATTTTATCGACGCCGTTGCGGACCTTCATGACAGGGCAGATGAGGCGACAGATATCGTCAACTGGATTGAAGTCGGGCCTGCAGACAGACTCCAGGTCTGGGCTGATGCCTATGACAGTCTAATCAACGACGGCGAAGTTTCGGAACCAGACTGCCCCTCGGAAAATGATGATCTGATGTTCATCATGTATACCTCGGGCACCACCGGATTGCCGAAAGGGGTTATGCATACCCACAACACGATTTTTGGATCGCAAAACAATATTCTCACGACGATGGATCTTGGACCACGGGATCGCTATTTGATCGTCCTGCCACTATTCCATGTGGGTGCACTGGCGCCAATCGTCAGCGCCATGCATTGCGGCACCAGTGTGGTTTTAATGCGCCAGTTTGATCCCGCGACCATGTGGGACATCCTTGAAAAAGAAAGGATTGCGACGACCCTGGCCGTTCCTGCCATGCTGAATATCATGCTGACCGTACCTGATTTTGAAAAGCGTGATTTATCAGCCTTGCGCAATATTCTCAGTGGCGCCTCACCTGTGCCCACTGCCTTGATCGAAAAATATAAAACCTATGGCATTGAAATCGAACAGGTCTATGGCATGACCGAAACGTGCGGGCCGGGTTGTTATATCGGTGGCAAAGACGCCATTGAACGCGCCGGTTCCACCGGGCGGGGCTATATGATGACGGACGTGCGGGTTGTGGATGATGACCTGAACGATGTGCCTACAGGTGAGCCGGGGCAAATCTTGCTGCGTGGTGATCACATAATGACCGGTTACTGGAACCGACCGGATGCGACGGCAGAAACCCTGCGCGACGGTTGGCTGCTTACAGGCGATGTGGCCATCATGGATGCGGAAGGGTTTGTTACCATCCATGACCGGATCAAGGACATGGTCATTTCCGGCGGTGAAAATGTCTACCCTGCTGAAATTGAAAATGTTCTGTTGCAACATGATGGCGTTGCAGACGTCGCTGTGATTGGACAACCAAGTGACGCCTGGGGAGAAAGTCCGTTTGCTGTTGTGGTGCGCAAAGATGACTCCACCACGAAGGCTGATCTCATGAAATATTGCGATGGCAAAATGGCATCTTTCAAAACACCAAAGGGAGTGGCGTTTATTGATGTCATTCCGCGTAACCCGACGGGCAAACCCCTGAAGCGGGTTTTACGCGAGCAATTTCCAGGCCCCGCAATTTCATAATTCCTGCCCGAATAAACCAAACAGACTTACAACGCCGGAGACGTATCAAGTGGCAAAGAAAAAGACACCTGAAGAGCTAAGAAGTTTTCGTTGGTACGGCGTGCAGGACCTGCGCTCCTTTGGTCATCGCAGTCGTGCCAAACAAATGGGCTATGACGAAAACGATTTTGGCGGCAAGCCGGTGATCGCCATCATTAACACCTGGAGCGATATCAATCCCTGTCACAGTCATTTCCCGCAGCGCGTGGAAGAAATCAAACGGGGTGTTTATCAGGCCGGCGGTTTCCCCGTGGAACTGCCCGCCATGTCTCTGTCAGAACCTTACGTCAAACCAACGACCATGATGTATCGCAACTTCCTTGCCATGGAAACGGAAGAACTGATCCGGTCTCATCCCATTGATGGTGTCGTGCTCCTTGGTGGTTGTGACAAAACCACGCCCGCCATGATCATGGGTGCGGTCAGCATGGACCTGCCCAGCATTTATGTCCCGGCCGGTCCCATGTTGCGCGGGAACTGGCGCGGTGAAACCCTGGGCTCCGGGTCAGATACCTGGAAATACTGGGCCGAATTGCGGGCAGGTAACATTACGGAAGAAGACTGGGGCGAGATCGAAGGTGGGATCGCGCGATCACCAGGCACTTGCATGACCATGGGCACGGCGGCAACCATGATGTCTCTGGCCGAAGCGCTGGGCATGACGTTACCGGGGGCTTCGTCCATTCCGGCACCCGACAGCAACCACAGCCGCATGGCCGCGGCCAGTGGCAGGCGCATCGTTGATATGGTCTGGGAGGACCTGAAACCGACAGATATTTTGACCGTCGAGGCGTTTGACAATGCGATTGCTGTGGATATGGCGCTGGGTGGTTCCACAAATGCCATTGTGCATCTGGTAGCCATGGCCCGGCGGGCCGGCATTGATCTTTCCATCGACCGCTTTGACGAAATTTCAGAAGAAGTGCCTGTGTTGGCCAATATTCGCCCATCGGGCAAATACCTGATGGAAGACTTTTATTACGCCGGTGGACTGCGCGGGTTGATGTCGGTGATGAAAGATCATCTCGATTTTTCCTGTATGACGGTGAACGGCCAATCGCTTGGCGACAACCAGGGCGATGCCGGTGTTTATCAGGATGACGTTATTCGCTCGCCCGACAATGCTGTATCCAGGGTCGGTTCAACGGCGGTTCTGCGTGGAAACCTCGCCCCGGATGGTGCCGTGATCAAGGCGTCTGCTGCGGAACCGGATTTGTGGTCACATGAGGGGCCAGCAGTGGTATTCGCCGACTACAACGATATGGCAGCCCGGATTGATGACCCTGATCTTGAGGTCACAGCTGATTCCGTGTTGGTCTTGAAACATGCCGGACCTTTGGGTGGCCCTGGTATGCCGGAATGGGGCCAATTGCCCTTGCCCAAAAAACTGTTGGAACAAGGTGTGCGTGACATGGTGCGGATATCTGATGCCCGCATGAGCGGCACATCCTATGGCACCTGTGTTTTGCATGTGTCGCCTGAAAGCTTTGTAGGCGGCCCACTGGCCCTGGTTGAAGAGGGCGATATTATTCAGCTGGATGTGGAAAAACGCATTCTGGAACTGAAAGTAAGTGATGAAGAACTGGCAAGGCGCAAAGCCGCCTGGGTTCAGCCAAAACCGGTTTATCCCCGAGGGTTCGGTGCCATGTATGCGGCACATGTCACCCAGGCACATCTCGGTTGTGATTTTGATTATCTGGAGACCGGAGATGAAGCCGTACCGGAACCAGAAATTCACTGATCGCTATGGGATATCCAGCCACTGACCTGAGGCGTGAAGATGACCGCTTGTTGCGGGGGCAGGGTCAGTATTCAGATGATGTGGTGGTCGCCGGACAGGTACACGGTGTTGTCTATCGCAGCCCCTTCGCGCACGGCATCATTCGGAACCTGGACACAAGTATCGCACGCAGCCAACCAGGTGTTCTGGCTGTTTATACCTTTGCGGATCTGGCTGCAGCCGGTTATGCCCCTTTCCCGTTTGATATGCCGATCACGAACCACGATGGCACAGCTCCCTTTGTGCCGGACCGGTATGCGTTGGCGCAAAACAAGGTACGTCATGTGGGTGAGGCCGTGGCCTTTGTCGTCGCCAAAACCCGATATCAGGCGCGAGATGCTGCTGACCTGA
>Ga0233443_1003708_pt1 | contig 10401 bp, 20 predicted proteins | sample SI_123_September_2_FD_182784 | JGI IMG/M metagenome (GOLD analysis project Ga0233443, IMG submission 182784) | Seawater microbial communities from Saanich Inlet, British Columbia, Canada - SI_123_September2016_200_MG | ecosystem: Environmental > Aquatic > Marine > Inlet | place: Canada: British... | reverse complement strand
CTAGGCGTATATGTAGGGTCCTCTTCATAACTTATATCATTAAGCCACTCATCTACATCCTTTTTAATTAGCTCAGACATCTACTCCTCTTCAGAACGGTTACGTAGAAAGCTATCACCAGAATTAACGTCTGACTCAGCTTCTACTAATAAGTAGCTTACCTCCATAGAGATCTGCTCAAACCTATTTCTTTCTCGTTGGTCAGTTGATTCATTTATCCCCGCCTGTGCCATTAGTTTAATAGCCCTCAACTTACCCAAACAATCTGCCATACAATGTATCATTCTACTTCCTCATATTCAGTTTCAATTTCAGGTTTCTTCCGAGCAATAATATCAGAATGTGCCACAGCTTGTGCCGTAACAGCTCCACTTTGTATTAACTTAAGTTGTTGTTGTGCAAGAGCTCTAGTAGTCTCTCTAAGCTCATCAATAGAATCATTAGAGTAATTAACATCAATCTCAATCTTAGCCGCCTCAGGGGCCTTTAATTGCATAATCAAGCACTCAGCTGCCTTCTGTCTAACAGTCTCTGATTTGGCATCTCTCATAAGCTCAGCTTGAATATTAATAGCTTCCTGATGTATATCCATATTTAGAATATGCACAGGCACCAATGTACGCTCTAATATCTTATGAACTAACGCACCTTTGTTGTAAGTCGTTGAGAAGCTAGAGATAGTCTTCATCGGAGTGTTCTTATCTACCAATCTCTGATATCTGTCAGGAAACACCTTAGCATAAGCAATTGTATTAGAATCACCCAGTAGCTTGTAACTAACAAACTTCACAGCATTAAGATATTCTGTCATGCCATATCTGCCTAATTGCATTACATCTGAAAACCCAAGTAAGTTTTCTTTGTAGACATCTCTAAACTCATCACCCTCAGTAGCGTTAACAAACTTAATCATATCTTCAGTGACATTGTGTCGAAACTTCTTAGGCATACTTGCTTGCAGCTGTGCAAGCGTTAAGTCTTTTGTAAACTCTTTATTTGTTAATTGCATTTTACTCCCTGCGTATTTACTTTAGCATTCTTACGTTTGTCCCAAGACATCCGTGCAATATGCCGCCTATCAAGACTACCAAACCACCATCTGTAAGGGTTCACATAAAAGTGAATACCATCTCGTTGGATATCTTCATGCCCAACTAACCAACTTATAGCAGTGCTTATGTTAGGAGCAGCCACACCAAGAGCTTCACTTACTTCTTTGTTTGTAGTAGCTATTTGCCCATCTAAGTCTTTTAAGTTAAACAGGTGTTTCCACACTCTGCCTTGAAGCTTAGGCATTGCTAGTAATAAGTCAATGCAATCTTTTCCATCTGTTGTTTTAATATCCATACATGCTTGCTCGTGGTCATATCTCATAGCCAGCAAGTATACACACATCTATAAAAGATATAACTTCATTTAGTAAATTGATATACTTATCCAGCATTGTTATAGAAAAGTATATAACCAGAGTTATATACTTCCTAAAACTTTTCCCTTGGAGGAATGCGGGTTGTAGCCATCTCCTTTATATATATTAGGACGCAGTCCGCAAGAGTCACCACTTTAACTAAAAATAAACCAAAAACAACTACTAACATTTACTCACTCCTTTACCCCCATCCCGGCACTCGCTACGCTGCGCTCACTCGCTTGGGCGCGGGACAGTCGTTCGTAAATAAAACAACAACAAACACTATATTAGTATTTTCTAATATACATACTAGAAAAACCTCTCAGAAATTTTAATAATAGTTTCGCTTTAGTAAACTTACTGCACAGCATTTCCCACAGTAAACCACCCCCCCTATGCCTCCAACTTAACTATCTTTTAATTCTTTTTACGCTAAAGCGTGTGTGGAATTGCATAAGCAATTTCAATTTTATAACTATAAGGAGCATCATCATGCCAGACGATAAGAAATATTATGAATCAAACTTAGTGTTTGAATTCTTTGACAAAGAAGATTTGGGTAACGCAATTGCTTGGGTTGATTTAAAAGACGGAGCATTTGCTACTCAAGAAGAGTTTACTGCCACAGAATCTATCTTCTTCGAGGCGTATAAAGCAGGCGAACTTGTATTAGTTGCTCGTCCTACTTTCCAGAAGAATAAAACTGCTGGTAAATCTCTCAGAGACAGATTCACTAAGTCTTAACTAACCATAACCCTTCACTCTCAGAGTGTTGGGTTATTTTTTATTAAGAGATATTGACACCTAATAACACTTACTGACACCACCCTTCGATAGTACAGTAGAAAGTACTGCTAGGCCACCACAGTACCACCGATAGCACAGAGCCAGGCGCTAAAGCGCGTGGGGTGTTTTGTTTTGATTCTTATATTCAACTCACTTTAACCCTAGTATATATCTAATAATAATAAAACAGGAGAAACACATGAAACTTTGGAAGAACATCAGCAATACCCTAGCATCTATGGGAAAAACTATCGAAAACTCAGCAGAACTTATCAATGTACTTGTAGGTGATGAAGGGCTTAAACATTCTACTCGTCAATCATTCAAGATTATAAACACAGCACTCGATGAATCAGTTGAAATGGCATTACTAGAATCTCAAGAGAACATTAAGCAATTCAGAAAAGAACATGGAATCAACCAACCTGGCAGACCTAAGAAATCTAATGCTTAGTAATAACAACTCAGAACTTAAACAAATCCTATTAGAACTAACATGCTTAACATCTATTATAGGATTATTCGCATTATTACTGCTGATGGTATGATGAGTGCATCCTGAATATGATGAAAAACTATTCACCAAATTAATCACTCAAAGGAGATAACATGTCAATGAATAAACAAGACGAACCGTTATACAAAGAACTAGGTGAATTAGATTTACTACTGCAAGATGACAGTATATCTGACAGCCTATTTGCATCTATATTAGCTCGAATTGACGAGATAAATAGAATGTTGTCATATCCTGGTTAAGATACAAAACTACCTATCCGATAAGATATAAAACTATTACTGAAAGTAGAGCAGTATATCTCTAGACATATGGCTTATACCTATATGAGTGGGAGTGTCAGCCCATAACTTATCAATTAAACGGAGAATACTATGAAAACAGAAATCAAAACTATCCAAGTAACTATTGACTACCAAATGTATAACCAACTACTAAATAAATTCGAGATTAATAATCAAGATGAATTAGACGCTTGTATTGGTGCATTCATTCAAGACAAATTAGATAACAGTTCACTACAAGAAACACTAGATGAATACTATGGTAAAGCGTCATGAATAACATAATCAACATTACTATTACCTTTGCATTAATTGTAGTTGGAATATACGCCTATACCGCTTATACCCTATTCATACAATTACAAATACCATGAATACTCTACTAGAATTCTACTGGTACTCGGTACTCTATGCAAATGCAGTAATCGTATAACACACACTTTAGACTCATCATCTACTTCACCATGGTGCGTCTAATAACCCCATTCAGTCTTCTGATAGTAGTTAGAAAACTCTTCTATCTCTAAACAGATAAATACTTAATTTAAATTTCCACCCGCTAATCGTTACGCTACCATGCGATTAGTTCCTTATTTCCGGTAGCATAATAATAATAGGAGTGTCACAATGACAATACTTAAAACAAACAAGACTCGCAAGAGCAACAACAACAACACTATCACTAAATTCAATATCGTTATCGCTGAAGATACCGCAGTTGAGTTCAGACCATCTGGTGTATTCACTAAGATGAAGATTACTACGGAGCAATTACTTAAAGTATTGCACAATGGTATCTTCGGGGTAACTGCTGAGAATAATGATGGTGATGTAAACTACACTATCTCTATTCCTAACAACAGAGACAAAGGTGTTAAGCAAGTAGGTTTCATTAACTACTACATCAATGACTTAGATGATGATTCAACAGAGTCTGAAATCACCGATAGTATTGACTACCTTAAGCAACAGTTATCAACTGTAACTCTTGAAGACATTCATAAACCAATGTCTGCACAAGAGGCAGATGACTTACTTAATGCACTGTAACTACATGTAATTAAGTACTACATAGATAAAACAAGTTAGTCCCTTTATCGAATCACTCAGAATCAGATATCTGAACACATATTGATGGGGCAGTAATCACTAAGAAGTCAAGTTAAGTCTTGACAACACTATGCATGGGTATATCAACACTGGTTGAGATATGCCTGTGCATTTTTACTAATTATATAATGGGAGATAGTATGAACTTACAACTCAATAACGAGTTAGAATATTCAAAGAGACAACGGAATAACCTGATACTGTTAGATGTATTAGACGACATACCAACTAAGATAATTGATTCTTTAAATTTGGCAATAGATAGTTACCGTTCAGGTACTTACTATGAATCTAAGCAAGTCAGAGTAAACAATCTACCTAAAACTATGGAGATAGTACAAAACATACTATCTATTATCTTAGCATCAGATAGTACTAAACCTATTCAAGGGCCTGCAACTGAGTTAGGTCTAACCATGGGTTACAAGAATCAAATAGATGCTGTTAAGACGGGTGCTGAGATACTATCACTATGTCATGGTAAGTTATATGACATTGAATTAAATGACGATAGTACAACTATAATGCCTAAACTTAAACTAAGTGCTGATACTATGGATAAATTAAACTACCTACAATTCCTACCACCTATGTTGCAAGAACCTAATGACTGGATTTCTAATACTGATGGTGGTTGGTTATGGGAGCGTAAGTCTATCATCCTAGGCAAAGGTAACCATCACGAGGAATATCAAGCATATGATGTACTGAACACCCTGCAATCTATTGCTTGGACTATTGATATACCTACATACATCAATAATGAGAATCCTAATGAAAATATGGATAAATCACAGTACGATAGAGTTATTTCAGATAACCTAGGTAAGCCTTTCTACTTTGTATGGCGTTATGATAAGCGTGGTAGAAGTTACTCATCAGGTTATGACTTGAATGTTCAATCTAACGAGTATGGTAAGGCTATGATATCTTTGCACCATAAGGATTATATAACTAACCTTGATAACATTAAGATTGCTGTTGCTAATCATGCTGGTCATGACAAATTGACATGGCAAGGTAGAATTGATTGGTTTAATGCTCAGTTAGCCTTTGATGTTGATCAGTTCGATGAGCCTATCTTAGGACAGAAAGCATTAACTGCTTATTCTGATGCTAAGAATGGTTATAAAACTGGTTATGTTATGTCTATTGATGCTACTGCGTCTGGATTACAGATTATGTCTGCATTATCTGGGTGTAAAGATACCGCTAGAGTCTGTAATATGCTCAATACGGGTACTAGAGAAGATGTCTATCAAATGATAGCTAAAAAGATGAATATACTCTTAAATGGCAAATATGGAGTTAATAGGGGAGATGTCAAGAAACCTTGTATGACTCATTTCTATAACTCTTTGGCTACACCTGAAAGAATGTTTAACAAAGAACAACTAAAAGCATTCTATAGTACGCTAGATGGGTTAATGCCAGGTGCAATGGAAGTTATGGATGCTATCAATGAATATTGGGACTATGATAATGATGTACATCAGTGGTCACTTCCTGATGGTCATGTAGCCAGAGTACCAGTTACTGAGATGTCAGATGTTAGAATTGAGGTAGATGAGTTAGACCACCGAACATTCACGTATCGTTATAACAAGCAACAACCTTCAGATAATTATAGAAGTCTAGTTGCTAACATCGTACACAGCGTAGATGGTTATGTTGCTAGAGAGATGGTGCGTAAGTGTCATGATATGGGTATTGAGTTAGTACACATACATGATTGCTTCGTATTTAGTCCTGATTACTTACAAGCAGTAAGTCAAACTTATAGAGAAGTATTAGCAGATATTGCTGATAGTGATTTATTATCAGATATATTGTCAGAAATCAGTGGGGGACATGTTGAAGTTGTTAAACTTTCAACAAACTTATCAAAAGATATCCTTAATAGCGAATATATGCTATCATAATGAAACACAGTTAACTAATACGAATCTATCCCATTTATGGGGTAGGTTCTTATTTTTTTAATGAGGTTTTAGCCGTCCTCCGGACGGTTTTTTAAAGTATTAAAACTTAATCATTAAAAGTATAGATAGTATGCTTTTGACTGTAATTACCTTAAACCTTGGAGGGCTATGCTCGAATATTTCAAAGTACCTAAATGTACACACAAAGGTTGTATCAATAACCGCAATAGTAAATGTACTTTAGATAGTTTACCTATTGAACGATTTGCTGAACACTTAACCCATTTTCAAGATAGTAATGTTTGCTTAGTTAGACAACAAGTAAATGTATTTCGTACCGAAAATTTAATAGAGAACAAATAATGTCAAACCTCAGCATACCATCAGTTAAAAATTTAACATCAACAAAACAACAGAAAAATATCATAGATAGTACTGAAGAATCTATCTTAGTTAACGCAGTAGCAGGTAGTGGTAAAACTTCTACCTTAATGATGCTTGCAGATAAATACGACAAAGGTATTTACTTAGCCTTCAACAAAGCAATTGTTAAAGAGGTAGTACCTAAGTTACCTATGGGTTGGATATGTAAGACATTCAACTCATTTGGATTAGGTTTAGTTAAGCAACACTACCCAAGAAGTAGGGTGAATTTTAATAAATATAGTAAATACGCATACAATGCCTCTACAACATTAGCTAGCAAGCACATGTGTATGAATGGAAATATTTCAGACACCTCTTGGAAAAATACTTGTGACCATTTTCAGATAGGACATAACTTTATCACAGAAGCTAAGCAAATATTGAAAGCCGGTAAATTAGACACTTCTGAAATAAGTGGTGAGGATATGCTTCAGTATCCTATTGATAATGGCTGGAAATCTGATAAATTTGACATTGTCTTAGTAGATGAGTGTCAAGATTTAAACCCACAACAGATAGCGTTCTTAGCATGCATACCTACTAAGCGTATTATCTTTGTGGGAGATGCTAATCAAGCAATTTATGGCTTTAGAGGCAGTGACCCATTTGCATTAGATAAGATTAACAGCATGTACAACCCTGTTGAGTATGACATGACGCAAAGCTTCAGGTGTCCGAAAGAAGTACTACCAAGTGTTAGTCACATCGTACCTAATATCTTCAGTACTAAAACTGGAGGTAAAATACTTCACTCTAATTTGAAAGAAACAACTTACCCTGATGATTGTTTTATTATCAGCAGGACGAATAATAACTTAATTAAGTTAGCCTATAAATTCATCCTAAATAACGAACATTTCTCAATAGGTAGTGCATTCATTACTCAGCTAAAGAGAGACTTAAACAAAGCATTTAAAGACTGTACAAACTTAGCTGATATGCGTGCTAATGTGTGTAGACAGTACGACAGAGAATTATCTAAAGCTTCTGGTAATAGCTGGAGCACAAATAATACTGAAAATAAATATGATAGTTTATTATCTATTATTGACATGGCTAATACACCTGCTGATATCAATAAGTTCGTTAAGAAGTTATTGTTACATTCAGACAGTGCTAGCTGCAGAAAGCTAATGACTATTCACGCAGCTAAAGGTTTAGAAAATGATAATGTATATTTTATAAACGCTGATAGTTGTCAATATTTTAAAGATAGAGCTAGAAGTACATGGGAAGCTCAACAAGAAGATAATTTATATTATGTTGCTTGTACAAGAGCTCTAACTAATTTAATCTTTGTAAGTTAATAATGCAAATACTAGAATTTAATGAGATATATAAAAATATGTCAGTACTTTATCGTAAAGATAATGATATCTATGCTACGAGTGTAATTGAAACTTCACAAGGACATCCATCTATACCTATGATTAGGTTGAAAGGTGGATTTAACATTATATATGGAAGCCGAAATAAGCTCATATACGCAGATAACCCAACTAACCGTACTGAGTTATTGCTAGAGAATGAAACTATCCTTACAGACCTAAATACGGAGTAATTATGGGCAGATATTATGAAGGAGATATTGAAGGTAAGTTCTGGTTCGGATGTCAGTCATCAGATGATGGTGAATTCTTTGGAGCAGTACAAGAAGAACCTCAATTTGTGGAATATGTCATATATGCAAAAGAATTAGATGCTGTGCATTTAGGTATACAGCAATGTAAAGAAAACTTAAAAGGTTACTCACACATATTCAACAAAGCCTATGAGGGGACTTTAGACGAAGACCCTGGATGGGTAAAACTAAATGAAACTAAACAAAAAGAATTATATGTATGGTTTGCTAGGTTAGATATGGGCATGAGAATACTTATACACTTTATTAACAATCCTAAAGAAGATTGTTTATTTACAGCAGAATTTTAATAAGAAGGAGGCCACATGGCTAAAAATAGTAATCCAACACAAGCAGTACGCTTAGCAAACTACTTACAAAACGAAAATAGACACATTGACCCGTTAGAGGCGTGGCTACAGTTAGGTATTTATAGATTATCTGCCCGCATTTATGATTTACGCAAACAAGGTTTTAATATTATTACACACAGAAAAAATGTAATTAATATGTGGGATGAACAAATTCCTGTGGGAAACTATGAATTAAGAAGCGTACCTACATCATGGAATCCATAACAATATTACAATTACTAGTATTCAGCGCTGTAGCTTATTACATAGGCCACAGGTCTGGGCGTAAAGAAGGCTATTTAAAAGCTTATCGTACAATGCCAATAACTGTACTAGAATTTTCAAAAGAATTACAACTCAGAGAGGTTAGAAATGCAGAAAGAAATCCACCTACTAAAAAGCATTGATCAATACATCGATGTAAAAGGTAATATCTATGAAATGTCATCTAATGGAAATATTGATGATATAGGTGATTCACTTTTAGGTAATATTATCAGTGCTCCACAATCTTGGTGGAACCATCTATCAGCTTACGATACTCGTATTGCTGACATTATATTTGGAGGAATAGCAGATGATTACGTCAACAAGTGAATACATGACATATTGTAGTAACCAAGATAATGCTGGATATTCAAATGTTAAAACTACTATTAATGAACTCCTTGAAGATTTAGATGATTGGAAAGATAATGAAGTTGACTATTCTAAATATGCAGGTAGAACATTACTAAAGCCTGGAAAGAGACACCGTGGAGATTACCAGTATGCTAAATAGTACAAAGGTTAGTGAAAATATTAATAAAGTAGATGAAGAATCTTTGCAACTCATGGATTCTATGATTAAAACTTATAGTATAGAAGATTGTATTGTTATGTACTACACAGCGTTAAACGCTCTATCAATTATAGAGAATGACACCTGTATTAACTTACACAATCAGCTTATAGATATTAGGAATAGTGAAAGACAAACAGAAAAGGGGCACTAATGGGACAAGTTAAACGAATGCTCTACGAAGAGCAAGAACACGATGCACGTATGCGTGATATGGAACCTGACTTCGATGACTATGCATTAGCTATTAAAGCTAAAGAAAAGGATGATTATCGTGACTGGGAAATTGTAGATGCAAAAGGTGAACACTGTAAGGCATGTGAGCATTGTGAACTAACTAAAGACGCTTATGGTACTGGTGACAGTCCTACTATGCGTGAATGTACTGCTAATGACCCTACTGAGTGTCCTGGGTTAATGTGACTAGCTTAACCGCTACATCTTTATATAGGCATTTTGATAAAGATAAGAACTTACTTTATATAGGAATATCTTTAAACACCTTAAATAGACTAGGACAACATAGACGGAACGCTCATTGGTTCAAGAGTATTTCAGCTGTAACTATAGAACATTTCACTACTAGAAGTGAAGCTTTACATGCAGAAACTTCAGCTATTCAGCAAGAAAACCCATTACATAATATTAAGAATAAAAGACACCCTGCTGGCATTTTTTTAGAGAAATCTCGATTCGAGCGTTTAGAAAATGCTAAAGACGAATTAACACATAAAGTAACTACATTAAACGCTGTGTACACTAGTCAAGAAATCGCATCTGAACTAGGAATTCAACATAAACAAGTACGCGAATGTATAGACAAAGATTTACTTTCTGCGATAAAGACTAGAGGAGGTATTGGCCCTACTGGCATGGACACTAGAAAGTGGCTAATATCTGGTTGGGCTTACCTTGATTTTATAGAATTTCTAGAGAAAGTAGGAGTAGCCCCTTGGGATTGTGACTACAAAGTAGTCCTTGAAGACTTTGAATTTTAAAAAGGAGAATGAAGATGAATGAAGAACTAAAGGCGTTTGTACAAGCATACATCGATGGTGAAGATGTTGAGTATATTAATCATTATGAAAACAATAATGAATACTCTAAAGTTACATCGTTAGCTACCTTTG
>Ga0233443_1003705_pt1 | contig 10405 bp, 7 predicted proteins | sample SI_123_September_2_FD_182784 | JGI IMG/M metagenome (GOLD analysis project Ga0233443, IMG submission 182784) | Seawater microbial communities from Saanich Inlet, British Columbia, Canada - SI_123_September2016_200_MG | ecosystem: Environmental > Aquatic > Marine > Inlet | place: Canada: British... | reverse complement strand
TAAGAGGGAGTGAAGACTGAGCTAGTCCTTCATTAAAAGTGAGAACTGTATTCCAAAGTAAGAAACGTTGTTTCTCTGTTTTAGGTTTATTTTGTATTTGCTCTACAAGTTGAAAATACTTTTCTGATAAGAACCGGGCTTCATCCATTGATTTGTAACTTTTATATATTTTTGAGCGGATTTCATTTTTGGCAAATATTTGTATTGTAAAATACGTCAGACCTATGAAGGTTGATGCTGTGGATAAAAGCATAAAAATAATAAATATATTTTTATATAGCTTTAATTTTTTTAATAATGCCCACATATGTAGTTCCTATATTAGTTTATATGCCTTTAGTTCGTGAAATACGGTTTCAATGATTACTTTTATAATTACAATAGAAGGTATAGCTAATAACATTCCTGAAAAACCAAAAATAATGGACCCACCCATGACGCCCAAAATAACAACTAGAGGATGCAGGTTCACTGCTGATCCCAAAACAATAGGTTGGAAGATGCTATTATCTAATAATTGAGCCACAGCCACCACAGCAAAGACTGCTAGCATTAAATTATCTGTGGTAATGAAGGGGAGATAAGGGGAGATACTTTCTGTAATCAGAGCATAACAAAGCCCAACAATTAAACCAATGGCTGGGCCGAGAAAAGGAATGGCATTGGTGATGCCAGCAATACTGCCAATAACTATGGCCACATTGATTTCTAGTCCAATAACAATTAACCCCACACTGAGGGTGAGACCCACCAGGAAACACTCAAGAAGCGTACCTCGCAAATATTTACCTATGGCTGTATCCACTTCGTTCAGTACAGTTAAGGAGAGCTCAAAGTACTTGTTTGGTACCAGTCGAATAAAAAATTTATTAATTTCACCAGTATCAAATAACAAGAAGATAAAGACAAAAGGCATAATGAACCAAGTGGATAATGTATTTAATATTTTAACAATAAAATGAGAGTTTTGAGCTTTACTGCTACCGTCAGCATTTTTTAAAGCTTCAGTTTCTTTTTTATTATTTTTTTGAAGTGTTTCTTCTAAGATCACACCTGCTGTGGGTAGAAGCTTCTGGTTTTCCTCAAAATAATTATAATATTTGGGGTTAAACGTTTGGCCTTTGTACCCTTCTTTATATTTTAGTAATATTTTTTTTTGATCTTCGTTAAGTGAGAGCATCTCAAAGGCTTGAGTTTTAAAAGGCGCAATATCATCTTTTAAAAGTTCATAAATAAAGTTGCCTTTATCTGGATTTTCTTTGAGACCCATGACGCTAATATATTTTTCATTCAGTTTGTACTTAATACGAACAATTAATTCTAATTGATCTTTCTCATTTGGCAGAGAACTCTTAATCTGACGTGTGCCCATAACAAGTCCGGCAACGATAAAGCAAAATAATATAAGAACTTTGGGGCCATGGGGAAGCCATGAGACTCTAACTATATTTATAACTGGACGAAATAGGTAGGCAAGAACTCCACCAATAATTGAAGGTAAGATTAAAGACCTTAGAGACCAGAATAAAAATAGAAATACAGAGATAGCAATAACTGAGAATGCAGCATAAACAATGACATTACGTCTTTTTTGTTCCAATTTTTGTTGTTTATCAGCCACTACTTCTCCCTACAATTTTTTAGAAGTTGTGTTGTTTTCTTTAAGCGTTCACCAACAAATAAGGAAAGTGATTGAAATATTAATGATGAGATTTCTGGTTCCACCTCTATAAACTGTTGCAGATCACTTCTGAATAAAGAAAATGCCATTGTTGGCTCTAGGGCCCTAGCGGTGGCAGATCGAGGAGAGTTATCTAGTAAAGCCAGCTCTCCAAGGAAGTCTCCCGTATTGAGTTCAGCTACAAGTATTGGCGGGCCCTCGGTGTTAGGTATCTCAATACCCACTTTTCCACTTTCAACAATAAAAAGTGCCGCTCCAGGTTGGTTAAGCTCAAAAAAGCATTCTCCTTCGGAGTAAAATCGCTTATGGAGTATTTGCTCCACTTGGATCACTTGTTTTTTACTTAGGTTGCTAAAAAAGGGGATGTCCCTGAGAAATTCGATTTCAGTTTTTTTCTTTTGACGGTCTTTATTGTTAAATATATTGCCCCAAAATACTTCTAAGTCGCTAAACATATTTGTTGCCTTCTTCTGCTGTTGTTAATCTGCTGTGTATACAGAACTATCGGAAATAAGTGGGGAAATATAAAAAAATCTATTTATTCTCGTACTTTGGGCTGGCATGTGATTTATTGTTATGTTGTCAAAAACCTGACTAATGTCACTAAACGATAGTGATTCTCACTTAGATTTCAAGAGTGTTTTTGTATTGTAAATAGATTTAAGCAGCAGCATTATCGCCTGATGGATTTAGAAATGTACAAAAATTATGAAGTGGAGTCCTTTGAGGGCGAAGAGTTTATCTTGGAACGCCTTGCAGAGTTTGGCTTTTCAAGGGGACAGAGCTTTCAATTGGTGGGGAGGTCTTTGTTTGGTCAGCCTTATATAGCGAAAATTGGAAATTTAAAGGTAGCTCTAAGAGCAGTTGAGTTAGAAAGTATTAAGGTCAAAGTTTAATTATGAAAAAAGTCGCTTTAGTGGGTCCACCGAATGCTGGGAAAACAAGTTTATTTAACTGGTTAACAGGGTCAAATTTTAAAACTGTAAATTACCCTGGAGCCACTGTAAATTTTTTCAGGGGTGATGCTCTTGAGCAGTATGGTTTTGCATGTGAATTTATAGATACGCCCGGCGTGTACAGCTTGTTTCCCAAGTCTCAAGATGAGGAGATTACGCAAAAAATCCTTATTGGAGAGAACTCGGAGGTTTCTCCAGATCAGGTGATTGTGGTTATAGATGCTACTCAGTTTGAACGACACCTAAATATATTCCACCAAGTATCCGCTTTGAATATTCCAACAATTGTGGCTGTGACCATGCTTGATATATTGAAAGAAAGTGGTCAGAGTATTGATTTAAATATTTTATCCAAAGAATTAGGCGTTCCCGTTGTGGGTATTGACGGTCTTTTGGGTGGTGGTGTTCAAGAACTTATGGACTCTGTAGCTGGACGTGAGTCAGAGAAATCTTCGCAAATAGAGCCCGAAGCATTGCAGAAATGGACACAAGAAATTTTTACGGAATTTGGTTTAGAGAACAATAGACTACACAAGTTAAGTTTTATTGATTGTAAAAGTAAAAGAAATTGGCATCACTTAAAAGTGACAGATAAGTTGGACAAGTTTTTATTACACCCTATTTTTGGTTTAGTATTTTTTGTTGTTGTGATGTCCCTGCTATTTACTTCCATATATTCTTTTTCCGTTCCACTTATGGATTTTGTGGATGCTGGATTTTCTAGCCTGAGCCAGTATATCTTAGTGGCAGGTGAGCAGAGTCTGTGGGCTCAATTTTTGGCCGACGGAGTTGTCACTGGCTTTGGGGCGTTTTTTATTTTTGTACCTCAGGTGGCCATCTTATTTTTTGGTTTAATTCTATTGGAGGACACTGGGTACTTAGCTCGAGCAACAACATTAGTAGATAGACCTCTCTCGCTTTTAGGTATGAATGGAAGGTCTTTTGTACCTTTATTGTCAGGATATGCCTGTGCTGTTCCTGCAGCCATGGCCGCTAGGACGATTACTAATAAGAAGGAGAGGCTGTTAACCTTATTTGTTTTGCCATTAATGAATTGCTCGGCGAGGCTTCCCGTTTATGCATTGCTATTGACCTTCTTTTTCACAGGAAAACCCATGTGGTATGGAGGCGTTGCCCTAGCCGCTATTTATTTTTTGAGCATAATAGTTGGAGCACTGGCAGCATTGATTTTAAGACGTTTTATTAAGGATAGCGGACAAAGTCTATTTATGATGGAACTGCCTCTTTATAGGAGGCCTCGAATTATGCCTGTATTATCCCAAGTATTGGCCAAAACTAAGTTTTTTGTGAGAAAAGCAGGTCCTATTATCTTTGCCCTTTCCTTAGTGATTTGGGTGACCAGTGTGTTTCCAAATTATGAAATGACGGATGATGTACAAAGGTTGCAGTCAAGTTATATTGCTCAGGCAGGACACCTTATGGAGCCAGTGTTTGAGCCTATGGGAGTGGACTGGCGAGTGGGAGTTGGCATAATTTCAGCTTTCGCGGCTCGCGAAGTTTTTGTTTCCGCTCTTGCCCTTGTGTTTAACGTCACAGAAGAGAACGCCATAGGTGGCGACGGTTCGGAAGAAAGCGTCGCAGCCACATTGTTAGAAAAGATGAAAACAGCAAAACTGGCAAATGGTGGTTTGATATTTACCCCAGCTACAATCATAGGTTTAATTATATTTTTTATGATTGCCCTCCAGTGCTTAGCTACAGTGGGTGTAATTTACCAAGAAACTAATAGTGTTAGATTTACAGTGTTTCAGCTGGTGAGTTTTAATGTGGTGGCTTACTTACTGGCTGTGGGTGTACAGATTTTTGCATAAGAATTTCTACCTTTTTCAACAGAGTTGAGTTAAAGTTTTTGTATGGCACTTTCAAATAAGCCCTATAAGGGCACTCGAGATTTTTTTCCTCCAGATATGCGTATTCATAACGCTATTTTTTCCAGTTTATCTAAGGTAGTGGAAAATTATGGTTATGAACAATATAATGGCCCAATGCTAGAGTCCTTCGATCTTTATGCTGCTAAGACAGGTGAAGAAATTGTAAACGCTCAGCTTTATCACTTTGAAGATCGTGGAAAAAGAAGGGTGGCTGTGCGCCCAGAAATGACGCCTACATTAGCTCGAATGGTTTCTCAGCAGGTACAAGAATTACCTAAACCCATACGCTGGTTCAGCCTCCCTAATTTATGGCGCTATGAGCGGCCTCAGAGGGGTCGATTAAGAGAACATTGGCAATTGAATGTGGATTTACTGGGGGGCGACACTCGCTTGGCTGATAGTGAAATTTTATCTCTAGCTTTTAACTTGATTAGTGAGTTTAAAGGTCAAGAGCACATTCAAATTCATATAAACCATCGTGGATTGGTAAATTTTGTTTTTCAAGACCAATTGGGTTTAAGTGCTGAACAGGCTCTACAGGTTTCCAAAGCTGTGGATGCACGACCAAAAATTGGCGAGGCAGCTTATGAAAAGTGGTTATCTGATCAAGGTGTAAATAGTGATCAAGCTATAAAGCTAGAAGCATTTTTTAAATCTGATTTTACAAGTTTATGTGAGAATTACCCCTGTGAAGCCATAGATGATCTTAAGGCTATTTTTAAAAACTTAGAATGCTCGGAGGCTCATAAAGTTTTAATTTTTGACCCAATGATTATGCGAGGCCTTGATTATTATACGGGCTTGGTTTTTGAGATCTTTGATACTTCTCCAGAGAACAACAGAGCTATGTTTGGTGGGGGACGATACGATAATTTGATTGGTCTTTTTGGAAAGCATCAGCTCTCTGGGGTGGGTTTTGGAATGGGCGATGTTACTTTGAGAAATTTTTTAGAAACTCATAAACTTATGCCCGCCATTCAGGCTCCTATCGATTATTTTGTGGCGTTAACAAATAAGGACTATTGGTCTTATTCCCAGCAAATATGTAAGGTTTTACGAGTTAAAGGCCATAGTGTATATGAGGCTTTAAGTGATGTTAAGCTTGCCAATCAATTTAAGCAGGCCCATAAACTGAATTCTAAATTTGTTATTATTGTTGGTGAAGACGAGGTGGCTCAAAAACAGTTTCAGCTGAAAGAGTTGGCCACTGGAGAGCAAAAAACATACGCCTTGAGCGAGCTCGAGGCCTTGGACTAACTCACAATTTCTAAATTACGGAGCATTCTTGTTTTTTCAGTTAACAGGTGAACACAAAAATGCTCAAACATGCGGTGCTCATTAAAAATTAAGCAATAAGCCTCCATTTCTATTTTTTTAACAGCCACACTCAAAGGCTCAAACATGCGGTTCTCGCCCTTCGGGCTGCGATCCGAACTCGCTTTGCGCGCGGCTGTTAAAAAAATAGAAATGGAGGCTTATTGCTTAATTTTGAACTCCGCTCCGAACTCGCTTTTTGCGCTCACCTGTTAACTGAAAAAACAAGAATGCTCCGTAATTTAGAAATTGTGAGTTAGTCCAAGGCCTTTGTCTGGTTGCTAGAGTTGTTATGCCTGTGCTTGTATTTTAGTATAAGTGTATGAAAACTTTTCTTATTTTAGAAAATAGCCAGCATGATTATGGAGTTTTAGAGAGAACAATTCTTAAAATTGATTCTGAAATTAAAATTGAGCATTTTACTCATGCCTCAGAGTTGTATAAGTGGATCAAGTTACAGGTAGAGGAAAAACGTAACAATGAAGGCTTTGTTAGTCCTCAGGTTTTATGTGTTATTTCTGATTACCAGTTGTTGGAAAATATTAGTTTAGGTTTACTTGATAAAATTCAAAAAATGTTTATTCATGAAGGGTTTACTGATGAGAAGAAGCCATGTGGCTTTGTGATTACAGCATTTGAAAACGTTGATTTTAATTTAAATGATTTTATTCATCCTAATATCTATAATATTCTATACAAACCTTTTGATGCTCTTCTAACTGAAATTTCGTTGAAGATTGCTATTAAGGGTAGAGGCAGGATTGAGCATGATCTGTTTACTTACCAGACGAAAGCTGAAATAGAAATTTTAAAAGATATTAAAACCACTGCAATCACAGAGCTTGGGTTTCGTACGGAAAGTGCTCGTGAAATAGCCCTGGGAAAGAAAGCTAGGTATTATAGTTCTATATTGGATTCAGAAAATTTAAGTTACTTTTTTGCCTATTGTACAAAAAATAAATCAGTGAAGAATGAAGAGAATAAGTTTATAAGTTCATTTAGTTATTTTGGAACATCTAAGAGACATTTGAGTGCGATACGTAGGTTTGTGCGATCGCATGATGACCATAAAGAGCTACCGTTAGAAAATAATGAAGCTAAGGTGTCGCCTCGGCAATTTATTTTTATTTCTGCTGAAGTGGATAATTACAGCACATTTAAAGGTCACATTGACGAGAATTACTTGGACGTGGAGATTAAGTACTATAGTCAACCTTTTGGTTTTTACGAATCATTGGATAAGAGTTTATTAGATGGCTCTGATCATACAGGCTACGTGGATATGCTTCCCGTGAGAAATGAAATTGTGTTGGAGTTGAATAAAACAAAAACTAGAATTTTAAATATTTATGAAGGTGACAAGCCTTTTTCTGATAGTGACCAATTTTTTAATAAATCTTTAAAAGAAATTAAAGAAGATGATAATTTTGTTAAATTTCTTTTTAACAAAAAAGATGGAGTAAAGGTCATCCAGTTTATGCACACCCCTGTAAAGAATACTATAATACTAAGTATTTCAGACATGGAGAAAACACAAGTTGATTTGGTAGATTGTTCTGAATCTATAAATGCAGACGGAGACACAGTTTTTGAATTTAAAATAAAACAGCATGTTGCTGATGCTTCTGAGGGGAGAATGACAACTAACTTCTCTCGAGTGGATGCTATTTTTGTTGATAAATCATATATTTCAGAGCAGGGGTTTTCCACCTTTAGAAATATGATGAAAACTTTAAAAACACAATTTGAGCATTTAAGGTTTATTGTTGTATCGGAAACTCCTATCAAGTCTTATGAGCATTTACAGAAGCATATTGAATTTGATGACTATATAGCCTTACCTTTTGATTCCTTTTATCTTGTGCGTACCTTAAAACAAATGATTCCTCATTTGGTTCAAAAAGGAAAAAATTATTTATCTAGGGAAGGTATTGAGTATGAGGTAGTCATTCAGACGGCCTTACCGGTAAGTATTAGTCAAATCTCAGAGTGTCATGTGAGCTTGTCTTATACACGGGCCTTGAAGGTAGGTGATGTGCGACGCTTTGCTTTGTTTGATGCTAATATTGAAAATTTGCCAGAAATTTGGGGTATGTGTAATCATACAGACAAGGTTTCTGATGGTGAGTACCGTAATGATTTTATTTTCTTTGCTCTTAAAGATGTGCATCTTAGCTTTATTCGTCAGTGGATTAAAAAGAACTACATAGAGGCTAAAAACAAAAGCTAACAAATGGATAAAGGAAAAAAAGGCACACAGGAGCTGTGTACCTTTTCATCATTGATCAGATAACATTTGATTCTACTAATATAAAACTAATTTATTTTTACAGTTACAGCATGGAATTTACGATTGTGATAATAAAGATCTAGGGTGACCACACCGTCTCTTGAGAGTTTATTTTGTCTAACTTCAATGACAAACTTATTTATGTTTTGATTTTGTCCATAGCCAAAATTCTGATAGCATTCCTGGGGGTAGTTATATGAGTTACGTCCACCTTGTTGATTATTGATATCTTGATATCTGAGGGCTAAAATACCTTCGGGGCCATCTGGTCTGAATTTACCACAGATCACAAGTGGTCTGTTTATTGAATTCTTTAGATTGTCTTTAAAATCAATTTTAAGAACAGCAGGTGTTGCATTGAATACACCCTCAGTATTCAATTCAATTGTGAAGTACTCATCGATTCTAGTGCAATCGCCGCCAAGCCCTGTACTGAAGCATACGCCTATGTCTCTCAAGAAGTTTTGATAATAATCCTGATTGATCAATGAACCAATGCGAGAATCTGCTGCTGACCAAGAAGCATGGCCTCTTTCACTTTCGCTCACATCACAATCTGAATAATAATCCCTATTTGGACCGTTATAAGAATTTTCATCATCACAGTATGTGTTAACATTGCTTGAATCTGAACGTGGAGAAGAATCTTTATCACAAGAGATCATTAGAGCTGAAACAGCGATCATAGCTATAAAGATAAATAATCGAGTAAGGTTAGATTTCATTTTTTACGTCCTTCTTTAGTTTTATACACCTCCTTATTACAAGAACGAGGCCACATGCGGTAAGTATCTGTAATTACTAAAACTGGCTGATTTTTTTTGGGGTAAAAACTATGTTGAACTCAGTTTTTGAAAAAATTATATGTCGTTTTTGTAGACGAGAGAGACAAGGAGGGGCTAAGAAGCCTGAAGTTAACTAGCGAAACATCTAGCTTCTCTAATGAGCGTGATGGTTAAAACTAAATTTAAATTATTGAGATCTTCTAATTAGTCAAGACAAATGATGGATAGAAGATAGGGGTAGAGATTACCTGTGGGGAAGTGCAGGGGGATTTTGAGAGTTGTAAATACAAATGACTATCTGAACTTAATTCAGATATGTAAAATAAATACGGACTCTTAGAAAAGATAGACAGTTATGATCCCTTGAACTAAACCTCTACTATGCCATCAAAAAATCATTCAGATTTTCGCTCCATCACTAGAGAAGCTATTCGACAGATTCCTAAAACGTGGCAACGTTTTGGGGGGGGCTACATTCAACAGGTCTCAAAGCAGGAGCTGATTTTAGTAAATGTGCTGGCAGTTTTAGTAGGTATTGCCACGGGCTATGCCGCTATTTTGTTTCGGAAATTGATAGGTTTTTTACAAAATATAATCATGTATCAGAAAATTGGATTTGATTTAGCAGATCCTATTCAGCACACTTTGGGGTTTTGGATTTTAGCTGTGGTGCCATTGGGGCTTGTTGTATCCACCCTCATTACAAGGTGGTTTGCTGCTGAAGCCAAAGGGCATGGTATTCCAGAGGTTATTGAGGCTGTTCGTACCCGTGGGGGGCGTATACGAAAACGTATTCTAGCAATTAAGGCACTGTCCTCTAGTGTGACTATTGCCACAGGCGGATCGGTAGGGCGAGAGGGCCCCATTGTATTGATTGGTTCAACAATAGGTTCGGCATTTGGTCAGTTATCTCATTTGAGCCCCCGTTTAATTAAAACACTTGTTGGTTGTGGTGCCGCAGGAGCCATTTCTGCCACTTTTAATACCCCCATTGCTGGAGTTATTTTTGCTGTGGAAGTTATTATTTTAGAGTTGAAGACCAAGTCTTTTGTTCCATTGGTAACGGCATCCGTTTTTGCAGCTGTGGTTTCTCGATATTATCAGGGAAATGCACCGGCCTTTTTTGTTCCTGAGTACTCACTCAAGGGACCTTCTGAGCTGGTATTTTATTTTGTTTTAGGATTACTTTCGGGGATAGTTGGCGCTTGGATCATTCGTATTGTTTATGGAATGGAAGACCTGGTGTTGAAATTAAAGATTCACTTTTTGTTAAAGCCAGTTTTAGGTGGGTTGATTGTAGCAAGTATAGGGTTGTATTACCCGCAAATTTTTGGTGTAGGGTACGATACTATGACCCAGGTTTTGCAACAGAATCTCAGCTTATCGCTGATTTTAACTTTGTTAATTTTGAAACCATTAGTTATGAGTATCACTCTGGCAGTGGGTGGTTCGGGTGGGGTATTTGCACCATTGCTTTTTATTGGTGC
>Ga0233443_1003684_pt1 | contig 10462 bp, 9 predicted proteins | sample SI_123_September_2_FD_182784 | JGI IMG/M metagenome (GOLD analysis project Ga0233443, IMG submission 182784) | Seawater microbial communities from Saanich Inlet, British Columbia, Canada - SI_123_September2016_200_MG | ecosystem: Environmental > Aquatic > Marine > Inlet | place: Canada: British... | reverse complement strand
TAACGACTCTTCTTCATTATCATTCTCCTTTTTGCTTCGCATTATGCCGGAGAACTCTAATTTACAATGGTCCTATTTTAAGGGAGGGTTACAAAACCAAACTCAGTATGACAAAAGGGGCAGGGTGACAAAGGGCCTCAGCATGACAAAAGGGCTCAGCATGACAACATTGGCCCTACGCCTGGTAGAAAAAATGGGGTGAGCGACGGGATTCGAACCCGCGACCGCTCGGACCACAACCGAGAGCTCTACCAACTGAGCTACGCCCACCATAATATCTATAGTATCAAACAAAAATATGAAGGGCAGATTTTAATCTATCCCTAAGCCTTTGTAAAGAAAATGCTAGCTATCAGGCTGCTGAAAAACTCTTTCGCGTGTCATTCTTGAGCGAAGCGAAGAATCCCGCCTCTTGTATTATAAGGAACGATCCTTCGTCGCCGGAGCCTGCCCTGAGCCCAAAAACGAGATCCTTCGCTTTACCCGTTCCGGGCATGAGAGCAATGGTTAAATATCACACCTCAAGGATGACAGCGGGCGAAGGGGCACCTTGAGGATGACCGTTTTGGGAGTTTTTCAGCACTCTGTTATTTGATGACTCGAAGGTGGTTGCGGTCGCGTTTGCCCCCGGTTTGAGGTCCGCTGGAAGGTTTGCCGCTGGATTTCATCGATTTCAGCTGGGGTTTTTCTGCTGGGGTTTCCGTAGCCTGCTCAGCCAGGTTCACATCTTCTGGAATGCTTTCTTCCCATACCTGGCCGTTTTTCATATTGGGGTCGTAAATCGCCCATACTGCTTCAAAGGGGAGGATGCATTTATGGGGCCTGCCGTTGAAGGCCAATGTTGCAAAAATTCCCTCTTCTGTTATCTCAATCGGGCGCCTGAAATTAAGGTTGAATACCAGATTCAAGGATGAATTGTTTTTATGGCTCGCTGGAACATCGACTTCCGGATGCCTCGAGTCCAGACAAACCATGGCATCGTCTATTTCCAAAAGGTATAAAAGAAAATCATATTTCTTTTTATTCAAGCTATCCATCTGATTAATTTAACATAAATGGGGGAGGGGTTAAAGGGGCGGACGGTGAACATACCCCTTCATGCCCCGAAGGGGTAATAAGGGGGATTGAGGGGGTTGCCGTTATTTTTGTGATTTATCTACCCGTGCTCACTGGGTTCGGCGGCTCGCCGGCAACGCCTTGTGGTTGCCGGTAAAGAGGGGAAATGCTACCATGCGCTTCGTTTCCATTAAAGATATTGAATTAAAACAGTTATTCAGGGGGCCGATATGGCAGTTAAGGGATTGAGATGGCTGGGCGCGGGGCTGGTCATCAGCATTTTAGCATTGGGTGGAGTTTGTAGCGCGGAAGGTTCTAAAACCGTTGAGGTGTGGAAGAAGCTTTTTACGGTTGTTAATGGAGATGGAATAGATTCAAACACTACCTTTCTCATTACCCGTGATGGAGTCGTTGTTGTGGATACCCGTGTCACCCCGATGGAGGCAGACAAGGTGCTGAAAGAAATCCGCAAACAAACGGATCTTCCTATCCTTTACACGATCAACACGCATTATCATGGGGACCACACTTTTGGTAACCAGGTATTTAAAGATAGCAAAGCCATTATTGCCCATGAAAATGTTCGTAAGACCTTGTTCGGCCCCTCCGGCAAGGCTCATCTGGATTTTTTTAAGACCATGGATATTCCTGGAATGGATGAAACGGTTATTACCCTGCCCAATATAGTCTTTAAGGATAGAATGGAAATCTTTGTCGGCGGGTATAATCTAAGGTTGATCCATGCACGTGGGCATACGGATGGGGACTTGTTCATCTATATTCAGGAGTTGAAAACCATTATTACCGGTGACCTGGTTTTCAACGGAAAAATTCCTTACATGGGCGATGCTTATGTGGAGGACTGGATTTCTTCTTTGAATTATCTGGATGATTTCGATGCGGAAATATATATTCCGGGCCACGGCGCACCGGGCGGCAAACCGGTATTTTTAGCGATGAGGAATTACCTGCTCAGCCTTAAAGGAATGGTTCTCAATCAGCTGGAAGAAGGCAAATCCCTCAAGGAAACCCAGGACATAGTAAGGCCGGCTTTAACGGAAAAATATAAAACCTGGAAAAACCTGGACTGGCTGGACGCGAATATTGAGCGTGCGTACCTGGAATACAATTCAAAATAAGGCAACGAGTCTAGATATTGCACGGGTGTTTTGCTCAGGATTTTGAAGATATTATAAAATCACCCTCACCCCAACCCTCTCCCCTCAAAGGAGAGGGAGCAAAAAGTTCCTTCTCCCCTGGAGGGAGAAGGCTAGGATGAGGGGGATACATAAGATTAATTCCCTGTTTGTTCATACAATATGCGAGCTAGGCGTGCGTTCTAGCCAATTTTATTTTGGGACTTTTTCTTCCGCGAGATTTTTAAGGTGTTTGCTGAACCCCAGCATAAAGAGGGTTGCCCCGAACATTTCAGATCCTTCCTCAATGCCGATCAACAGGCGACCGTAGTCCAGCCCCATCGGGTCCACAATGCTTTTAGCCAGTCCTTCGAGCAGGATAACTGAGACCCAGAAAGCCAAGGCCACAAACATTGTGATAAGGATTCCCCATGAGTAGCGGAATTTTTTCAAAAAGAAGCGGCTGAGAAAAATGACCACAGCTAAAATGAGTGGGGCATAGAACCACAACCATTCGTGGATGAAGTGAAAGACCGTTGCCTCGGGGAATTCCCTCCGGGTCAATCGGATAAAATTTTCGTGGATGCCGACACAATCATCCAGACCGATATAAAAATAAACGCCGGCGACCATGTACCAGGGTAGTTTGTTTTTCCAACTGGCTTCCTTTCCGCAATCGGCCCAGGCCGTTATCATCACAAGCAGGCCGAGAATATAGAGCTGGATGGCAGAAAAATGGGTGCCGTAACCCTGTTCGGCGTTCAAATTCCAGTGAAAGTTCTCAGGGTCGATGAACCACATCACTTGTAGCGCGCATTCCACAGCGATCAAAGAAGCAAAAAAGTAAAATCGATGAGGAGTGCCGGTGGACAGCTTGCTCAAGGTTCCCAGATGGCGTTCGCGAAACGGGGTATTCAGCATTCCTCGTACGGCAAGCATTATCAGAAGCAGGGCCAATGGATTGTTCAGTCTTCTCCCCGGAAGAGGAAAAGGGAATGAAACTCCAAACTGGCTACTCAAAAAAATTACCAGAAGGACAGCGAGGTCCACCCAGATAATAACTTGTACCAGCTTGTCCAGTTTATGTTTTGTCGATTCAGTGAGTGGCAAGAAAATGTCCGGTTAAAAGAGTCAGGGTTTGCCTATGAGTTGATACGGTTTGAAAGCCGCATTCATTTCATGAATAATTTTCTGCTCAGGAAATCTTTTCAGCCAGGCCTGACTGTGCGCTTTTTTTATAAGCAGTAAAGCGTCCGGGTGCTGTGAAATTTCCTGTGGTGCAGTTCCATCGAATACTTCTTTCACTGGCAAGTCCAGATAGTAACGCAAATCTTCACGGGCTTTGCCGTAATTAAGCAGAGGCCGGTTTCCGGCAAACTGTTTTATTTTTTGGGCGAAAGGCCGAAACGAAGTATGTTCGTTAACGATTCTGGCCGCCGGACCGTGAATCCCCAAAAACAGGAGAAAAGCCCAACCCGCTATCAGCCCGGTCATTTGTACTCCTGAACATTTACGCAGGGCTTCCCGAAGGTATTGCGAAAAAATTAACATACCCCATGCCCCCATAGCAAGGAGAAGGCCCGAGGGCCGGTGTTTGTCATAAAGCAGTTGTGCCATCCAGCGGTCCCGGGAATTTAGAAAAGCCGAGAAGGAATCGAAATCCAGGTTGGGAAGCAGGGCAGTAAGAATCAAAACCAGCGCTAAAACCGTCATCATACCCATTATGATCCATGTGGGGAAAGACATGCCTCTGTTGATGGCAGAATTTCCGGAACCAAACCGCGAAAAAAATACGGCCAGGATGATTGCCCCCATGGGATAGAGAGGAAGAAGGTAGTCACCCCTTTTCCCCGGGAAAAGTGAAAGAAAAATAAATAATGTCGCCAGGGCGATGGCGCAGAATTTCCAGGGTGTATCCCGGTGTTTCATTCCATGCCAGATTGCGAACGGCAGGAACAGACTCCAGGGAGCCATGCCGCCAAGAATTTGCGGAATATAATAAAAAAACGGTTTGCGATGAATTTGTATGGCCTCGCTTCCCGATATCCGGCCCAGGGTCTCCTGATAGATCATGGTAGAAAATTCTTTTCCGCCATCAAGCATTCCAAATGCCAGCCAGAGTCCTGCCATCCCGAGTGGTAGCCAGAAGAGGTGTGCCCAGGGAACAGAGTAGGTTTTAAAAGTCCGGCTGAAAATAAATATCGCCAGCAGGGGAAACAGCCACCCTAACGGTCCTTTGGTCAGCACAGCCAGGCCCACTGCTATGCCAGCCAGCCATTTAAGCCAATTGCCTTGTTTTTCATCGCGTGTCAGTTCCCATAACGCGACAAAGGCGAGAGTGATGAAAAAAGTGAAAAGCATATCGATGCGGGCATGGCTCCCAAGATAAGCAAATCGCCAGCAGGTTGTGATGATCAATCCTGCAAGACAGCCGATAACCGGAGAAAACTGGCGCATGCCGAGCAAGGTGGTGAGGAACACGGTTCCTATACCGGCTAAAACCGAAGGAATTCTCAGCGAGATTTCGTCCACCTCGCCCAGAAGTTTTGATGATAAAAGCCCGGACCAGTAAAACAGTGGCGGTTTGGTACGTAGTTGCTCCGGAGTGATTTGGGGAATCCAGATGTTTCCGCCACGTATCATGTTGACAACGGGCACTCCTTCACGCGCTTCTCTTTTGGACAGGTCGGAATGGAAAATGGACCAGGAAAAAAGAAACGCCGCCAACAGGACGGGGCCCATCAAAAGGTATGGGTCTAATTTTCTATCATCAAGATTGCGGGAAAGCATAAGGGTAGAAATATGCGGTGCGGGTAATTGCGGAGAGCCTCCGCCAGCAACCGTGCTCTCGGCTTAAAAGTTCTTGCCCAGTTTACCCCTTCGGGGCATGAGAATAATGATGGGTTTATCACAGCCACCGGCGGTTCGCCGGGGCTAGTGGGCGGAGAACCTCCGCTGGTAATTGGCCTGGCGTTTAACAGTGCGCCAAAGGATTTATTTCGGCCAAACGGGTTATTGCCCGCTGGCCCCACGCCTAGTGGAGCAGGCCTTTCTTTTTCCAATAATCCCGAAGCGAGGTATTTGCGTCCAGACAGGTATCCAGATACGTGTGATTCGAGGGAATCATCGGCATGACATGGCCGTGGCTCTTGTCGTTGTAAGGATACTTCACATCCAGGACATAAGGACCCTTGTGCTTAAGCATACGCTTCAAGGCCGGTACAATATCTTTCGGATCGGAAATGCTCTCTGACTTGATTCCAAAAGCGTGCGCCACTTCGGCAAAGTTGGCATCGCCGATGAAAGTGTGGCCGCGAATGGATTTATAAAAACGGTCTTCCCATTGAGCTACCATTCCTAGATGGGCGTTGTTAAGAATAATATTTTTAACCGGAATATTTTCTATTTTAAGCGTTTGCAGTTCTTGAATGTTCATCAGAAAACTGCCATCGCCCTCTATGTTGATAACCTGCCGATTGGGAAACGCAACCTGGGCTCCCATAGCGGCGGGCAGTCCATACCCCATTGCTCCTAAGCCGGATGAACATAACCAGTTATTGGGTTCGTCAAAATCCAGAAACTGAGCCGCCCACATCTGGTGCTGGCCGACACCTACGGAAAAAATAGCGTCATCATCCGAAAGTTTGTTGACTTCGCTGATTACAGACTGCGGAACGATTTCTCCCTTTTTAAGTTTGAATTCCAGGGGGAATTCCTTTTTCCAGTCATTCAGTTGTTTTACCCACGGTTTGATATCTTTTTTGGGCTCCGCATAGCCGTGGATAATTTTCAACGCCTGCTTGACATCGCCCTGTATGGGAATATCTACCAGAATATTTTTGTTGATCTCCGTTGGGTCGATATCAATATGGATGATCTGCGCATCTTTACAGAATTCTGCCAGTTTACCGGTTACCCGGTCATCAAAACGTACTCCTGCGGCGATAACCAGATCCGCATGGTTGATAGCAATATTGGCGTAAACCGCCCCATGCATTCCCAGCATGCGCAAAGAAAGCGGATCGTTGGAAGGGAACGCTCCCAAACCCATTGCCGTAGTGGTGACGGGGATGCCGGTTTTTTTCACCAGGGCTCGCAGTTCTTGTGAAGCCCCACTGCTCACGATGCCGCCTCCCGCATAAATTATGGGACGCTTTGCGGTTTGGATAGCATGAGCCGCTTTTTTGCATTGCAGTACCGAGGGTTTTAAATTTGGCCGATAGCTGGGGCAATCGAATGTAACGTTAAAATCAGCAATTCCTTCCTGCTGTTGAATATTTTTAGGAATATCCACAAGAACCGGTCCGGGTCTGCCGGTCCGTGCAATATGGAACGCATTATGAATGACCTCCGGAATTTCCGCGACGTTCTGGATCATATAGCTATGCTTGACCAGCGGGAAGGTGGCCCCCATGATATCTGTTTCCTGGAACGCGTCACTGCCTAACAATGTACTGGCGACCTGACCGGTGATGGCGACAATGGGAATGGAGTCCATCTTCGCATCAATAATTCCGGTAATCAGGTTGGTGGCTCCGGGACCCGATGTTGCCATGCAGACCCCAACTTCCCCGGTAGCACGAGCGTAGCCGCCTGCTGCGAAGGCACCGCCCTGCTCGTGGCGAGGCAGGACCATACGGATTTTTGGAGCCAGGGTCAAACCCTGATGAATTTCCATGGAAGTTCCACCCGGATAGCCAAATATAACCTTGACCCCTTCGTTCCCCAGGGCTTTAACGATGACATCCCGACCCTTCATGGGATTGCCTAAGGATTTCGGAGATTTCTTGATGGAAACCAGTTTCTTTTGTGCGCTCTTTTTAGTAGCCATGATGAAAAAAACCTTAGCTGAAATGACCCTTGAAGTCAAATTCAATTGGTCCTCAAGCTCTTTTTAGTCAGGGTTTTATGGGGAATAGGGGACTTATTTCAAGAAGTCGTGGACCCACCCAGGGCTTTCAGGATGATCCCCTCACGCAGGCTGTATTCGCTGACCAGCAGGGGGTCGCATTCAAACATCTGCATCGTTTCTAAAACGATTGCGGTTCCCGCTATGATCAAATCTTCCCGACCCCGCTCAAGAGGTTTTAAAGCCAAGCGTTCGTTGAGGGACTTTCCTTTGAGGTCGTGGATCAGGGTGTCGATATCCTGTCTGGATAATAAAGCACCATGAATTTTTTCGGGATCATAAGGGTAAATATTTTCTTTCAAGGCGGCGAGTGTCGTGACGGTTCCCGCTGTACCGATCAACACCTGTGGCATAAAGGCCGAGAGTTCTTCCTTGATCGCTTGCAATTCGTTTCTTAAGTGGGTGGTCAGGTTTGCGTACTCCGCATTATCTACCGGATGCTGGTGAATAAATTTTTCTGTCAACCGCACGACCCCTAAAGGACTACTGCAAAAGCCTGCGATATTTTTTCCTTCAGAGAGAATGAACTCGGTACTGCCGCCTCCGATATCGAGAGTGAGGCTCTTGCGGTTTTCATGTGGTATTTTCCAAAAAACTCCCTCCAGAGTGAGGCGAGCTTCTTCTTCCCAGGGAATGATTTCAATTTCGATGCCTGTCTTTTCCAGGGCGAGACGTACAAACTCTTTGCCGTTGGAGGCTTCACGCACGGCACTGGTCGCCACAGCGAATAAGGGAGGGTTGCCATGATCCATGCAATCCTGACGAAATCCCGACAAAGCGGAGAGAGTCTCGGAGATTCGAGACTGCATAAGTTTCCCGTGGGTGTCCATTCCTTCACCGAGACGGGTGATCACCCTTCTGGAGGTCAGAAGCTGGAAACCCCCGTCCCCGTCAGATTTCAGGATCAGAAGGCGAACCGTGTTGGAACCAATATCGATGGAAGCGATTTTTTTCATTTGATTTCAGGATAGCTTTAATATCACGTGCGCTTGAGTATTCAGTCCGCTTTGCGGGCGATGCCCCTCCGGGGCAGGAAGGCTAAGGAAGAATATAACGTGCACACTGGCCCCACGCCTAGTGGTCATTACTAAATTGGAAAAGCTTTTTCACTGTCCAAGGTAAGCAGTAAATAAAATCCAAGAGCCGTGAACAGCAGGTTGGGACCCCATGCGGCCAGAATCGGATCAAAGGTTCCCCCGCGGCCCAGGGATATGCTGACGGCGTATAGGAATGAGAAAACAAAACCCATTGCCAGATTCACCCCCACGCAAAACAGGAGGCCCCCATGCCTGCTGGATCTCAATGATAAGGGAATCGCCAGCAAGGCTAAAACAATGCTGATGAAAGGATAGGACAGGTTGCGGTGCAATTCGATCCATTTTTTGGTGGTGTCTTTGCCTTCCCGTGCATGAACCTGAATGGTGGCATACATTTCCCGCAGGCTCATTTCTTCTGGCCGTTTTCTAACTTTGGCAAAATCCTTCGGGGTTTCGGAAGCCGGGAACGAACGGTTCTCAAAGTATTCTGTTGATACCAACCCTTCCTGGTTAAATTTGCGAACATAGCCATTAATGAAATTCCATTTGTCTCCTGACCAGACTGCGGACTGGGCATCGATTCTCCTCCTGATTCCGAAGCCATCATCCGGGATCAAGATGATGACCCCCCGCAGGCCGGAACTATTCGGATCAAAGGAATCAACGCTCCAAATGGAATGGTCTTTCGCTTTGAGCCAGAGGTCCTTCTGGGGGATTTTCCCGTAGGTCGCCTTGTTTCGAACCTTGCCAAAAAAAATATAATTCATTTTCTGGTTGGTGGTTGGGGAAACAAACTCGCTACAAGCTAACACTAAGAGAGCAATAAAAATCGCTGCACCGATGATCGGAAACGTAATGCCTGTAACACTGATGCCACAGGCTTTCATGGCGGTGAACTCGTTTTGTCTTGCCAACGACGCGAGAGTGATGACGGTAGCCAAAAGCACGGCCTGGGGTGCCATGTAATTCGCAACGAAAGGGATTTTGTAAACATAATAAGAAGCGAGATCAATGAGCGGAGCGCCCTTTGCCATGAACTCATCCACACGCTCGAAAAAATCAACAATCAAAAAAATTCCGACCAAACCTGCTGCGGTAAGCAGGTAGATTTTCAGAAACAGGAACAATACATATTTTTTTAAAATCATCATGGTCGGCTAACCCCTGTGTTGAGCCCGGGAATCGCCTGCTTTAAAGCCTGGCCGAGCGGTTCCAGGTCGGGTCGGGAATGGAGCGTATCCCGGATGTATTGCAAAGTGGGGTCAATGTATTCAATGTACCGCTCATTCTTATGCTCCACGTGTTGAAACGCAAAGGTGCCGATTGCCTTCAGATTCCTTTGGATCGACATACAATCGAAAATTTTCAGGAAAGAAGAGCGAGGGAGTTGTCGGCCCTCCTCTTGTTCCATGCGCTGAAGGTAATGGCTCAGCAATTCATTTCGGGTTTCTTCCTCCAGGACAACATACGAATCTTTCAAAAGGGAAACGAGATCGTATTGGCGAGGACCCATCCTGGCATCCTGGAAGTCAATGAGCAGAAGGTCTTCCCCCTGAAGCATCAGGTTTCTTGAATGAAAATCCCGGTGGACGAAAACTCTTTCTTCTTTAGCCAGAGTTTCGCAGAGCCCAAGCAGGGCGGTGCGGATTTTCGACTCTTCGTCCTGACCCAGTTTCTGATTCAGGAAGCCTTTAATGTAGTATTTTATCATGAAGTCCATTTCCCACATTAATTTTTCGACATCGAACTTCAGGGAATAGGCCGGGCAATAAGAGCGCATATTTTTTGTGACGCGGGTCTGCATGACCACAATAAGTTCTATGGCCTTCTGGTACCAGGCAATAATATTGTCGGGAGAATTTTGGGCCAGGTCCGCTAAATGTGTATCGCCCCCATCCTCAAGAAAAAGCAGTCCCCGCTCGGCATCGTAGTGCAAAACTTCAGGAACCGGAACATCCAGATGGTGCAGAAATTTCTGCATACGGTTGAAGTCCGGTTCTTTTTCAAGACTCGGTTCCTTCAGTTGCATGACGATGATCGAAGATTTTTTTTCTGTGGAACGGAGGAAATAGTGAACCCGGAAATAGCTTCGGTCCGACGCATCTCCTTTTAAGGTGAAAATCTCAAAACGGGAAATGGGTTCCTTGACCATGGGTTCCAGCCAGGACTTTAAATAGTCTCCGTCAAACCGCCCTTGTGGGGAGGGAGGTTCTTTATCTGATTTTGTGTTGAAAACGTCCATTTAAAAAAACCTATTTCTTTTGCCGAACATCTAATGTAGCATTCTGGGTTTTATTCCCCGTGGCTTGCCACGTTTTTTTTAA
>Ga0233443_1003675_pt1 | contig 10481 bp, 8 predicted proteins | sample SI_123_September_2_FD_182784 | JGI IMG/M metagenome (GOLD analysis project Ga0233443, IMG submission 182784) | Seawater microbial communities from Saanich Inlet, British Columbia, Canada - SI_123_September2016_200_MG | ecosystem: Environmental > Aquatic > Marine > Inlet | place: Canada: British... | reverse complement strand
TGTCCGCCTCCCTGATGGGTCGCTCGCGTGGCGGTTCTGACAAAATCGCAATTGTTGCCTCCGGATTTTTTGGCTCAATTTCAGGCAGTGCTGTTTCCAATGTTGCCTCAACCGGCTCAATTACTATTCCTCTGATGAAAGATGGTGGCTATCAGCCAAAGACGGCTGGCGCCATTGAAGCCGCCGCATCAACAGGCGGACAATTGATGCCGCCGATCATGGGGGCCTCAGCGTTCTTGCTGGCAGAAACATTGCAAGTTCCCTATCGCGAGGTTGTTATGGCGGCAATCCTGCCGGCGCTTCTTTACTATCTCAGCCTGTTTGTATTTGCCGATCTTGAAGCCGGGCGTGTCGGTATCGCGCCTGTCGATGCCGACAAAATTCCTTCACTTTTCGGCACGCTGCGCAAGGGCTGGTTCCTGCTGGCGCCGTTTGCCTTGCTGGTCATTGCCCTGTTTGAATATAACCAGCCGCCGGAGACGGCCGCGTTAATCGCCTTTGCCTTTCTGGCCCTGGTCTCCCTGTTCATCAAGTACGGTGGCGGTCGTGCGGGTTGGCGATTGTATGTGAATGTCATCACCCAGACCGGTCGTGCATCTGTTGAAATCGCCTTGATCTGCGCCGTCGCTGGTATGATCATCGGTTTGTTTTCGCTCTCCGGTCTCAGCTTTGGCCTTGGCTTCTTTCTTGTGCAACTTGGCAAGACAAGCGTCTTGTTATTGCTGGCAACAACGGCGGTTGTTTGCATTGTTCTTGGCATGGGTATGCCGACCGTGGGCGTCTATCTGTTGCTGGCAACCCTGGCCGCACCGCCGCTGATCGAACTGGGTATTGAACCGATGGCAGCACATTTGTTTGTGCTCTATTTTGGCATGATGTCGATGATCACGCCGCCGGTGGCCATCGCCGCATTTGTTGCCGGAAATATGGCCGGTGCCCATCCCATGCAAACCGGGTTTGAAGCTGTACGTGTGGCCTGGCCGGCCTATTTTGTGCCCTTCATATTTGCACTCTCGCCCGGATTGTTAATGGCCGGTGGCTGGGTTGAAAACCTGATGGCCGGACTGGGCACGACGGGCGGTGTTTATCTGGCAACCGTTGGTCTGGTGGGATATTTTGTCCGGGCACTTTCACTGTGGCAACGCCTGGCATTTGCGGTTGCCGGCCTTGCGCTGATGCTGCCAACGCAATTGTTCGACGGGGTGAATTTGATCAACCTGGCCGGACTGGCCCTTGGGTTGCTGATGTTGTTTATCGAAAAGCTATCCGTCAAAAAGGCGTATCAGGCACAGTCGTAGTTTCTTAACAGGATTTTTGGGCCGCTATAGGGTAGAGTACGCGCGAGCTTGCCGATAACCGGATCCTGTCTTTATGGCAAATGGCACAGTGCGAGGACTGTTGGTGCTGTTTTCAGCATCGGCGCTGATCGGGGCGTCATGGTCACCTTTGCGCGCGCCCCACATGCCAGGATTGACGTCGTCAGGTCACTCAGAAACTGACCGCTCTGGTTCTCCTGTTGTCTATGTTTCGCTGGCGGCGGTTGATCGGGGCTTCGTTCCCCTGCCGCAGGCCTTTACAAATGCTGCGCTCGGATCTGACGAAACCGCACCTGCAGAACCATCCACAAAGCCGCTGCCATTCCTCAGGAAACTACGATTTGGCAAGCACAAGGACTATGAACGCCTTGTGTTTGACTTCAGTGATCGACTGGATTTCTGGTACTGGACGATGCCGCAACAGGACACGTTGACACTTGAATTCCCCTTGCTGCAGCCATACGAAAACAAATCAGTTCTCTCCAACAGGTCAAAGCTGATTACCGGTACCCGCTTCGCAGGCAATGCCGGAAAGAATGGTGGCAAGTTCGCAATTGGTCTTGCCGACAACAGCCGCCTGAAGCGTATCTTTCTGTTGCCGCCGGGGAAATCTGGTGGCCATCGGCTGGTTGTTGATATCAGCAAGATAGAACCAGAACGGCCACCTTCGTTGGGAACTGGTATGGCCTGGGGTGGTGGAGACGCCATCGACAATATCGGGACAACGTTGCTGGCCCGGCTTTATGGATCGGGCTCAACCGCTTTGGCCGTCAAGGACAAGCAGAAACAACCAAAGGCCGGGGCAACTTCAAAACTACCCATACCTGCCAGACCGCTGGTGAGAACCAATGCAGTTATAACCAAATCAACGTTCGATCCATTGTGGCCCCAACCCGTCGATGCCAAAACGAAGGCTTTGCAGGCGCAGGCATTGGCGCAGTCCCTGAAAGGCCTGGTTGCTTCTCATGAACGCATCAAGGCTGCCCGACTGGATGTTGCCGCTGCCCGGGAAACACTGGCAGGTCTCAAGAAAGGTAATACGCCAACCCTGGATATCACGGCCTTTTATGGGTACGAGCGACAAAACAAACCAACTGGCTCCGTCGACACCAACATGCCGCCACGGGAAATTGATTTCAAGCTGACACAACTGGTCTCGGACTTTGGTGCCATGACTGCCGATGTTGAAAAGGCGGAGCTGGCAGTTGCCAGGGCCGACGCCATATTGCAGGCGACAGTTCAGGCTGTGGTTCTCGAAGGCCTGGCCGCACATTATCAGTTGGCAGGTGCACACCAGTCCCTGCGCTATGCTCGGTTATCAGAACAAAATATCAAGCGCCAAACGGCGCTTGAAGATGCCAGGGTTCAGCGCGGTAGCGGGTTGGCGACGGATGTCTTGCAAGCCAAGGCACAACTGGCGGGCGCTGGTGCACGTCGCGTCCAGGCCGAAGGGGCGCAAGCAGCTGCACGTTATCGCTATCTGGCCGTTTTTGGCGCATTGCCCGAAGACACCAATGTGTTTTTAACCTTGCCTGTGCCGGATGAAAAGATGCCGGAAACACTGGAAAGCGGTATTGATGTCGCCCTTGCCAAAAACCCGTTGCTGGAAGTCGGCCGCCTGGCAAGCGAAATCGCCAGGGCAGAAACACGGCGTCTGAAATCCGCAGGCTTCTACCCGGAACTGAACCTGATCGCCGAGGCCAAATGGAAAAAAGATGTTGGCGGCACCGTGGGCTCTCAGCAAGAACAGATCATCCGCCTGGAAATGACTTTTCCGTTTAATCTGGCCGGGGCAGCTGTGGATACCGTCAACGCCAGCAAACAGGCGTATCTTGCCAGTTCACAACGCCTGGCTGAAAGCAGGACCCTGATTCGCGAAACTGTACAAAGCGCCTGGCAACAGTTCCGCACGGCGAAACTTTCCGCCCGGCAATTGCGAAATCAGGCTGATCTCGCGGCTGAGTTCCTGGGTCTTGCCCGCAAGGAGCGCAAGCTCGGCAAGCGATCACTGATCGAGGTTCTTTCCGGCGAAGCCGCCCTGGCAAACGCGCGCTCGGATGCTGTTGCGGCTGAAAATGATCTCGCGGTATCGGCCTGGACCTTGCTGGCCACCATGGGCACGCTGGATCCAGAATCTGTTATTTAGGGTTTTTGACGGCCTTGGGTGGTGGCGGTTGTTGGCGCGTGAAAGTCCACAGGCCGTCATCCGACTGGTCAGGTTGATACTTGTACCCGCCTGAATTAAATGCCTTCATACCTTCGGCATTGTCGATCCGGTTTTGAATAATGTACCGGGCCATCATACCTCTTGCCTGCTTCGCAAAAGTACCGATCATGCGGGCCTTGCCGTCCTTGATTTCCTTGAAGGCAATCGTCAACAGCTTGCCGTCTACGGCTTTGGGTTTGACCGCCTTGAAATATTCGCTGGAGGCCAGATTGACCACAGTTTTTTCTGTATGGTCAGCAATCGCCTGATTAATCGCTTCCGACAGTTGCGTGCCCCAGAAATCATATAGATCGTTCCGCCGTGCAGGTTTGAACCGCGCACCCATTTCCAGGCGATAGGGCTGGACCAGGTCCAGCGGGCGCAACAAACCATACAAGCCGGAAAGAATACGCAATCGGGATTGTGCGTAATCCAGGTCCTGTTCATCGAGGCTGTGGGCATCCAGACCGAGGTAGGTATCGCCATTGAACACAAGTGCAGCCTGGCGGGCGTTCTCAAGATTGAAGGGTGTGTGAAACGCCTGGAAGCGGTGCCAGTTCAAATCCGCCAGGGTATCGCTCAGGTTCATTGTCCGGGCCAGCTTCGCTCTGCTGAGGCGGCGCGCTGTTACAGCCAGTTTTTCCGCTTCCGGCAGGAAGTCAGGCTGGGTATGGGTATTGATCACCGGATCAAAATCATAATTCAGTTTTTTTGCGGGGGAAATCAGGGCGAGCATATGGGTGATCCGGGCGCAGGTGTTAAAAGGTTAATTCAAGAATCATTCTACATTTGGAGGAGTGAATTTAACCTTGTTGGCGGTCGCTGGCAAATCAACCCAAAACATATTCTGTTTGTGGCTATTAACCTTTAGGCAAGGAGAGCGGGTATGGCTGGGTCAGCGTGCATGCCTGGATTGGTAAATCCGTTAGTGCTGACGGTTTTTCTTGGCTCACGGCCCAGGATCACGCACTTCAGTTGGACGATTTTTTTGTGGTTCCTATGCAGCGTGGTTTTATAAAAAATAGATAAAAATACGAAGACGACCGCATATCGGTCGTCCTGTGTGACAGGGGGCTTCACATGGCAGTAGAAATCGCGGGATCTGCATCCCAGCAAGCGTTTGTGCAAACGCTGGATCGAAAAGCCGACATCAAAAGCGCGGCTGTTTTTGCCGAAAGAAAATCCGAAACGGCACGAGCCAGCGAAGATAATCAGGATCGTGAACGCCGTAATCAGAAGGCAGCCGAGCGCGGTGGCATCGATATCGACGTTTAAGGCGGACATTTGTTCGCAAACAGCGGACATTTTGTCTCATTCAGGGTCATTTTCGGGTCATTTACCAGGCATTTTGTCAGGAAATGGTCAAAATAACCTTGCCTTTGGCATGGCCTGACTGGCTGTGAATATGTGCCGCAGCAACATCCGATAAATCAAATTCCGGACCAACTTGTGGCCTCGCTACGCGACCGTTGACCAGGTCAGCGACACCGTTCAGTGCGTCGACTACATTTTCGACAACCGCCAGTTTTCGGGCTACGCCAAATTTCCCTGACAGGTCTTCAACCGGTCCGGCAATGATCCAGACAAGGGTGCCGCCTGGCTTCAGAACTTCGTAAGATTTGGTGTGCACGTCACCACCGACCATATCAAAGACAATGTCGTAAATCTTTCCGGCAGTACTGAAGTCTTCATTGTCGTAGGCGATGGCGTCGTCGGCACCCAGGCCTTTTACATATTCAACATTGGCCGCACTGCAGGTTGTGGCGACATGGGCACCGCGGTGTTTTGCGATTTGAATAGCCATACCACCAACACCACCGGCTCCGCCATGGATCAATACTTTCATGCCTTTGGATACCGGGGCCGTTTCAACCAATGCCTTCCAGGCCGTGACACCGGACAAAGGCCAGGCTGCAGCTTCGGCGAAACTGATGTGATCGGCCTTGGGCACGACATGTTCCGTTTCGATCGATACCTGTTCGGCGTAACAGCCTTGCTTGATATTGCGCGAAAGAAAGCTGACTTCCTCTCCGGCCCTGAACGTTGTCACACCTGGACCGACGGCAGCGACGACACCTGATCCTTCATTTCCAGGATGAACCGGAAATTCGACCTTGAAGAATTTCTGCAAATAGCCGGACCGAAGTTTCCAGTCAAACGGATTAACACCGGCCGCCCGGATATCAATCAGGACTTCACCTTCTGCCGGTACAGGCGCAGCATGATCGACAATGTTGAGGACATCTGCCTCGCCATATTTTTCATATTCAACAATTTTCACTTTTGCGGCCCCCAAATATCTTGATTCTGGAAAACAGCATAGCAGCATCGTTGTGGGGGAACAGGTTCCCGCTGTCTGTTTCCACAACCGGTTGACAAATTGACCGCGGCGCTTTTCGATTGGGGAAGTTCAACCTGACCGGAGATGACGCCATGAGCGCAGAACAAAATCCTGCCGCCCGACCTGAGCAAACTTTTTTCGACGATCCGGCGGTTGATCGTGTGTTGGGTGTTGTCATGGCTCTGGCCACCGAAGTCTACGTCTTGCGGGACCGGTTGCGCCATGTAGAACGAAGTCTTGAAAAGAACGGACACCTGGATCGAAGCCTGCTGGATCAGGAACCATCTCTTGATGATCTTGCTGTTGATGCGGCTGATCGTGAAGCCTTTGTCGCCGGGTTGATGGAAAATCTGCAAGGTCTGCAGGTATCGAAAGGCGCGGCGGGCACAGGAGGCCGCCATGGATGATCGCAGCTTAGTTGTGGCCCAGGCCATGATCCTGGAGACCAAGAAATACTGGACAACAAAACTTTATCCAGCCTTGAAAGAAGATTACCAACACCGTGCTTCATTGTCTGATACGCCACCAAAAACGGTTGACGATGTACGAGACCTGATTGGCGGGACAACAGATTACCAGGTATATGCCTGGCTGGAACGCCACCTTCAACGTTATAAATATTCCGGACGCTATGGTCTGGCCCCCTATCATCGGGAGCGACGTGACGAACTGCTGGCACCACTGGCAGGCATGACAGGCAGTGAAAATCTGGATGTTGATCCCGACTTTGACCAACCCAAATATTACCGGGCCGTCGATATTCATCAACATCCCGGTGGTGTCTGGACTGCGGATACAGCCGGGTTTGAATATGAACGCGGCGCCCGATCAACGACCCCGATGATGGGCGGCAAACACCGTGATCTGCATCAACGCTTTACTGATCTGGTGGCCGAAGGGGGCACGCCTTCGCGGGTCCTCGACATGGGCTGTGGTTTTGGTAAAAGCACCCAGCCGTTTTATGAATCATTTGCGGATGCCCGGATCGATGCCATCGATCTTTCAGCACCTTGCGTCACCCTTGGTGCCTATACCGCCCGACAAAGTCAGGCCAGCAAAACACGCTTTCGCCAGATGAGCGCTTGTGAGACAGACTATGATGACAGTGAATTTGATCTAGTAACATCGACCATGTTGATCCACGAACTACCGCCACCGCAAATCGAACAAATGTTTGATGAAAGCCTGCGTCTGTTGCAACCCGGTGGGCGCATGGTGCACCTGGATTTTCATGAACTGCCCGATGTTTTTTCCCGCTTCATTCATTACGGCCATGGGCGGCGCAACAATGAACCGTTTATGGAGCCCTGGGCTGAAATGGATGTTGTCTCGGTTTTGAAGGAAAAAGGCTTCAAGGATGTAACCGTGAAATCTTTTGCCGAAGCAGAAGGTGTTGATGCTGTGAACAGCCCGGTCTGGCGCTTTCCGTGGACAGTGATTTCTGCTGTGAAGCCCTAGGGTGTTATCAACTTTAGTTGAAACACCTGAGGCCTGTAACTGGTTGCAATGCAACAAAAATATGAAACGATGCAGATTAGAGCGTTTCCGGGATTAACGGAAACGCAGCCTTGCTTTTAACTCAAGGTATGCGCCAAATTTTAATGTAGAAGCGATTCCGTTTAAGTCGGAATCGCCCCGGTTAAAACCGATATCGCCCTAAAGCGTTCGCACCACTGCAAGCCGCGCGTCATCTTTGGCAACGGCAAGGCGATTGCGTAACGGGCGACCAAATTCCGGCACTTCAATTTCGAAAACGTCACCATCCTGAGGCACGATTTCGTCTGCAAAGCTGAGGGTTGCAGTGCCAAAAAAATGTACATGCACGTCGCCGGGCTGACAAAACAAATCATACTTGAAATGATGATGTTCAAGATTGGCTATAGTGTGGGACATATTTGCTTCGCCCGATAAAAACGGCTTCTCCCAAAGAACTGAATTATCACGACGGATGCGTGAGGTGCCTCGTACATCTTCCGGCAAGTCGCCAATCATCAACTCAGGCCCAAAGGAACAATGACGCAATTTTGAATGCGCCAGATAAAGATAGTTCTGGCGTTCAGTGATGTGATCCGAAAATTCATTCCCCAATGCATAACCAACGCGACAGGGTGTTCCATCTGGTGCGATCACATATAGACCAGCAATTTCCGGCTCTTCTCCGCCATCCAGGGCAAACGCCGGGGAGGGCAGATCGGCTTCCGGACCTACCACCATGGTACCATTACCCTTGTAAAACCATTCCGGTTGCACGCCGGTGTCCCCGGCTGCGGGTTTGCCATTTTCAAGGCCCATCTGGAACATACGCATGGAATCTGTCTGCGGCGTATCATCGGCCTGTGCTGGTCCATCTTCATCCTGATGCATACTGTCCCGCGTTGCCGCTGATCCCAGATGCGTCAGGCCGGTGCCTGTCACCAGGCAATGGGCCGGGTCCGGGTGATCCAGTGGCGGCAGTAACCGGGCGTTGTTCACCAGGGCGACATAGGATGTTGTTGTGCCGGATGTGGCTGCGACCAGGGTCGCCAGGGAAATATCCTGATTAATCGCATCCAGTGCCAAATCGCGCACATTGGCAACGCCCTTCAGAACCCGGACTTCATCGGGGCTGATCACTTCGCCTACCTGTCGGGTTCTATATTCGTCGACAAACTGAATCAGGTTCATGCGCTGCTACTTTCAAGGCGCGGACAAAAAAAGACCGCCGGATGTCTATACGACATCATCGGCGGCCTGATTTCAACATATCAGATATTTCTGGTCAGATTTTTGGGACCACTTTATTCGTCGCGTGTCCAGGTGCCACCTGCATACAGCAGGTCCTTCAAATCGTCCTTGTTCATGACCTTGAAGGGAATCTTTTTTCGTAGCGACGTGATGTAATCTTCAACCGGATCACAATAGATCACGCCGATGGCTGTGGGCATATCTTCGCCCTCCATACGGGCAACAGCATTGGCCATGACCCAACTGGTTTCGTTATAGATCGTGGCGCGCTCTGCAACGGGGCCGTCGGCCTCGTGAATGATGCTGACATTGCCGCTTTCAAAATCGATTACCAAACCCTTGTCGCTTTCCTTGCCAAAGACCATGGGCTCGCCATGGACGACGCGAATGCTCAATTCCTGGGTCGTCGTCTTGTCGGCCATGCCGCCCCAGACGCCATCGTTATAAACGATGCAGTTCTGCAGGATTTCAACCAGAGATGCACCTTTGTGCGCGTGGGCCCGGGTCAGAACTTCCGGCAGGTGATTGGGCAAGGTGTCTGCGGAACGGGCGATGAAACGGGCCCCGGCGCCAAGCGCAAACTGAACGGCGTTGGCGGGACGATCAACTGACCCTGCGGGTGTCGAAGGCGACTTTGTACCAGGCGGCGATGTCGGTGAATACTGACCTTTGGTCAAACCGTAAATGGCATTGTTCAACAACAACAAATTCAGATCGATATTGCGCCGCAAGGCGTGCAGCAAATGGTTGCCACCAATGGACAAAAAGTCTCCGTCTCCACCGACGACCCAGACATCCAGCTCGGGATTGGCCAGTTTCAGACCAGAGGCAACGGCAGGCGCACGGCCGTGCACCGTGTGAAAGCCGTAGCTGTCGATGTAGTAAGGGAAGCGGGCGGCGCAGCCGATACCGGATACAAAAGCGACATCAGATGGGGATGTGCCGATTTGTGCCAGCGTTTTGCGCACGGCATTGACGATGGCGTAATCGCCACAACCGGGGCACCAGCGCACTTCCTGGTCGGTGGTGAAGTCTTTGGCTGTAAGTTGCTGGTTCATCTTAATTCTCCAACATGTCGAGAGCGGTTTGCTTGATCTTCCCGACCTTGAACGGTTTGCCCGTGACCTGGTTCAGGCCCTTGGCGTCAATGAGGTATTCGGCCCGGATCAACTTGACCAATTGGCCCATGTTCATTTCCGGCACCAGGATATGATCGTAACTGCGCAGCAATTCTTCAAAGCCGCGAGGCAAGGGTGACATTTGCCGCACGTGAATATGCGCAACGTCCTTGCCGTCCCTGGTCAGTTCGTTAACAGCACCGTGGATCGCACCATAGGTCGATCCCCAACCAACAATGGCCAGTTTGCCACTTGACGGTCCAAGGTCCGGTGTAATGGCCGGGCGATCATTGGCGATGCCGGCAATTTTATTGGCCCTGAAATTTGTCATCTCCTGATGATTTTCAGGTTCATAGGAAATGTGGCCATTGTTGGCCCCACGCTCGATACCACCAATGCGATGTTGCATGCCTGGTGTGCCGGGGATGGCCCAGGCACGGGCAAGGGTTTTTTCATCCCGCAAGAACGGGTGGAAGCCATCAGGGTCCGTGTGGAAATTCGGTTGCAGATCAGGCAGGCTTTCGACATCGGGAATTTGCCACGGCTCGGCTGCATTCGCGATATAGCCGTCTGCCAGGACAATGACTGGTGTCATATAAGTCAGGGCGATGTCGGCTGCATCCAGCATGACCTGGAAACATTCGGCTGGTGTCGCCGGTGCCAGAATGGCGCAAGGGGCCTCGCCGTGACGGCCATACATGGCCATCAACAGATCGGCCTGTTCAGCTTTGGTTGGCAATCCTGTTGACGGACCGGCGCGTTGAACATTGACCACG
>Ga0233443_1003673_pt1 | contig 10495 bp, 7 predicted proteins | sample SI_123_September_2_FD_182784 | JGI IMG/M metagenome (GOLD analysis project Ga0233443, IMG submission 182784) | Seawater microbial communities from Saanich Inlet, British Columbia, Canada - SI_123_September2016_200_MG | ecosystem: Environmental > Aquatic > Marine > Inlet | place: Canada: British... | reverse complement strand
CTAATGTTTCAGCAATAGTAGAACGGTCTTCTACGAAATCTAATCTAATTTTTACACCATCAGGTCTTACAATGTAATTTACACCAGGGAATTTTTCAGGTCCGTTAATTACCAGTTTTCTCATTCTCTCAATATTCCATTCAGTTACGATTTCAGGAATTGTTAGTTTCATAGCAACAACCTCAGGAACTCCGACTTCAGACAAATCCAAGTTTGGATCAGGTGAAATTACAGTACGACTAGAAAAATCAACTCTCTTTCCAGATAAGGAGCCTCTAAATCGTCCCTCTTTTCCTTTGAGTCTTTGAGTTAATGTTTTAAGTGGACGACCAGAACGATGATGAGCTTGTGGAATTCCAGAAACTTCATTATCAAAATAAGTCGTTGTGTGATATTGTAACAAATCAACTAAATCTTGAACAATGAGTGGAGGAGTTCCTGCATCTTTACTTTCTTTTAGTCTTTGATTAACTCTGATAATATCTACCATTTTGTGTGTCAAATCATCTTCTGAACGAATTCCTGTCTCCAAAATAATTGACGGTCTAACAGTTACTGGAGGAACTGGGAATGCTTGAAGAATAAACCACTCTGGTCTTGCAGTGATTGGATCGTAGTTTAATAATTTTAAATCTTCATCAAGGATTTGTGAAAATCTTTCTCTAATTGTAATTGGTAATAATCGATGTTCGCCAATTTCTGTTTTTTCTACAAAGATTGTTGGTTTTGTAAAAATTAATTCGTATTGTGTTTTTCCGCAATGAGGACATTCTTTGGCCTTTTTGGCTTTTTCAATAATTTGTTCTGGAATACGTTTTTGTGAAATTAAGGTATATGCTGCTTGTTTGATTTTAATATTTTTGAAAACTTCTAAATCTTCTTGAGGAACCTTGAGTCTTGCACAAGAACGACATGTTGATTGTAAGAGTTTGTAGATATTATCAATAAATGCAATGTGTAAGATTGGTTCTGCTAGTTCTAAATGTCCAAAGTGTCCAGGACATCTTGCAGCAGTATTTCCACAAGTTAGACATTTTTGTCCAGGCTCAAGTGTACCCAGTCTACCATCCATAAGACCTCCTTGTACAGGCATTCCATCTTCATCATAAGTTTCAGGAGCTGTAATTTCTGCAACAGAGTATTTTCTAATTTCAGTTGGAGACCAAATTGAGAATCTGATTGCGTCAATTGCTTTAATTGCTTGAACAGACATTAGATTTTCTCCTTGATAAGTAATCTTGGGGCAATGTTAAGACTCTGCATTTCTTGTAATAATAATTTGAATGCATAAGCTACTGATACTGAAGATACTTTGGCTTTATCACCACAAACTCTACAAACGTATTTTCTTTGTTTAACATCATGATATGCTACAAGACCACATCTCTCACAGACAAAGATATCTGATTTATCAGATTCATCTAACAATCTATCTTTTAGAATCATTGATGCACCATATGCAATTAAACAATCTCTCTCCATTTCACCAAATCTTAATCCACCACCTCTTGCTCTTCCTTCAGTCGGTTGTTTAGTTAACATCTGAACTTGTCCACGTGCTCTTGCATGTATTTTGTCTGCTACCATGTGGTGAAGTTTTTGATAATATACCACACCAATAAAGACCTCAACTGGAAATGCTTTTCCAGAACGTCCATCATACATTATTTCTTTACCAGAATATTTGAAATTGTGTGCATCCATTACTTCTTTAACTTCATCCATTTTTTCTCCAACAAATGCAGAACCATCAAATCGTTTTCCACGGAATGCAGCTGCTTTACCACAGACAGATTCCATCATCATACCAACAGTCATTCTAGATGGGAATGCATGAGGATTAATCAAGACATCAGGAGACATTCCATTTGCAGTGTATGGTAAATCTTCTGCTTTTGCAAGCATTCCAAGAATTCCTTTTTGTCCGTGTCTTGATGCAAATTTATCACCAATTTCAGGAATTCTCATATCTCTTGCTCTAACTTTGTACATTTTTCCACCTTCATTTGATTGAGTCATAACAATGGTATCAATTACTCCAGCCTCTGATGGTCTCACACCAATTGAAGTATCTCGTCTGTAAGGACCAGTTGATTCAAACTCTCTATATTCCTCCATAAATCGTGGAGGACTAGTTTTTCCAATTAAAATATCACCACCCTTTACTGGGGATTCAGATGCAACAATTCCATCTTCTTCAAGTAATCTGTATGCTCGCTCTCCCTTGTAACCTCGGATATTATCCTCAGCGTTTGGAATCATAAATTCATCACGCATTCCACCAGGGTATTGTTTTGCTTCAGCATCATAAATTCTAAAGAAGAATGTTCTACCAAGTCCTCTATCAACTGAGGCTTTACTGAGAACGATTGCATCCTCAATGTTGTAACCATCAAATGGTAATACTGCAACAATACAGTTCTGACCTGCTGGTCTGTCTTCTAATCCTAATAGTTTCATTGCTTTTGTATTTACAATTGGAACTTGTGGGTATAGCATCAAGTGTTGTCTCACATAGGTACTGGTATTCATCATTGGTGTTGAGAATCCTAAACTTTGTTTTGCCATTGCAGATTCGTATGTATTTCTTGGAGATTGATTATGTTCAGGATATGGAATGATTGATGCACCTGCTCCTAAAATTGCTGGAGGGAATACTTCAAGGTGAGTATGTTTCTTTGAATCTTTTTCATCTAGAGCAACATAACAATTTTCTTCCTCGTTTGCATCAATTGTTTCTAAAACACCCATTCTCAATAAATCAGTCCAAGAAACTAATTTCTTGGAAATTTTATCCAACAATTCTGTTGTAAGTAATGGTTTGTTATCTTTGATAATAATTAATGGTCGTAAAACTCGTCCTGCATTACAGTTAACGTATAATCTTCGAGTTGATCCTTCGATATCAGATTTATGGAATGAAATACCAACGTGTGGATGAATCTTTGAGTCTCGTCTAAGTTCTCTGAGAGATAATGCAAGTTCCTCACCATCTTTGTAATATCCAATTAATCGTCCATCAACAAATATTCTGGCTCCATCTTTTTTCAAATCTTCTTTAGCATCAAAAAAGTGGACAGTTCCAAGATCAAAGAGTTTCTCTACAATTTCTTCAGATGGAATATTTACAGAGATGATTCCAGATAATGCTAAATTCTTTACCAAACCACAGTTAGAGCCTTCAGGGGTCTCACTAGGACAAATTCTACCAAAGTGAGTTGAATGTAAATCTCTTGCCTCGAAGTTTGGCTGTGTTCTACTAAGAGGGGATTGAATTCGTCTAAGATGACTAATTGTAGATAGATAGTTTGTTCTATCAAGTAATTGGGTAACACCTACTCTACCTCGTCCCCAGTTTCCAGTAGCAATAGCATTGTTTAGTTTATCAGTAATGATTCCAGGTCGAATTGCTGCAGCAACTGCATTAATTCCTCGTTTTTGACCTGATCTCTCTAATTGATATTTCATATCTCTGACCAAATTTCTGAAGGCAGTTCTAAACAAGTCTGCCAACATTTGTCCTGCAAATTTGATCACTTTGTTTCCATAATGATCCTTGTCATCAGGTTTAATCCAACCAAGTTTTAGTTCTAATAATTTACAAGCAGCTTCACCCAAGAATTGAGCTTTTTCTTTTCTATTTTCAGGATGTTTACCCAAGTGAGGTAAGAGTCCCCAATCAAGTAAAGTCTCTGCACGTTTGATTTGGAATTCTTCTAACATTCCAGGTGCGATTCTTTTACTGATGTAAACAATTGCATCTTTTGCAGTTGGGACATCACCTGCTTTCTCAAATGATCCTTCCAACTCATCTTGAAGTTCATCTACTAAGGAAACTGCTGCTGCAATTTCTCTATCAGATTCTAATCCAAGTGCTCGCATTAATGTAACAACAGGAATATCAACAGGGGAACCAGGAATTCTTGCAACAATTAATCCATCATTTTTCATGACAAGTTCTAATTTTGCACGATACCCAACTATTGAAGAATATACTTTAGCTTTGAAAACAATATTTCCACCTACTTTTTCTCTATCTACAATAATTTTATTGTAAGAAAGATCTTCTAATCCTACTATAACTCTCTCAGAACCATTAATGATAAAGTAACCACCAGGATCATTTTGATCCTCACCGTGTTCAATTAGTTTTTGAGTAGAGAAATTATGTAAAATACATGCATTTGATTTTGCCATAACTGGTACATCACCAATATGAACAAATCTTGATTCCAAAATTTTTCCATCCTCAATTACACTTGCCTCCATCATTACAGGTGCAGAGTATGAAACATTTCTCAATCGAGCCTCAGCTGGAGTAATGTGAGTAATAGAACCATCAAGTTCCATCATTCTTGGTTGTTGAAGTTTAACTTTTCCTAGTTGAATTTTGTATGGGTATTCAGCATTTTCAATATCAATTTGTCCAACTTCATTGATAATACTTTGTAGCCCTCGTTCTAAAAATTCATCAAATGAATTAAGATGTTGACGTGCAATACCTTCACGTTTTAGAATATCTTGAATTACTGGCCAACGTTTGTTTGAAGGGTGTACCATTTAGATTTCCACCACATATCGATAGTAAAGGCTAGTTCCAGCAGTTGGACTTTTTCTAGTAATTTTTATCATATCACCAGGTTTTATTCCAAGTCCCAAAATTGCAGGATCGTTTACAAAAATTAATGGTAATTCAGTTGGTTTACAATTGTATTTTTTTAAAACCTCTTCGGCTTCGGCTTTAGAAATGATTTCGTGTTTTGGAACGTATACATGATCAGGTACTAGGACTTGATTTTTCTTAATTGCCATTTACAAATCCCCCAGATACAACATTAACTGTAATAATAAATAATGCACACAAACTGTCAAAAATTCACGCTCAGGTTAATATATATCTAATCTGAAATTCGGCAGAAAGCAATGATTTTTCTATTTTGTCAACATATTTTTTCACAACCTTAAATAGTAGAAATCTGGGCGTAAAAATAATGAAATCACATTTGACGGTGTTTGCCTTATCTGCAATTTTAATTGTAAGTATTGGCATGGCACCAGCATTTGGACAACTCACAAATGACTCGATTGTTGTTACAACAGACAAAACCTCCTATGCAGCAGGTGAAACTATTGTAATAACAGGTGAAGTACGAGACTTGTATTCTGGAACTCCAGTAAGTGTTATTGTTAAAGCTCCTAATGGGAACTTGGTATCAATTGCACAAGTAGAAATCGGTGCTGATAAAAAATTCAGTACTGAAATGACTGCAGGAGGAGCACTAATGAAATCAGAAGGTGCATACACAGTTACAGCTCAATACGGAACCGCAAATCGATCAGCTGAAACAACATTTGAATTTGGAGGAGATGCAGTAGTAACTCCACCAGTTCAAGAAGAAGACGATTCCCTAGTATCTGATACTATGGTTTCAATGGGAGATGGTAATGGCTCAATAGGCTATGAGATTACAGGTGGACAATTACTAAGTATTACACCGGATGTGGATGCAAATTCACTGATAGTCGGTATTGATGCTACAAGTGATGGTTCACTTACATTAACAATCCCTAGATCAGTAGCAGATGCATTACTTGAAACAGGTGAAGATGATGAATTCTTTGTTTTAATTGACGGAGAAGAAGTAGACTTTAGTGAAGATGCTTCATCAACAGATAGAACACTCACCATAGCATTTCAAGCAGGGGCAGAAGAGATCGAGATAATCGGTACATTTGTAGTTCCAGAATTTGGTACAATCGCAGCCATGATTCTAGCAGTAGCAATTGTTTCAATAATTGCAGTATCTGCAAAATCAAGACTTAGCATTATGCCAAGATACTAAAATTTCATCTTTTTTTCATTTTTTAAATATACATAAATACAGAGATATATGATTTCAAATAGGATGAATTTTAAACGTTCTACGACATCAATGGCAATTGCCCTAATGGTATTGTCATTAATCTCAGTGACATCAATTCAACAAGATGCTTTTGCTCAAAATCAAGGAATGTCAATTACAGCCACAGCTGATAAAGGTTCAGACACCATTATGCTAATGGGTCAAACAATTTCAGAAATTACAGATGTTACAATCATAGTTACATCTCCAAGTGGAAATAATGTAGTTGCTGTTGGTCAAATTTCACCAGATAATGGTAATTTTGATGCAGAGTTTAAAGTAGGCCCAACATGGAGTGAAGATGGATTTTATACAATTACTGCTAGTCAGTCCGTTGTACAAAATTCATTGTATACTTTGAATGTTGAAGTTGAAGTGATAAATGGAATGGTAGTAAATGATACATTTGCAACTGAATCAAACATAGAATCAGATGTATTCATATCAGAACCAAAAGAAACTAGAGATAGTGGACTTGAAATTAATGCAGAAGCTGAAATGGGTTCAGACATGATTGAAATCACAGGAACAACAGACAGACTAAGTACAGATATTACATTAACTGTAGTTGCACCAAATGGAAATATTGTATCCATTGATCAAGTATCACCAGGACTTAATGGTGAATTTACTTCAGTGCTTACAACAGGAGGTCCACTATGGACACAAGATGGAATCTACACTGTAACTGCAAAACAAATTGATAGTTCAGCATATACTGATTCAACTGAAGTAGATATCAAAGATGGTCTTGTAGTACCAGAATTTGGTACAATCGCAGCAATGATTCTAGCAGTAGCAATTGTTTCAATTATTGCAGTGTCTTCAAAATCAAGACTCAGCATTATGCCAAGATACTAAAATCACAACTTTTTTTCATTTTTTAAATATACATAAATAGAGACATGTCCAAATCGCATCAAGATGAACAATCGTACGTTGTTTGCATTACTAGCCGTTTTTACGATAGTAGGCACTTTAACCATGTCATCAGCATATGCTGAAGAAGGATGTCCAAATTGTACTCTAGAAGATGTTAGAGTAGCAGCAAATGAGAGTTTGCTCCAAGATCTTCCAGTATCTATATGGACAGACAATACAGATTATGCTCATAATGATATGATTATGGTAACAGGACAAGTATCAAATACAGCATCTGGATTTCCAGTTACAATTACTGTTGTTAGTCCTCTAAACTCTATTGTTACAATTGATCAACTCACTGTAGCAGATGATGGAAGTTTTGAGACAACACTAAACACAGCAGGTAACATGTGGAAATACGATGGTACTTACACCATTAAAGCAAACTATGGAAGTGCTGAAAAATCAAACAGTGCAAAAGTAGTACTAAGTGGTGGAGTTGAATATACACCATCTTACTCAACACCAACAACAACACCAAACACACAGTGCGGTGCTAATGAAATAACTGCAAGTGGTCAATGTATACCATTTAGCATTTCAGGTGGAACAGTAACTAGTACAACTATCAATGCTGGTGATAATGGTTCAATTATCATTAGTATCAATGCCGAGGATGACGGAACATTAACAGTAACCCCATCAACAACAACAGCAGAGGGTATCTTTATGGTACTAGTTGATGGAGAAGAATGTGATGTACCAGAATGTGAAATTGCTGGAAACACAGTAACAGTCATGTTCCCAGCAGGCGCTGAGACAATTGAAATAGTTGGTAGCCACGTAGTTCCAGAATTTGGTACAATCGCAGCCATGATTCTAGCAGTAGCAATTGTTTCAATAATTGCAGTATCTGCAAAATCAAGACTTAGCATTATGCCAAGATACTAAAATCACAACTTTTTTTCATTTTTTAATAGTAAAGGAAATATACAAACATGCACGAAATATTTTTATGAGTTCTAAAATTTTTTACAGCATTATATTTTTACTAGTAATTTCAACAGGATCAGTTTTTGCACAAGAATCTTTAATTTCAGTTCAAACAGATGACAAAAATTATGATGAAGGAGATACAATTGTTGTTTCAGGACAAGTAACTACAATAATTGGTAGCACCCCCATCACACTGCAACTATTCACTGAGGGAAATCTGGTAGAAATAGCACAAATCATAGTGGCTCAAGATGGAACCTATTCACACACAGTACTTGCAGAAGGTCCATTATGGAAAAAACAGGGAGAATACATAGTCAGAGTATCATATGGAGTAGGCAATATCGCAGAATCTGAATTTAGTTACATACCAGCATCAGAAGCAATTGTGAAAACAGAAACTTTTGATGTAAATGCTGGAAGTAAAGGAACATTTGATGTAGAATATTCCATCAAAGGTGGCACAGTAAATGACATCATAGTAAATTCAAATAATTTCTCATTAGAAGTACTAATTGAAACAACTGATGATGGTTCAATCACATTAGATATGCCCAGAGAATTCATTGGTGCAGAAAAACAAGATGGAAAAGATGAGATGTTTATTATTTTAATTGATGGAATAAATGTTGCATATGAAGAATCAGCAGTGTTTTCAGAATCAAGAGTAATAACAATTAATTTTGAACAAGATGATTCAAAAATTGAAATTATTGGCACATATGTAATTCCAGAATTTGGCACCATAGTAATGATGATTCTAATGATAGGAATAATGACAACAATTGTCATTACCAGAAACAAATTTCAAATTAAAATTTAAGTATCAAAAGTAAAAGAATATTTTTCTTTAAAGGGTGAAACTGATCTCAGTTCTTGAATTACTTTTTTTAGAGTATCAACTGTTTGTTCTATTTCTTGTTCATCATTAAAGATCCCCATAGTTAATCGTAAAGAACCAGTAATTTGCTCAAGTGAAAATCCCATAGATTCTAAAACATGTGAAGCTTTTTGAGTATTAACAGAACATGCAGAACCAGTGGATGCTGCAATTCCATGTTCATCAAGTTTGATAATTAGATCTTCTCCATTAACTCCAAGAAATGTAAAATGAGCATTATTAGGTAATCTAGATCGAGTATGGCCATTTAGTGTAACTTTGGGAATTTCTTTAAAGATTTTTTCAACTAGAATGTCTCGGAGTTTTTTAGTATGAGTGATATTTTCAGAAAGATTGTTTTGTGCAATTTCACATGCTTTTCCAAATCCTACAATATTTGCAACATTTTCTGTTCCAGAACGTAATCCATGTTCCTGACCACCGCCTAAAATGACAGGGTCAAGGGCGACACCATTTTTGATGTATAATGCACCTATTCCTTTAGGACCATAAAGTTTGTGAGAAGAAATAGACAGTAAATCTATGCCTAATTCTTTGACATTAATGGGTACTTTGCCAATTGCTTGAACTGCATCAGTATGAAAAAGCACATTATGGTTTGAGCAAATTTTTGTAATTTCGGATATTGGTTGAATTGTACCGACCTCATTATTTCCAAACATTATTGAAACAAGACAAGTTTTGTCAGAAATCATATTTTCAATGTCTGCAGGATTTATCATTCCAAAACTATCAACAGAGATGTAATCTATATCAAATCCATTTTTAGATAATTTTTTACATGGTTCTAAAATTGCATCATGTTCAATTAAAGATGTTATAATTTTACTAGAAGGATTTTTCATGGCAACCCCATTTAATGCAGTATTGTTTGATTCAGTACCACCAGAAGTTATCAAAATTTCAGAAGGATCAGCATTAATTAATGATGCAATTTGTTTTCGTGCTTTTTCAATTGCTTTGTGTGCCAATCGACCATACCGATGAATTGAAGAGGGGTTACCATATTGTTCTTTAAGATATGGCATCATTGCATCAAATACATCATCATGAATTTTTGTAGATGCAGCGTTATCCAGATATATCAATCTGTGATCACATTAATTTTTCCTGGTTTATACCCTTCTTGATCAATTTCAACTGTTGAAAATCCAATCAGATTTAATTTCTCAGTGATTTGTTTTAAAATTCCAGAATCAAATACAGAAATCATATCTTTATCAACTTCAATTTTTGCAGAACCATCATAATCACGTACTCTAACTTGTTTTACATTTGTTAGTTGTTTTACAATTGTCTCACCGAGTTCTATTCTAGTTAATCGTTCAGCAGTAACTCTTTGACCCCAAGGAATTCGGGATGCAAGACAAGAATTGGATGGTTTATCAAATACAGACAATCCAACGGATTTTGCAACATCTCTAATTTCTGATTTTGAGAAATTGGTTTCCACTAAAGGACTTTTGATATCATTTTGTTTTAATGCCTCAATTCCAGGCCTATAATCACCCAAATCATCAAGATTTGTACCATCTACAATAATTTTGACATTATGTTTTTTGGCTAAATCAATTAAATGATCTCCCAATTCCAATCTACAATGAAAACATCGATTAGAGTCATTTTTTATAAATTCTAGATTTTCAAGTTCATCATAATCAAGTAAAAGTTGTTTTATTCCAATCTCTAAGCAAATTTGTTGGGCAGTTTGTAATTCTTCTACAGATAGTGTTTTGTAATCAGCAGTAACAGCAATTGCAGAATCACCTAATTTTTGATATGCAGCATATGCAACAAGCGCACTATCAACTCCACCAGATAATGCAATCAT
>Ga0233443_1003665_pt1 | contig 10508 bp, 8 predicted proteins | sample SI_123_September_2_FD_182784 | JGI IMG/M metagenome (GOLD analysis project Ga0233443, IMG submission 182784) | Seawater microbial communities from Saanich Inlet, British Columbia, Canada - SI_123_September2016_200_MG | ecosystem: Environmental > Aquatic > Marine > Inlet | place: Canada: British... | reverse complement strand
ATCCGAACGGCGTCCTTGATCGTTGCGCGAACCAGTTGGAAGGTATCAACCAGCTTGTGGCTGCGAGCTGCATCCAGAATGCTGTAATATCGATGTCCCCAAAGACCTTCCATACGCTGCCGGGCGTCTTCTTCCAGAGCCAGCATGGCAGCAACACGGGTGCGATTGTCCCGGAAACTGTAGACCCGCGCCAGCCCCTGCTCCAACAACCAGCCTTGCACCCAGGTACCGTCCTTCAAATGCAAGTGCGCCAGCGCCCTGCCGTGACGATCCGTCCTGCGACCACCATAAGAAAGCCGGACAACCTTGCCCAGCACAAGCCCTTCCAGTGCAGTCTTTGACTGATCCGCGAAGGGTTGTTTTTTGACGTAGTCTCGCCCCAGCGGCAATTTCGGGGCTTGAATACCCACCAACCTGACCTGGCGTTTGTCGTCCAGAACAACCGTATCGCCATCTACGACAGAGACGACCAGGGCTTCACCACCGCGAACAAGCTTGCCACTGCGACTGGCGGCCAGGGTCGACGCAGTGGCAGCCAGTGTCAGCAGCGATACCAGCAGGATATGGAAAGGCAAAAGCTTCATCTGATCAGTTTAGGATGTTTCCATATCAGAATGAACACCTGGATGCGTTTACCAACTGGCACGCCTGGGTTACAAATACAGGAACAATTTTCAGGATGGCAAATTCTACTTGAGCCGCCGCTGTCCAGAGGGAAGGAATAACATGTTCAAACCACTGCGTTTTTTGGCCGCCTGCGGAATTTTCCTGATCACTGGCCTGATGACTTTGCCCGTTGCGCCTGCATCAGCAGCGGACCCCGACTTTCTCGCCGTCAGCGTTGGTGCCCATGACAGCCGGGACGCTTTTCAGGGCCGTCTCGAATATCGCTCGGATATCGAACTATATGTGTTCCGGCCTTTTACCGGTTTCATGATGACCAACGACAGCGCCATGTATGGTTATGGCGGTGTTTTTATGGATATTTTCTTCGGCCCCCGTTTTGTGATCCAGCCTAGCTTCGCCGTCGGAGCTTATTCAAAAGGTAGCGACGTAGACCTTGGACACTGGATCGAGTTTCGCTCGCAACTCGAATTCTCCTGGCGCTTTGACGACCGCAGCCGTCTGGGTTTGTCGGTTAATCATATCTCCAATGCCGCCATATCTGATACCAACCCTGGTATCGAATCAGTGGCACTGACCTATGCCATCCCTTTCGACAAAATCGCCAACAAGAATCTTTGGGAATAATCGGCAAGACGTATTAAGACAAATTCTTGCAGACAACCCTTCCATGGTCTATGTCTTTGCCAAGTGGTCCCGTAGCTCAGTCGGATAGAGCGCAAGATTCCTAATCTTGAGGTCACAGGTTCGATTCCTGTCGGGATCACCACTTCTCCTGAAGATCGAACAGAAAAATCCGGGCGCAATCCCATTAAGCGCCAATAATCCCGGCAATCCAAGGACAGCCAGACCTGCCGCACTGACAACTGCGGTGACAACTGCGGTGACAACGGACTGAATATTATTTTTGGTAAAGCGGGAGTCGAGCGGAAATTATTACTGATTGATACTGGGCCATGGCAGCAATTTCTCAGCTTCAAGCCGTTCCTAAATTCGACAATCTATTATCTCCAAGGACCTTGTGTAAATTCCTTTAACATATCGAATGGTAACAAAATTCGACCCTTTTGTAGACTAACCTCCACGGTTCAGAGGCAGATATTCTGCTCGGAAAATCAATCGTTGGCTTTTTCCAGGCGACCGTCGGGGTGGCGGGCGAAGCGGGCCTCGTCGCGGGGGTGGGTGGGGGCGTTGTCGGGCCAGGGCCAGCCGCCGAAGCCGGTTTTCTGGTAATCGGCGATGGCATCGTGGATTTCCTGTTCGGTGTTCATGACAAAGGGGCCGTACTGAGCGACAGGCTCGTTTATGGGCAAACCCTGCAGCAACAGGAATTCACTGGTCTTGACGCCATTTTTCAACTCAATGTTGGTATCAGCATTCAACGTCAAGGCGTTGCCGACAGCGATGGTTTGTTCGCAGGTTTCGACGGTGTCGCCTTCAAAATAGAACAGGCGGCGGGTACAACGGGCATCGGTTGCAGGCAGCGTCCAGCTGGCACCGGGGGCCATTTTGATGGTCTGGATCACCACCTTGTTTTGTGGATCGGCAGCCCATGAATCCGGCGGCGGTGCTGGTGGTTCCGCCGTCTCTGCGCCTGCGTCACCATTGGGAAGTGGTCCGCAATAACCAACAACCGTTGTCTCCAGACCATCCGTATCTGAAGTCGTCACGTCCGGGATGCGGTGGCGCCAGAACATGGAGAAATAGGACGGTACCATTTTGCTGCGTGCCGGCAGGTTCAACCAGATCTGGAACAGTTCGGTATGATTGTCCTGATCGGTTTGGCGCAAGGGAAACATTTCCGAGTGCACAACACCGCTGCCTGCGGTCATCCATTGCAGATCGCCTTCGCCAAACCGCGCCGAGGCACCAAGGCTGTCGGCATGATCGATAAAGCCCTTGCGGGCCACCGTAACAGTCTCAAACCCGCGATGGGGGTGCTGAGGGAAGCCTGGGACCTGGTCACCATGATACATGCTCCAGCCGTCCTTGCCGCTGAAATCCTGACCGATGGCACGACCGGCAAGTGTTGTTGCAGGACCCATGACGTCATTGCCCGCAGGATATGCGTCATCGTGGTGGGCGCAAAACAGGAACGGATCAAGCGTTTGCCAGGGCATGCCAAGCGGGGAAACATCAAACAAATCGGAGCGGGACACAGGCAAAACCTTTGTTTTTTGGCTGAAACAGATGGAAACAACCCATTTCGTTTACCTCGGGTAAACGCTTGGGGTGTAATTAATATTTGTTAACCATAGCCGGATTTCAATGTCCTGGCTGAATATCGTTTGCCGAAGGAAAGAAAATGGCTGACAAAAAGAATGCCCCGCCTGCTGAAAAGGCACCAGGCTTTGAGCTTGTTCCCACAGCCGTAGATGAGCAGACACATGCCGAATTGTGCCTGTTATACAAGGAATCAACAGATACAGTGCGCTTTGCCAAGCATCTTCAGTGGTGGACTTTAGGGTCCACCTTGATGTCATTTGGCGCCATCGTCCTGTTAGGTAAATATGTCGGTGCTGACATGTCCTACGCCAACCAGCTGACCGGGGCGGTTATTCTGGTGACGATGGGCGTTGTTTTCACCCTGGTTGTTTATCAGTTCTGGCAGCACAACGAACTGCGCAAAATTCGCGAAATCAGTTTGCATATGTCGAACCTGTTTGGACGCATTCGCCGGATGAAATCCCGTCGCGAAGCCAATATCCAGCGCTATTTGCTGCTGATATTTATGATCAGTACTGTCATCCTGGGGGCGATCATCGCCTATCTGGGATTACAGCAAGTGGTTTACAGCAGATAATGACTGTTGTTCTTGTCGTCCTGACTTTCAAACCAGTCAGGACGACAATTACATAATGTCTGGCTGGATCACAGCCAGCCGATGATCCGCAGGAAGATCATCACCATACCAATCCAGGCGACAAAGAATGCCATTGTCCGGATCCACGGAATACCGAGACTGTGGACGATGGCATGTACAAGCTTCGCCCAGAAGAACAGCATCGCACCCAGCGCTGTCGTCTCATTTGCCATACCACCGACATGAGCCACCAGAACCAGGGCCGTAAACGCACCCATATTCTCCACCATATTGGCATGCGCCCTTGCGGCAAGGGTAATCCATTTGGCGACAGGTGGCGGATCATCCGGATAACCGGCAGCCACAGCAGGGCCCCACTTCAAAGCACGGGCCGTCACGTGCGGCATCCACATAACGATACACAGAGCAGCCGACCAGGCCAGATAAGTCAGATCAACAGTCATGATATGTCCCCCTTGGACTTTCCAGGTACTTGATCGTACCAATGGCGGGGATTGAATCAGAGCGGGTCTATCAGGGCAACAAGTTTTTTCTTGAGTTGAAGGGGTGAAAAAGGCTTGGCGATATAGCCACTGACGCCCTGAGTCGACATCAGCGTTGGCTGTGACCATCATGAAAGGAATGGCCGGGTGGCTTTTGCGAACTTTCTTAAGCAATTCGATGCCGGTCATACGCGGCATGCGCCAGTCACAAAGAATGACGTCGATCCGTTCCTCTCCGGCATCCAGTACTTCCTGCGCTTCTACACCATCCACTGTGGTGATGACGTGGGCAACCTGCATGTCCATCAACATCATGCGGATCAGTCTTGTGGTTTGCGCATTGTCCTCCACGACCAGAACGTGGGTATCTTCCAATATCATTTTCCCGGACCAACCTTTGAATTCCCAAAATACAATTCAGGGCGTCCACCAGGGCATTAGCCTATAACAGGCAACAGTGCCGTAACGGTGGTTCCCTCACCCTTTTTCGACTTGACGTCAACCATACCACCCGACCTTGAAAATACTGAATATACCAGTGCCATCCCGAGTCCACTACCTTCAACCATGTCCAGCGTCGAATAAAGTGGATCAAACATGCGCTGGCGTGTCTCCGTGGACATCCCGGACCCGGTATCCGATATACTGAGGCAGAGATACGGACCGGGGACCGCATCATAAAATGTTCTCAAATCCTTTTTACTCATTTCGCGCCGGACCACGCGTACAACCAACCGCCCACCTTCCATATCCGCCATGGCATTAATGGCATTTTCAGAAAGTTCGAGTATCGCCTCAGCCATTTGACCGGGAGACAAGAGGGCTTTGCTGAAATCATCTTCAATCTCAACAGATAATTCGATCTCCGGCGGAATCAAAGACTGGATCAAACCCGTCGTATCCATAACATGTTGACCGACGGTAATCGGCTCAGGTTCAAACAACTGCCTTCGGCCAAAAACCATAAGCCGGGAAACCTGCTGGGCACCGGCGTTCGTTGCTGCGACGACTTCGTCCAGACACATCTGAACACGCTCGGGGTCATCCATTTTTACCAGGGCCATCTGGGCAAACCCACTGGCCCCGCCTAAATGATTATTGAACTCGTGCGCAATGTTACCTGCAAGTTCACCAAATCCCTCTACCTTCAATTTTACCGCCAGATGTTCAGCGGCTTCCCGATAGGGGGTATCGTCGACCAGCGTTACGGACTGCATTAATTGTCCTTCATGTTCGAAAGGCTCAACAAAAAAGTCGATTTCGTCTTTGCCTGATATCAGCTCTGCCAGTGATCGTCCGACCAGCCCCTGCACAGATTGTCCCATCAAATCTGCGGTTGCCTGATTGGCGTCGCACACCACTCCGTCCCTGTCGCTGATGACAATCGCTGTCATCGAGGCCCTGGCAGCAGCCGCCCATATCCCCGTGTCTGACGTCAAAACATTCTCCTGGACCACACTCTTTTGTCACACGATAACAACCAAATAATCAGCGACCAACGAACTCTTCATAAAAGCCCAGCTTGCGGTGCAAGGGGGCGTCATCTACATGAAACAGGAAAGCAGGCTTGCTTGTCGACTTGTTTCTGTGCCGGACCTGCGCGTGGGTGGGAATACTGACGGTATCGCTCTCCACCCAGTTCAGGGTTTCGCCGTCAATTTCAGTTTCACCCTCGCCTTCAATCACATGCATGACCGAAGAAGCCGACCGTCGAACGGCCACCAGTTCTTCGCCTGGACGTAACATCTGCGCCGAAAAGCCCAGAATGGGTAAACATTCTTCACCTGTCTCCGGATTTACATAGGCCAGCTGCACGATTTCACCCATCGCCGTATGGGTGGCAAGATCGGTCAGGGCAGCGCGGACTTCTGTCCACGGATAGCGGCACAGGGGATACCGCCCCTGCTTTTGCCCCAGACTTTGAAAAGGAACCAGACCGGCCCGTCGATAACGGGTCTGGGAAGCATCAGGCAAATTACTCGGCGGAAAGACTTCCCCTTCAATACAGTAAGAAGCCTCCAGATAGTGAACCGTCGGTAAATCCAGTGCATCCAGCCAGACCACGGGGCCATCACCCTCGTGGCCGTGATCATGCCACATGCCGGATGGTGTCAGGATCAAATCACCCTTTTCCATGGGTAATTTTTCGCCTTCGACGACCGTATAACCACCGTTGCCTTCAACAACAAACCGAACCGCTGTTGGTGTGTGTCGGTGGCAGGGTGCCGTCTCGCCCGGCAGGATCAACTGCAGCCCCACATAAATCGATGGCGTCGCCCGCATGCTGTCTATACCCAGACCTGGATTGGCCAGCACCAGCACCCGGCGTTCGGCCTTTTCCATGGGCGTCAGTTCGCCGGCCCGCATCAAATAGGGACGCACCTCCCGATAACTCCATTTGAATGGTCGGGTGGCACGAATCGGCTGATCATAGGGCAACACCTGGCGCAAGCTCGGCCACAAAGGCGTTACGGACATGGCTTCAAGCTCGTCCAGGTAGTCTGCTGGCAGCTCTTCGCGGGTACCCAGTTGTGAAGACATATAGCGCTCCCTGAACGAATGCGACGGTTTGCGAATATGATAAGGCAGGCTAAGCTGATTGCAAACTTGGGGATCAATAAAACAATTTGATGGGGAGAATTGTTATGGATTTTGGTATTTCACGCTGAGAAACACTCGTTATCCCGATAATCCACGTACGGCGGAAATGTTCGTGAAAGAAATCTGACGGGAAAGTCATTATTGACCGGGTCCACCCAAATCATCATAGAACAGCTGAAGGAGATAGAAGCATCCGGCGTGTCAGAAGTTATTCTCTGTTTCAATTATGGCCTGAAACCAGACGACATGGTGCGCGAACAGATGGATCGTTTCATGCGGGAAATTGCCCCGTCTTTCCAGGATGCCCATTCAGGTTTCAAGCTTTGATCGGTTGATTGGCGTTGTGCGATCATCATGGTACAACCGTAGCCGGAACAACAAACTGATCATTACATTCAGTTTTGTCTTACGTTGCGCAAAATATACAGGCTGGATCTTTTCGAAAAATCCGGCATGAAAGATATGCGCCGGTCAGGAACAGAAATTGATATGCCACGTCAGGACCACAGCGACAAACAAAAGTTGACGGACAAGTTGTTCCGTCAGCTTCTGATCGTCCCTGCCCTTGCCCTGTATATCGCGGTTTTCGCCGGAATGGCGACACTTTCATATGCGCCCGAAGCCCAGGCACAGTCCGAAGACGAAGAAACTGCGGAAGACGAAGAAGAGGAAGGCGAAGAAAAGAAAAGTGTTGGCAAACATATTTTCATCAAACTTGAGCCACTGATTTCCCCCGTGCTCGACGACAGGTCCATCAAGGGCAAGATCACATTGGTTCTCAGGCTTCATCTGATCGATACGAGCGTTGAAGAAAAAGTTCGCCATCGCATTCCACAACTGAATGACGCCTATTTGAACTACATGTATCGTTATGGCAGCTCGGCCGCATCCACAGGTGTCATGCAACTGGAATCTGTACTGGGCACCTTGCAAAGGTTGACCGACAAGATTTTGGGCAAGAAGATTGTCACAGTTTTGATTGACGAAGTTTCCCGAACCAGATCGAACTAGAGCATTTACGGGCTTGAAGTTAATCAGGCGATCTGCAGCCAGATTCTCAGGAAACCATCCAGCCAGCGAATAGTTTCGCCATCATACCGTCGGCGCGCCCTAACCTGATCAACATGTGGCTGGGCACCTGGAAACTCCAGCATATGTGCTGCATTGGTCAGCCACCGCATCATCATGCTGTTGGTAACTTCGGGGTGAAACTGTATACCGTAAGCATTATTGCCATATTTGAATGCCTGGTTCTCAAAACGCTCACCACTGGCCAGAAGCTCCGCTCCTGCTGGTAGCTCAAAGCCTTCCTTGTGCCATTGGTAGACGCACATGGGCTTGTTAAAAAACTCCCGCCCTGAAACCGTAGGCTTGATCCGGTGATAGCCAATTTCCACCATTTCATCCCTGTGAAGGCGCACTTCGCTGCCCAGGGTACGCACCATCATCTGGGCACCGAGGCAAATGCCGAGATAAGGCTTGCCTGAGGCCAGAACAGTTTCAATCCAGTCGATTTCCGCCCGCACAAAATCAAGATGATCGTCATTGGCGCTCATAGGGCCACCAAAGATCACCGCACCCTCATGATCATTCATATGAGCGGGCAACGGGTCACCGCCAGACGGACGGCGAATGTCGAGGCTATAGCCCAGACCTCGTAATTGCCGCGCAACGCGTCCCGGATTCGATGTTTCCTGGTGAACAACCAATAATATTTTGCCAGTCATGGCGCAAAAAGTAGGGCGCTGGTACCGTCGAAGCAAGCGCAGAAGGTAGAATTAATCGTGTGGGAGACCTGTTTACGATGCCGCACGGGCGCTTTAGTCTGATTTGCAGTGGTATGACGGCGTATCCACAATTTTCGAATTAATTGTGGATGAGGATGGACGAACGTGACCGAGAAGACAAATCTTGTCAGAACTGTGGATATCGGTGTTGTTCTGATTGATCAGGATCACAGAATCCTGTCTGTGACGGACACAACTGAATATATGTTCGGCCACGACAAAGATCATCTTGTTGGCAACGCTATCCAAATGCTTTTGTCGGATGAATCTGCTCAGGATCTTGAGCGAATTTTGCTGGATCATGCCAGTGGTGTTGGCTCGGACCTGGTTGGTGTCGTGCGGGAAGTCCACTGCCAGCACCGGGACGGGCACCTCTTTGTTGCTGATTTTTCCATCAACGAAATCGACTATGCCGGCCAGCCGGCGTATTTTTGCGGCATACGGAACATAGAAGACAGGGATAATGTCCGTCAGCACAGCCGCAAGCTGGTGGCAGAAATGCACGCTGTCCTGAACAACGCGAGCTATGGCACCCTGATGCTGGATAATAAACTGCGCGTGCGCCATACCAACGACACATTCAGATCAATGTGGGAGATCGATCCATCCGAACTTACCGGCAGTGAAACTGTTGAAGATTTCCAGAAGGTACCCGGCAGGCAAGACATGTATCCGGACGGAGGTCTGGAAACCCTGAATTCGGAAGATGGCGAAGCTGTGGAAATCCGGCTCGACAATGGCCGTATCCTGGAGCGGCGTTATGTGTTTCTGCCCAGCGACAATATCCTGTTGACCTATTACGACATTACAAGCCTGACCCGTGAGGCTGATACAGCCAGAAGTAACGCCGACCGTCATACATACGCCATGCAGGCAGCAGACCAGGCGTTTTGGGACTGGAATCTGCTGACGGACAAGATGGTCATCGGCGAGCGGTTCTGGTTGCAAATTCAGAGAATTTACCTGGGGCCAGAAATCGACTGCAGAGATTTTTTCGACCTGGTTCACAAGGATGATCGGGAATTTCTCGAATTTACCCTGCGAGCCTATGCCGATGGTGAAGTGGAAGACCTTGTCGGCGCCGTCGATACCTTCCGCATTGCAACACCAGACGGCGATGAGCGGTTTTTTGCTCTTGGTTTTTCAGTCGTTGAATCAAATGCAACACCCTATCTTACCGGATTGATCCGCGACATCACCGAACCCCGACGGCTGCGCCGGGCCATCACCGAGGCCAGGGATGAAGCCCGTGAAGCCAATCAGGCAAAGTCTGATTTTCTCGCAACCATGAGCCATGAAATTCGAACCCCCATGAACGGTATCCTGGGCATGGCGGGGTTGTTGATGGATACTCCACTGGACGCGACCCAGCGCGAATATGCCCAGATCGTGAAAGAATCCGGTGAATCGTTACTGACGATCATTAACGATATTCTTGATTTTTCAAAATTCGAGGCTGGCCGCCTGGAACTTGAGGTTATCGAATTTGACCTGCAGTCTGTTGTCGAAGGTGCCTGTCGCTTATTGGGACCACGGGCGCACGCCAAGAACCTGGAGCTGGAAACCGAATTTACAGATGATCTTCCACATGTCCTTAAAGGGGACCCTGGCCGACTTCGACAAGTCGTTCTGAACCTGATCGGCAACGCAATAAAATTTACCGAAAGTGGTGGCATTACCTTGCGCGTCTCAACGCTGCAACAGAAGCCTGAAACTGCCACGGTGCGCGTCGAGGTCATCGATACCGGCATCGGCGTTCCGGAAGACAAACTACAGTCCTTGTTTGAAAAGTTCTCTCAGGCTGATTCCTCGATGAACCGGCGATACGGTGGCACCGGATTGGGACTGGCCATCTGCAGAAGTCTGATTTCATTGATGAACGGTGAGATTGGTGTCGTCAACAACCAAGGCGGCGGCAGCACTTTCTGGTTTGAGGTACCGCTGGAGATCGCACCTGATTTACCTGTGGAATCATCGCACGCCAGCGATATTGCCGGGTTGCGTATCTGCGTCGTCAGCAAGGTCGACCGGGATCGCAATCAATATCACAGCCTGTTCAGTTCGTGGAATATGGCGGTAGAGGCAACCGCTTCAGTTTCAGGCGCAGCCAGCATGATCCGCCAGGGCGCCCAGACCGGCACCCCGTTCGACTTTGCCCTGCTGGAGGCCAACAGCGACGACATAGACCCG
>Ga0233443_1003632_pt1 | contig 10586 bp, 9 predicted proteins | sample SI_123_September_2_FD_182784 | JGI IMG/M metagenome (GOLD analysis project Ga0233443, IMG submission 182784) | Seawater microbial communities from Saanich Inlet, British Columbia, Canada - SI_123_September2016_200_MG | ecosystem: Environmental > Aquatic > Marine > Inlet | place: Canada: British... | reverse complement strand
CTGTCATGGGGGCCAAATTGATGACCGAGGCTCTATCGCAATTGGAAGCCGGGTCTCTGACTGCATTGAAGCAGCCTGAAGAAGGCGTTACTTACGCCAGCAAGATTGACAAGGCCGAAGCCCGAATCGACTGGACGCGTCCGGCACAGGAACTTGATTGTCATATACGGGGTTTGGCACCGTTTCCAGGAGCCTGGTTTTTGTGTGAAGGCGAGCGGATCAAGGTTCTGGGCTGCACACCCGTTGAAAAAAGCGGGACTGCAGGCAAAGTGCTGGAAGCGCCATTGATCATTGCCTGTGGACAGGGGGCCTTGCGGCTTGATCTTGTCCAGCGCGGTGGCCGCAAGGCTATGTCGTCAGCAGATTTATTGCGCGGGTTCTCCATTCCGGTGGGAGCAGAGCTGACGCTCTAGGGCGCCGGTTCATGTTATATCCATATGGCCCGCTTCAAACTCACCATCGAATATGACGGATCGCCTTACGTCGGTTGGCAACGTCAGGACAATGGCCCGTCTGTTCAACAAACCATTGAAGATGCGGTGAAGGCCTTTTGCGGTGAAGATGCCAGGATATTTGGTGCCGGGCGCACAGATACCGGCGTACACGCCCTCGGCCAGGTTGCGCATCTGGATTTGCAGCGTGATGCGGAGGCCAATACAGTTCGCGATGCCCTCAATTATCATCTGAAAGCCAGCCCGATCGTCATTCTGGGGGCTGAAGTCGTGGATGATGAATTTGATGCGCGGTTCTCGGCAACCGGACGGTCCTATGTTTATCGTATCATCAACCGCTACATCCCCCTGACGTTTGAAGCCGGTCTTGCCTGGCATGTGCGCCCGGAACTGGATACCGACGCCATGCACAGTGCGGCCCAGTTGATGGTCGGCAAACATGATTTCACGACTTTCAGGGCGACCGCCTGTCAGGCCAAATCACCGGTCAAGACGCTGGACCATGTTTCTGTGCAGCGTGATGGTGTGAATATCAGGGTTTACGTGCGTGCCCGTTCGTTTTTGCACAACCAGGTTCGGTCCATGGTAGGCAGTTTGAAAATGGTCGGAGCTGGAAAATGGCCGGAATCACGAATTGCAGAAGCTCTGGCGGCGGCGGATCGGCAAGCCTGTGGCCCAACGGCACCGGCGCGTGGTTTATATCTGGAAAGTGTTTCTTACGACAAACCGTCAGCTGAATAGCGCGTCGGTGCCACGAGACAACAAAAACCCGAGCAAAACATCCAGAATAACGAACCCGATCGCTACGCCGGTTGTCGCACCCAGCGCCACCCGGGCAACCCACCACATATACAAAAGTACCGCCAGTGTCGCCAAAAGACTGAGAACAACAGCCACGCCATCTGGCATAACGCCACCATGGGTGATGATGGCGATCGGCAGCAGGAAGTTGATGTGCAAAACATTGGCCCAGTTATAGGCAATGATATAGGGGATAAAATTTTGTGAGAGGTTCAACATCCGGGTGACAACCAGAGCCAGAAGTGGCCAGCAAATCCAGCCCAGCATATAACTTGAAATATCTGCCAGCCACGTCGCTTCTTCTGCGGTACTTGCACGTTGGACCAGCAAGATTATGAGGTAGGCAGGAGCCGCCAGCAGAGCCGCAAAAAAGGATCGCCAGAACCCGTCAACAGACAGGTTCAAATAGTTCATGCCGCCAGGATCCCGACGGGCCAGTCGCCAGACACCATATAGTGAGGAACTGATTTCCGGCCAGGCAGGCATTCAGGCGTTACCTTTCAAACTATTTGTTTTGATTGAAGAAAGTATTTCTGCAGCACAGTCGTATAGATATTGGTCAGTGTCTCTATATCTTCAACTTTTACCCGTTCATCAACTTTGTGCATGGTCTGGCCAACCAGGCCAAATTCAGCCACCGGGCAGAAGTTCTTGATGAAACGGGCGTCAGAAGTACCACCAGTGGTACTGAGCTCCGGCGTTGTGCCCATATGATCCTGAACGGCTTCAGAGATCAGGTTCGACAACAAACCAGGTGGCGTCAGGAACGACTCACCCGAACAGTGTAGCTTCAGTTCGTAGTTTTCACTAATTTTGTCAAAGCCTTCGCGCAGCCACTTTTCCAGACTGGAACATGTGTGGGCGTCGTTGAAGCGAATGTTAAAAGTTGCCCTGGCCTGGGCCGGGATAATGTTGGTTGCCGGATTGCCAACATCGATTGTTGTCATGGCAATTGTAGAGGCCTGAAAGTGATCGTTCCCCTGGTCAAGATCATTTTCTGTCAGATGACGCACCATTTGGATCAGCCGGGGGATCGGGTTATCTGCCAGATGTGGGTAGGCGGTATGGCCCTGAGCCCCATTGACTGTGAGCCAGCCGGACATGGACCCGCGTCGACCGATCTTGATCATTTCACCAAGACGGGTTGGATTGGTTGGCTCCCCCACCAGACAGATATCAATGGTCTCGCCTTGTTCAACCATCCAGTCCAGCACCTTTTTGGTGCCATTGATGGCTGGCCCTTCTTCGTCGCCGGTGATCAAAAGGCTGATCGACCCGTCGAAGTCAGTGGAGGACGCAATTTGCGATGCAGCAGACGCGAAGGCTGCGACCGCACATTTCATGTCGCTTGACCCGCGCCCAAATAGAACACCGTCAATGATTTCCGCCGCAAAAGGGTCAACAGTCCAGGCTTTTTCGTCACCAACCGGCACAACATCTGTATGACCTGCAAAACAGAAATTTGGGCTGGCAGTTCCCAACCGCGCATAAAGGTTGCGCACGTCCGGCGTGTCATCGGCTGAAAAAGTCAGGTCGTGACAAACGAAGCCAACGCTTTCCAATGCCGTCCGCAATACATCCAGTGCACCGGCATCTTCCGGTGTCACACTTGGACAGCGGATCAAATCACATGAGAGCTCGATGGCATCAAGAACGGGTGCGGACATGATCTTACGCTTAGTCCCGCAAAAGTTCGTTGACCGATGTCTTCGACCGGGTTTGTTCGTCTACGCGTTTGACGATTACCGCACAATAAAGGCTTGGGCCAGGTGTGCCGTCTGGCAGGTTTTTGCCCGGCAAGCTGCCAGGAACAACAACTGAGTACGCTGGCACCCGACCCATGAAAATTTCGCCGGTGGCGCGGTCGATAATCTTGGTGGAAGCCCCGATGAAGACACCCATGGAAAGGACGGCACCGGTTTCGACGACAACGCCCTCGGCAACTTCAGAACGGGCACCGATGAAACAGTTGTCTTCAATAATCACCGGACCAGCCTGCAAGGGCTCAAGAACGCCGCCGATACCAACACCGCCAGAGATATGACAGTCCTTGCCAATCTGGGCGCAGGAGCCAATGGTGACCCATGTGTCAACCATGGTGCCGCTGTCGACATAAGCGCCAAGGTTTACGAAGGATGGCATCAGGATGGCGCCAGGGGCGACATAAGCAGAATGACGAACAATACAGTTGGGGACGGCGCGGAAGCCTGCTTGACGGAAGCGGGCATCATCCCAGCCTTCAAATTTTGATGGCACTTTATCAAACCAGGGTGCACTTTCGCCAGGACCACCGGGTATAACGGTCATATCGTTGAGGCGGAAGGAAAGCAGCACAGCCTTTTTCAGCCACTGATTAACAACCCAGTCGCCACCGTCTTTTTGTGCGACGCGCATTGAGCCATCGTCAAGGGCGTTCAAGGCTGCCTGAACGGCATCACGGACAGCGCCGGTTGTTTCCAGATTGACGTTATCACGATCTTCCCAGGCGGCTTCGATCGTCGTCTGCAAATCAGAGGCTTGCATTTTCGCTCCTTGCGGTGGCCGCGATATTTTCGCGGGTTATTCAGAATGGTTAAAAACAGATTTGTTGGCAGCTATCTAGCACGACAACAAAGGGAATTGAAGGTTTTTGACCTTAAATGTTAACGAGGCTCAAGGCCGTCTACAGCTGCTTGTAAAAATGCTGTGACATCCTCGGCAATATGGTGCACGTGATCACCTTCACCATCACCAGACCATTCTGAATGCCCAGGTACCCAGACAGTTGTCATGCCCAACGCCGCAGCAGGCTCAAGGTTTCGGTCCATATCGTCGAAAAATATGGTTTCGTCAGCTTTCAAGTCATGTTCACTGATCAGTTTTTGATAGGGCTGGACGTCGGGTTTGGGCACAAAATCGCTGGCAGCGATATCAAAAATAGCTTCGAAGTGATGCTCGATGCCCAGTTTACCAGTGACATTCTCGGCGTGTTTTACCGATCCGTTGGTGAAAATCAGCTTGCGGCCAGGCAATTTATGTAAAACAGCGTCCAGCGCAGGCGACACATCAACGGGTGCCAGGTCAATATCATGGACAAAATCCATATAATGATGTGGGTCAACTCCATGGTCGACCATCAGGCCACGCAACGTTGTTCCGTGCTCTCGGAAGTATCTTTTTTGATGAACCCGCGCATTTTCCATGTTGAGGTTCAGTAATTCCGCCACATATTCATTAATACGCAGATCAATTTGCGAAAACAGATTGCAGTGTGCGGGATACAGCGTGTTGTCGAGGTCAAACAACCAGACCTTGATATGATCCAGTTCCGGATTGACATTACCGGACTTGTTAACTTTTGTCATAGATGCTGATACAGCGACAGGCTGTGCGCTTTTTTGATTGTCCATGATGATAGATGTGGTCCAATTGAGTGCTGGAACAAGATAGAGAGATTAACTTGTAACGAAAAGAGGCATTCAGGTAATGAATAGACCTCATGACCCTAAAGTGTTTCAGTGACAGTGTTTTCTGCTATTCTGGAACGATGTTGTCCCCGTCGGGACCTGTTTGGTAATGGAGACCCTTATTAATGGGTGTTGAAGACGACCTGCGTTCTGATCGGGATCGGTTTGTTGCGTTTGCCTTTTCGGCAGCGGATGCATTCCTCGAACTGGACGACGACAACAAGGTTATCTATGCCGTGGGTGCAACCCAGTGGCTGGCAGGCGTCACGCCAGACAAACTGACGGATTTGTCATTTCTATCGATGGTTTCGCAGGAAGATCGCTTGCTGCTTGAGGCGTCTTTGGCAACGGCAAAACGCCAGGGTCGCTTTGGTCCGGTGAATATGCGCGTGCTGAAGCAAAATTCAGAACCCATGCGGGTCGCAGTGTTTGGTACGTCTTTGCCAACTCACCAGGGACATACATTTCTTGCACTGGCCGCCCAACGCCTGGTGTCGACGGCCCAGGCTCCAGATGCTGCTGCACTCGATTCTGAAACAGGTTTGTTGAATAAGGACGCCTTTTCCGACGTTGCAAACGAAGCCTTGAAAGCAGGCAAGGCCGCGGGCATGAACTACAACATGACCTTGATCGATATGGATGGCCTGGACAAGCTCAAGGACAAACTGGGAGAAGCTGGCGAAGATCTGCTGCATGACATTTCAGCACACTTGCAAGCCAACTCGGTCAATGGTGCATCTGCCGGGCGCATAGACGACGGCAAGTTTGGTCTTGTGCACGAGCCCGGTCTTGACGTTGCCGCGCTGGAAAAAAGCATTGAAGAAAAAACCAAAGAAGCCGACCCCACAGGTGAAGGCATGGAGGTCGGGGCCGCGACCGTTGATCTTGAAGCAACTATGTCAGAAGAAGACAACGCCAAGGCGCTGCTCTACACCATCAACAAGTTTTCGGAAAGCAAGGGTGATTTCACCATTGGCGAACTGACCGAAGGTTACAAGACCATGATGGATGAAACGCAGGAAAAGATTATTGCGTTCAAGAAAACCATCAACGCCGGTGATTTTGATGCCCTCTATCAACCCATTGTTGAACTATCGACGCACTTTGTGCATCACTATGAAGGCCTTGCCAGGTTGAGGGTCAGCGGACCTGAAGCGTCGCCTTTCGCCTTCATTACCTTTGCTGAAGAAGTTGGGGTCATCGGTGATTTTGATATTGCCATGACGCGCAAGGTTGCCAACAAGATTATGACTGCGCGTCAGGAAGGCGAGATCCTGAGCGTCGCCGTAAACATTTCCGGCCGCTCGATCGAAAGCCCCATGTTTGTCGACGAGCTCCATGATTATCTGAAGCATTGTTCGTCCATCCGGGAAGAGCTGATTTTTGAACTTACGGAATCATCAAAGATTGAAGATCTCGAGACGACGAACAATATTATTCAGGGCATACGTGAACTTGGTCATCATGTGTGCCTGGATGACTTCGGTTCCGGTGCAGCGGCATATCAGTATTTGCGCGCCCTGGAAGTTGACTATGTAAAGATTGACGGGATTTATGTGCAGGAAGCGCTGAGCACTAAAAACGGCAAGGCATTTTTGAAGTCGATGGCAACATTGTGCACTGATATCAATATCAATACCGTTGCCGAATTTATCGAGGACGAAGAAACAGCAAGCTTTTTGCAGGAAATCGGCGTTCGTTATGGGCAAGGTTATTTGTTTGGCAAACCAGGCGTCAGCACGTCAGGCACGCAACACAGGGAAGCGTCCTGATGATATGTGTTTGTTGTGAAAAATGGTGGCGCGAATGACAGGCCACGACATCCCGATGGTTTTGAAGGGCGTTATCGACCCAGTCGCTGACGACGTCAACGATGCTGTAGAGCCTGCGACTGAGGTCGCCGGGTATGCGGCACTTCCTGAACAGCTTTCCCTGTCTCCGGAAAAACTGTTGGACGGATTTGAAGGACCTGCTGCAATTCTGGATCGGCGCGGTAAACTCATCGGTCAAAACGGAAAAGGCCATTCCCTGGCACTTCTTTTTTCGAGCAACGGTGATCCCGCCATTCGTGGCATGCTGGCCAATGTTATTGGCGGCAACAAGGCCGTGTCCGAGAAGCTGGATTTGCCAGAACCATCGGGTGGTGGCTCAATTGAAGTTTCGCTGGTTCCGTTGAAAGATGAAACCGGGACTTCTTATGTCGTCGTGTTGTCACGGGAAACCACGATGGAGCGAAACTTCATCAATGCCCTGCTGACATCCAGGCAGCTGTTCAAGGATCTGGTTACATGTTCAGCAGACTTTGCATGGGAAACGGATAAAAACGGCAATTTCAAATTTGTCTCGGAACGTGGTGTGCTCGGATATTCCGCTCACAAGCTCAACGGCAATCCACCCAGGAACCTGCTTCATCACAAACACGACAAAAGTTTACCTTTTCCATTTGATAGCGAAGTCCCTCTTGAAGATGCCGAGGTCTGGCTTCGTCATGCAGATGGTACGGCGGCCTGTCTGGTCATCTCTTCTGTTCCGGTTCACTCCGAAACGGGTGAGTGGCTTGGTGCGCGAGGTGTCGCCAGGGATATGACGGATACGCGTGAGCGCGATCAGGCACTGGAGCGCGAACGCAATCGAAACGAATTGCTGAATACAATCGTCGATGCCATCCGAAATGAAGTAGAACCGGGGCGGATGCTGGGAACGGCAGCAGAGGCAATTGCTGCGGCCGTTGGTGCCCGGCATTGCTGGGTGATGCGGGGAGATCCCGGGCAAGGTTTTATGAACGCCGCGGAATATGGCGGTATTTCCTCGCCTATTCCCAAAGAAGCATCTGATTCAGTTTCGGAAATTATGTTGCACGGTGATCCCCGCGGCGTTGTTGAACGTCAGGTGGGGATGCATCAAATATTAACAGCGGCCTGTCGCTACCGGGGCGAAGTAAACGGTGCTATTGCAATTTCTCGCGGTGTTGATCAGGCAGACTGGAGTGAAGACGCCAAGGCTTTATTGGCCGGCGTTGCCGCGCGTGTCGGCATTGCTGTCGAGCAAATTTCAATACACGAGAAACTGGAGCGGTTGTCTCGTGTTGACGAATTAACGGGTCTCTATAATCGACGTGCTTTTTACGAAGACCTTGAGGGCCGGTTGGCCCACCACCGCAGAACAGGAAGATCAGGTGCGTTGGTTTATGTTGATCTTGATAACTTCAAAATGGTCAATGATGTGCACGGCCATTCGGCCGGCGACGAGGTCTTGAAGCTTCTGTCAGATATTCTGAAAGGTGGAAGCCGGATAGGAGATCTGACTGCACGCCTGGGCGGAGATGAGTTTGCTCTTTGGACCGAAGATACGGACGAAGAGGGCGCGATGACAAAGGCTCGTCTTTTGATGGCAGATGCAGAGCAATTGCGAACCCATTCTGCAGGTGAAGAGCACCCATTGGGTATTTCTGTTGGGATTGCGGTTAGCGATCCCCATTCAAGTGAGACAATGAACGAAATGATCGGTCGTGCAGACGGTGCCATGTACGATGTCAAACACTCAGGCAAAGGCGGGTATGCTGTAATGTTGCCCGGCGGAAAAATAGTGAGAGGGACGTAATGTTTGGAAATCTTTTCGGGAAGGGACGGAAAGTCGCAAAGAAGAAGGAGGTCACTTACGAGGAATCGAGGGACCTGGCGACAAGTACCAGTCATGCTGAACGCAAGGAACTGGCGAAACGTAAGGACGTAAAACCTGAGGTTCTGTATTTTCTGGCGAGTGACGATTCCCCCACTGTAAGGCGGAAAGTTGCAACCAACAAGAACACACCGCGTCAGGCCGACGTCATTCTGTCCACAGATGACAATGACGAAGTCCGGTGCGACCTGGCGTTGAAGATTGGTCGCCTGGTTCCGAATATTTCCGAAACTGAATCTGAAAAACTACAAAAGATGACTTTTCAGGTTCTGGAAACGCTCGCTAATGATCAACTCACCCGGGTTCGCCAGATCGTGGCCGAGGAGATCAAGCGCGCCGACAACGTCCCGCAAAATGTTGTCGACAAACTTGCACGTGATGTTGAACTGATCGTCGCCGCACCCATTCTCGAATATTCACCGTTGCTCAGCGACGACGATCTTATGGAAATTATTCAGTCTTCGACTACGTCAGGGGCGATCAGTGCGATTTCCAAAAGAGCTGCAGTCAGCACGGATGTATCGGATGCAATTTTTGCGGCCAGGGATATCCCTGCTGTAGAGCAACTTCTGGCCAACAAGAATGCCCAGATCCGGGAAGAAACGCTGGATCAGATTGTCGATCAGGCGGCCGACAAAAAGAGCTGGCACAAGCCGCTGGTCAATCGTCCGTTGTTGTCGCAACAAGCCATGCGTCATATCGCCGGGTTCGTCAGTTTATCCTTGCTGGATATCCTTGCCGAAACGCATGATCTGGACCGGGAAACAGAAAAAGAAGTCCGCGCAGCAGTCAAGGATGGCATCGAAAAACACGATGTCACCGAAGATGAAGATATTCTGCAAGACAAGGCAAAAGAGCTTGTTGAATCGGGTGGACTAACTGATGCAGAAGCCGCAAAGCTGATCAAGAGCCGGGAATATGAACTGTTGGTCCGGGCCATGGCGATCAAGGCCGAGGTTTTGCCGCATATTGCACACAAGATCATCGAATCCAAAAGTGGCAAGACGGTAACGGCTCTTGTGTGGGCTGCCGGGTTGACCATGCGTACAGCCATGGAAGTGCAAAAAACCGTTGCCAAGGTCCCGCCATCGGAACACATCAATGCGCGGGGTGGAACTGACTATCCGCTGACGGATGATGAAATGTCCTGGTATCTGGACTTCTTTGCGGATTAAGAAACTCCGGTCAATCTTCGGTGTCTGGCCCCTTGATCATGGTGCCCACACCGTGTTCTGTGAAGATTTCCAGCAGCAATACATGTGGTATACGACCATCAAGGATCGTTGCTGAACGGGTGCCTTGATCAATGGCATTCAGGCAATTTTCAATCTTGGGGATCATACCGCCGTGAATAGTACCATCGGCAATCATGGCCCTGGCCGTATCTGCCGTTATTTCCGGCATGAGCTGGTCTTCACTATCAAGTACACCGGCGATATCAGTCATCATGATAAGCTTGCTGGCGCCAATAGCGGCAGCAACAGCGCCTGCGGCTGTGTCAGCGTTGATGTTGAACGTTTCACCATTTTCGCCAACGCCGATGGGTGCTATCACCGGAATAGCATCTGATTGCTCAAGAACATTCAGCACGTGCGGGTTTATCTTTTTCGGTTCGCCCACAAATCCAAGATCCAGAACTTTCTCGATATTTGAATCGGGATCCTTCTTTGTGCGGTGCAACTTTTGTGCCTCGATCAACCGGCCGTCCTTGCCGGACAATCCCATTGCCGTCCCGCCGGCGCTATTGATTGCCGTAACGATCTGCTTGTTGATCGACCCTGACAGCACCATCTCCACGACTTCGACGGTCGTTTGATCGGTCACTCTCAAGCCATCAATAAATTCGCTCTTGATCGCCAATCGTTCCAGCATCGCCCCTATTTGCGGGCCGCCGCCATGGACAATAACCGGGTTGATTCCCACATGCTTGATCAAGACGATATCGCGGGCAAATCTTTCTGCCAGTGAGGCGTCTCCCATGGCATGGCCACCATATTTGATGACAAAGGTCTGGCCGGCAAACCGGCGCATATAGGGAAGGGCCTCAGACAGGGTCTGTGCGGTGTGCAACCACTGTTCGGTTGTCTTATTTTCACTGGAATCTGACATAATGTTGAATTTGTACTGGAATACTATGCTCAGGACCAGCCACGATTAGGCAAAGGGCCTTATCGGACATAAATTCCAATCAAAAATGTGTGGTATCGGA
>Ga0233443_1003631_pt1 | contig 10586 bp, 9 predicted proteins | sample SI_123_September_2_FD_182784 | JGI IMG/M metagenome (GOLD analysis project Ga0233443, IMG submission 182784) | Seawater microbial communities from Saanich Inlet, British Columbia, Canada - SI_123_September2016_200_MG | ecosystem: Environmental > Aquatic > Marine > Inlet | place: Canada: British... | reverse complement strand
GTCCTGCAAGCTCATACGAAGTAAAGATAGCTGCACAAACTGAAATCACTGGTAATGCAGTTGATTTCATTGAGATACCAATACCCGCGATAATATTTGTCGCATGCCCTGTTTCAGATGCTTTAGCGACATGCTGAACAGGTTTATACTCAGTACTTGTGTAATATTCTGTAATAAGTACAAGTAATGCAGTTAAAACTAATCCAACCGCTGCTGAACCAAATAATGCAGTCGCTGAAAAAGTTTGATCATTAATTTCGATGCCCTGTGGGAACATTTGAACGCTGACATAATAAAATGCAATCGCTGAAAGAGCACCTGCAACTGCTAGGCCTCTATAAAGTGCTGGCATTACATTGGTCATTTTCTTGTTAGCTTTTACAAAAATACATCCAATAATCGAAGCTATGATTGAAACCGCACCTAGCATTAAAGGATAGAGCACGCCGTTGATGTTAGATACCATCAGAGCACCCAACACCATTGTCGCAATAATTGTCACTGCGTATGTCTCAAATAAGTCAGCTGCCATCCCAGCACAATCACCCACATTATCACCTACGTTGTCAGCAATCACAGCTGGGTTTCTTGGGTCATCTTCAGGGATCCCTGCTTCAACCTTACCGACTAAATCAGCACCAACATCAGCACCCTTAGTGAAAATACCACCACCTAAACGGGCAAAGATAGAAATGAGTGATGATCCAAAAGCTAAACCAATTAAAGGATTTAAGGCTTCAGTGGTTGTAAGTGTTTCACCTCCTAGGTATAGATAAAAGCCAGCCACACCTAATAAACCAAGACCCACTACCAACATACCAGTGATAGCACCACCTTTAAAAGCAACATCAAATGCTTGAGGCAGGCCTTTTGTAGCTGCCTGCGCAGTTCTTACATTTGCACGCACAGAAACATTCATGCCGATAAAGCCACATAAGCCAGATAACACAGCCCCAATGACAAAACCAATCGCAGTATTACAATCAATAAAGTAATAAATAAGTGCTGCTAATATAATGCCAACAATACCTATTGTTTTATATTGCCTTGTTAAGTAGGCAGCTGCACCATCTTGAATCGCGCCTGCAATTGCCTTCATTTTTGCATTGCCTGCAGGTAGGTTGATAATCCATTTGGACATAATCAAACCATAGATAACTGCAAGTACTGCTGCACCTATAGCTATATTAATTACTGGGTAATCGACTAGTGACATATTTCCTCCGTGAGTTTTTTAAAATTCAAGTCTTGTATAAGACTTGAAAAAAATAATGCGTAATTATAACTGTTTTCACAGAAGGTTCAATCAAAAAAATAACTTAAAGATGGGCTTTTAATTAAATAGCATTAAGATCCCTATTGTTATTAATAACAAGCTAAATAACTTTTTAATTAATAAATCATCTAATTTTAATAGCCAGCCAGCAGAAAGCTTGATGAAGATAAGGCTTGGGAATGTTAAAAATAAAATAGCTGGAATGTAGACAAACCCAAATGTAATTTGGTTATTTAATCCTGAAGATAGGTAGCCAATATAAATTGCAATTGATGCGCAAAGTCCAATAAAAAAACCCAAAACACTAGATGTTCCAATAGCAAGCTTGGGGGCTATATTATTCTTAATAAAAAAGGGCACAAATAGTGTTGCCCCACCAATCCCAACAATGCCTGAGATGATAGAAAAAAGAAAACTAATTGTATTTGAAAGCCATCGATTGGGCAGTGTGCTTTGTTTAAAAATTTTCTGATGCTTTATTAGTTTGAAAGCAATAAAAAAGGCATACAAAATAAAAACATGTTTTAAAAAATCACCCGGAATATTTTTAATAAAAAATCCTACTGCGACAGAGCCCATAATTAAACCTGGGATAAATCTTTTTACGACCGAATAATCTACATTATGATTTTTGGTGTGTGCATACGCAGCCATCGCACCAGTTATAATTATAGAGGCCAGAGAGGTGCTGACTCCAATAATGATTGCTTCATTAAAGGGGGTGCCAGAAAAATAAACTAGACAATAGGTCACAACCGGGACGATTATCAGGCCACCTCCCAAACCAAATAAACCTGCTGCGATACCAATAGTCACACCTGAAAAAATAAAGATAATAATCTCGGCCATGAGTAACTATTTATTTTTTTGGTTTAAATAAGCCATTAATAATATTTTTTAATGGTGAATCACTCATCTCCGCTTTTAAATGCCTGAGTGACTCATTAGCTGAGGCAGGAATATTTCTTATATTTCTTTTTGGGTTGGATGGGTGCTGGATGGCCACATTAATTTTTATTTTCTTAATTTTGGTTTCTATCTGGTGTGTGTCGTTAATTTTCTCTATGAGCTGTGAGTCAGTCATTTTTAATTGCGATGCGACAGCGCTATTCATCGCCTCAACAAAAAAAACATCATTAAGTATGTTTTTTGCAAGAACCCTCCCTTTGAATTTTTTCTCTAAGCTATCTGAAAGCACTTTTTGTAGAGACTCGAGCTCTTCTTTCTTTGTGTTAAATTCAGAAAAATTTTGACCATGTAGCAACTTTTTTATGGGTTCCATACTATAATGCTACATTATTTTAATAATAGAATAACTAACAAATTTTAGATGAAAATATTATTTCTTAACAAGAATGCCAGAAAACCAAAAAGCTTAAGTTTTTATTCATTGATTGTATTGGTATCGATAATCTTTTCTATTGGTTTTATATGCGCATACATCATATTTAATACTCAAGAAAATAAAGATGAAATGTCGATCGCTCCATTGGTATTGGAGCAAGAAATAAAAGTAGCCCCCACAAACCAAGAAGTAGATCTTTATATAAGCCAGATTGGGGAACTAAACGCGCGTATAATTCAGCTTGATGCGCAGTCAGAGAGAATTCAAGAGATTATGAAGGGTCAAATCTTGGGTAAGGATAAGCTACCTAAATTGAAGGAAAAAAAAGATAAGAATGTAGGCGGCCCTTTTGTAAATGATAATTTAAGCTTGGGTGATATCCATAAAGTCCTTACTCATTTACTTGAAAAAGTTGAAAAAAGAGAGATTTTTTATAATAAGAAAGAAGCTCTACTTTTAAAGCATTCTGTATTAAAAGAAACCTTACCAACTCTTTATCCGGTAGAGGTTCCTTTTAACTCATCTAGTTTTGGTTGGAGACGGGATCCTTTTTTAGGTATTCGCGCCTTTCATGCTGGCTTAGACTTTAGTGCTGCCCAAGGAGAAGAGATTAAATCAACGGGAGCTGGGATGGTAACCATGGTTGCGAAAGATAAAAGTTATGGGAATTTTTTAAAAATTAAACATGGCGATGGGCTTGAAACAAGGTACGCGCATTGCTCAAAAATTTTAGTTAAAAAAGGCGATATCATCGAAAAAAATCAGGTGGTTGCATTGGTTGGTAATACAGGACGTTCAACAGGCCCTCATTTACACTATGAAATTAGATTGCATGGTAGGGCGCTAGACCCTAGGCAATATTTAAAAAAATAAAAATAAAAATAAGAAAATTATGCTGAAAAATTTATTAGGTAGTATTTTTGGAACAAGAAATAATCGATTAATTGGTAACTATAAAAAATTAGTTACAAAGATTAATGCGCTCGAAGATGAGGTTAAGAAGTTAAAGGATGCTGACTTTAAGGTTAAGACAGAGGAATTTAAAGAGCGCATCAAAAAAGGCGAATCACTTGAAAGCATGCTTATTGAAGCATTTGCCCATGTGCGAGAGGCAAGCGTAAGGTCGTTAGGCATGAGGCATTTTGATGAGCAATTAATAGGTGGCATGGTTTTAAATGATAATAAAATTTCTGAAATGCGAACAGGAGAGGGAAAAACACTTGTCGCAACCCTCCCTGTTTATTTAAATGCACTTTCGGGTAAAGGGGTTCATGTTGTTACCGTCAATGATTATTTGGCGAAACGTGATGCCGAATGGATGGGTAAGCTTTATAACTTCTTAGGTCTAACTGTTGGAATTAATCTTTCGAGGATTTCTCCTGATGTAAAGAAAGAAGCCTATGAGTCAGACATCACTTACGGAACAAACAATGAGTTTGGGTTTGATTATTTGCGCGATAATATGGTGTACGCGGCATCAGAAAGAGTGCAAAGGCCATTGAATTTTGCTGTTGTTGATGAAGTTGATTCTATTTTAATTGACGAAGCAAGGACGCCTTTGATTATTTCAGGGCAAGCAGAAGATAATATTGATTTATATAAAAAAATTGATGCCATCATTCCGCAATTAAAAAAACAGGACAAACCTGACAGTAAAGGTGACTTTTGGCTTGATGAAAAATCAAATCAAGCAATATTATCAGATGACGGGCACATTAATATTGAAAAAATACTCGTTAAGGTGGGAATCTTAGAAAAAGATTCTAACCTATATGATGCAGCCAATATTAATTTGCTTCATCATATTAACTCTTCTCTAAGAGCGCATTATTTGTTTATTAAAGATAAGGATTATGTTGTTGCTGATGGAGCGGTAACAATTGTTGATGAATTTACTGGTAGGATGATGCCAGGGCGGCGATGGGGAGATGGGCTGCATCAAGCAATAGAGGCAAAAGAAAAGGTTGCCATTCAAAAAGAGAATCAAACATTAGCGGGAATTACTTTTCAAAATTATTTTAGGATGTACACAAAGCTCTGTGGGATGACAGGTACGGCAGACACGGAAGCTGAGGAGTTTAATTCCATCTATGGGCTTGAGACCGTGGTGATTCCACCTCACTTACCAACCATTAGAAAAGATAAAATAGATAAAATTTACCGCACCTCTGAAGAGAGATATTTTGCTGTATTGGAAGATATAAAAGAGTGCGCGAAAAGATCCCAACCTGTTTTGGTGGGCACAACATCAATCGAAAACTCAGAGTTAGTTTCAAAGTTATTAAATAAGTCAAAATTAAAACATCAAGTGTTGAATGCAAAACAGCATGAAAAAGAAGCAAACATTATTGTTCAAGCAGGACAGCCTGGAATGATTACCATCGCAACAAATATGGCGGGTCGAGGAACAGACATTGTATTAGGCGGCAATGCTGAACCAGAAATTGAAAAGATAAAAAATAATGTAAAGCTAAATAAGGCACAGCAAGATAAAAAAATTAAAGCAATTAAGACTGCATGGGATATCAGTCATAAGAAAGTTATTGATGCGGGTGGCTTGCATATTATCGGGACAGAGCGTCATGAATCACGAAGAGTAGATAATCAATTGAGAGGAAGATCGGGTAGGCAAGGTGACCCAGGCTCTAGTTCTTTTTATCTTTCACTTGAAGATTCACTTCTGAGGATATTTGCATCAGATCGAGTTTCATCAATCATGGAAAAATTAAAAATGCCAAAGGGCGAGGCAATTGAACACCCTTGGGTAAACAAATCGATTGAAGGGGCTCAAAGAAAAGTCGAGGCTAGAAATTTTGACATACGTAAACAGTTATTAGAGTTTGATGACGTGCCTAGCAATCAAAGAAAAGTAATCTATGAACAAAGGAATGACGTTTTAGATAGCACCAGTATGAGAGATACTGTTTCAAGAATTAGAGAGGATGTGATCACCCAAACAATTTATGATTATATGCCACCGGAAAGCATTGAAGAGCAGTGGGATTTACCAGCACTGGAAAGCAAATTACAAGGAGAGTACAACCTAAAAGTTGATATTAAGACTTGGCTTAAAAAAGAACCTAACCTTGCTATAGATCAGGTTGTGAAGCGGACTGCTGAGACAGCTGATAAAATTTATGCTGAAAAAGAAAAGTTAGCGGGTGTCGAAGCCATGCATCACTTTGAAAGATCAGCAATGCTTCAAATTATTGATCATCAGTGGCGATCACATCTTTCTAGTCTGGACCAACTGAGGCAGGGAATTGGTTTAAGAGCATACGGACAAAAAGACCCAAAGCAAGAATTTAAAAAAGAGGCATTTGCATTATTTGAAGCACTCCTTGAGTCCATAAAATATGAAACCACCCGTGTTTTAATGCTTGTACAGGTAAAAAATGAAAAAGATGCATCAGCAATTGACCAAAAAAATTCAGAGCAGGTGAAAAACGCTCAGGTAAATGAGAAAAAAGATGACCAACAAATGAGGAAAGTGGGAAGAAATGAACTTTGCCCATGTGGAAGTAATAAGAAATATAAACATTGTCATGGGGCTCTAAAGTAATGAGTGACACTGATCAATTTAGCACACCATGCATTGGTGTCTGTCAATATAACAACGAAGACATGTGCAGGGGATGCTTTAGAACCCTGGATGAAATTTCAAATTGGGCACTGAAGACAGAAAAAGAGAGACAGGAGATTATGCAAAATCTAAATCAAAGAGCTGAATCTTTATTTTAAGGCATTTTCTTTTTGTATTCACATAGGCTTGATATTACACATTCGCCACATTGCGGGGCAATTGATTTGCAAACGTACCTTCCATGCAGAATTAAGAGATGATGAGCATCATTTAAAAACTCATTAGGTGTTAATTTTGTTAGTCTTTTTTCAACCGCGAGTGGCGTTTTGGCCGGCGCGATGTTAATTCTATTGGCTAACCTAAAAATATGGGTATCAACTGCAATAACGGGTTCATTAAATAGGGTATTTAAAATAACATTTGCTGTTTTTCGTCCTACCCCTGGAAGACTTTCAAGATCATTTCGATTAGCGGGTACTTTTGCATTAAATTTTTCTAGTAATATGGCACTTGTCAATTGAATATTTCTTGCTTTATTTTTATAAAGACCAATTGAATTAATTAGCCCTTCTATTTTATCAATACTTAAATTACTTAAAGATAAGGGGGTATTTGCAATCTCAAATAATTTTTTTGTAGCCTTATTAACTGCTATATCTGTTGTTTGTGCAGAGAGTATGACTGAAATTAATAATTCAAATGGGGAGTGATAAATCAACTCGGTTGTAGGGTTTGGTGTATTTTTTTTGAGAAGGCTAAAAATAGCCCTTCTTTTTTCATGATTCATCAGTTAATTTTTTTGGTTGACCCAATTCATAAAAGCAATCATGAATGCTAATCCAAGAAAAGCACCTGGTGGAAGGATAGCTAAGAGAAAGCCCTCATATTGATCAAAAAAACTTAAACCATTACTATTAAATGTATCGCCAAAAATGAGATTTAAGCCTGAAAATAAGGTGCCTTGACCTAAAAATTCTCGCATCGCACCTAAAATTGCTAAGACTAGACATAACCCTAAACCCATAAATAAACCATCGTAGAAAGAGGGCAAAATTGGATTCTTGGAAGCAAAAGACTCTACGCGTGCTAATACAATACAATTTGTGACAATCAGAGGAATAAAAATACCAAGTGTTTGGTAGAGAGGTTCTGCGTAAGCGTGAATGCTTAAATCAACAACGGTTACGAGAGCGGCTATAACTAAAATAAAGATCGGCACTCTTACTTCGTCAGGGATAAATTTTCTAATAGGGGCGATTGATGTGTTAGCAATACTCATCACTAACATTGTGGCAATCCCTAAACTCACTCCATTCACGATCGTATTAGTCATTGCTAAGGTTGGACAAAGACCCAAAAGCTGAACAGTTCCAGGATTTTGTTTCCATAGCCCATTAATAATTGATTCTTTAAACATTAATCCCTAGCTCAATCTTATGTGTATTAAAAAAAATTAAGGAGTTGTAGATTGCTTTTATAACTGCACGTGGCGTTATTGTTGCGCCAGCCATATAGTCAAATTTACCATAATCTTTCTTAACAGCCCAATCCCTTTTAGGTGTATTGTCCAATGAGATAGACTTAAAAATAGTGATCCATGAATCTTTCTTGATATCAATATAATCACCTAGCCCGGGAGTTTCTTGGTGTTTAATAACCCTAGTACCTAAAATCTCACCATTTCTATTAATTCCTACAAGTAACTTTATTTCTCCGCTATAGCCATCAGGAGCCGTTGTCTCAATAATTACTGCTGTAGTTTTATCATTTTGTTTGGCGAGATATAGTTTCGAATCAATTTTATTTTTGAGCAAAGCGTTAGGGGGTATGACAATATAGCTATTGACTAGATCATTGTTATAAATATTGCTAGGCAGCACTTGAAGCAATAATCTTTTTTTTGCTTCCATTTCACTTTTTAAAATAACTGGTTCAGTCTTAAGGTAAAAAAAAGACAGAATGAATGAAAAAATGACGCTAAATATGATCATTGCTAATACCGTTTTAGCAATAATTTTATAATTTTTTAAAAATTTAATCATGACCAAAGACTTTAGGTTGACTATATTTATCAATCAAAGGAACACAGATATTCATAAAGATTACAGCAAAGGCAATGCCCTCTGGGTAGCCACCAAAGACTCTTATCAAATAAACTAAAACCGCAACCCCAAGAGCAAAAATTATTTTTCCCTTAGGTGTGGTGGGGCCACTAACAGGGTCTGTAATAATAAAAAAGGCACAGAGTAGGGATCCTCCTGAGAGAATATGGGTCATTGGGTTTTGAAATTGAATAGGATCTATTAACCAAAATATTGAAGCAATTACAAAAAGACTTATTATAAAAGTTATAGGCAAATGCCATGTAATAATTTTTTTGTACCACAGGAAAATGCCACCGAGTAAATAACCAATGCCAATAATTTTTGTTGCATTAGCATACGATTGATAGCTTGATGTATCGATAATTTTATTTCCTAAAAATAATTGTGTTTTGATAAAGTCCAGAGGGGTGGCGCTTGTGAAGCCATCAACCTTCTCTTTAAGTCCGTATAAGAAAATATTTAGATGTTCATGAATAGAGAGATATTCAATTGGTTGTGGCCATTTAGTCATGATGGCAGGGAAAGAAATTAATAGCGCGGCATAACCTACCATTGCAGGGTTGAAGAGATTAGATCCGAGACCACCGTAAAGGTGTTTTGCTATGACAATGGTAAATAATGTGCCGATGACTATAATCCACCATGGAGCAATAGATGGGATTGAAATAGCGAGTAAGCTCGCTGCAACAATTGCACTTCCATCAGTAATATAATTTTTAACCGATAAGCCTCTCATCTTGAGGATAATAAATTCAGAAACTAATGCAGTAATAATCGCAGCTGATAAGTTAAAAAGGACTCCAAATCCAAAATAATAAACATACACTAAAATACCTGGAATTAAGGCAAGCATTACCAGCAACATTACTTGGGTTACGCTTGATGTCTTTTGAATAAATGGAGATTGTTGATTAAACATTATTTTTTCTTTTCATATTCTTTAATTCTATCCATTGCTGCAGAAATTGCCGCTCTTTTTTCATCAATAAGTTTAGATTTTTCTTCTTTAGAGCTTTGTGCTCTTCTTTTAGCATTTCTTTCAGCTCTTTCTTGCTTTTCTCGCTCTAGTCTCATAATACGGAACTCATTTCTTTCTCTAGCAACGTCTGCTTCTTCCTGAGCTCTAAATTCAGAAATTAATTCACTTTTTGCATAGCGGTAGAATTGAACCAAGGGGATATTGCTTGGGCATACATAAGAACAGCAACCACATTCAATACAATCAAATAATTTATATTCTTGTGCCTTTTCAAATTGGTCAGATTTTGAAAACCAATATAATTCTTGAGGTTGTAGCGAAACAGGGCATGCCTCAGCACATTTGGCACAACGTATGCATGGAAGTGGTTCTTTTTTATCTTCAATCATTTCGGGCTCAGCCCCAAGGACACAGTTCATTGCTTTTGTTACGGGAACATCAATGGATGGTAGCTTGAATCCCATCATTGGGCCGCCCATTATAAAATTATCATTTTTAATTTTTTGTCCACCCGATTGATTAATTAATGCCTTTAGTGGTGTGCCAAAAAGCACCTCATAGTTTTGTGGTTTAGTTATATTCCCCGAAATTGTCGTGATTCTTGATAGCGAAGGCTCACCAAAAGATATATATCGATAAATTGCAATAATTGTTGCAACATTGAACATCTGGATACCATATTCGCTTGATCTTTTTCCTTTAGGAATCTTTATTCCATTGATGAGAAAAATTAACCTTTTAGCATCTCCACTTGGATATATTGTAGGAACAACTTTAATGCTGATATTTTTATGCGATTTTGTATGAAATTGGAGCTGAGAAAGTGCTTCAGGTTTATTATCTTCTATTCCAATGATAGTATTTTTAGCGCCTAATAAGCTTTCAACTAATTCGATACCGTTGATTAGGTCTTCACTTCTCTCACGCATAACCATGTCATCACATGTGATATATGGTTCACACTCTGCAGCATTAACAATCAGCGTATTTATTTTTGTTGCTTTTGAGCCCATCTTCAAATGACTTGGAAATGCTGCCCCACCAAGACCGACAATACCTGAATTCTGTAATGCCTTTATTGTCGCTTCAACGCCAATTTTTGCCCAATTAATAGGTATTTTTTTTATCCACTTATCCTTCATGTCAGACTCAATTATGACGCCGTAATCAGGCAAACCAGAGGGGTGTGGCAAAAGTATTTTTTCGATACTTTTAATTTTTCCTGATGTTGGGGCATGGATGGCAGCTGATACTGAACCATCTGCCTCTGCAATTAGCTGTCCTTTAAGTACAACATC
>Ga0233443_1003623_pt1 | contig 10601 bp, 8 predicted proteins | sample SI_123_September_2_FD_182784 | JGI IMG/M metagenome (GOLD analysis project Ga0233443, IMG submission 182784) | Seawater microbial communities from Saanich Inlet, British Columbia, Canada - SI_123_September2016_200_MG | ecosystem: Environmental > Aquatic > Marine > Inlet | place: Canada: British... | reverse complement strand
CTTTTTATGTTCACAGGATTAATCAGACGATTGCCGGAGGTGAGGAGTGGGCAATTGATCAATTTGATCCTGGTTCTTCTGGCAACTGTCGCCGGTGTTTATTACATCACAAAAACCAATTATGGAGTAAAACCGAATAAGGAAGAGCAAAACAAGAATAATTCTAATATTTAATTAATTTTTATCATGGCTATAGTAAAACCATTTAAAGGATTACGTCCACCTGCAGAGATTTCTAAAGATTTAGCATGTCTGCCCTATGATGTAATGAATTCAGAAGAAGCTGCCCAAATGGCAGAAGGAAAAGCGTGTTCGTTGCTGCATATCACGAAAGCTGAAATTGATTGTCCTGCCGGCACGGATGTTCATTCCGAACTTGTTTACAATAAGGCTGTCGAGAACCTGAATATGTTTCAGGCTGAGAATTGGCTGGTTCAGGATGCAGAAGCTAAATACTACATTTATGCTCAAACAATGGATGGAGCCACCCAGTATGGTATAGTTGGAGCTGCAGCTTGTGACGATTATCATAATGGCATTATTAAGAAACATGAATTAACGCGTCCGGATAAGGAAGACGACCGAATGATCCTGACCCGATATACCAATGCCAACATTGAGCCTGTTTTCTTTTCTTACAAAGCTGTTCCTGAGATCGATGCCATCGTAAGCAGTATTGTTGATAATAATAAAGCTGACTATGACTTTATAGCAGATGAAGATGGTTTTGGCCATCATTTCTGGGCTGTCGATGATGCAGATACCAATAAAAAACTGGAAGAACTTTTTGCAAAGAAAGTACCTGCTACTTATGTGGCTGACGGGCATCACAGAACAGCTGCTGCAGCACGCATTGGTCTGGAGAAGAAAGCACAGAATCCAAATCATACTGGTAATGAGGAGTATAACTTCTTTATGGCTGTGCATTTTCCTGACAACCAGTTGAAAATTATTGACTACAACCGTGTGGTTAAGGATCTGAATGGTATGACGGCAGATGAACTGGTAAGCAAGCTGGAGCAGGTGTTCGATGTTGAAAACATGGGAACGGAAATTTGCAAGCCAGGCAAATTACATGAGTTCAGCATGTACCTGAATGGTTCATGGTATAAAATGAATGCCAAAGAAGGAACCTACGACGATAACGATCCGATTGGTGTACTGGATGTAACCATCCTGTCAGATCATGTACTGGACAAGCTGCTCGGCATTGACGATTTGCGCACAACTACAAGAGCTGAATTTGTTGGTGGAATCAGAGGATTGGGTGAATTAAAGAAGCGTGTTGATGAAGGTAAGGTAGAAGTAGCATTTGCTTTATATCCGGTGTCAATGCAACAATTAATCGACATTGCTGATTCGGGTAATATCATGCCTCCAAAAACCACTTGGTTTGAACCAAAACTAAGAAGTGGCCTGGTGATTCATACCCTGGATTAAGAGAAAAATATGTAAAATTTATAGAAGGAAGGGCGGTTGGTTCTTCCTTTTTTTGTGAGTGACAGCCGGAAAGGAAGATTGAAATCCTGATTTATTGCCAATTAAATCCAATTCATAATTTATTTTAGCGTAATAAAACGCTGGATTCCTTATTTATTCTTTAATTTTGTAAAGCTTCTTTCTCAGGGGAACAGCAATTATCATGGATCTGAATCAACAAAATATCGAACCTATTGTACAGCTTGGATTTGACGAGCTGTTTGAGCCGTACAAAAAACTCGATACTGCATCAGGTGTCTCTATTAAGAAAGCATTTGAATTTGCTTATGATGCTCACAAAGGGGAAAGCAGGAAATCAGGTGAACCTTATATCATTCATCCGGTAGAGGTAGCGACTATAGTGTCGAAAGAGATTGGGCTTGGAACGAAAAGTATTACTGCTGCCCTGCTTCATGATGTGGTTGAGGATACACATTTTGAAGTAAAGGATATTGATGAGCAATTCGGTACAACTGTGGCCAGAATGGTTGATGGCCTTACAAAACTTTCCGGCGTACTGAAGGAAGATGCTTCTACGCAGGCGGAGAATTTTAAGAAGCTCATCCTTACTCTGAATAGTGATATTCGGGTAATCCTGATCAAGATCGCCGATCGCCTGCACAACATGCGTACGCTTGATTCACTGCCATCGAGAAAGCAATTTAAAATAGCTGCGGAGACGCTGTATTTGTTTTCTCCACTTTCGCATCGACTTGGACTTTACTCCATTAAATCGGAACTGGAAGATCTTAGTTTCAAGTTCCGATATCCGGAAATTTATACAGAGATTTCAAAGAAGCTTGACGATGCTAAAAGAAGGCTGGAACAGTCTATTGAAGAAACAATCAGGCCTATCAGGGAGAAACTGGATTCAAGATTACTCAAATATGAGATCAAAGGTATTATTAAGACAGTTCCTTCCATTTACGAGAAGATCAATAAGTCAGGAATGTCCTTTGAGGAGCTGCACGATCTGTTTGCCATAAGAATTGTCTTTGAGCCGGTGTCGGAGCAAAATGATAAGAATGAGTGCTGGCATATCTACTCAATGGTTACCGATATATACAATCCGAAACCTGAAAGAATCCGCGACTGGATTAGCAATCCAAAAGCCAATGGCTATCAGGCACTTCATTTAACCGTTATGGGGCCGGATGCCAGGTGGGTTGAAGTTCAGATTCGTACGCGCAACATGGATGAAATAGCTGAAAGAGGTTATGTTGCCTATTGGAAGCAAAAGGGACTAAAGTCGCACGAAACGGTTGTCAATCAGTGGATAAAACAGGTTAAGGTTGAGTTAGACCAGGATCAGGATAAAGATGCACTGGAGTTTGTTGAGGAGTTTAAGCTCAATCTGTTCTCATCAGAAATAATGGTGTTTACGCATAAAGGACATCCAAGGAAACTACCTGAAAATTCTACCATACTTGATTTTGCCTATGATATTCACTCCGATTTGGGTGATAAGTGTATCGGAGCGAAAGTGAATCATAAACTTGTCTCACGTGACTACACCTTACATAGTGGAGATCAGGTAGAAGTTTTAACTGCTGATTCTCAATTTCCAAAACCTGATTGGATTGATATCGTCGTGACTGCAAGGGCTAAATCCAGAATAAAGAGTTCTTTTAAGAAGCAGCGTAAGGAGTTGATACAATTAGGAAAGGATTTATACGAAGAGTTGGTCAAACAGCATAAACTAGGGGTAGATGCCAAAGAGTTTAAAGAGCTGCGACAGCATTTGGCTTTGTTTCATAAAGATGATTTCTATTTTGCCCTTGGTGGGAAGACAGTACAGGTGGAATCAATACTGGAGTATCTTAAGAGAAAAGGGCGGCGACGACTGATGCGATACTGGCAAATTCAGTTCCGATCTGGCAATAAAGAAGATAAGGTCAAGAGTGTCGAAGTTCAGGACAAGAAAGTTCCGTTTGTCATCGATCAGCAGGATACACTTCCCAATTATACCATTGCCAATTGTTGTAAACCAATCCCAGGAGATGATGTTATTGGCTTCGAAGAGGGCAATGCTCCGGTTAAAATTCACAAACGTGATTGCCCGCTTGCCACTGAGCAAATGACCAGTAAGGGAGACAAATTGATGGAAGCTCGCTGGAAAACCCATCAAATGATGTCCTTTCTGGCAAATGTTAAGTTGAAAGGAATCGATAGTGTAGGCCTGGTAAACCGGGTAACCAGAGTAATCTCAGATGAACTTAGTGTAAATATGCAGACCATCATATTTACGAGTAACCACGGTATTTTTGAAGGTGGTATCTCAATTTATGTACACAATACGGAAGACTTAAATAATCTGATCCTCAAGCTCATGAAGTTGAAAGGGATTGAGTCTGTTCAGCGGGTTAATGATCTGAACGAGTAAGTGCCAGGCTAGCCAATTGACTTTACTAGTGTGCTCTTAAATTACATGTTCTCCTGATAAATGTAAGCATTAACTCAAGCACCTCAGGTGCGATGGTTTCTTCAATTTGTCCATATTCCGATAAACTGCCTGTTTCACAATGCTGAAGCAGATGATTAAGGCCTTTCAGCTCATGAATCATGGCCTGCTCGTTTCCACCTTCTTTCAGATAACGTTCAATTAATTTCAGGTTTGGTTCTGGTGGAACCTGAAGATCTTTTTCTCCAATAATTGAAAGTACAGGGCATTTAACATCCGGGAGATAATCGCCCGGATTCAGCGTAAGAAATTGTCTGAACCAATCCGACATTACCTGCTGAATCATTGCATTGGTTTGAGTATCACTAAGTCCCTTTACTGCTTTCTTCTTTGTAGTCATCCACCTGGTGTGCCTTTTGAAGTAGCGCTTTAACTTTTTTACACCATCCTTGTAAGATATATCACTCTTTGCTATGGCATAGATTTTCTCAAAAGATTGTAGTGATTCTTTGATTTCTTTCTCGGAAACACCGTTAACCTGACTGATTAATGCTAGCTGCTGATAGAGTACTTCCTCTCCTGAACTTCCAGGGCCGGCAAGCATTATAATGAAAGCAACTTCTTTCGATTTGGCTGCGACCATTGGAGCAATCATTCCACCTTCGCTGTGGCCAATTATGCCTGTCATCGTACTGTTGATTCCCTTATGATTCTTCAGGAACTGAAGTGCTGCATTGGCATCCGAGGCCAAATCCCTTGTTGTGGCTGCGGAAAAATTACCTTCAGATTCACCGGTTCCTCTATCGTCATACCTCAAAACTGCAATTCCATGTCTGCTGAGATGGTCTGCAATCACATGGAATGGTTTGTGACCAAAGATCTCGCTGTCACGATTTTGAGGGCCGGAGCCTGAAACCAGTACCACAGCTGGCACATTTGTTTCGCCTCCTGGCCTGGTGAGTGTTCCTGATAGTTTAATTCCTTTGGATTTATTCTCAAAGATCACATCTTCCACGAGGTATGGATATGGAGTCTGCGGTTCCTGAGGCCTGAGTACTTCCGGGGTTTTATCAAGCCTGATCAAGTCCAGCCGTAAGCTTGTCACTCCCTGGGTCCAGTGTCCCTTTACTCTGGTCAGACTGTCGTTGATTAATCCCATGTAAGAGGCATTAACTTCTGCAAGTTCAAATGTGACAGTATTGTTGTGAAAGGCAAGATGGCTGACTTTAATATCTTTAGCTCCCTGGTCCGGGCTATCCACAGTGGCAACGATTTGGTTCAATGAGTCCTTCTCAACTTTTAACCATAATCTCAGTTCAATCCCGGGCAAAGTTAATTTACCTTCCCAGCTTCCCACAAGTTCTTCCGGTAGCTGTCCGTAGGAAACTGGTAAGAATGAAAACAACAGCAAACACAGAAGTGCTCTTTTCAATACCTTTTCAACTTTCATAAGCAATGAATTAAATACCCAGTAAATTGGAATCTTGTCCTCCGATACCATCGTTTCTGTAAATGGAGGCTTTCGATAATACTTTCATAAGTCGGAATCCCAATAACAGAAGTGCTATCATATATGGTATAAAATAGTAATTGGTATATTGAAAATCACCCATTAGAATAAAATCGTACACACCATGCAGAAGCACCGGGGCTATTAATCCAAACATGATATAAATTAAGCGTCTTTTCGGATAAAATCTTGCAATACCTATAAAATAACCCATGCATACACCAAAGAGTGAATGTGCAGGAACAGCGGTAAAAGCTCTCGAAACACCTACATCATATCCATATCCGTACACATACGTAAGATTCTCAACTGTCGCAAAACCCAACGAAATGAAAACCGCGTAAACCACACCATCGAACTTCTCATTAAAATTCCTGTTTCTCCAGATTAACAGCATTAATGCCAGGAGCTTGAAAAGTTCTTCGGTAAAACCTGCAACAATAAATGCAGTATAGGCTGCCTTGCCACGGCCAACAAAAAACTCACCGAAGTTGTTTAAATACCGCTCAATGTAAACTATTGGTAAAACGGCTATTGCACCTACAACGATTGCTGTGAGTAGAATAGAAACAGGTTCACGCTCATATCGATCTCTGAAGTAAATATAGAAAGCAATAATTACAACAGGAGCAAGAGATATGAATACAAGGTCCATATAACTGAATTACTTAGTCGCACTGATCCCAGGCGCCTACAGAATTGGCAAACCGCAGGTGCTCAGTATATTTACTACACGATAGCCTGTCGAGACTCCAGTCGTTCAAAACCTTATCTTCAACAATTTTGTTGAATCTGGAGGCAAAAAGTCCGATGGCTATACCTGGATCATCCATATTTGTAAAAGGTGGTTTTTCCTGAACCACACCCTGAGAAGGGCCATTAATATCAGCGTATAAAGAAAGATCTTCGTTACCACTGTAGAACATAAAATCAAGACCAGTAAATTTTCTGGCAATGGCCGGGTTTGTCTTGTCAATATTGTTTCCCAGAAACCAATAAAACTCTTCACCCGAAAGATTCCATGTAACCTCATTGACCGCTGATGTTCCGCCTTCAATAAAGGAACGCTTGATGTTTGGACGAACCCAATCCAGGTAATGGTGGGTTGTATAATTGTTGAGAGTTTGTGTATAGTGAAATCTAATGGTTAACCCATACAGATAGCCATTAGGATTGGCAACAATCTTTGCTTTGAAGTCACGATAGTGATCCTGATCGGAGAATGGAATTTTTTGATTTACAGTTGGTGCCTTTACTGAAAGTTCATCAATCAACTTTGTGCTCGAAGTGATTGAATTCTTGCCCGGGATATCTATCTGCAATTTGTACTCAATATGGTTCAAATCTTCGTCCGTATAGTATAAAAGATTGTTATCGGTGGCAAAAATTCCGGTATCTTTTTCGATATCAGTTGTGGGAATCATTTTGATCGCCAAAAAAGTATCAGGAAAAACTTGAATTTCATCACCGTTAAGCATTGGTATCAGGAACACTTTTGCTGATTCATAGTACAGGGAGTCTGAAATCTGAGCCATGTCGTAAGCGTTCTCTTCTCCCAGAAAAGCCTTTGTAAGTCTTATGTAGTGGGCATCGTCGTTTTGATTTAGCAATCCATACACAATAGCAATGTCTTTCCAATCAGCGTTTATGTCGAATTCTGTACTGCATGAACCAATCACAAATAATATTGGGATGAGCAGTATAACAGTAATTTTTCTCATTTATCTTGAAAGAATTTAAATAATAATTACAAATTTGTAATTGCTTAGCAGGCAAATGTAGATAAAAAAGGAAAACAAAGAACGATATTAAAACTGGATTAACATGTCTTTATATAATCAGGTAAGAAAGATAACTACACATGTGCTGAATGAGATGAAACTCAGAAATGAGAAGATCTCAATGCTCACTGCCTATGATTACTCCATGGCCCGTATTATTGACAGTGCAGGTATTGATGTGATATTGGTTGGGGATTCAGCATCCAACGTAATGGCGGGTTTCGATACAACTATCCCTATTACACTGAATGAGATGATATACCACGGAGCATCTGTGGTAAGGGGAGTAAAGCGTGCTTTGGTTGTGGTGGATTTACCTTTTGGAACCTATCAGGGAAATTCAAAGGAGGCGCTTTCATCAGCAATCCGCATAATGAAAGAAACCGGAGCAGCAGCGGTTAAGATGGAAGGTGGCAGAGAGATTAAGGAGTCGATCGAACGAATTCTAAGTGCAGGAATTCCCGTGATGGGACATCTGGGACTTACACCACAGGCTATCCATAAGTTCGGTACTTATGTAGTAAGAGCCCGTGAAGATGATGAGGCCAAAAAATTGATTGAGGATGCTCATATCCTTGAGGATACCGGATGTTTTGCCATTGTACTGGAAAAAATACCGGCAAACCTTGGGAAAGAGGTTGCCGAACAGGTTAAAATTCCGGTAATAGGAATAGGAGCAGGCCCAAATGTTGACGGTCAGGTGCTGGTACTTCATGATATGCTTGGCATTACACAGGAATTCTCGCCAAGATTTTTAAGAAGATATCATAATCTTTTTGCTGAGATTCAGGGTGCGGTAAAAAGTTATATTACAGATGTAAGAGCGGTTGACTTCCCCAACGATAAAGAACAGTATTAATGAGACTGTAATTTCAAAAGGCGCAGCCGCATTGAAATTACTTATTTGAATTAACCCTGCCCAGGCGGGAATGGTATACTTATTAACTAAAGAATGGTGTGTGATTGAAATATGTATTTAACTGAAACTGACATACTTTACGAAGATAATCATGTAATTGCTGTAAAGAAAAAAACAGGTGAGCTTGTGCAGGCAGATAAAACCGGCATATTGCCCCTGGCAGAGCATTGTGCCGATTACATAAAACATAAATACAACAAACCGGGAAACGCATATATAGGTATTGTACATCGAATAGACAGGCCTGTTACCGGGGTTATCCTGTTCGCAAAATCGAGCAAGGGCCTCGAGCGTTTTAATCTGATGTTCAAAGAAAAAACGATTCACAAGAAGTATTGGGCCATTGTTAAGGAACTTCCACCTAAAGAGCAGGATACACTTATTCATTATATCAGACGTAACACAAAGCAGAATAAATCCTACGCTTACGATAAGGAGGTGGCTCACAGCAAGAGAGCAGAATTGGACTATCGGCTAATAGCATCATCCGACAGGTATTATCTTTTGGAGATTGTTTTAAAAACAGGGCGGCACCACCAAATCAGGTCGCAGCTCTCTAAAATCGGTTGTCCGATAAAAGGTGATAAGAAATACGGATATAAGAAGCCCAACAAGGATGCAAGCATACATCTTCATGCACGATCAGTTGAATTTGTGCATCCTGTGAAGAAGGAATCTGTTTATATTGAATGTCAGGTGCCGGATGAAAATCTGTGGAAGGCATTCGAAGAAATTGTAAAGTAGAAAATTGAAATCATTCAGTCCATCTGATATTAAATGTAAATTATGCAGATGAAAACATGGATAAAATTGTTTCTTATTGTTGTTCTGTCGCTACCGTTTGCTGTAGCCTGGTCACAAATGTTTACGAATTCTACCATTGAACCGAAAACGCTGGTGGAAAAGGTTCTACTTGATCGATTTGGTGGAATTGAGGTGACAGATGTGAAATATGATGGCCCAAAGGCTGCCCTTGGTTATTTTAGCGTAAAGGACGATTTCCTTGGTTTCAATAAGGGCATTGTAGTAAGCACAGGCAATGTTGCTGATTGTAAAGGTCCGAATAACAGGAGTGGGGCAGGCAGCAAAAACTATTATCCCGGAGCAGATGAAATTGATCATCTGGCAACCGGAGAGACACACGACGGTGCAATTCTGAAATTTGATTTTACACCTCTTACAGATGAGGTGGTTTTTGAATATGTATTTGCATCGGAGGAGTATCCGGAATTTGTGGATCGGGGAGTGAATGATGTTTTTGCCCTTTTTATTCAGGGCCCCGGTATAAAGGGATTCCGGAATCTTGCCGTGATTCCCGGCTCTTCCGAAACCGTCTGTGTTAACAATATCAACAGGGATAAGAATAGTCAGTATTTCATTAATAATCCACGGCCAGGAATGCCTTATTCCACCGAGGCAGGTAAGTTGTTTGAGTTCGATGGATTTACAGTTCCCATGACCGCAAAGAGCAAAGTTGAACCCTACAGATCCTATCAGCTTGTAATTGTAATTGCAGATGTTGGTGACGACCTGTTCGACTCGGCTATTTTTCTTAAATCCAACTCAATGCGGAGTAACAGGCCTAAACTGAACATTGATTTTAATCAACTTGAAAAGGTGGTGGCATCTCTCGATACACTTGGAGCCGAGCTGGAGTACAACGGTGATAAATCCGTGTTGTATTTTCACCTTAATATCAATTACAAAAGCAACTCATCTGATATAGATTTTAAGTATTATTCAGCATTGGATCAGATATATGAAGTTCTAAAAAGCAACTTCGATGTTAATATTACGGTTATTGGCCATACAGATAATGTGGGTAATAGCCAGTTCAATTACAGATTATCTGAAGACAGGGCTAAATTAGTTGCCTACTATTTAATTGCCAAAGGAGTGAAGCTTAAACGAGTCGACTTTGAAGGAAAAGGTAGTCAGCTTCCGATAGCTACCAATAAAACACCTGAAGGACGTGCTCAGAACAGAAGAGTTGAATTTGTTTTCTGGAGTCGCTAATTCTAATTTTTTAAAAATGTTATAAATTTCTAACATTAAGATTGTATGATAATGTTATTTATTTCTATCTTTGTGTTAGAAAAACATAACATATAATTATGAAAAAGAAAAATTCACTTCTGGTTACTGCAATTCTCGTAATGACAGTCATTTGGTCCTTCATCCTTTTACTTAGAAATACTGAGGCCCTGAACGGTATTGATGTATTTATTTTTATCCTCATTGTTGGCGTTGGAATTGTGGCACTTGTGCGAGCTTTCAAAAAGCATAAAGAGCAGAAGGAAGGTCAACCCGATGAGGATGAGTTTAGTAATCTTATTAAATATAAATCTGGTTATCAGGCCTACCTGGCATCCATGTACGTTTGGCTTTTTATCTTCTTTTTTAAGGCATATTTCCCTGATATTGAAACCATGCTCGGTTTAGGTATCCTGGTTTCTGCTGCCATTGGATTTATCACCAAGCTCATTGTAAAGCGACAGATCAATGCAGAAT
>Ga0233443_1003618_pt1 | contig 10609 bp, 8 predicted proteins | sample SI_123_September_2_FD_182784 | JGI IMG/M metagenome (GOLD analysis project Ga0233443, IMG submission 182784) | Seawater microbial communities from Saanich Inlet, British Columbia, Canada - SI_123_September2016_200_MG | ecosystem: Environmental > Aquatic > Marine > Inlet | place: Canada: British... | reverse complement strand
GGCGAATATCAGGAAAGGCAAACAGTGGTTCAGAGCCAGAAGGAAAATATAAAAATATCCTGATTCTATGCTTCCCCATGAACCGATGAGCACACCTTCATGGATGAAGCATCTTCAGGTTCATCAGCAACCTCGGGATATTCAAACACGCGGCCTTCGAAGTTACGGATCACCACTCGTTCGTTGTTATGACTCAGGATATATTCCGGATTGATCGGCACCTTGCCACCGCCACCGGGAGCGTCGATTACATATTGCGGCACCGCATAGCCTGTTGTATGACCACGCAATCCACGCATGATTTCCAAACCTTTTCGAACGCTGGTACGAAGATGAGCTGAACCCGAAATCAAATCACACTGGTAAAGGTAGTAGGGACGCACACGGCACATCAGTAATTTGTGAATCAGCGCTTTCATGACAGGCACTGAATCGTTCACCCCTCTGAGGAGCACAGACTGATTGCCCAGCGGGATCCCGGCATCCGCTAAGCGACCCAAAGCTTCTTTGACCTCAGTCGTTAACTCTCGGGGATGATTCGCATGCACACTCATGAACAGGGGGTGAAACTGTTTGAGCATCTCGCATAGATCGGAAGTGATGCGCTGAGGTAGGAAAATAGGAATTCGACTGCCAATACGAATGAATTCTACGTGGGGAATATCCCTGAGCGCCTTCAACAAACCCTCAAGCTTAGAGTCACTCAAAAGGAGTGGATCACCACCACTGAACAAGACGTCGCGGACCTCTGGATGCTTTCGAATATAATCCAGCTGCTCCTGATAATCAGGTTGGAACCCATAGCCTGAAGCATTGCTCACCAGACGAGAACGAGTACAGTAACGGCAATAAGCCGCACAACGATCCGTCACCAAAAAAAGCACACGATCAGGATATCGATGCACCAAGCCGGGAACGGGAGAATGCTCGTCTTCTCCACATGGATCACTCATGTCCCAAGTGGAGCTGATAGTCTCCTCAACGCGGGGCACGACTTGCCGCCGAATGGGGCAAATCGGATCTTCGCGATGGATCAGATTGGAAAAATAAGGCGTGATTCCCAAAGAAAGTTTGGTATTGGCCAGCTCTGCCCCCAGAATCTCTTCATCTGACAAATCCGGAACCACGGACTCCAACTGGTCGAGGTTGTTGATGCGGTTTTTGAGCTGCCATCTCCAATCCTTCCAATCGGAATCAGACACAGCATGCCAAGGGCCACGTCCTCCAGAGGTAAACCGCTTGAGCGATGAGATAACCTCCGAAACCTGAGCAGGATCTTGGTGGGGATACGTTTCGTTAGCCATTGTCGGTGAAATATAAAGTTCTATCGCCCCCTGTCAAGGAACCGCAAGTCACTGATTGACGCAAAAAACAATTGATACCACTTGGAATGACTACTCCAGGGCTTATCGAATCGTCGCAATTTCAATCTACAAGACTCACCTCCGTAAATGGTATCGTTCAAAAGTTCATACAGATAATTGCCAGCTATTGGATCCAACATCCCTCAGAAAGTGCCGCTATTGAACGCGCAACCAATATATTCGAGTGGAAGGTGAAATTGAGAGTCTGCAGCATGGAAAGCTTACCCACCGATGAAGCTCATGGTGCGATCAGGCTGAACGAAATCCTCATGGCCAATTTTGTGCCCGGATTCCTTTCCCCAAACAACCGTTTTTAATTGGTCGATGATTGCCTGGTCTGCGGACCCATCTCTCAAATGAGCTTTAAAGTCGTGCTCATGATGACTGAAAAGGCAGGTTCGCAGTTGGCCATCCGCAGTGAGGCGAAGTCGATTACATTGTTGGCAGAAAGGTTCGGATACAGATGCAATGATCCCCACTTCGCCTTGTCCATCTTTGTGCTTCCAACGCTTGGCAGTTTCGGATGGATTGGAAGGAGGAACCTGTTCGATATCAAAGCTTGATTGTATGCGATCAATCATTTCCCTCCCTGTAATCACCATTGTTTTTTGCCAGGCTTTAGCATGATCAAGAGGCATGTACTCGATGAAACGCATGCTGATCTGGCGATTTTTGCCAAATTGAACAAGATCTTCGAGCTCATGATCGTTTAGATTGCGAATAATGACTGCGTTGACCTTGACGGGATCAAACCCAAGCTGTTTGGCAAGATCAATACTGTCCAGAACATCCTGCAAGCCTTTTCTGCCGGTCATTTTTTCGAAATTATCAGCATCAAGTGAATCCAGACTGAAGGTCATGCGAGACAAACCGGCGTCCTTCAACTGCTGAGCATATCTGCGAAAGAGGAAGCCGTTGCTTGTCAATGCTACATCTTTGATTCCAGGGATAGCCCGGATGTTAGAAATAAGATCAGCAATACCAGACCTCAGAAGGGGTTCACCACCTGTGATGCGAATCTTTTCAATTCCCAGACCAGCTGCAATACGTGTGAATCGTTCAATTTCTTCGAAAGTCAGGATATCTTTTTTCGGCTTCCAAGGGTAGCGAATAAGCCGCTTGGCTGTTTTGGAGCCAGCATCTTCTTGCTGGTTACGATAAAAATTGGAAGCCTCTTCGGTGTCAGGAAGGCAATATAGGCAGCGAAAATTGCATCGATCAGTCACGCTAATCCGAAGATCACCCATGATCCTTCCGAAGGAATCCTGAAGCCCTACTGCATTGACTGGGCTACCCATGCGTTTCTTTCCCAAGAGAATTAAGGCTGTTCCGAAGGAATAACCTGAACGCCACCCTCCTGATTTAATTCTACATTGAGGTCGAAATTAGGTTTGTTTTCCCTGCGTTTAAAACCTCGCTTGAGCAAGGTCGCTCCTTTTGGAGTGGAGCCGCCTCCCATGATACCTTTACGAATCCACTCGATACGACGGGCAATCGAAAGCTCGTCTTTGAGTTTGCGAATCTGTTCTCGCATTACGGCCAGATCATTGAATTGACGTTCCAGATCAGCTTTCTCGGCCTGCATGCGCTTCAGCTCTTTGAGAAGGAACTCCCGATCACCCTCCGAGGAAGCCAGTTTTCTTTGGGTCTCAAGAATATGGCCTTCAAGAGTTTCCATGTTGCTGTTCAGTTCAGTCATTTGCCCTGTGAGCGCATCCCGTTCAGTGGATAATTCAGTGATGCGCTTATCTTGATCGGCAATTGTTTTTTTCGCTTCGTTGGCTTCGGTAGTAACCGCAACTACCGTGCTTTGAGCCTGTTCCAGCTCTCCAGTGATGGATTTATAACGGTTCTCCAAGCTCTGGAGTGCTTCTGATTTTGTGTCCAATTCAGCTTTGAGGACCTTGTTGTTTTGGGTTTGAGAGGAAAGCTTCTCCTGCGTTTCGGTAAGGCTGGATTCGACAACTTTAATCTTGTCCTCCTTGGCCTGTTCCACTTTGTTCGCTTGAAGATGGCGGACTACGAGCCCAACTAACAGTAGGGCACAGACAATTCCAAGAAGGATCGTAATCTTGCTTGTGTTATTCATTTCTTATAACATGGTGGTTGAAACTTGTTTTGGCAAGCCTTCAGAAGGGATGCTTCGATGATAGTTTTTTGCTCCTTGAAATCAACAAGTTCCAATGACTGGTTTTGTAAAACCGAGCGAGGTCCTTGAATTGTTGCTGACACTGTTTAAATTGATCATATGGAGTATCCAGAGTCCATTCCGGTGATGATGTTGCCAAACACTACATTGTTTCCAAACACCATGTTACCTCTTTTCATTTTTGAGCCGAGGTATTGCAGGATGCTGCATCGAAGTCTTCAAAGCCATCGGTTAATGGCAATTTCGATGCGGAAACCTCAGACGGCACGCGAAGTTCCTTACAAAACGGCAGGGTTGGGCATGATCAGGGCTGCGGTCAAACACGCGGACGGCAGTTCACACATTATTCTGCAGGGAATGTCACGTATCCAGCTCAATAAGGCGACCGCCTACAAACCATTCCGTGTGCATGATTTCGATTTGCTTGAAACAAAACGCAGGAGCGAGAAACGCATCTTGTCACTCAAGGAAAAGTTGGTGGATCTTATCTCGATGCATTTGGAACAGGACAAAGGCATGCTGCAAAAATTTCAATCCTGTTTCTCTGAGTGTGGGGTTGAATCATCAGGCGTAGGAGATCATTTACCTGTTGAAAAAGCACTCCTGAAGATGATCCAATTGCAGGAGATCGAGCATCTGGCAGACCTCGTATCATGCACATTCATCAGCAAACCACAAGCCAGGCAACTTATCCTTGAAGAAGTAGATCTGGAGTCCAGATTAACACATTTGATAGCCTTTCTCATGGGTGAAATATTTTGTCGCAAACGTAAAGACCCCTCATGACTCCCTCCAAGCTCAATGAAAAAGAACTAAATCAGGCAGATCGTAAGAAGATCATGTCAGCCCTGTTTCAGGATTTCGTAATTCAACATGGTCAGACGGCCCTGGTAATGCTCGGACGCATGCCCGGTACAGATGGTCAGCTGATGACAGATCCCGATCCAGAGGCCGCTAAAACGTTGATTGATCAACTGGAAATGTTACGCGACAAGACTCGCGGCAACTTGATACCAGAAGAACGCGACTTGTTGGACAGAAGTATTGCCGTACTCCAGAAAGATTTCGCCAAAACAATGGAATCCATGGCGGAGGCAGGATCTCAGGAGCCTATCAAGGGTTGATGCGAATGTCGCGGAACGCCGACTGCATGCTGAAATGCTGGTTTCAAATCTGATGAGTAGGCGCCCTTCATGACAATGAACCTAATACGAAAGGCTCAAAGAAGGTCATTTAGTGCCCGCCTTTGCTTGACCTGAGAAGCATGGTTTCCTAGATGTAGTGGTAATGTTGACACGCCGATTATGGATCTTCGCGCTGATTGCGTTGGCTCTTCCTTCAATAGCCAATGCAGAACTGGAGCGATTGAACAGTGTAGCCGCAATTGTGGGGGATACTCCGATTACATTGAATGACGTGAAAACGCAGACTGCTCCTGTCGAACAGGTGCTGTACCAGCAATACGGATCCGATCCTGCAGCATTCAGCCAGCGCATCCTGGAGGTCAGGCAACGGGCACTTGAATCCCTCATTGAACGTCAACTCATCCTCACAAACTTTGAGAAACAAGGCTATGTTCTACCTGAGAAAATCATTGATGAGCGAGTGCAGGAACGCATTCGCTCGGATTTCGGAGACCGCTTAACATTAACAAAAACACTTCAAGCTCAAGGCATTACATACGAGTCATTCCGTAAGGAGATCAAAGAGCAAGTCATCGTAGATTTTCTGTCTTCGAAAAATATTTCATCGATCTCGCTGGTTTCACCTTTTGAAATTGAGAAATATTACAATGCAAATCAGGATAAATTTCAGCAGGATGAGCGCATTAGATTGAGCATGATATACATTGCTACAACAGAAGGTGATGCCGATTTTTCCTACAAAATGCTGGAAGATATTCGCCGTAAGGTAATTCAGGGAGGTGATTTCTCCGACCTGGCACGAGTCTACCATCAAGGCAGTCAGCGAGCTAAAGGTGGTGACTGGGGTTGGGTAGACAGAACTGTTTTACGCGAGGATTTATCGAACCTTGCATTTACTCTGAATGAAGGTCAGATGAGTGAGGTAATTCGCAAAGATGAAGGGTGCTACCTGATCCTTGTTGAGGAACGCCAAGCACCCAAACCCAAGCCGCTGAAATCCATACGTGAAGAAATTGAAAAAGCCTTGCTCGCAGAGGAACGTAACCGCCTCAAGGCTGAGTGGATCGATCGACTGAAAGAGGATTCCTTTGTGAGGTACTTCTGATGCCTGAGAGCAGCAGAAATAAAGAATTAACTGAGCCACAAAAAACAAGCAGCATTCTCTGTTGAGCGATGCGTCTTGCTCTTCTGAGAAATCCAGAAAATCAACCAAGTCAGTCAAGGAAAGTGTGTCAAAGCCCTTTCAACCCTGATATTCATTATCGCAGCAATTCCGAGCGCAGGGAATTCTACCCCAAATGTAAGTAAGGGAATTGCTGTATGATTTGAACGGCCTGTATCTGCGAAGATGGTTTCAGATGTTGACACACCTTGATGCGACCTCATCAGGAAAATACGATTCCACTTTGGAAATATTGATTTTTACTTTGCTTGATAATCAAAATGCTATTTACCTCCAGTCTGGAGTCTCCGCCCCGATAAAAGCTGCTGATGTAGATGGCACATTCAGCTATGATAAAGACGGCGTCCTATTGCGATCCGAATCCGGAATATAAACGAACCGACTCCTCAACCTCTTTTCAAAACGGAGACCATCAGGTTGCCGTTTTTTATTTCTGTGCTGGTATGGTTGACTTTTGAAGCCAATTCCCCCAAAGAAAAGGAATGCATTTTTACCTTAACAAGAGAAAAGCCATTTTTGCAGGTGTGTTTATTCTCCTTTTGCACCCGTTTGATGAGGGATCACTGTTGGCTGATGCTCCATTAGTGGCTGGATATGAACGCCTCAAACAGGATGACCAATCCACCTCTATCGAACGAGGTGAACTTCTACTGGGCGAATTAAACTGCACATCCTGTCATGAGGCAGATGCAACCATCACTGCCCGAGTCTGGCCTCGCACTGCTCCGGATCTGAGCACAGCAGGAGCCCGACTGACGCCTCATTATCTACAATCTTATTTATCAGATCCCCAGTCCAAGAAGAGCGGCGTAACCATGCCGAATATCTTTCATGCATCTGAAGCGGCCGCCAAGGATGGCGCTATCGATTTCCTTGTACATTTCCTCGCATCCCAAGGCGGAGGCTTGAAACCAAATCGCATGGGAGGGTCCGATTCCTTGGTAGAGCAAGGGCGCAAACTCTTTCATGGAGTTGGCTGTGTCGCTTGTCACGGACCTGAAGAAGCTGCAAACGACGGAATGCGTTACCAGTCTTTGGATTCCTTACCAGAAAAAACGACTCTTGATGCGCTCGTTGAATTTTTAAAGGATCCCCATGCAACACGGCCATCAGGTCGCATGCCTGATTTGCGATTGGATGCGTCAGAAGCTCGTGCGATCGGAGTGTATTTGTTGAGGGATCAGTTGAGCAATCCCCAGTCGGTAAATGCAGACCCGGGGGAAGAGCCTGGCATCGCCTTCGAATATTATGAGTTGGATAATCTTCGATCATTACCTGACTTCGCCAATCTGGAACCCAAATTTAAGGGAGAGCTGGATTCAATTTCTCTTAATCTGCCTCAAAAAGGCAGGAACTCTAATTTTGCAGTAAGGTATTTCGGTCATATCAAAATACCTACAGCTGGGAAATACCGCTTCGGAACGGCGTCTGATGACGGTTCAGCCATCTTGATCAATGGCGATACCGTTGTGGATAACGACGGCATTCACGGTCGCAGGGTGCGCATGGGAGAAGTAGAGCTAAGCGCTGGCAATCATGATTTTGAAGTTCACTTTTTCAACGGAGGTGGGGGAAGCGAACTCAGGGTCTTTTGGGCGGGCCCCGGCATCGAAGGCCGACGCGGCAGCCCCATTCCAAAGGATGCACTCGTCCGAAATACAGGCAAACCAATGATTCCTCTTGGCACGCAGCCATTCACCCTGGACTCACAGAAAGTGCGTATGGGTGCACAAATGTTCACGGCATTAAGGTGTGTTTCATGCCACTCAATGAATGACTGGAAACCCATGCGACCAGCCATGAGATTGAGTGATCTCAATGTGAATAACGCTGAAGGTTGTTTGGGCGATTCAATCCGCCGCGGAGCCCCGGATTATGAATTATCGGATAATCAACGTTCTGACATCATGGCTGCATTGAAGTCATATGAAAAATCGCCCTCCCCCTTGACACCTGCAGAAACCGTTCAAAGAACACTCGCTTCATTCAATTGCTATGCCTGTCATGAGCGCGATGGAATAGGTGGACCGTCAGATATGGTCGCTTCAAAATATTTCAATACCGCCATCGAGATTGATCTTGGTGAAGAGGGTAAGATACCACCCTCGCTCAATCATGTCGGTGCCAAGTTAAAACCTGAGGCAATGGCAAGTATCCTGACTTCAGACAAGTTTCATGTTCGCCATTACATGGCAACGAGAATGCCAGCCTTCCCTGAGCCTGTTGCCCAATCCTTCGTCAAAGCGGTTGGAGAAGTGGATGATCAGCCCGCATTTGCCAAAGAGTCCGATTTTTCCGAGGAAGCAGCGGGGATAGGCCAGAAATTCATCGGAGTCACTGGCCTTGCATGCATCACTTGCCATCGAGTGGCGGGACAAGATTCACTGGCAATTCAAGGCATTGACTTATCGAGTGTTTATGACCGTATCCAACCGGGCTGGTTCAAAGCCTTCCTTTTGGATCCAGCTTCCTTCAAGAAGGATACCCGTATGCCTCAATTTTGGCCTGAGGGTCAGTCTGCCTTCCAAGATATTCTAGGCGGTGATGCAGAGAAACAGATTGATTCGATCTGGTCTTATCTCTCACTCAAAAACTCAATGCCATTTCCGGTAGGAATCGTACCCAAGGGCGCGATTGCAATGGAATTAGTTCCTGCGGATAAACCGATTGTGCATCGTACGTTCATGAAAGACGTCGGTCCCCGTACCGTATTAACGGGCTTTCCTGAAAAATTGAATGTCGCCTATGACTTTAACGTCGTCCGCATGGCAAAAGTATGGCGTGGTCGTTTCTTCGATCATTCAGGGGTTCAGAGTGGCCGTACGGATACGTTTCTGGATGCATTGGGAACAGACGTTCTGGAATTGCCCAGCGGCCCAGCATTCGCCTTTCTGGATGCTCCTCAAACTGCTTGGCCTCAACCTGAATTGACAAGTAGAAATATAGGGGGGCAATTCAAGGGTTATTCTCTGGACCAGGAAACCGATCGCCCCATATTCAAGTATCAGCTTGAAACGGCCAGTATTGAGGAAGCACCTGCGCCAGTGATTCAACCAGGAGGGGCAATCCTGAGGCGTATCTTCAAGATAAAAGCAGATAGCGCATCCAATGGGCTGCATTTTCTTGCGGCTGAGGGAGACGAAGTAGAGCAATTGTCCAACGACCGATTTCGAGTGGGTGACCATTATGAAATTCAAATCAAAGGTTCCTTTCCATTGAAACCCATCATTCGAGTTCAGGGAGAGAAAACCCAGGTATTGATCCCTGTTCCATTGGATCAAGGCGAAGCGTCAGTGGAACAATTCATTGAATGGTAAAAGGGAAAACAACATGCAAAAATCAAAACCAGCTTTAAATACGAAGACGATTATGGGAACTCATTCGAAGCCTGGATTGACAGGTAAATTAGGAGCACTTGTGCTTGCCGGTCTATTCGCGTTTAGCTTGACCCAAGAAGCCGAGGAATCCGATTATTATCAAATCGAGACCTTTTCTACGGAAGAGCTGCCAATGGAGGTAGGAGCGATGACATTGATGTCAGATGGAAACCTACTTGTTGGCACACGCCGAGGGGATGTCTATGTGCTTGAAAATCCATACGGGGATCCAGCTTCCGCGGTCTTTCGACCATGGGCCAGAGGACTTGCACAGCCTTTGGGGTTCCTTGAACACAACGGATGGATCTACACCGCACAACGTGGAGAACTGACACGCATCAAGGACAGCAATGGCGATGGGAAGGCAGACATCTTTGAAACAGTGTGCGATGCATGGGACATATCCGGCAACTATCATGAATACAACTTTGGTCCAAGAATGGACAAAGAAGGATTTATGTGGATCACTCTCAATAAACCCTTTGGTGGACAACCTTATGCTGACCCTGAAGTCAAACAGGCACATTGGCGTGGCTGGGCTGTAAGAGTCAATCCAGAGACAGGTGAAATGTTTCCGATGGCAGCAGGACTCAGATCTCCGGCCGGAGTAGAAGACAGCCCTTGGGGAGATATTTTTTACACGGATAACCAAGGCGAATGGTGTAACGCCTCCAAATTGTCACATTTGGAATTCGGTGATTACCATGGACATCCTTGGGGGCTACCCACTCAAAAACTTGCTGGGCCTCCTTTCGAAACGATGCCTCAGCCTATCTCTGGAACGTTCATGAAGGACATGCACCAACAAATCCCTCAATTCAAAATGCCTGCGGTTTGGTTTCCTTACGACAAAATGGGTAAAAGCCCGAGCGGTTTGAGATGGGATTTGACCGACGGAAAGTTTGGTCCCTATGCAGGGCAGTTGTTTGTGGCTGATCAACACCACGCCACGGTGATGCGGGTCAATCTTGAAAATGTTGATGGTCACTGGCAAGGGGCATGTTTCCCATTTCGTGAAGGTTTTCAATGCGGTATTATCCGAATCTGCTTCGGCAGTGATGCATCTCTGTTTGTCGGTATGTCGAATGCCGGCTGGGGAGGAAGAGGAAATCGACCCTGGGGTTTGCAACGTTTGAAATGGACTGGGAAAATACCTTTTGAAGTCCACGAAATGAAGGCACAACCCGACGGATTCAAACTAACCTTCACCGAACCTGTCAACCCAGAGGCAGCTGCCAATTTGGATTCCTACAAAATGGAAAGTTACACTTACCGATTGGAAAGCCGATACGGTGGACCCGAAGACGACAAGAAGGAAGTCAAAATCACCCAGGCTCAGGTCTCAAAGGACGGCATGAGCGTGCGCATAAAAATAGATCCAATCCGAGCTG
>Ga0233443_1003611_pt1 | contig 10622 bp, 17 predicted proteins | sample SI_123_September_2_FD_182784 | JGI IMG/M metagenome (GOLD analysis project Ga0233443, IMG submission 182784) | Seawater microbial communities from Saanich Inlet, British Columbia, Canada - SI_123_September2016_200_MG | ecosystem: Environmental > Aquatic > Marine > Inlet | place: Canada: British... | reverse complement strand
ATTCCACTCCTTCAAAACCATTCCTCCACTTAAATTGAGGAATGTTACGGGTTATTAACCCAAAAATTAATAAAGGGGGGCAATTTTATTGTCCGAAGAGGGGTCAGTTTAAATGACCATTAACAACTTCCTTGCATACTGGTCTGTCAATACTGACGTGATAGTCAAATTTTTGCCTAACTCTTGTTTTCAATTGACGGGCAGAAGAGGCTTTATCTGAAACACGCACCAATAGGCTCAATTGGGAAAGCATAAATGCATTTTTTTCAATCCAACTTAAAGAGCTAAACTCTTTCCTTGATTTAGTCACTTCATCAAAATTCAAACTATCTTTGCAGAGTTTTCCGCACAAACAAGGCTTTGTGAAAAATTTTCTTATTAGTTTAGGTTCGTTTTCACTATTAAAGTTGTCAACAGGTAATTTTGTCTCGTTTTGGGTGTCATCACCAATAGAATTGCTTATTTTTTTACTCTCATGTATAGGTAAATACTCTTCAAGAAGCTCTTCAAACGTATTCGTGATTTGCTGACTAATTTTTATTCTTTTTTTTGCCAAGTAACTTGCTCAATGTTTTGATTAGCAGATAGAATCATAGTAGCATTAATCAAAAGAATTGATTAAAATTATGCGGGCTGGTTTGCTGATTTTTATTATTTTCTGTAATTTTATTCGGTTGTTTCACGCTTTGATTTTATCTTCACCCTAGGTAGGTTTTCTCAGACAACACGCCATCTATATATTTGTTTCTCAGAGCTTCTCTATCACTACACCTTAATTCGTATGCCTTTTGAGCCCTTCCGAGATTGTATTTAAAATACTTCTTTTCCGCCAATAACTCCGCCTTTTCTCGGGCTTTATCTTCCCTCGCCACTTCCTTAAGCATTTTCTCATGTTCGCGTATACGCCTCACCTCTTCTCTCTCATTTTGTTTTTGACGTTTTGCTGCATCTCTTGTAGCTTGTTTATTTGCTCGATCAATGGCTTTAACTACTTTAATAGCGACTCTAAGCCCACTCCCTTTTCTAGCCATAACCCCTCCTAATCACGAAATTTTCACGTCCAGATAACAAGTTTATCATTCAGTTTTATGTTTATATTATAATTCAATTGAGAAAAATTCATGCACTCCTAACGACCACATGAGCGCAAATTCGGCTGGAGATATTTTTGCGCTTTTTGCAAAAATCGCTACAGACGAATTTGTCAGCTCGATGTTTGTGTTAGGAAAAATGTTTGTATATTTCACAGTTCTTGAAGCCTCTATTATTTCTCACGCTCCGCTGTATATGCCACTCTAAACCCGCCATTAAATGACGCAACACTGCAACGAAACAAAATAAAGTCATCATCCCTATCAACTAAATATCATCAAATTACTGATAATTAACTTCAAAAAATATTAAAAAATAGCAACAAGATAAAAGCACTAAAATTAGACTTGGGGGAAGAACCGAAGAGAACGACATAGTGCCAGCCTAGATTTGACAGTCATCACCTGACACTATGCCTAACCGTGCTTTCGCACAACAATAAGCATCTCACTTTACCTTGCATAAATCTAGCTCTCATCGGACATTTTTACATTATCTGATGAAAAGAAGTGCACGTTTATATAATTGTTCTCGATGTCATGTTCAAGTCACCATCTGTAATCACTGCGACAGAGGGAATATTTATTGTGGGGATAAATGCGCCCAAATTGCTCGCCAAAAATCACACGCCTCAGCCAATAAAAAATATCAATCTAGCCGTAAAGGTTGCTTTGCAAATGCACGGCGTCAGCAGAATTATCGTGCAAGGCAAAAACAAAAAGTAACGGATCAGGGTTCTGCCAACCATAGTCGGGATGCTTTACTTGAAAATGAGAGTAAAAAAGTAACTGACGTAGTCTGGCAAGCTATTTTTCATGAAAAAACAAGCCTGCATTGTCATTTTTGTCAGTGTGAGTGCAGTGATTTTCTGAGATTAGGATTTATTCGCCGTCCGATACGTTCCAGAAGATATAAACCTTGAGCAAGGAGCTAAAAATTGACCATTTACAAAGATAAAGAAGCAGAAATTTTACGTTACCATTTTGTTGAGAAATGGCGTGTGGGTACCATTGCCTCACAACTTGGCATTCATCATTCAGTGGTTGACCGGGTTATTTCCCAAGCAGGCCAACCAAAAGTAGAGAGATCCATTGCGACATCAATGATTGATCCCTATTTGCCTTTTATTATTGAAACGCTGACTAAATATCCGACATTAACAGCCGCTCGGCTGTATGACATGGCAAAAGAAAGAGGATATCCCGGTGCTCCAAGTCATTTTCGTCAACGTATTGCACAGTTACGGCCACGCAAACAGCCCGAAGCTTATTTGCGATTAAAAACATTACCAGGGGAACAGGCACAGGTTGACTGGGGACATTTTGGCCACATTCAAATAGGTAAGGCCAAAAGGCCTTTAATGGCTTTCGTAATGGTATTAAGTTGGAGTCGAGATGTATTTTTACGTTTTTATCTCAATCAACGAATGGAAAGTTTTTTATGTGGCCATGTTGATGCTTTTATACATTGGAACGGATTACCCAAAGTTTTACTTTACGACAATTTAAAATCGGCTGTTTTAGAACGACAAGGTGATGCCATTCGCTTTCACCCGATGCTATTATCACTGGCCGCTCATTATCACTTTGAACCCAGGCCTGTTGCAGTAGCAAGAGGCAATGAAAAAGGTCGTGTTGAACGTGCCATACGATTTATACGAGATAATTTTTTTGCTGCTCGACAATGGAAAGATATTGATGATTTAAACCAACAGGCCACGCAATGGTGTTTAGGACGCAGTGCTGATCGAAAGTGTCCAGAAGATCAAACGATGACCATTAGACAAGCATTTGAAAAAGAACAATCGACCTTGCTTTCATTACCTGACACCCCTTTTTCAACAGAAGAACGAGTGGTTGTTTCTGCTGGAAAAACACCCTATGTGCGCTTTGATCATCAATGATTACTCAATTCCACATGCCCATGTAAAAAAATCTCTGACCGTCGTCGCGACCTTGACCGAAGTTAAAGTCATTGATGGCGAGAATATCATTGCTAAACATCCTCGATGCAATGGGAAATTAGAACAAATTGAAGACGAAAATCACATTAAAAAATTACAGATTCATAAAAAACAGGCACGTTGTCATCGTGGACAGGATCGTTTGGCCAATGCGGTTCCATCCAGCAAAGAACTACTGAATCAAGCCGCACAACGAGGCACTGCTTTATCCAGCATTGTGAATCAACTCATACAGCAACTCGATGACTATGGTGCTCAAGAATTAGAGATTGCAATCACCGAAGCCTTGCATCAAAACGTACCACACCCCAATGCGGTGCATCAGGTATTAGAGAGACGTCGAGAACAAAAACAGCTGCCATCACCCATTGCCATTGCATTGCTCAATAATCCACAGGCTAGAAATTTAGTGGTACGTTCTGCATCACTGGCTGATTACGATGAATTAAATACAGAAAAAGGAGAATAAAAATGACAACCGATAGCAAACCATTGCTCACTGAAAACTTAAAACAACGAGCCAAAACATTGAAACTACATGGACTACTGACTAACTGGGATGAATTGAATAAAACCATGGTTCCATGGGTGATTTCATTGATTGAATGGGAAGAAACCGAACGCAATCAACGGGGTTTAGAGCGCAGAATGAATTCGGCAAAAATCGGTCGCTTTAAATCACTGGATGATTTTGATTGGGAATGGCTCAAACAACTGGATCGAGGAACTATTTCTGAATTAATGACTTTATCATTTATCAATCAAGCATCTAATGCCGTTTTGTAGGTCCCAACGGAGTCGGCAAATCAACCATTGCTCAAAATATTGCACATCATGCTGTCATACGGGGTTATACCGTTTTATTCACGACCGCTGCGAAAATGCTTAACGAACTTGCCTCGATGGATGGAGATATGGCATTACGCCGTCGATTAAAATACTACGAGAAACCACAATTACTGATTATTGACGAAGTAGGATACCTATCTTATGGCAATCGTCATGCTGATTTACTCTTTGAAATTATCAATCGTCGCTATGAAAACAAGTCGATCATAATGACGACGAACCGACCATTTACGGAATGGGGTGAAGTTTTTCCCAATGCTTCCTGTGTGGTGTCACTGATAGATCGTCTCATTCATCATGCTGAAATCATTTCTTTTGATGCCGAATCATACCGCATGAAAGAGGCTAAGGAACGAGCTAAAAGAAAATCCCAAGCAAAAACAAAACAAAAACCCAACCCAAAAACCAACAAAAATAGCCAAAAGGAAAAGTTATGAAGGTGCAACCTCATCAAACACTCAATTATTTACAGAATTATTTTGATGAACTATTAGAGTTATTAGATGCCAATCAGGCCAATAATCATCACCTTGAAACGGAAGAAATAATGGTTGCAGACGAATATGATGAGCCTCCGTTTTAGTGATCAGTTTTTAGAGCGGTACCACTTTAATTTTTTGAAAAATGTGTAGCGATAATCAACTACCAAATATTAATTAGTTCTGTTTATTTTGAATAGCGTATAACAACAATCAATCTATTTTTATGAGGTCAATAAAATATGCGTGGAGGAAAACGATCTGGTGCTGGTCGAAGAAAGAAACCAGAGCATTTAAGGCGAGAAGTGGTAACCATTAGATTACCAAACTGGATGATTGTACAACTTAGAAATCAAGGTGAGATTGGTTATGTCATTGAAAACTATCTGGCTAAAATGGATGAATTAGATTTGCCTGATGATTACAGCATTCATTATTGAAATATCGGTATTTTTACTGGGTAATTAGTATTGTTTTCCTGCGACATTTATCTGCGGTTTTTGAGCGTCGCTAACAGCATAAATGTTCACTTTTTATTTTTTATGTCAAAGTGGGTAATTTCCCTTTTGGTCATCGACTTTTTATCAGTAGCAAAAATTGCTCTATCTGCATTCCAATTAACCAAACAACTTCATCAATTATTTGTATTAAGCCCCATTTTTTTAGTGGGCGTAATAAAATTGAAGTTACAGACTCAGGTTGCTTTTGAGAGTCAAATGATCTGTATTAGCTACTGCATTTTCTTGGGGTATTATGAAAATAAAGCCACTAATAATAGTGGCTTTATTATGTAGTAATTCAATGTGACTTCTCAAAAGAGAAGCTATCAAGAAAATTACTTAGCAACAGGTGCTTGAGGAGCGATAGGAGCAACAGGAGCATAACCGTAACCATAAGGCTGGTTGTAACCGTTATAGCCATTGTAACCGTTGTATCCATTTCCAGAACCACGAACGTTTGAGCTTGCTTTTGAGCTCATGCTGAAACTGAAAGAACCTGAACCTTCGCCAGAACCTTCACCAGTTCCATTTCCATAACCGTTACCATTGTTATATCCATTTCCCCAGAATGCAGAAGCAGAAGTTGTAATAGTTAAAGTAGCGATAAGAGCGATTGATTTGATTACTGATTTCATGATAAATCTCCAAATAAGTTTTAAAATTTAAATGTTTAAGTTGAAGGAGATTATACATAGATTTAATAAATAAGCAACAACTAATATAATAAAAATCGAATGTATATTTTTTGTATTAATTTACTATTCACTCAATGCCTTAACAACCGCACAAATTTTAGCCACTTTCTTAGCCGTCAAATCATGTGGCAGGTTACTACTCAGTTAAATGATTATATTAGGGCTTAGAGGGGACTGGAAACACAAAAGTCTTTACAGATTTTTTCATGACTTCGATGAGCTGTGTTGATAAATTAAAAACCTCATCTGGCTATAATGAGATTGTCGTTAATTCTATGTGGATTCAATCATTAGTCTAGCAGCATTTTTTAATACAGATTTTTCAACAACGCCAGAGAGCTTTTGATTGTTAATAATTATCGTAGGAACACTAGATGCATTTATTGATCCTGCATATTGTAAATAAGGTAATAAAAGTTTTGGTGTTTTATCTTCTGGGCCGTTTGCATAGGGTTCTTGCCATGCTTTTTCAATAATATATTCTGGGATATGGCATTCATTAGCAATGTTTCTGAGTATAGATTCATCACCAATATTTTGTCCATCAACAAAGTATGCTTCAAAAATTCTGTCATTTAGAGGGTTAAAAATTTTAGAGCCAAGTGATTTACTCTTTTCTGCCAGTAATAGTGCTTTTCTGGAATTGGTAACGATTGTTTGTGTTGGTAATGTGATACCTTCATCATCTGCTAAACGATGTAAATGTATCATTAAAGTATCCCAATAATCCGAGCTGTAGTCCAGCATAGCAACAGGTTGTCCCATTACAGGTGTCTCTGGATGAATTTCAACAAAACACCACTGTATTTTTAGTTCATAATCATTCCGTAAAGAATTAAGCCTTTTATGTCCTATAAAACAAAAAGGGCAAATATAATCACTAATAACTGAAATCTTGAGTTCAGGTTTTTTTGAATTAAGCATAAGAGGAAGCTATATATTATATATTTGTAACTTAGAGAGATTCAAAATTAATTTTTATATTTGCTCATTATTTTGCCTTCAGGCTACGTTACTCAAACAGTTGAATAGTTCGACTATGCGTCTGTTTTCGTGCCTTGCTTTTGAATAAAATTTATTCGCAAATTGTAAAGGTTATTTTTGAATCATCCCTTAGACACTAGACTTGTTATTTGTTTTTTTCAACATTGATTCTTGTTATTATTAGTAATTGTTAATATAAAAAACGAATGACCGATAAACTATTCGCCAAAGAAGATTTTCTTAATAGAAAAAATTATTTAATGTCCGCTAAATAGTTGTAGTGTATCTTCAGGCTTTGCTTTTTTATGTATAATAAACTTAATATGTCCATTATCATCCAAGATAGCTCATAATTACATGGGAGAACGGACGGGGATAGAATGCTTACTAAATTGCTTTTGACCAGCCTCATTATACTGTTTGGTTTCCTATACATAACTCGTGCTTCTCGATCAGATGTGGTATCAACCCAAGTTCAATCTACTTCACCATCAGAATCAGAATTTCAGGTTTTGTTTCGTCAAGGAGCCTACTTATTGGTTATTTTGATGGTATTAACTTCTGCTGGCATTGTGGTTTTGAAAATTCAAAAGCAAAATCAAACGGTCACAGTACATGTAATTAATACTCAGACTGGGCAGCGTTTGAGTTATCAAGCTAAGCGTAATAAGATTGGTCATCAAAAATTCACTACAATTGAGGGTAAAAGTATCCATATTGCTGCAATTGAGCGTTTGGAAGTCCCTTGATTTTTTAGTCAATCATTTTTCAGAAAAGTTAAGGACAGACACTAGGAGGCTGTCCGAGAACTCAGATTTTCGTCAAATCAAGGCATAAAATTGTCGAAAAAGCGCAGTTTACGTGTGTAAATGAGCATTTTGAGACCTTTTTTAACGCAGAATTGGCGGAAAGATGAGTTTTCGGACAGCCTCCTAGTACTCCATCCATGATCTTTTGTCTCGTGTTAATCTATAATTATTTGTGACTGAAATATTACCCGACAAAACAAGATGGTCGAAGTACTAGATAACCTCCCGTTTTTGGTAGGGTTAAGGTCAGATTCTATGTTCCAAAATTGACTGAACAAAATATTGTGCTTCGAGCAGTTGCCATGTATAGACAATCATGAAAGCATCCACCAAGAACGGAAGTTATTTTGTTCCCCATTCCTTATCAATCAGCGCCTGATTAATCCAATGGATAAATTCTCTGAACAAAAAAGTTGTTTTAAGCAAAGTTTATTAACGATTTTCCATCAAATCTAACTCACGTTGCACACCAACCATCGAATCAGTTACCATACCCACTTTCCAATACCTCAAGGAACTCAATCTATATGACCGATAAACTATTTACCCAATCTGACTACAATATTTTCATTGCAGAGCAATTCACCGCTAAGCAAATATCCAAGTCTCTTGCCAGTAACCTCAAAACTGCTATGAAGTCTATCGTTAAGTATGTGTTTATTGATGATATGGGAATCAATGACATCAATATTAAAGAAATTATTGGGCGGTATAAGGATTTGGCTAAGGGTAAAATGACTGATAATACGATTGCATTTTACTCAGTTAAATTTTCAAAGGGGATGAAACTTTATCTTGAGTATTGTAAGAACGCTGACAAGAATATTAAGGTTAAGAAAAAAACGATTGATAAGAGTAAACAAATTGTAATGGAATCTGTTGTGCCAACACAGCTCATCGAGGTCATGAAGCAGCCTGCAAAGACGTGTGTGTTTCCAATACCGTTGAGACCTAATCTAATCGTTGAGCTGAGTAACCTACCACATGATTTGACCGCTAAAGAAGCGGCTAAGATTTGTGCGGTTGTTAAGGCATTGAGTGAATAGTAAATTAATACAAAAAACATACATTCGATTTTTATTATATTAGTTATTGCTTATTTATTAAATCTATGTATAATCTCCTTCAACTTAAACATTTAAATTTTAAAACTTATTCGGAGATTTATCATGAAATCAGTAATCAAATCAATCGCTCTTATCGCTACTTTAACTATTGCAACTTCTGCTTCTGCATTCTGGGGAAATGGCTATAACAATGGTAACGGTTATGGAAATGGAACTGGTGAAGGTTCAGGTTCTTTCAGTTTCAGCATGAGCTCAAAAGCAAGCTCAAACGTTCGTGGTTCTGGAAATGGATACAATGGTTACAATGGCTATAACGGTTACAACCAGCCTTATGGTTACGGTTATGCTCCTGTTGCACCTATCGCCCCAGTAGTTCCTCAAGCACCTGTTGCTAAGTAATAATGATTATAGCTTCTTTCTGAGAAGTAACATTAAATTACTATAGAAAAAAAGCCACTAATAATAGTGGCTTTTTTTTTCGGTAAGCGGTTAAGGTGTTTCATATGTTACATCTATTTTGCGGTATGTTAGAATTTCTTCATTTTCTTAAAAGCTTAGGTAACACGCAATAAATAAACTACCCATATTGCGCAGAAATTTTGTTTGTTTTTTTTGTAACAAAAAAGACGAACAAAAGAGCCAGTAAGATGGGTAGTTTATTTATTGCGAGTTGCCTTAATGTAAATCGGTAAAGAGCCATGCAGCATGACTGGTGATTTTGGCAGGGTATCTGTGACCTGCTATATGCTTTTATTTTGAGTTTACATACTCTGATTACGGTATTGCTTTTTGGTTAATTTCATTAACTTGACAATGCCTATTTTTATACCATTAGTTAAGATACTACCACCTCATCGTTGCCGATAAGGATATATCAGGAATTGAAACAAGCTAAACCAATTATTCTATTATTGACTGTAATTATTTTATACCATTCATTCAGTATGGCTGCAGAAATAGACAGTGTTACTCCGCGACATCTGAAATTGGAAAATGCAATTACAGAAATCAATAAGATAATGAATCAACGTATTATTGCAGCCATCAAAAATGCTAATCCCAATAGTTTAGAAAATGCAACAGAGACATGTGATGAGGAATCACTTTATACTGAATTAAGAAAATCAATCTTTCAATCATATACCGCTTCTTGGGGATTAAAGGGGTATGCATTAGATCAGCAAATGCGTCAATTATTAACTCAGTATAGTTATGCACTTTCTTTAAATGATTCTATATATCGTGATCTCAATTATATTGAAGCTTTTTCTCTTAACTTGAAAGAGTTAAGCGATGTCATCAACATTAATGGCCATTTGATTGGCATTGATAAAATGGGGCACTTTTTTGCTGAAGGTTGGCAATATTTTGAATTGACTCAAGAGCAACAAACATTAAAACAAGCCATGGACTGGGGAAAACAACAAGAACAAGGTAAATTTGGCTATGTTACTACAGGTGTTTTTTCCTTTGCCGATTTAATTGCCAATTTTAATGGCTGGTTGTTCTGGAATAAAGTTTTACTTAAAAATGCAGACCCAATAAAAGGGGGAATAGCCAATTTTTTTGACAGACCTTATATTAGTTGCGATATTAATTTAATCGAGTCCATGAAACAACGACGAATGATTCGATTGTGGGCAGTTAATCTGTCATTTGATTTTTCTGATTATGTTGACGGGGCTTGGGATGAAGGTAATAATTGTAATAGTTACAAAGATCCCATCATTGAAAATAAAGTTTTAGAACGAATTAAAAAAGTTGGATTTGAGTTTTCTTGTCCTTATCAAGTCAAACATTGTATTAATGCCCGTAATAAATACCAAAAATACGCGAAATATTTGTTACATCCTGCATGTTTAACTAGAAAATAGAGTTAATGAATAGAATTCATTGCTTATTCATGAGTATAAAATTGGAAATGTTTAATAAAACCAGAAATTACATTTGATTTTATAGATATAATTGCACCATTTTTTTGTAGAATGAAATATTTTACACAAGGTTAAGTTGTTTTTCATGGCTGGCTAGGAGGCTGTCCGAAAATGTAGGTTTTCGTCAGAACAAGGCAAAATTTGGCGAAAAAGCACAGTTTACTGGTGTAAATGAGCATTTTGAGCCGAATTTTAACGCCGTTCTGGCGGAAAGATGCGTTTTCGGACAGCCTCCTAGCCCTCATAAAGT
>Ga0233443_1003603_pt1 | contig 10643 bp, 11 predicted proteins | sample SI_123_September_2_FD_182784 | JGI IMG/M metagenome (GOLD analysis project Ga0233443, IMG submission 182784) | Seawater microbial communities from Saanich Inlet, British Columbia, Canada - SI_123_September2016_200_MG | ecosystem: Environmental > Aquatic > Marine > Inlet | place: Canada: British... | reverse complement strand
CACCATGGCCAATTAGACTTGAAGTTGAAATTAATGCCAACATGGCAACAAGCATTGGAATTTGAACTTTTTTTGTTACATTTGTTTTTCTATCTAATGTAAACCATATTCCAAGTAAAACTATGGTAATTATCATTCGAGCTAACCAAATGGTTCCAAAGTAAGTTTGAATTGCTTCTATTGGTGATGTTTCTAACCTAACAGTTTGTACAGCAATCATTAAGATATTTGAAATAAAAATTAGCATCAGTCCTATTCCTGTAATGGACATAAATTTTTGATGATGTTTAATTTGAACTTGTTCTAATTCTTCTTTGATTGATTGTTTATTTTGAGTTCCCCAAATAATTAATGATGCAATAACAACTCCCAAAACAATTGTTTGACCTACAATTCCTGGAAATCTTGCTCCAGCTTCTGGGAAAAATATTAGTTCTGCTGAATTTTGACTGTCTAATAATTTTGGATCAATGACTACGTCTCCAACTGCAAACAAAAATGCACCTGGAACTAAATGCCCATCAACTTTTGATAGGACTTTGGTAGTAACTGTGTATACTCCATCTTCTAATGGACTGGTTGTGACAATTAGCGATTTTTCATCTTCATAATAGTCTGTATCCTTATTGTCAATTTGATTTCCGTTGTTATCTAAAACTTTGAGTGCACTGAAATTCAATTCAACTGGTTCTGAAAAGTAGACAATTACTTCCGATACTCCAGTCGGCGCATTTGATGATAAATTGGGAATTGTTTCATCTGTAAATGGATGTGCTGATACAAATGGAATTGAAGTTAATGATAATACTAGTAAAACTATGAGGATTTTCTTCATTTACTAATTTAGTCTTAATTGATAATTTAAACAGTTTTCAATTTATTCGAAATTTGTACCAATCCACGTAAAGATAATAATGTCTATTTAGTATATGATAGTCGTGAAGTTCGCAATTTTTGGTTTCATTGCATTACTAATTTCTGTTGGAATGCTAACTCCTTCTTTTGCACATACAACTGTTGAAGTTGAACAATACAAAATTGAAGTAGGATGGGGAATAGAACCTCCCGTGGTGGGAATTAGAAATGATGTTGTCTTTAAGATTACAGAATCTGGCGAAACGGAAGGGACTTATCGAGGAATTACTAGTGCATTTCAAAATCTAGATGCTACTGTCATGTATGGCGGAGCAAGTAAAACTATTGATATTAATTCTGATCCAAAACCTGGATATTATTTTTCATCTATAATTCCAACTAAAACTGGCAGTTATCTTGCAGATTTACAAGGTGAAATTCGTGGTGTTACAGTTGACATACAAATTCCTATTGAGGATGTAGAGAGTACTTCAGTCCTTGATTTCCCTCCTACGTCTAGTCAAGGTTCTGCAGATATTTCTGCTTTAAAAAATGCAATTTCTTCTCTTCAACAAGATGTTTCTAAATTAAAATCTGGCGAAACTAGCACTTCTAATGGTGGTGCGGCATATGACTTCGCAATATTTGCATTGTCTATTGCAGCAGCAGCAATTATCTTAGCGATAATTGCTTTAATAAAAAGAAAATAAAAAAGAGTATTCCTAAAATCTTGGAACGACTCTAGATTTTGCAGTTACTGCTACGATGCTGATGATTGCTACAGCTAATACCATCATGGCAATTGTACCAAATTCTGGAACAACTTTTGCTGTTGTAACTTGACCTACTGGTCCAGTCCATGAATCCTCATCACCTGGTGCACCAATTCCTAAAGATACAACTTCAACATCTATTGGATTTTCATCAGAACCTAATGCATCAATTTGATGCGTTGCAATGAGTTCCATAGAGTGTAGTCCTTTTTCTTCAAAAACTACTTCACCATTTTGAGTTGCAGTCAAATCATAGTTAAGGTGTAATACATTGAATTCTAGTTCAATTTGAGTTCCGCCCATTACTTGTGCGTCGGAAATCATTACCATTAACTCGACATCTTCTGCGACTTCATCATGTACCATATCATCGTGACCTTTGTCATCACCATGATCGTCTGCATGTTCTTCAGCAGCTGCTTCTTGTACTATGATAGTTCCAATCATCCAAGTGTGTAGCATACAATAGTATGGTTGTTCACCTGCTTGAGTTGGAGTCCATTCAAATGCATCTCCGGACATTAGTACACCTGTATCAAATGTACCGTCAGGGGATGGAGCAAATCCGTCAACAGTTCCAGATGTAAATGTGTGAACTCCTGTTGGATCCGTGTTTGTCATGGTTACGACACCGCCGACGTCAACTGTTGCAGTGACTGGTGTATAGCAACCTGGACCTCCTTGTGATGCTGCACAAGCTTGTGAGAATCCGGATTCGTCCACTGTTATGATTGAAACTTCGGCGTGGTCTGCAAAAGCAGCGGGTGCCATTGAGGCCATACCTGCTGCGATAGCAAATAGTACAAAGATTGAGCTTATTGCTTTAGTCTTCATTAATCCCATTGGAGTTTGTGATCCATAAAAATGTCTCTAGAATTCTCAAGAAACTAATCTAGTTTTTTCTAAGTTGAATGACTTTGACGATTCCAAATGCCGGAAGTCCGAGATACATTCCAAGGTTTAGTGCAATCACGGACAGTCCAAGTCCCAGAACCTCTGATTCGGATTCTGCGTTCTCCATGATTGCCAAAGTGGACAACATTGGTGTCAGTCCAAGTTTTACAACTTCCTTGAACATCGGATTCTCTCTTTCCATGTCAGCGATTGCTGGACTGAAAGTGTAATACAATTCATTGAATGCTCCCATGAATGCAGAGCCGGATTCCGTGTTCATCAGCTGGTTGTCGCGAATTTCCCTGAGCATCTGAACCTGCGGTGCCATCTCTGAGCCGTATGCCGCAGTTGCGATTAGGCATCCGCCGCCTTCTTCTTCAGTTTGATTTGTTGGTTGATCTAAAGATTTACCTACTACAATATCAAAAGAAACTGCTTCTGGTGTAATTGGTGTAAATAGAATTCCTTCTACATCTATCACCATATTGTATGTGCCATCTTGTGGAAACTCAAATTTGAATCCATTAATTACTCCTTCAGACGTGTGAATTAAGTTTGGAGTTTGGAAAACAGTTTTTCCAGATTCTGTAATTGCAATTTTATAATCTACATGCACTTGAGTTTTTTGTGTCGTAGGATTGATGAATTCAATTGGTAATCTGGTTAATTCACCCGTTTTGATATCTTCATAAGATAATTTAACATCCAATGTTCCCTTGTCAGTTGACACTGTTTGAGATTCAGCAAATGCTGGAATCATAAAAAGTGGGATTAATAATAAAACCAACAAAAATTTCATAATCTCTGTTTTTATCTAACAAATAAAAATTATACTTAAAATTTCATCTTAAAAAATTGCCACGAATAGAAATTCTGTACCATCTTTAAATATGGAATTAGCCAAATTTTTCTGTTGTTTAAACAAATTGGATTGCTCATTATTGTAATTGGAATTTTTACAATTCCAGCTATTATCCCAGATGTATTTGGACACGGACTTGGTGGAGATCAGGCTGAACCAATCACTTTTGGAGATATGGAAGTAACTGTGAGAACACAATTAGATCCATCTGACATCACTGTTGGATATCTTGATCCCACAAATATGCAAATACGTTTCTTTGATACTTTAACTGACAAAAATCTTGATAAGGTGACATATCGAGTTGAACTTTGGCAAAGTGGAGAGCTTTTAGCTAGAAATTTGTTTTATGACAATGATGGACGACTTGATGTAAAAATTAAACCAAAATTAGGATGTGATTCAGATCCTATTGAAACTTGTACAGTTTATGGAGGTTCAGAGCATGCCAGTGCTCCTGGTGCACTGTTTGTTCAAGGTGCAGAATGTAGTGATGAAAATTTAGACATATGCGGAAGGCCTTCAATGACTGGTCCCATATTTGTTAAAGGCGGACTCTATAAAATTTCAGTTGATATTGAAGCAGCCACTAGTCCAAGAAGTGTATTAGCTGAGAGATTAACTTATGAAACTTTTGTTAGTATTGCACAAGAACAAGATTTCTTTTTTAAAACAGCAAATGCTGAAGAAATTCCAGTTGTAGTTAAAACATACTATGACGAAGTTGAAAATTTTGCATTTGATACATCCGATAGTTCTATTTCATTTGATATGCCATTTGATTGGAATCCTGATTACGTTGATTTAGTACAAGTTGTACACGAAGAAATTAGAGTCCCAAAAACATTTGCGCCTTATGGAGAAGGAAAACAATTCAAGGGATACGTTAATGGTGTAGAAATTGATCAAAGAGCGATACTCAATGATCCTTATTCCTCTGAGGAAACAAACATTGTTCATTTTTTAATTTCTAAAAACGAACTAGTAAAAATTAATGAAAAGTTAGGTTCTGATAATTTTGATAACCCTCAAATGGATTTCAAATTGGTTCCATTAGATGAAGCTGAAAGAAGTTCAACTGAATTTTATCTCGTAGATACCCAGAATTACGAAAAAACCCCTACAACTGTAAATATTTCATGGGATGGAAAGTATGGTGCAAACCAAAACGTCCCTTTTACGTTCACATTCTTTAATGAGAATGAAGATCTTATCAAAGATGTAAGATACACCTACGTGGCTCTTGATGAGTTTGATAACGAAATATCTCGATATGACGGAGATGATTTAGTTAATCCTGGAATAGTTTCAACTGAAGGAATTGACATTCAAAATATCTACATCCCCTCTGAAGGACCAATTCGTTTTGATATTCTAGTTTATGGAACTGGACTGGATTACGATTCAACTTATTCTGGAATTGGCTCGACTATAATTGAACTTGGTCCCGGAACCCAATCTGAAATTCCTAAGGAATCTGCAATTTTAGAAAAACCTACAATCCCATCTTGGATAAAAAATAATGCTGAGTGGTGGGCAGATGGAACAATTGACGATAACTCGTTCATTCAAGGAATTCAATTCCTAGTTAAAGAAAACATCTTAAAAATTCCGTCTACTGCACAAGGAACTGGCTCTACTGACGAAATCCCATCTTGGATCAAAAACAACGCAGGCTGGTGGGCAGATGGAACAATTGACGATGATGCGTTCATTCAAGGAATTCAATTCTTGATTAAAGAAGGGATTTTGAGGGTCCAATAATAGATTTTTAAATAAATTTTGAGAGAGATAAACATGAAAGACATCAATGACATAATGCCAAAAGTACCTAACATGAAATGGGGAGCGCTAATGAATAAACCTCCCACCAATGAAAAATTTAAAGAAATGAATAAAATTTTTCCAGATAATGGCAAATGGCATACTGTATTTGAAGAAAATAATTCAATTACAATTGATGGAAAAGAAGTTCTAAAGAAAGATCCAAACAAGTGGACATAGATTGAAAAAATTATTACTAATTTTACTTTTAATATTTTCGTGTGGCTTTCTAATTAATTTTAATGACGTTTACGGTCATGGTGTTGGAAGCGAAATATTTCCGCCAGTAGAGTTGGATGGTAAACTTGTAAGTGTAGAAGTTTCATCTTCAACAAAAGATGATATGGAAAATGACGATCAACAAATTTCAATTTCTCTAATTGATTTTGAGTCTAAAATTACTTTGAGAGATGTTACATTTTTAATAAAATCTGAACGTGGGGAGCAATTTCTTTTTGAAAAAGAATTCAAAGCTGATAATGGATTTTTAGTTTTTAATTTCATTTCAGAAGATACTGATTCAATTATTGTTGATGAAAAAGATGGAGGCGAAGATTTTTTCGGTTCATTACTGGGTCTCGAAAGTAGACTAATTGACGTTAAAGGACCAAAACTTAGCGAAGGAGGATTGTACAAGTTGGACATTAGTATAATTACGGCTAATGGCTATTCTGAAAAACTAGAAATCCCTCTTGTTTTTAATGCAGGCATATCTATCGCACAAACTACAACTCATAATTTTGTTGATCCAAGTTTTGGCCAACAAAATATTCAGGTGGTTACATACTATGATGAGATTTCTAATTTTCAATATGAGCCTGAACCAAAACAAATTAGTTTCTCTATGCCATTTGAATGGACTCCCTCAAACATTGAACAAACATCAGTTGTACACCAAGAAATAATTATTCCAAAAGAATTTGGCGCACTTCTATTATCCGGATTTTCAATGTCTGTAAACGGAATTGAATTATCTGACGATATTGTAAATGTTGATGATTTTTTTACTGAGGGACGTGTTGTTCATTTTATAATTTATCAAAAAGAATTACTGAACATTTTTGAAAACAACTCAAATCAAAACGGAATGAATTTTGTAATTAAACCCGATCGTGATTATACTCACCTAAGTTCAGTTACTGAGAACGGACAATTTAGAATTCTTGTATCGTGGGAACCTGAAGTTCTTGAATCTAACTCAGACGCAAAAATTATTTTTGATGTCACCGATATTTTCTTAAAAAATAAACCTGTTTCTACAAATTATGAATTCTCTATTACTCAAGACGGTGAATTATTTTTTGAGCAAAATGGAATAAGTAGTGATTCTAAAACAGAACATAATATTGCAGACTTTATCATCCCTGATAATTTATCTGGAATTGTTAATCTTAATTTTAATAATTTAGGCGGTAATGAGTTTGCAACAACTAGTATTCCTATCGTGATTCATAAAAATACAATTAATGATTATGCTTTAATTCCTGATTGGATTCGTGAAGATGCATTATTGTGGTCTGGAGAAAAAATCACTGATGATAAATTTACTGATATAATTAATTATTTAATTATAAATGAAATTATTACAATTTCTGAAAACCAACTAGATGCAATAGAAGTTAAGAAAATCCCCTCATGGATTAGAACTACTGCTGGCTGGTGGACAGATGGCGAAATAGACGATAAAACATTTGTTAAAATCCTTGAATTTTTAGTCAAAAAAAATATTATTCCAACTTAATTCATGTCCATTCGATATTTGAACCAGTTCACTTTAAATTTGAATAATTCAATAATCTGATCACTTTGTTTAAGCCTGAAAATATAATTGAAAAAAAATCGACACTATTTTCTATTGTAGTTGCAGGAGTAATTGGAATTCTAGCTATCCCGATAATTATCCCACACATGTTACATGGTTACCATCTGGCTCACATCTTTTTGCATATTGGTGGAATTACACTTGCAGTCTTTATTGCAACACTTGCAATATCTGCATATTTTAGATTACGCACTAAGCGACTTTTACTTAGCGCAATTGCATTTACTACTTTTATTGGAGCCGAATCTGCTTTACTTCTTGACAGCACATGGCCAAATCTCTACGATCTTGGATTAATGCCATTAGATGAGATAGGGCACTTGTTGACTTTTATTACATTGGGATTACTGGCATTAGGAGTGTTTAGAAATGATTGATCGAACTCAAAAATTACAGGAACTAATTGATGCAAATCCTGGAATACAATTCCGTGAAATTATGCGTTCATCTGGATTAAAAAATGGTGTACTGTCTCATTATCTAAAAAAGTTAGAAGACAACGGTGTTGTCAGAGTAATGCGCGGTCCAAGACAAGTTAGGTATTATTCTCCAAACATTACAGAAGAAGAATCAATTGTTATCAAGGCTCTTAGAAAAGAAACTCCACGTGATTTACTACTAGCACTAATCAAAGATAATGGATTGGAATTCTCTCAATTAGTAAAAGAAGTTAAAAAATCCCCATCAACTGTTTCACTTTACCTTTCACAGATTGTTGCTGATGGGTTAGTCGAAATCAAAGTTGTCGAATTGAAAAAAAGATATCATATTAAAGTAAGAGAGCTTGTAGACAAATTAGTTGAAGAACATAGACCGGGATCACTTGAAAAATCTACATCTGGATTTGAAGATATTATCAACTCCTTCTAAAATTTTAAAATCAAATTATTTGTTACTGGCACTAGGATTGTTTGTATGTTTGATAGCAACTTCTCAATTTTCTTTTGCTGAAGTTTTTATTCCAGAACATGAGTATGTTTCATATTTTGATTCTAATGGAATCTATACGGTAATTGGTAATGTAAAAAACGATCTTGAGTATGCAATTATTCCGACAGTAACTGTTTCAATACAAAGTGATTCCCAAATATTTTCTAAAACTATTCAACATGTGCCATTAGCTTCTGGTACTGAAATTCCATTTAAAATTAAATTCTTTGACGTCTTAGATGTTCCAATTTTACTTCCTGCAGAATTATCTTTTGAAAAAACTTCTCAACAAGAACTTCCAATTGTAATTCTTTATGATGAAACTTTGATTACATATGATGACGGTCATCTTACTGGTAGAATTCAAAATAATGGCGATACTACCATTTACAACCCTAAGGTTTTTGCAGTAATTCATGGATATGATCAAGTTTTAGATGTTGGACAAAATATGGAATTCATTGAAAAAATTAATCCCGGTGAAATTGTAGATTTTTCAATGTATCCTGATCCTTCTATTACTGATGATGTTTACTACTACAGTTGTTTTGGAACCATGGACACAACTGTAGTTCCAGTCACTGCAAAAAAAGCTGACGGAAGTTTTGATTTTAGATATGATTCCCCAGGAACATGGTACCATGATCCCGTTTTTGATGAATCTGGTACAACAATGAGCATTATTGGTTACAATAGTTTCCCTCTTGAAGGATATGCAAATTTTGAATTTCCTCCGACTTCGGGTAATGAAAAATTTGATGTTACTTTAGATGACAACCCTGTGCAATTCATTCAAAGTATTGATCAAATGGGTTATTGGCACGTAGCCTTTACAGTAGATCCTTTAAAACAAGGTACTTGGAAAATTTCAGGTTTTGAAAAAGGATTACCTCCTGACATGCCAAAAATCCCCGTTTGGATAAAACAAAGTGGAGACTGGTGGTCAACTGATAAAATTGCTGACTCCGAATTTCTTGAAGGAATAAAATTCTTAGTTGAAAAACAAATAGTTGAAATTTCGTTATTACAAATATCTTCTCAAAATCAATCTGATATTCCTGTTTGGACTAAAACTATTGTTGGTTGGTGGTATGAAGACAAAATTACTGATGATGAATTTTTAAGTATTATTAAAAATCTAATTGAAAGAGAAATAATTATTATTTAATAGATTTTATAATTTGAATAATGTTATTATACAAATTTTAATCAAACAAATTATCTATGTTACCATTACGTGATGAAAATCCCCATCCTCCCGGTTTCAAACCTAAGGTAACTATTGGATTAATTATTGCAAATGTTATAGTATTTTTCTTACAAGTTTTATACACTGGACAATTTTTTGACTTCACAAATCAAAATGCATTTGTAATGTTTTACAACTGGGGTGCGGTTCCAGGTTGCATAACAGGACAATTTAGTGGAGTAGATATGGGTGGAACTATTCAAAACTGTCCAGCATTTTCTGAACTTACATTGTTGACATCTACGTTCATGCATGGTGGTTTACTTCATCTTGGTGGTAATTTGTTGTTCTTGTGGATATTTGGTGATAACATTGAATTAAAATTTGGAAAAATAAAATTTTTAGGAATTTACCTTGCATGGGGAGTTGTTGCTGGACTGGTTCATATTTTTGGTGATGTTTCAAGTGCAACACCTGCCGTCGGTGCTTCTGGTGCAATTTCTGGTGTATTAGGTGCATATTTGATAATTTTTCCAAAAACTAGAATTCAGACATTTTTGATGTTAGGATTTTTCTGGAGAATGATGCATATTCAAGCACGTTGGTTCTTGCCATTTTGGTTAGTTTTTCAAAATTTACTCCCATTCTTTATTGGAGGATTCGGTGTAGCTGGAGGAGGTGTGGCATATCTTGCCCATATTGGTGGTTTTGCAATAGGTATAGCAACTGGGTATGCGTATAAGAGAATGCACAAGTCTGATTTTACATATGGAACCAGATATGGTTACGGTTCAGATTACAGATAATTGTAATTGAAAGAATAAATCCCTCAATGAATTAAAAAACTCCATGCCGTTGATTACAGTGTCAATGTATCCTGGTAGAACACAGGAACAAAAAGAGGAATATGCAAAAGCAATTACAAAATCCGCCGTAGACATTCTGAAAACAAAAGAAAGTCACGTTATTGTTGTTTTTGAAGATAATCCTAAAGAAAATTGGTTTTTAGCTGGAAACCAGCTTTAATTTTTTTTTAACTCATCCAATACCTGTACAAAATGTTATGTTAAAAAACATGATCGAATATTTAAATTAGAATTTATTAATAATTTCTTTAAAATGTAATTGTTAATCTATTGCTTTATCTTTTTATTCTTATACGCATATTCAATCTTATGAGAGCAGCAGTAGTACAATTCAAAGCATCAACAAACAAAGAAGAAAATCTTAAAAAAATTATCTCATACATTTCAAAAGCATCTTCTAAGAATGCGACTTTGTGTGCATTTCCTGAATTTATGATGTTTTACACCAATTCCTCTCAAACTCCTAAAGAGTTAGCATGTTTATCTGAAAAAATTAACGGGGATTTTATTTCAACTATTTCACAAGCAGCAAAAGAAAATCATATTCAAGTTGTAGGCTCATTTTATGAGAAAAGTAAGAACGTAGATCATGTTTACGATACTTCATTTGTAATTGTTCATTTAGGTA
>Ga0233443_1003598_pt1 | contig 10665 bp, 6 predicted proteins | sample SI_123_September_2_FD_182784 | JGI IMG/M metagenome (GOLD analysis project Ga0233443, IMG submission 182784) | Seawater microbial communities from Saanich Inlet, British Columbia, Canada - SI_123_September2016_200_MG | ecosystem: Environmental > Aquatic > Marine > Inlet | place: Canada: British... | reverse complement strand
TACTTCGAGGAGTGCGACGCATCCGGCGACTTGCCTTCCTCGACGCCCTTGCCGAGCGCATCGAAGCCGGTCTCGCTCGGATCGACGTGGGCGAGATCGAAGCGCGACTGGTACGACACCGCAAGTTCGCGGAACACGTAGTCGAGGATCGAGGTCGCGAACTTGATCGAGTCGTTGCCCTGCACCGGGCCCGCTGGCTCGAAGCGGGTGAAGGTGAAGGCGTCGACATACTCTTCCAGCGGCACGCCGTATTGCAGACCCAATGAGACGGCGATGGCGAAGTTGTTGATGAAGGAGCGCAGCGCCGCGCCTTCCTTGTGCATGTCGATGAAGATCTCGCCGAGGCGGCCGTCATCGTATTCGCCGGTGCGCAGATAAACCTTGTGGCCGCCGACCACAGCCTTCTGGGTGTAGCCCTTACGGCGATCCGGCATCTTCTCGCGTTCACGCATCACAACGATGCGCTCGACCAGCTTCTCGACGATTTTCTCCGAGACCTGGGTGGTGCGCGCCGCCATCGGCTTGTCGTAGAACGCCTCGATGGCATCGTCCTCGTCGTCATCATCGCTGATGAGCTGCGAGTTCAGCGGCTGCGAGAGCTTCGAGCCGTCGCGATAGAGCGCGTTGGCCTTGAGCGCGAGCTTCCACGAGAGCAGATAGGCGGATTTGCAATCCTCCACCGTGGCGTCGTTCGGCATGTTGATGGTCTTGGAAATCGCACCCGAGATGAAGGGCTGCGACGCCGCCATCATGCGGATGTGGCTTTCCACCGACAGATATCGCTTGCCGATCTTGCCGCAGGGATTGGCGCAATCGAACACCGCGTAGTGCTCGGCCTTCAGGAAGGGCGCGCCTTCCACGGTCATCGCGCCGCAGATGTGGATGTTGGCGGCCTCGATCTCGCGCTTGGTGAAGCCGAGCGCGGTGAGCAGGTCGAAGCCGGGGGCCGCGATGGCCTCGGGCTCAAGCTTCAGGGTGTCGCGCAGAAAATCTTCGCCGAAGGTCCACTTGTTGAAGGCGAACTTGATGTCGAAGGCGGTCGGCAGCGCGGCTTCGGCCTTCTTCAGCGCTTCGTCGGTGAAGCCCTTGGCGCGCAGCGTCGTTGCGTTGATGCCGGGCGCGTTGGAGAGCGATCCGTGGCCGACAGCGTAGGCTTCGATCTCGGCGATCTCGTTCTCGGGATAGCCGAGCGCGCGCAGCGCTTCCGGCACGGCGCGGTTGATGATCTTCCAGTAGCCGCCGCCGGCGAGCTTCTTGAATTTCACCAGCGCGAAGTCCGGCTCGATGCCCGTAGTGTCGCAATCCATCACCAGGCCGATGGTGCCGGTCGGCGCGACCACGGTGGTCTGCGCGTTGCGGTAGCCATGCTGTTCGCCGAGTTCGAGCGCCGCGTCCCAGACGAGCTTCGCGCGGGTGACGATGTCGCCCTGCGGGCAGCTCGCGTGATCGAGCGGCACCGGATTCACAGCGAGCGCTTCATAGCCGCGGGATTCGCCATGCGCCGCACGGCGATGGTTGCGGATCACCCGCAGCATGTGCGCCGCGTTCTTCTTGTAGCCGGGGAAGGGGCCAAGCTCCTTCGCCATTTCGGCGGAGGTGGCGTAGCTGGTGCCGGTCATCACGGCGGTCAGCGCGCCGCACAGCGCGCGGCCTTCCTTCGAGTCGTAGGACAGGCCCATGGTCATCAGCAGGCCGCCGATGTTGGCGTAGCCGAGGCCCAGCGTGCGGAACTCGTAGGAGAGTTCGGCGATCGCCTTCGACGGGAACTGCGCCATCATGACTGAAATTTCCAGCACGACGGTCCACAGGCGGCACAGATGCTCATAGGCTTCGATGTCGAAGCGGCGGGTCTGGGTGTCGTAGAAGGTCAGCAGGTTGGCGGAGGCGAGGTTGCACGCCGTGTCGTCGAGGAACATGTATTCCGAGCACGGATTGGACGCGCGGATGTCACCGCTGGCTTTACACGTGTGCCAGTCGTTCATGGTGGTGTTGTAGTGCAGGCCGGGATCGGCCGACGCCCAGGCGGCGTAACCAATTTTTTCCCACAGGTCGCGGGCCTTCAGCGTCTTCGTCACCTTCTTGTTGGTGCGGCCGATCAGATTCCAGTCGCCGTCGGTTTCCACCGCACGCAGGAAGTCGTCCTTCAGCGAGACCGAGTTGTTCGAGTTCTGGCCGGCGACGGTGAGATAGGCCTCCGAATCCCAGTCGGTGTCATAGGTGTCGAACGAGATGTCGGTGTAGCCCTGCTTGGCGAACTGCATCACGCGCTTGATGAGATTGTCCTGCACCATGGCGCGGCGCGCGAACTTGATCTCTCGGCGGAGCGCCGGGTTCTTCTCGGGGTCGAAGCAGTCGTCGCCTGAACCTTCGCAGTTCACGCAGGCCTTCATGATGGCCTTGAGATGCTTCTGGTTGATCTTGGAGCCGGTGACCAGCGCGGCGACCTTCTGCTCTTCCTTCACCTTCCAGTCGATATAGGTTTCGATATCCGGATGGTCGGCATCGACCACGACCATCTTGGCCGCGCGGCGCGTGGTGCCGCCGCTCTTGATCGCGCCCGCCGCGCGGTCGCCGATCTTGAGGAACGACATCAGGCCGGATGAGCGGCCGCCGCCGGAGAGCTTTTCGCCTTCGCCGCGCAGGCGCGAGAAGTTGGAGCCGGTGCCGGAGCCGTACTTGAACAGGCGCGCCTCGCGAACCCACAGGTCCATGATGCCGCCTTCGTTGACGAGATCGTCATCGACGCCCTGGATGAAGCAGGCGTGCGGCTGCGGATGCTCGTAGGAGGATTTCGATTTGGTCAGCTTGCCGGTCTTCCAGTCCACATAGTAGTGGCCCTGGCCTGGACCATCGACGCCGTAGGCCCAGTGCAGTCCGGTGTTGAACCACTGCGGCGAGTTCGGCGCGACCATCTGCTTGGCGAGCATGAAGCGCAGTTCGTCATAGAATGCGCGCGCGTCTTCTTCCGAGGTGAAGTACGAGCCCTTCCAGCCCCAGTAGGTCCAGCAGCCGGCGAGACGATCGAACACCTGCTTGGCGGAATGCTCGCCGCCGATGCGCTCGGATTCGGGGAGGGCGGCAAGGGCCTCGGGGTCCGGCACCGAACGCCACAGCCACGACGGGACAGTCTCTTCCTCGACCTTCTTCAGGCGCGAGGCGACGCCGGCTTTCCGGAAATACTTCTGCGCGAGAAAGTCGGAGGCGACCTGCGACCAGAACTCCGGCACCTCGACATTCTCAAGGCGGAACACCACCGAGCCGTCGGGGTTGCGGATCTCGCTCGTCGTCAGCCGGAAGTCGATGGCGGCGTAGGGTGACTGGTCGGCTTTGGTGTAGCGGCGTTCGATGCGCATTGTAGTGCCCCGTCCTTTGCCGGCGCTCCCGTCCCTTGACGGTAAGCCGGAGATTTCAATTTGCGAACCGGTTCGTTCGCAGTTCTTTGCCGTTCACATCGTCCCGTGTTCGGGTCCGAAGCCGCGGCCTGTTAACTCTGGCGGGCACGATCCGGTCCCCAAACCGGCCTTGCCCGAACGCCCCAAACTCGCCTTTTGCGCCGCAGTTTGCCGCGGTTTCGCCTTTTCGATTCCGGCCCAAAAACAGCGCAGACAAATCCACGTCCCGTGACCTCGACCGGTCTGACGGAGCTGCCTTCTTGGCCCTTTGCGGGAGGTGCCCGACGGGACTGAAAACCCCCGCGCCGAACAGTCCCAAAGCTAGGCCGACTCCATCCGACACGTCAAGGATTAGTGTCGAAAACTGAATCAAATACTAAATATGGTGGAAAATGCGGATTTCCAGCGGGATGGCGCATCGCCGGGATGGTTCGCATTGCGGGAAGTATCGGTGAGTCCTTGTGGATTCGGAAGCCGAAATCTCACCTCCTTGTGAGTTCCTCCAAGGTTTGTCGCGGGCCTCCAAAATCGCGTCTTTGATATGCGCGTATTTTGCTGATTCCGGGTGGATCGCGTGAAGCGCGCGTGGTCTTTCTCCCCGTCATCCACATGGCGTGGAATTCGAGTCGAAGGACCAAACCTGTGGACAGCCGCACGCCGCCCGAAGCGCTGACCGACATGTCGCCGGAAGAGCGAGCCGTCGCGCAGCGGCGAACGCGATCGATCGGCTATCTGTTGCTGCTGGCAACGTCGATCGGCTGGGGACTGAACTGGCCCGTCACCAAACATCTGTTGATGGAATTGCCGCCGCTGTCGGTCCGCGGCCTGTCTGGCATCGTCGGTGCGGGATTGCTTGCGCTGCTGGCGCTGGCGTTCCGGCAATCGCTGAAAGTGCCGCGCGAGACATGGCCGCGGCTCGTGCTGCTGTCGCTCCTCAACGTCACGGCCTGGATGGCGCTGATGGGGCTGGCACTGGTGTATCTGCCGGCAAGCGAGGCCGCTGTCATGGCCTATACAATGCCAGTCTGGGCCTCGGTGCTGGCGTGGCCGATTCTCGGTGAGCGAATTTCGCTGTTACGGGTGGTTGCTATGGCGATGGCCATCGCCGGCCTCATCGCGCTGATGGGCGGCAGCGGTATCGCGGCGAGCTACGTCAAGCTGCCGGGCATTGCGCTGGCACTGGCCGGCGCATTCCTGTTCGCACTCGGCACGGTGTTCGGCAAGCGCTGGCCGTTGGGATTGCCACCACTGACGTCGGCAGTCTGGCAGATCCTGATCGGCTGCCTGCCGGTCGCCGTGGTTGGGCTCTTGATCGAGCAGCCGCACTTCATGACGCTGTCGCCGCTGGGCTGGACATTGTTCGGCTATTCGATCGTGGTTCAGTTTTGCATCGCGTACGCTTGCTGGTTTGCCGCGCTTCAGCGGCTCCCGGCTTCGGTCGCTGCCATCGGGACACTGCTGGTGCCGGTCATTGGTGTGTTGGCATCCGCCGCAGCACTCGGCGAACCGCTCGGCGTCGCACAGATCGCAGCGCTTGGGTTCACCATAGCCGGCGTCGTGCTGGCGTCACGCTCCTGAGGCGATATCGTCTCATTCAGCGCAAAAGGTATTTATAAATAGCCCATTAATCGGCGCTGTACCTCAAATACAACAGCGCCTGGAACCGCCGCTTGCTAGGTTCCACGCGATACGATGAGCGACCAACGCTCGCGAATGATCGGGGCTGGCGTGGTGTCGTTGCGGGCTAAGGCTGCTTGGGGTTTTCGCGTGTGTACAATGCACGCGTCGCGTTTCATTTTCGCGATCATCGCTGTCGCGGCATGGGCCAGTATCATCATCGCATCCACCGATGCGAAGGCGCAGTTCGCCTGCGTCGGGACGCTCGGCGCGAGTGATGTCACCTGTACCAACGCCGGCACAACCGCTGTGCCGTTTTTTCAGGATCAACTCGGCAGTTTCAATCTCACGACCATCAGTTCCGGTGCGAGCAACGGCATCACCACGACCAGTGTTGATGGAAACGTTACCGCCACGAATTCCGGCATCAATGCCGATATGCTGGAAACGTCGGCGAGCGGTCTCGGCAATGCGACATCAAACAATTCCGGGACGATCGGATCGTACATCTCGACGCTGACCGGCGCGGGCAATGCCACGTCGACGAACTCCGGAACGGTAATTCAGGATATCACCACGATTGCTCAGGACGGCGGCAATGCGCTGACCAACAACTCCGGCAACGTCGGTGGAAACGTCGTGACAACCGCCGATGGCGGCGGTAGCGCGACGACCAACAATTCGGGAACAATTGTTGGCATTCTCAACACACAAACTAGCATTGGCGGCGCTGGGTTTGGCGCAGGCACCGCGATGTCGATCAATTCCGGAATTGCTGACCTCGTTATTACGCAGACTTTCGATGGCGGAAACGCCGTCACGACAAATTCCGGGAAAGTCTTACGTACGATCCAGACCATGACGACCGATAGCGGCGACGCCACGACAGTCAATACCGGGACGATAGACGGATCAATTGCCACGGTCAGCGGACTCTCGAGCGGCGATGGCAATGCGACGACAATCAATGCCGGCGTGGTCAACGGCCTTATCCAGACAGCTGTGGGCGGCAACGGCAATTCAACCAACATCAATTCCGGCTCTGTGTCCGGAGGGATGGTCGGAATAGTTGCTGGCGACGGAAATGCAGCGGCAGTAAATTTTGGATACGTAGGTGGCCCGGTCGCTTCGCAGGTCAACGGTGTTGGAAATTCCTCGATCGTCAACTACGGCACCATCGATAGCGGCGGTTTGGGTACTGTGCTCGCTCAGACGTCATCTGGTACAGCCTCGGTTTTCAACGCCGGGAGAATTGTTGGAACATTAGGTGTCTCTGTGGTCGACGCGGGCCATGCGGTTGTTACAAACGCCGGACTGATAGACGGAAGTGGGTCCGGAGCGGCCATTTTTATGGACAGCGATCCCTCTAATCCGGCGGCCCGCAGCACGCTCAACATTCTTCCTGGATCGAGGATCATTGGCACAATCCAGCTTGCTGGAGATACGTTTTATCCCGGCTCAGGAACAGTTGTGAACATCCTGAGCGGACACGATATTTCGTCGGCGCTGACGTTCGGAAACAACTGTGGATGTGGTACTTTTGGCGGCCTCATCGACACGGGCGCGACCGTCAACGTCACCGGCGGTGCGCCTTATGTCATTAGTGGCGACACCGTCGCCATTCTCGATCCAACGTCGTTCGCGGGTGCGGATCGCAATGTGGTCGACGTGACGCGCACGATTACGTCTCTCGTCACGAGCCGCCTGACCAATCCGGCGCCGATCGGTGGGAGCGGATCGATGGCCATCGGTTTCGCGCCGTCCGGCAACGTCGCGCGCGACATGGTGAACGATGCCTTCTTGGGTATTCCGGTGCTGGCTTATGCGAGCAACGACCGCGTGCTTCTGAGCAATCCGAGCTTTACCGCCGCCGACGGCACCAGCGTGTGGGCGCAGGGCTTCGGCGGGCGTCGAGTTCAGCAGGCGGATGCACCGACGTTGCGTTCGGTGAACAACTTCTACGGTGGCGTGCTCGGCATCGACAAGACGGTGCGGCCAGGTCTGAGGATCGGCGGCTTCATTGGCGGCGGCGCGATCAAATCGACCATCGATCTCAATTCCGGCGACACCTCAAGCGACATCGGGTTCGGCGGTCTTTACGGCCGCTACGCCGTTGGTCGCGCGTTCGTGGATTTCTCATTGCTCGGTGGTTACAGCAGCAACGATGTGAAGCGCACGATTGCCAACAACCTCGCGCCCGGCGGCTATGAATACGCCACCGGAAAGTACAATGGCTGGTTCGTCAGTCCGGAGGTTGCCTACGGTCTTGAGCAGTCGCTCGGCTATAACCTGACGCTGACGCCGTCCGCGCGGGTGCGCTATCTTGCGGCCGGCTTCGGCGGATATCAGGAAACCGGGTCGTCGACGAACCTGACCGTCGCGCCGCGCACGTCGCACAATTTCGAGGAGCGTGGCGAATTCAAGCTGACGCGCACCACCCGCGCCACGCCGTCAGAGCAACTGCAACTGAGTGGCACCGCCGGACTGGTTGCCTTGCAGCGCGTCGGCGACAGTAACGTCAACACCATCTTGCTCGGACAGAGCCTCGCTTTCGCAACACCCGGCAAAGGCAGCATTGTCGGCTTTTACACAGGAGCCGGTTTTGATTGGCGTAACGCTACGGGCGTTTCGGTATTTGGTGCAGCCGAGTTCACTGCAATGTCCGATCAAAGCCAGACCATCACGGGCCGGGGCGGCATGAAGATTTCGTTCTAGCGCCTTCATTCGCGTCAGGGATGCAAAACAAACCCGGCGATGCATTCGCGTGCATCGCCGGATTTGTAATCAGGCTCTGTTCGAATTTACGGGCAGGGATAGCGATTGCCGTCGTAATTCAGATATGTTCCTGAAGCCGGATCATAAGATCGATACCGCTGCATGCAGTAAGCTTCGGCGTCTCCGCCGCCATAGCCATACCGAGGTGCGACGACGACCGGAGCAGGGGCTGGATAGTATGCCGGGCCACCGTATCCATATCCGTAACCGGGCCCGTAGTAGTAAGGGTTGGAGCCCGCCGCGATAGCGCCGCCGATCAGCGCGCCTGCGGCAAGACCAGCGCCGACACCACCCCACCCCCCGTGATAACCGTAACCGTAGCCATAACCATGCCGCCGCCATTGAACCTGAGTTACGAGCGAATTGTCGGCGCCAGCATGCGCAGCCGAAAACGGCTGGCTCGGCGCCAGCGGAGCAGCATGGCTGGATGACGTCGCAGCCATCGGAAGCGCCAGCGCAACCACTGCGGCAGCACATCCTTTCCTAAAGGTGATCATCGTCCTCACTCCAAGCCCGTATCGATCACTCTGGATTGTGAAGCCGCGCGGGATGCGCGGCTCCATTCAGAGGACAGTAATGTTCGTTTGGATTCAGGCGCTTCTGGGGCGGTTCCCAGACCTGGAACATGCCGGCTGCGCCACTGCGATCTGCGCACCAGCAATCAGGTTCGACAGCAAGGGATGCGCGGCCAAATCGATCGCCAGACCGGCGACACCGGCCGATGCGAACAGGCTGACGCCATACTGCCGGACCTGTTCGAAGCTCAACATCGCCGCCGCGACGGTCATAATGACGATGAGAATCTCGGTCGCGCGTCAGGATCCTGTGTCAGCAGCGACCGGGTTTTGGGATGGTGCACGCCGATCGTGCTTCGGATCGTGTGGACGATCAGCGCATTGGCGATAAGTGCCGCAGCGATGGTATCGAGCATCGCGGAAGTCCGGAGGTGCGTGGCGAAACGACACCAACGCACAGGCCGGACGGAGGTTCATGCATTGCACCAAGTTGCTGTTGGCGCTGGACAATTGGCGCATCCGATGGCATCACACAGCTCTCGCGCGGCCACCCGCGCCCAGTTCGGATTCGCGCCATGAAGCTGTTTTTCCTGCGTTTTTTCACGTGGTGGAGCGGGTCGACTTTCGGCACGCAGCTGTGGACCCGCCGCTTTGGCGAAGTGGTCGGCCAGGACGAGGGCGGCAACACTTACTATCGCACGCGCGGCGGCAAGATCGATCCGACGCTGGGTTTCGAGCGCCGCTGGGTGATTTACAACGGATATGCCGAAGCGACGCGCGTTCCGCCGGCATGGCATGGCTGGCTGCACCACACCGTAGACACGCCGCCGACCGAGATTGATTACAAGCCCCGCGAATGGGAAAAGCCGCACCGCCCCAACATGACCGGGACGCCTGCAGCCTATCGTCCGTCGGGCTCGACGCTGGCCAGCGGCCGGCGGCCCAAGGCCACCGGTGACTATCAGCCGTGGACTCCGGGGCAGTAACACCGCTCTATTGCCCCTGATACGGCGCGAAAGCCTCGCCCTTTCCCCGCCGTATTCGGCGTGTTAACCCGAGACCTGCGCGAGGCCCATTATCGGTAGAATGTCGTGCAGCCGATTCGACTGAATCGCATATTGGGGCCGGGATCAGTTTAAGATCATGACCGTGATCGTTCCGACAGGTGTGGAGCACGATGTTTTCCGGAAACCGCTTCGCACCTTTTGGCGTCGTGCTCCTGTAGAGTCGCGCAAGATGTTCCGAACCGTCACCGCCTGTTCTTTTGCGGCTTTGATCGTGACATCGCTGATGTCGCTTGCGACGCCCGTTTACGCCCAGATCGGCAACATCTTTTCCGACAGGCCGCGGCCTCCCGCCAACATCCAGCGTGGGGAGCCGATACAGGAGCCGGAAGAAGAGGAAGTCCCCGATCTGCCACCGCAGGGTCGTTTGCTTCCGACACCCAATCGTCCGCCGCCGGGGCAGGGCGTGCCCGCTCCGGGTAACGTTCAGATGCAGCCGCTGCCGCCACCGCCCGGAACAGCGGCTGCTCCAAGGCCACCCGCAGTGCCGGGACAAGGCACGCCGAACGTCGTAACCGTGCCTCCAGCGAATCCGTTGCCAGGGCTGCCGCCGGGGCAGAAACAGCCGCGCGGCGCGCCGCCGTCGCCTGCAACCTTGCAGCCGGGCGATGAGGTTGTGACTGAGCCGCCGGCGCAGAAGATCGTCAACAAGCAGGCGGTCTTCGCAGGGTTGGACAAGATCACGGGCCGTATCATCAAGTTCGACGCCGATATGGGCGAGACTGTTCAGTTCGGCGCTCTGCGCGTCAAGCCGCAGGCCTGCTACACGCGGCCCTCGACGGAGGCGGCCAACACCGACGCGTTCGTCGAGGTCGATGAAATCACGCTTCAGGGCGAAGTGAAGCGGATATTTTCCGGTTGGATGTTCGCGGCCAGTCCGGGTCTGCACGGCGTTGAGCATCCGATTTACGACATCTGGCTGACCGACTGCAAAAGTCCATCCGCTACTGTTGCCCAGCAGGAGGCGCCGAAAGCCGCGCCAGCGCCGCCGCCACCTCAGCAACAGCCAAAGCGTCAGGCAAAACAACCAGCCGTGCAACGGCCGTTGCCGCCGCCAAACCCGTTTCCCCCGTTCCAGCAGTAACGCCTTTCAGGCAATCTAGGCTTGCGTCAGGCACGCCAGCGCTTCCGCGCCGGTCACCGGGCGGTTGGCGGGAAGGGCGAAGAAGTCGCCATGTCCGGTCACGGCGTCGTCGAGCAGCGTGCGATAACGCCGCCGCGGGACCTCGACCGCGCCAAACGTGCGGAGATGATCTGTCACGAATTGCGTGTCGAGCAGCACGAAGCCACCGGCGATCAGGC